>ERZ1740060.19-NODE-19-length-190036-cov-12.115412_pt1 | contig 190036 bp, 174 predicted proteins | sample MGYA00581743_ERZ1740060 | MGnify/ENA primary metagenome ERZ1740060 (study PRJEB43018, sample SAMN04849235) | marine metagenome | isolation source: floating plastic debris | place: Pacific Ocean | collected 2008-08-27 | study: EMG produced TPA metagenomics...
GCACTTGAGAACAAAACTACTTTTACAAATTTAACCCTTTTTCAGGGACGACTAAATAGTAGTAAACTGATATAAATCAAGGGTAAACCTACTTTCAAAAATGGTAAAAGTGCCAAAATCAGTCAATGTACTGTTTGGGCAAAGCTACAATTTATGTTGTGAGGCGTAAATGGTATTTTTACTATATGAAAATATAACTTATCTATTCCTCTCTAGGGAAAGATAAGCTATCAGTCTCAAACCAGTCTTGACAGATGCCAAAAGTAAAATATCATTACGATACAGAAACCTGTAAATATGAGCCAGTTAAACGGACTACGGCTAGCGTCATTCTAGATAGTTTGATGTATGGTTCACTTGTGCTGATTGGGGCGGTTTGTATTTTGGTAATTTACCTTTCGTACTACGATTCACCCAACGAAAAACTGCTTCGTAAGGGCAATGACAAACTAGTATTTCGGCTTCAGATGATGAATAAAGAAATGAAGCAAGTAGATAAGGTGCTGGCACAACTGGAGAACCGCGATGATAATATATATCGTACTATTTTTGAACAAGAGCCTATTGCTGCGTCTATTCGCAACGCGGGTATTGGAGGTGCTCGTCGCTACCAGGATTTGGTGGGTCAGGGGCTTGAGAATGAAGAGTTCTTACTGAAAACATTAACTCACTTCGACCAGATCAAACGGCAGATGTACATACAAACTAAGTCGTATGATGAGCTGCTGAGCCTGGCTCGTAGGCAACATTTACTACTGGCTTCAATCCCAGCAATCACCCCTATTTCATTAAAACAGTCGTACTTATCCTCTGGTTTTGGCATGCGCTTTCATCCAATACATAAAATAAGGAGAATGCACAAAGGAATAGACTTCGGTGCTCGGGTAGGTACCCCGATCTACGCCACCGGAGCTGGTAAAGTGACCAAAGTTTCTACTCGGTTCACTGGCCCTGGTAAGCATATTGAGATTGACCATGGGTTTGGTTTTAGAACGAGGTACCTCCATCTATCGGAGTTTAATGTAAAAGTGGGTCAGAAAGTGAAGCGGGGAGAGCTAATTGGTTACAGTGGTAACACAGGTACATCATCGGGACCCCATCTACATTATGAAGTGGTCAAAAATCGGAAAAAGGTGAACCCTATTCACTATTTCTACCAGGATATTACCAATGCAGAGTTTGAAAAACTAGTAGAGTTAGCTTCTATCGAGAACTCATCTATGTAAAACCTGGGTTAGGAAGTCTCCCTGAGTTTTCTCTGACTAGTGATTTGATTGTACCGTTGCACTTTTTGGTAGCGACGTATAATTGGATAAGCAAAAACCGAGGCCAGGATAATTAGAGTACCAATGTAAAATTGTAGGGTCATTTGTTCCCGTTCTCCAAATATCAGAATCGCTAACAAAATCCCGTACACGGGTTCTAAATTATTGGTCAAGTTCATTGCGAAGGCAGTAACGTACTTCATGAGTTCTACTGACATAGAGTAAGCGTACACGGTGCAAAACAATGCTAATACTAGCAGCCAAAGCCAATCAGTAGCCGAGGGACTCAGGTATAGTTCGCCCGTATCACTAATCCATTGCTGGTATATTGGGAAGAAGATGACGATAGTCAAAGTTGCTCCAACCATTTCGTAAAACGTCACCAGATAAGAGTCATATTGTTTACTGAACTTAGCATTAAGTACGGTAAATACGGAAGCAATTAAGGCTGAAATAATTGCCATCCCTAGCCCTAATGCATGAGTAAATTCAAATCGGAAAATCACGTACAGTCCTATTATCACCACTAGCCCCAGTATCACTTCGTAGGTTTGTATCTTTCGGCGAGTCATCAAGGGCTCGACCAATGAGGTCCACAACGAGCAAGTAGCCATACCAGCTAGTGTTACTGAAGCCGTAGAGACCCGTGCAGCCCCAAAGAATAAGATCCAGTGCAGGGCAATCAAGCCTCCAGTACCTAATAAAGCAAACAGTTGCCCTGATACCCGAAAGTTTATCCGGCGAAGCCACAGTAGCAAAGCTAGAGCACCTGAAGCAATTAGGGTGCGAAAAAAAACCATCTCTACGGTTGGAATACTAATAAGTAAGCCTAGTGCGGCGGTGAATCCCCAAATCAGGACAATGAAATGTAATAAAGCATAGTGCTTGGTGCGGGCAGCCATTAGCGGCGAACAGTGTAGTAGAGGAAAATGCCAACGGCAGTAAAGATAATGTTTGGTAGCCAAACTGCCAGCATGGGGTTCATGGAGTTTACTTCAGCGATACTCCGAGCAAAAATGAAGAAGATAATGAAAATAAAGGCTATTAAGAAACCTAAGGCAATTTGGAAACCAGAGCCTCCCCGGCTTTTCTTGGCTGACATTACTACCCCGATAAATGTGAGGATGATCGCCGTGAAAGGCGACATATAGCGAATGTACTTCTCTACTAAGTATACTGGAATATCGTTTGCCCCTCGTTCTCGTTGCCGAGCAATATACTGATCTAGCTCATTAAGGGTTAACGTTTCGTAGAGCCCGTAGGTGCTACCAAAGTCTTTAGGGGAGATATTCAAGGTAGTATCAAGGTCTACTCCATTTGAGATGGTTTCTTCATCGCCATCAAACTGGTGTAGGGTCCAGTTCTTCAGTGTCCATTTAGACTGGGTAGAGTCCCACTCAATCCGCCGAGCTGAGAGTTTCTGTAGCATCTGATTACCCTGAATTTGCTCTAGCGTAAATCGATAACCTACGTTATTACTATTGTTGTAACTTTCCATGTAAGCGTATAGCTCAGGAGCTACTTTAATATGGATATTTCGTTCGTCGTAGTAAAATGGGCTTTTAATATACGTTTGCTCAAAGGCAATCCGATCTTTATTAGCATTCGGAATGACCCAACCGTTCAGAAAAAAACTGACTATCGCAATGAGCGAAGAACCGATAAAATACGGAACCAGTAAGCGCGGAAAGCTTACTCCGCTACTCAGCATAGCAACAATTTCGGTATTACCGGCAAGCTTGGAGGTGACGAACACTACCGCAATAAAAACTGTAATAGGAGTAATGAGACTGGCCAGATAAGGAATGTAATCTAGGTAGTAGGCCAGAATTTCCCCACCTCCCAACTGATGTTCTAAGAAATCATCGTTCTTTTCAGTAAAATCGATAACACAGACAATAGATACCAATAGCAGTACTACGAACCCGAAGGTACCCAAGAACTTCTTAAGTATGTAGCGATCTAAAATTTTGAGCATTAGCCAAATTTACGTCAAATACGGTTATAACCGTTGCATCACTTTTGGAATGATCTGATTTTTCCAGGTAGCAAAGCTCTCTTCCTGAATTCTTTCTCTCGCCTGCCGGGCTAACCACAGATAAAATGTTAGGTTATGTACGCTTGCAATCTGTGCCCCTAACATCTCTTTAGCATGAATGAGGTGTCTCAGATAAGCTTTACTATAAAACGTACTCACGTAACCACCTAGTGTTTCATCAATAGGAGAAAGGTCATTTTTCCATTTTTCGTTCCGAATGTTAATAATTCCCTCAGTAGTAAACAGCATACCGTTTCGGGCATTACGGGTGGGCATCACACAGTCAAACATATCAACACCTAGCGCAATGGATTCCAGAATATTAGCTGGGGTTCCCACTCCCATCAGGTAACGGGGACGATTAGCCGGAAGAATACCGCAAACTAGATCAGTCATCTCATACATCATTTCAGCCGGTTCACCCACCGCTAACCCACCAATAGCATTTCCCAATCGGTCTTGCTTCGCTACAAACTCAGCGGACTGTTTTCTCAAATCAGCATACGTGCTGCCCTGTACAATCGGAAATAATGCTTGCTCGTAGCCGTAAAGACCTTCAGTTGTGTCAAACCGTTCAATACAGCGTGCCAGCCAACGGTGGGTCATGTGCAGAGATTGTGCCGCGTACTTATAATCGCAGGGGTAGGGGGTACATTCATCAAACGCCATGATAATATCGGCGCCAATCGCCCGCTGAATGTCCATCACCGATTCGGGGCTGAAGGTGTGGCGTGAGCCATCAATGTGCGACTGAAAAGTAACCCCCGCTTCCTTGATTTTCCGCATATTGGTCAGTGAATACACCTGGTAGCCACCGCTATCGGTTAGGATAGGACGATCCCAGCCATTGAAGCGGTGTAGCCCTCCAGCCTGCTTCAATAACTCTATACCCGGTCGTAAATAAAGATGATAGGTATTACTCAGAATAATATCAGCATCAATATCTTCTTTTAGCTCTCGCTGATGAACGGCCTTAACCGTACCAGCCGTACCCACAGGCATAAAAATTGGGGTGCGAATTGTTCCGTGGTCGGTTACCAACTCTCCCGTTCGGGCATTGCTCTTGGTATCAGTCTTTTGTAAGGTGAATTTCAATCTATGTGTTCAAGTGTTCGTATGTAAAGGTATTCATGAACACAAGAACACACAAATACTCTAATACACGATTAAGCTACTGATTCTTGGTGCTGCTCAATCTGTGCTTGTTTCTTCTGTTTGTACCATACGTTCAGTACGACGCCAGTAATTACCAAAACCATACCTAGATAGGTGAGTACATTGAAGGTCTCGCCGAAAAAGAAGAACCCAAATAGTAGAGCGTAAATAATACTGAGGTAGTTTAGATTAGCCACTTTAGAAACTTCTTCGGCTTGGTACGATTTGGTCATAAAGTACTGGGCGAACTGGGTAAGTATGCCAATTCCCAACAGTATTAGCCAGTCTATCCCCTGAGGCATTACCCACTGGAAAGCGGATAGAATTCCGGTAATAGGTAATGTTACCAAGGGAAAATAGAGAACGATTACCAATGGGTGCTCGGAATGGTTGAGCTTGCGAATAATGGTATAGGCCATACCTGATCCGACAGCTGCCAGGATACCCATTAGTAAATGAACAGGTTCCATTCTGGTCTCAAACCCACTAATGACTAGCATTCCCAGAAAGGTAATCAAGAAGAAAAACCACTGCCACGTCCAGATTTTTTCCCGTAGTAGTAACATTCCCAAAACAGCAGTAGCAATAGGCGACAAAAACTGTAGTGTAATAGCCGTAGCTAACGGAATATTTTGCAGTAAAGTGAAATAAAGCACCAAAGCTACTGCGCCGAAAGCCCCTCGGGCGATCAACCATTTACGGTTATTTCCCCACATATTTACGCCTTGTGCTCGTAATACAGTGTAACTCATCACCAGGGAAATTAAACTGCGAAAGAAAACAGCCTCAACAGCAGGAATATGAGAAACTAATTTCACCAGCACATTCATACAGGCGAATAAAAAAGTCGCCAACAGCATATAGCGTACACCAGGGGAGAATACCATGAAACTGGAAAGAAAAACGGCAAAAATTCTAGTAACGCAGAAACTTAGCGAAGGTTACCGTATGGCTTGCACCTCCTCAACTTCTACTGATTGAGGTAAGTCACCGTAAATAATCTCGGGTTGCTCATTAGTAGGGTCAGCCAGTGGGATACGGAAATAGAACCGACTACCAGAGCCTAAATCACTCTCTACGTATATTTGCCCACCGTGCGCCTGCACAATCTCTTTGGAAATAGCTAGTCCTAACCCTAATCCTCCTTTGTTCTTTTTGCCATTGGTAGATAACTGCACAAACTTATTAAATACCCGTTTAGCATCTTTAGGTGAAATCCCTGACCCAAAATCCCGCACAGAGCACTCTACATAATTGCCTACTTGTTTAGTAGAAATCACCACTCTTTCTCCTTCGGGTGAGTAACGGATAGCATTGGTAAGTAGGTTAATGAGTACCCAGGAGATTTTCTCAGGATCGATCGTAATTTCTGGAAGGTCTTGAGCAGTTTCATTCTCCAAAGTAAGATTTTTTTCCTGTAGCTTGGCTTGTACGGGGGCAACCGCGTATTCAACTAGTATTTGAGGATCAACCAGCTTTTTATCCATTTGAATGGTTCCGTTCTCTGCCCGTGCCAGGTCAAGCAATTCAGTTACCATTTTTACTAGCCGATTCACTTCCTGTTTCATAGATCCTACCAACTGAGATTGCTCTTCGGAAAGTTCGCCAATGCGGGGGTTTTGCAAGAGCATAAGACTCATATTCAGAGCAGAAAGTGGGGTTTTTAGCTCATGAGAAACTACCGCCACAAATTTGGACTTTGCTTCGTCAGATTCTTTAAAGGCAGTAATATCTTTGAGGATAACGATATAGCCAATAAACCGACGGAACGAATCTTCTCGTCCGTATACTCGGGTAATTTCTTTAGTGAAGAAAGCTTTCTTTCCGTTGTAGTTATCTACTCTTAAAAAGTTATGAGCACTTTCTTCATTAGGTTTACTCGATGGTTTAGTTGTTTCTTTAATAGCTTGATTTAGCTCCGCGGTAACCTCATTATCAGTGAAGTCGCTAAGTTTTCTCCCCAGGAGTTGATCGTCTTCCAGACTGATAATGTGCTTACCTGACTCATTTACCAGAATAATGCGCTTATCTTCATCCAGCACAATCAGTCCATCATTCATACTTTTAATGATAGACTCCATTCGGCTTTTTTGAGCTTGCACCTCCTCAATATTAAGCTTCTCAAATTCCTGGAGCTTAATAGACATCACGTTAAAAGCCTGAGCCAGTTCTCCGAGTTCACTTCGAGAGTCCACATTAATCTTTTGCTGATATTCTCCCTGAGAAATTCGTCGTATTTTCTCCGTAACGTCAGAAATAGGTTTTACGATAGCATGGGGAACCTGGTATACGGCCCACCCAACAATGATTAGCACTAAGATTAGAATTAGAAAGACCGATACTTTAGAGCGAAAATAGAGCCGTTGGGCAATAGCATCTTTATCGCTTAATTGGGCATGATTAATAGCACCTAGTTGAACGCAATCTTCGCGAATCACTTCATTTTTTCGCTGAAGCACTGTAAAGTATAGCCCAATACGGTCTACGGTATATTCAAATTGTCCGATGTTGTCTTTATAAGTGAGATACTCATCCTGAATCTGAGCAAACAGAGTTTCTTCTTGTTGCCCAGCTACATTATTTTGACAGAGGATAAGTTGGTTCTCAAATACTGCTTGCTCGGCTTGCAGTATGTCCATCAGGGTGGAGTCATCGTAGTTGGTACCTAGGCAAATTTTGGAAAGGATTTGATCAATCTTGGCTAACGAGACGGTCATTCCTTCGGTGGCCTTAATAGCGCGGTAATTATCCTCTAGTATTTTGTTGGAAGCATTACCTAGATTTCCGAGATAGTAAATGGTAGTACCTACCAATAGTAGCGTGAGGATCGTCACTAAGAGAAATCCGGAAAATATTTGCGCCCTGATCTTCATTCTCTGATAATGCCAACGCGGACTAAACCACTGTGAATTATTAGTCTTCTTCAACATATCAGTTGCAAAAATTAATCAGAAGGTTGGTATAGTGGCCAAAAAAGTGAAAATAAAGTATATTCTTCATCATAATGATAATCGGGCTATCAGTCTGAAAGATGACAAATTCTAATTATGAGCTAATGTTGTACTCCTTGAGCTTACGGTACAATGTTGCCAAACCAATATCTAATCGCTTGGCTGCTTCAGACTTATTGCCATTTGTCATCTCCAGCATTTTAAGAATATGCGCCTGTTCTACTGATTTCAAATCTACTAGACCAGGGTCGGCGGTATAGTTAACATGACCAGTAACTGGTGTACTGTAAGTATTTGGGCTAGTGTTGGGTGTTTGAGTGGTAACTGATGCCGGGTTAGTTTGGTTCAGAATTTCATTTGGTAAAGCATCGGGGGTCAGTCGATCAGTGTCAGCCAGAATAACTGCTCGCTCTACTACGTTACGAAGCTCGCGAATATTGCCCGGCCAATTGTAACGTTTGAGGTAGTCTAAAAACTCAGGATCAATACTGGAGATTGATTTATTAGCTCGCTCGGCATGCTCTTTCAATAGGTGCATTACCAGTAGATCAATATCCTCCTTACGATCACGCAGGGCGGGTAAGTCGATGGTGAAAGCGCTCAGGCGATAGTAAAGATCCCGACGAAATACTTCGTTATCATCACTAACCAGCTCACGATTGGTAGCAGCAATAATACGGATATCAACTGGAATAGGCTCAGTTTCGCCCACCCGATTGAGCATACGGGTTTCTAGCACTCGTAGTAGTTTTGCTTGGAGTGCGGGGGACATTTCTCCCAATTCATCCAGGAAAATAGTGCCTCGATCAGCCACCTCAAAGTAGCCTTTCTTATCAGAACTGGCTCCTGTAAACGAACCTTTCTTATGACCGAATAACTCTGACTCTTGCAGGTCTTTAGGAATAGCTGCGCAGTTAATCGCTACAAAGTTACCTTTACGACGGCGGCTTGCCAGGTGAACAGCTTCAGCCAGTAGTTCCTTACCAGTTCCGGTTTCTCCCAGTAGCAGTACTGTGGTATCGGTAACGGCCACCTTTTTTGCCAATTCCAACATACGCTGTACAGGCTGAGAACTACCCACAATCTTAGCAAAGCTGGATTTTGAGTCAAGCCGGAATTCCATTTCCTGTAACTTCCGGTTCATGGCGGCTTTTTCCATAGCCTTTTGTACTACCAGTGGTAAGCGTTCGTCGCCATCCCCTTTCGCTAAGTAATCGAACGCCCCGAGCTTCATCGCTTGTACACCATCCTTCACACTACTAAATGCCGTGAGGACAATTACTTCAATAAGGGGGTATTCTTTCTTGATGTACTTAGTAAAGTCAATTCCGTTAGCATCGGGAAGGTTGACATCGGTGAGGACTAAGTGAATCGTTTGGCTACGAAGTATCTCCCGCCCAGCGGTTACATCGCTGGCTTCAAAAATGGTGTACCCTTCCAGTCCGAGTATTTTCGCCAATAGGCTACGAATGCTCGCTTCGTCTTCTACAATTAAAATTGAATTGCCTTGAATATCCATACGATTGCTTACTGATTACTACAAAAATACTTTTTTTTTATTTCTTGAAAAATTACAAACATCAGTATTCCCTAATTCGTTGGTTTTTTGGCTAATGTACTGAATTTCAAAAATTTTGTCTCCTAAAACGGTACCTAAATAGACTTGTCAGTTGTATTCATTGTTGGAAATATTATATTTTACAAATAATGCCTTTAAAAGTTCCCCAATCAGCCCCTGATTTTTCTCTCCCCTCTACTAGTGGTAGTACATTTAAGTTGAGTCGCGATTTAGCCAATCAGCCGGGTATCATTTACTTCTATCCTAAGGACTTCACACCCGGTTGTACCCAAGAAGCCTGTAGTTTCCGCGATTCTTTTTCGGTTTTTCGTGACCTAAATATTACAGTGGTAGGAATTAGTCGCGATTCGATAGAAAGTCATCAAAAGTTCAAAGAACAACATCGACTTCCGTTTGAATTACTATCTGACCGCAGTGGGAGTGTTGCTAAAAAATACGGAGCGTTAGTGCCCTTCCTGAAAGTGGTTCGCCGGGTTACTTATTTGTTAGATACCGACCATAAAATTGCAGCGGTATACGAAGATATGTTCGGTGCTGAGAAACACATTAGGCAAATGATTGAAGCGGTACAGAAGAGTGCTTAATTCTTGGTATTACTTCTATTGCGTTAAATGCAAACGTTTGTGTGTTACAAGTGTATGTCCATTCATAGTCTGTCACCCAAAGCAGGGGATATTTAGAAAAGCGCGAAGCAATTTTGTTACAATTATTGTAGCTTAGAAAGCTTCAACCCTTTCGCTATGTTTCGTACCTACTTCAAGTTCGCTATTCGTACTTTCTGGAAAGATAAGTTTTATACGCTGCTTAATATTATTGGGCTGGCAATTGGTATTGCAGTGAGCATTATCATTTTGCTTTACTTACAGAATGATCTTACCTACGATCAGCACCACGTTAAGTACGAGCAAATCTATCGTTTAGTCACGAATGTGAAGGGGCCGGGAGTCGAGTTTCATACGGCTAGTGCCGCTCGGGAAATGGGGCCGATGCTGTCGGAGGACTTTCCAGAAATACTTTCTTTTGTTCGACTTCAGGGAATGGGGCGTGTGCTAGTTGCTGTTCCCGGTTCAGGAGAAGAAAGTATGTACAATGAAGAAGACTGGGGACGGGCTGACTCTACTATTTTTAACGTATTCACTCACCCTTTCTTAGCAGGGAACCCAGTAACTGCTCTGAAAGAAAGGAATAGTATTGTGCTGACCGAATCGTTGGCTCGTAAATACTTTGGCGAAGAAGAAGCTCTGGGCAAAGCGCTACTGCTGTACGAAAGCAAAGAAAACTTTACCGTTACCGGGGTTATTGAAGACTTACCGGATAACTCGCACGTAAAGTTTGATGCGTTAGTATCTTTTATTGAACCCCGAGAGTGGGCGATGCAAGATGGTGAGTTTAATTCGGAAGCCATCTGGAACCCCGATGTATTTACTTACCTGATGTTTCCGAAAGGATACAGTACGGCTAATTTCTTCGATAAGCTACCGCCCTTTCACGAAAAATATATCAAACCCTTTGGTGACCAGGTAAGTAGCGAATTGTGGTTTTATCTGGAACCACTGGCCGATGTACATTTTCATTCGGAGCAGGGGGGCGATCAGCCCCAAGGAAATTTTGCCTATGTGTATGCCTTCGGGGGAATTGGTTTATTCATTCTGTTACTGGCCTGTATTAATTACATGAACCTAGCAACAGCTCGTTCAGGCAACCGCATGAAAGAGATTGGAATGCGAAAGGTACTAGGTTCTAGCCGTCAGGCGTTGGTGCTTTCTTTTCTAGGTGAGTCGGTGCTATTATCAATCATAGCCTTACTAATTGGCGTTGGTCTAGTTACCGTAGTACTGTACGCTACGCCCTTCAATGATCTTATTGAGAAAAACCTATCACTCAACTTACTACAAAACCGAATGCTGCTATTTGGGGCAATTGGTATTTCGCTATTCATCGGGATCGTTTCGGGGTTGTACCCAGCCTTTTACTTACCCGCAATTTCCAGTGTGCAATCGATAAAGGGAGCGTTCAAATCGTCTTCTTCGGGAATTGTACTACGAAAAAGTTTGGTGATTTTACAGTTTACTATTTCTATTGCGGTAGTTAGTTGTACGCTACTGATGCAAGATCAGATTAGCTACGTACGTAATCAAGAACTTGGGTTTAACCGAGAGCACTTGTTGCTAGTGCCGATCCAAGACACCTTGGTGCGAAATCAGCTTCCTTACATTAAAAATGATTTGGAACAATACGATGGAATATTGAGTACGACGGTTTCGTACAATGTACCTGGATTAAGTGTAGGTAATTCAGTATTTCAGGTAGAAATTGATTCTAACTTAACTACTCAATCCTTCCGAACTTTTTTCGTAGGAGAAGACTACTTGTCAACCATGAATATTTCATTATTGGCAGGGCGAGACTTTCATCCAGATTTGGCAGGTGATACCGATGGCAAATCATTCATTATTAATCAAGCAGCTGCCAAAGAACTAGGCTGGTACAATCCAACCAAGCCTGATGCTAAACTGGAAGATGCTTTGAGCGGTCGATTAAAATTCTTTCACGGAGAAGAACTAGGTACCGTAGTTGGGATCGTTCAGGATTTCAATGTGAGTTCATTACATAATGCCATTGAGCCCACGATTATTATTCCGGCTAACGAGCCCGGAGGGATTTTCTACGCACGATTGAAGGGCGAAAACATCCCGGAGACAATGGACTTTATTGAAGAAAAGTGGGCAGCTTACGATCCTAACCATCCTTTTGAGTACGAGTTTCTGGACGAAAGCTTTGACGAACTCTATCGGTCTGACGAACGTCAGAGTTCGCTTATCTCAGTGCTCTCCGGTACCTGTCTGCTAATCTCGCTGTTAGGTATTTTGGGGCTATCAGCTTTTACGGCAGAGCAACGTACCAAGGAGGTAGGAGTACGCAAAGTACTGGGAGCAACGGTGTCTCAAATTGTATATTTACTTTTTAAAGATGTGATGCTACTGGTGGTGGTAGCTTCTGTTGTGGCGGCACCAATTGCTTACTGGCTGATTGACCGCTGGCTGCAAGATTTTGCCTATCGTGTTGATATTAATATTCTGCTATTTGTATTAGCTAGTGTAGCGGCTCTAGTCATTGCTTTTGCCACCATGAGCTTCCATTCGCTAAAAGCGGCACGACGTAATCCGGTGGTGAGTTTGCGTTATGAATGAGAATATACCTCACTAAAGTGCGATGCAATCGCGATTTACACTTCAATTCTACTTATAGCATTAAGTGTCTCGTTAAAAACGCGCCTTAGTGAAGGGAGAAAGTAGAAATCGTGATGCAATCGCTCTTTATACTTGCAGGGTGGTTAGCAGTAGAGCTACCAGTCTTCCAGGTTGGTGACGTTTACTTGTTCGATCTTTTGTTGTTGTATAGCATCTATCAACTGCTGAAGTTGTTCTTCAAAGGATTTTTCAATTTGTTGGTTCAATCGGTCTTGTTGTTTGTCCCGCCACCGTTGTTGCCACTCGCTGAGAGGTTGGGGTGACTTATTGTCGGCTACGTAGCGGCTGTAACGATTACGGATGTAGTTTTGTACGAAAATACTATCAGCTGAATAGCGAATTTTTTCCTCTTTCAGTTCTACGATAGCTTGATACATCAGCAAACCAACCGGATGCTTTAGTGCCGAGCGGTTGTACAACATAAACTGCTGAGGGTACTGAAATGAAGCAGAATCGGCACCGACAATCAGTGTAGAATCTTCGGACTGGGTATAGCCTTCCGATTGAAAGTGCTGATTAGTGTAGCTTTTGAGTTGAGAAAGAGAAAACGCGGTCATTGGCACCACTCGCTGAAAGTACGATTGATTTAACTGAACACTTACCAGAAAAATAACCAATACCACCACTAAGCAAGACAACCACCGCGTTTTCATATGAAACTACATTTTACAAAAAATATCAGAAAGAATATACGGCAGCAAACAGAAACGAAATCAGCGAAGACTGCGGTTCAAAATCACGATTCTGGAATCCATCTTCAGATAGAGCATCTAATCGGACTTCCGGAATAAAGGTTAAGTTGCCTACTGCAATGTTGCTAGACAAAGTTAAATCAATAACTGAAGCATCGCCGTCAGGGTCTGCACCTGTAGGAAGTGCTCCAACACCACCATTAAATTCGCTGAAGTACTCTCCCCGTATCCCAAATGACACTGTTTCCGAGGTAGCGTACTGGGCGTAAAGAGCTGCTCCGTAAAACCCTGAGTTATCTCCATCAGCATCACTTACAGTAGTACCGTTGGACGTTTGACCTGCACCAGTGGTATTGATAGTAGTGTTAACTCCTAAGTAAAACTCGTCGGAAAGATCAAAACCAGCGGTTAAATCGGCCTGAAAGGTTGCTCCGGATGAAGTGCCACCAAAAGTGGTCGGAAAATCTTCATCAAGCCTTCCATCTTGATCACCATACAGAAAGTTGAGATAAGCACTAGTTCCATCATTATCATAGCCCAACTGAGCACCGAGTGTGTACGTACCAAAGGGGTTAAACTCAGTAAGATCAGTAGGGTTCATAACGGCTAACATCGCTGAAAAGCCATCTGAAAGCGCAAAATCAGCCTTCAGTCCAGTGTGGGAGAATGGGCCGTAAGAGAACATATACGAAGTTGAGTAATTGAAATTTCCGGTAGGTGAGATTACTTCGTATCCTAGAAATGTATTGAAATTACCTAAGGTTAGTGTAACTGCATCACTTACGTTATAGTACACATATAGCTGGTTAACAATGTTTGCCGAACCACCAGAGTTAAAAACCGCATCAGCACCACGAGGACCGTACACTAAGTCAGCTACAAAGCCCACTTTTTCTCCTTCGTAGGCAGCAATAAGGTTCACCATCCCTAACCCAAATCCAGGGCGGTTAGCAAATGAAGTAGTAGGAGCATCAGGAGCTACTACATTATCCCCACTGGCAAATATGCGATTACGAGAATTAAAATTATAACGAAAATAGGTGTCTACTGAGCCAGAGAAGGAAAACGATCCCTCGTCTTGAGCAGCTAACGGTAGCACTGAAAATACTGCCAGCACTAATGTGAGTAGATTAATTTTTTTCATGTTTGTAATTGAAGTTTGAGTTAGGAGTTAAGCGCAAGAATATAGTACGGTGAGTAACTATCAGATACAGAACTAACCAGTGCCACCGAATGGGCGGCTTAATACTTAAAATTGCAGGAATGAAATAAGAGAATTATAGGCGGGGTAGTGTAGATCACCCCGCCTTACAGAAATGAATAGCAGGCCTATTCGTACACAATGGTGTAACCACGCATACCGTGTTCGTGGCTGTCGAGACCTTCTTTTTCGTGTTGAGCTGATACCCGAAGTCCCATCGCTTTTTCCAGTACGAAGAAGATAAGCATAGCTGAAGCAAAAGCTGCCGCACCGCAAGCCAGAATACTTACCAATTGGATTACAAACTGATTCCAGCTAGCCATAGTACCGAAAATACCTACCGCTAATGTTCCGAAGATCCCGCAGGTTAAGTGAACTGAAACAGCACCCACACAATCGTCTAGCTTTAGCTTATCTAGTGCAACTGCTGAGAGTACTACTAAGCCACCAGAGATTAATCCGATAATCATTGCTTCGTAAGGACTCATTAGGTCAGCACCAGCCGTAATACCTACTAGTCCGGCCAGGATACCGTTTAATACCATACCTAAGTCTAATCGTTTGAAGGTGAAGTAAGCCATAATGTAGCCACCTACTGCACCACAGGCAGCAGCTAATGAAGTAGTCACTAATACTTTAGAAACAGTTTCAGGCTCAGCTGAAAGTACTGACCCTCCGTTAAAGCCAAACCAACCAAACCACAGCAAGAATACACCCATGGTAGCTAAAGGCACACTAGAACCAGGAAAATCATTTACTTTTCCGTTGACGTACTTACCAATGCGCGGTCCTAAGATGATAATTCCAGCTAAAGCACCCCAACCTCCTACAGAGTGAACCAGGGTAGAACCAGCAAAATCGTAGAAACCGTAAGTGCTTAGAAAGCCGCCACCCCACTGCCAACTACCGATAATTGGATAGACTAACCCTACAAAGAGAACAGTGAATATCAGGTAACCATTAATTTTAATCCGCTCAGCTACAGCACCAGAAACAATGGTTGCAGCCGTAGCCGCGAACATCCCTTGAAATAAGAAATCAGTCCAATAAGTATAACCACCATCAGCGTAAGTCAATGAGTCATAATCAGCACCAGGGCCGAGGTTGAATCCGGCAAAATCAATAATAAAGCCCTCGCCACCCGGATACATTAGATTGAACCCGATTAGAGCGTACGAGATTAGTCCGATAGCAGGAGTAAGGGTATTTTTGAACAGGATGTTCACAGTATTTTTAGACTGGGTGAATCCGGCTTCTACACCAGCAAAGCCTAAGTGCATGACAAATACCAGGAAAGTTGCTACCATCATCCAAACGTTGTTGGTTGTGAGTAGCGTTTGGGAAACCTGGGTTCCCAAGTCAGCAGCGGCTGTAGCTGCTTGTGCCAATGAAGTGAGATGTAAAACTTCGTTCTCCATAGTTTAGGTAAAGTAATTAGGTGAGAAAACAGAATTTTATTTTGAGAAACCGAAAGTAAAGAGTATTCTAACTAATACGCAAAATATTACGTATAAAAAATACGTAAAAATACTCTCTGTGAGTATTTTCTTGACAAAGAATATGAGAGTTTATTGTATTCTTTTGAAGAATAGAGACGATTGGTACGATTATTCCTAATGTGGTAAGTTAAAATTACGTACTTTTTAGATAAGTAATAAATTTTGCTGTCAAATTTTCGATTTGATTCGAGTAGTAGAGAATTATCATTCTTTATTGAAATAATTCATTTCGCCTTGACTGCTCTTGTCTAAATTAAACCTTCTTGGCGGGCTACCTTCAGCATACCTTGTCTATTATTAACCCCTAACTTTTTCATTATGCGAAAACGGTGAGTCTCGATAGTACGAATGCTGTTGTTGAGCTGTTGGGCAATCTCTTCATTTGACTGCCCCTCAGCTACCATCTTAAGTATCTCACGCTCACGTTTAGTCAAATGATAAGCATCATTCGTTGTAGTTTTTTCCAGAAAAGAATCTACTAACACGTGAGAAATACTACCACTGAAATATTTATTTCCTTGCTTCACGGTACGGATCGCTCGCATCAGTTCATCTTTGGTAGCATCTTTCAGCACATAGCCGGAAGCCCCACTGCGAGCCGAGCGCAACACATACTCATCGTGCGCGTGCATAGAAATAATGAGGGAACGGGTATGGCTAGAGTATTCTGGTAGCCGCCGGGCAGTTTCTATACCATCTAGTTCGGGCATCCGAATATCTAGTAAAACAATATCTGGCTGTAGAGATTCTACTTTATCTAGAGCTTCCAACCCATTAGAAGCCTCACCAACGACCGAGAAGTCGCTTTCGCTCTCTAGTAATATTCTCAACCCATCTCTTACTACAGTGTGGTCGTCTGCTAATACAATGGTAGTCATGTGGAAGAAGGTAATAAAGGGTTGAATTTACTAGTTTAGGACAGTGTAGAAGCTGGAATGGCTTCTTTCTGATAAGTAAGGGGAACCTGAACAATGACTTTGGTTCCTGCCCCGACAATTGACATTATATTGAATTGACCGTGCAAATAATTAGTTCGTTCTTTCATATTACCCAAACCTCGTCCAGAAGTTTTAGATTGAGATCCTATAGCAGTCGAAGTCTTAAAACCAATCCCGTCATCAATCACTGATACCCGAAGTGTACTATAATTGTGGTGTAACCGAATCTCAATCTGAGTGGCCTGAGCGTACTTAAGAGCGTTGTTCAGACTTTCCTGCACAATACGGTAGAGATTTGTCTCTATATGTTCTTCCAATCGTTGATTAAAACCGGTTTGGTTAACAAAAGAAATATTTTTTCCAGTAATCCGATTCATTTCCTGGGCAAAATTATTGAGTACAGGAGCCAGTCCATAATCAGAGAGCACACTAGGCATCAGATGAAAAGAAGTTTGGCGCACCTTAGCAATACTTTCGCGCAGTAGTTTTCCAATATCCTCTAAGTGCTGCTGCATATTTTTACTGGTAGCCATGGAAGATAGCGCTTCTACATTATACTTAAGTGCTGTTAGCGACTGACCTATATTATCGTGCAAGTCCATAGCAATACGTTTTCGCTCTTCTTCTTGAGCCTGGAGCACCAGTACCGAGCGCATCCGCTGTTCCTCCATCTTTTGCTTGATCTTAGTACGGTTAGCCAAACTCAATTGTCCAATAGCGTTTTTCTTTTCAGTAATATCAATACAAAGTAGTAGGTACTGGTAGAGTTCGCCCTGATCGTTCCTCACTGGAACTAGTGTGACAGTAAGCCACACGGGTTGTTTGCGATAATTGGTACAAGCCCAGTCTTGGCAGCAATACCCCTGGTTATGCACTTCCACCAAGGCTGCTTCTAGTTTCTCGGGTGAAATCTGAAGTAATTGAGGAACGCTAGTTGGCAATTCATTATTGGGTAAACGCAGTTGTCGGTGAAATTGGGGACTAATATAGATCAGTTGACCCTGACGGTCGAGTTTAGCAAACAGGGTAGCCTGCTCTACTGCAAAGTGTATATTACTCAGGTATTTATGTGACTTCTCGAGGGATGAAAACAATAGCTGTCTTTCTCGAGCTAGTGCTTTAGCTTGGGTACGGGACTGGCTTAAGATCATTAAGAATTTTCGCACAAAACGAGCTACTGGCCGAAAAATGAATATGATGACCAGCCCAATAATACTAAGTGACAAATACGTCAGAAACTGTTGCATCAGAATAAGCTGATTAGCCCGTTCCTGGGCTTCTCGTTCGTATTGGTTAATGATTAATTGCATTCCGGCTAGATACTGAGATTCTTGTTGAAGTAGAGAGGTAATATGAGGTTGATACTGCTCTGGAGTAACTGAATCTTGCTTACTAAATAGGGTGGCCAATGCTTGCCCGTGGGTAATCAAATTATCGTAGAATGGTTGGATAAGTTGAAGTACAGTATCTTCTTCTTGCACCAACCGAAGGTGGCTATATGGTTGCTGGGCAAGTTGCTGGTGGGTAGAAATCAATTGTTCTGTAGTATGAGCTAATTCGGCGTGGTAGGTAGCTCGCGTCTCACTAGTTGTTGTGGTTAGGAGTAGAGCCGATTTTACTAATTGTTGCCCCAGCATGGCTTGCTGTCCAGCTAAATTCAGTAGGCGAGCGTCAGATATTTGCTCTTCCATTTTTTGTTTTACAAACCAGTTGCTAGCCAATATAGTAAGGGCAATCAGAAAAGAAGCCAGCAGATACCGAATGCTTAAGGTTTGAAAGATCCGTTGGGGTAACGAATAAGGCGTGGGCTTAGTAGTAGGTTTAGACACCATTGAGTAGAATAAAATAGTGCATTTTTGCTAAACTACACAATAAATTACTTTATAGAAGTATGATCCACGAAAAAAGGCGAACTCAGTAGAGTCCGCCCTTATATGTACTCACTTGGAATTAATTATGCTTTAGAAGCAGTGAGAAAGCATTTGATAGCTGAAAAAAACGAGTTCTCACACCTTTTAGCGAAAATATTGTGCCAGCCGATGATTGGCTATAAGCCTGCATTTTACCAACTCTACTGGGTAACTATTTCAACAAACTGGGGAGAGAATGAGGATGTAATCAGCTATAAATCAGAAAGGTATAGATGGTCATAGTGAACGATAGGTTTTTTATCCGATTGTCCCATCAGTTGTTGAGCTTGTGAAGCTGGATAATAAGACTTTCCTAGTCCGAAAACCTTGCCCTGATGTTTTAGCTGTACCACCTCGCCTTTAGAGAAATCTCCTTCTATCTTGATAACTCCTACCAATAGTAAGCTATTAGCCTGTTTTTGCTGGGTAAGTGCTTGATGAGCTCCTTCGTTTACATGGATGCTACCTTGCTGGGTATTTCCCGCCTGACCAATCCAGCGTTTCACTGTTGACACTTTTCGGGCAGGTAAAAAATGAGTACCCACTGGTTTTCCTATTAGAATATTTTCTAAAACATCCTTGGTTTGCCCGTTAGCAATATGCACCCCAATACCCAAATCGGCTAGCTTTCGAGCAATCCGGCTTTTAGTTCGCATACCACCCCGCCCGAAATCTGATTTCTCGGCTGAAATAAGTGCATTGAGGATTTGCTGAGGATGGACTTCAGAAATAAGCTGTGCTCCCTCCTGACTAGGCGGACAGTCGTAAATACCATCTACATTAGTTAAAATAATCAGCCGTTGGGCATCCATCATGGAGGCGAGCAGACCGGCTAGCTCATCATTATCAGTAAACATTAACTCGGTGACCGATACCACATCATTTTCATTGACAATGGGCAGCGTGCTGTGCCGAAGAATTCCATCCAAGCAATTACGAATATTCAGGTAGTGCCGTCGGCTGCGAAAATCTTCCTTAGTGACCAGAATCTGAGCGCAGGAAATACCGTGTTCGGTAAATAAATTCCGGTACAACTGCATTAGCTGGGCTTGACCTACGGCGGCTAATACTTGCCGTTGTACCACTGGGTCGGTTTTTGGGAGAGGGGATACCTGTTGTCGCCCTGCCGTAACTGCTCCGGAAGAAACTAGTAGAACGTCATGGCCACGCTGGCGTAAATTGGCAATTTGCTGTACCAATGAGCGAAGCAAAGGATTATTAATGGTACCATCTGGTTGGGCGATAACATTAGAACCAATCTTGACAATGAGAACAGGGCGATCCACTTTTTAATGGTAAAGATACCCTCGTCTTGCATTATTTCAACTGGAACACTCGGGAAATATTAAAGCCAAAATGAATATCACCGGAAAAGAAGTCTCCCGTAGTCTCGGTAATAAAACCTTCTTCTATCATAGATTGGGCGTTGGTAAGATGTAATTGAAACACGTGTCCGCCAGTCTCAATATCTACCCCTATGGCAAAAGCGTCGTTGTAAAGACTTTCGGTTTCAGCATTGGTTCGCAGAAAGTACTCAGCATTGAGTGATACTCGCTGGTTGAACTTATAACGACCACCTAAACCTAGCGCGAATAAATCGTTGGGATTTTCTCGTTTCTCTACCAAGTTGCGATGCACCAATGTGGGTGTTAGCTGCAAAGAAAGCCGATTAGAAAATTTCCGGGCGATTAAGAATTGATAAGTATAATCCAGGCGGGAAGAAAAGGAGATATCTTGCTCGTTATTCCGAAGGGTATTAATGGCAATACTGCTAAAGCCAACTACACTCACCGGAATATTTTTTATCCCGCTTTGCTGCTGAAGCAGGCGAAATTTTACGTAACCATCGTAGGTTTTTTGAAAGGAGCTACGCCCAATTCCCACGTTAAGGAAGTCAGTGATACCATATTCTACTGCCAGCCGAACGTTAGCCCCATCTAAGCCAAAAAACTCGTAGGCTCCGCCATTGATCCGTCCAAAGCGGTGAGAAATGAGAGCCCCGAGCACTCCCTCGTGCCAAAATTCTACTGAATGCCCATTGATAATTCGAGTGGCTTTGAAAGTAGCCTCAACCTGGTTTTGGGTAGGTTCAGCCTGGGCTTCCAGTTCTTGCAATAAATCATCTTGGGCAAGTAGTAGCGAAGGCAATATGAAAAATAGTAGTAAAGGAAAGTTACGGTTAGGCATCAGCTTGGTAAGTAAAGTGGACAGTAACATCAACAACTTCGGCAATATTATAGAAAACTACTTTCGGAATTTTGATCTTGTAATCGGCTACTTTAACTGGAAAAGTAGCGTGCATTTCCCACCCCTCGTTTTTAGGCTGAATCGTTCCTTCTACCTCGAGCGACTGGGTAATGCCATGAATAGTCATTTGTCCCTGGGCGGTTATGATCTGTGCACCGGATTGGTTGGCATCAAAACCCTGCAAAGTACCTGTAAAAGTAGCATTCGGATATTTATCTGACTCTAGGTAGTTTTCGTTAAAATGTTCCTGCATCAGGGCTTTCTCAAATGTAAAGCTTTTGATAGGAATGATGAACGCAATTTCACCGGTGCTAACATCAAAGATACTTTTGGCTTCAGTAGTTTTAGCTTCAATATCTTCTAAAGGCGCACTGGAATAGAATGATACTTGACTGGAGGCGAGTTGGTATCGCTGAGGGTAACCAGTCAGGCTACTTAGAAAGAAAATCAAAATAAAAAGAGCAGTTTTCATAGTCGTTAGTTTTCGTTAGCCCCCTGTTGCACCCAGCAGTCAATGGTCTGAATTTCAGCTTCCGTGAGAGTAATCCCCGAAGATGAGGGGGGCATAGTTCGGCTTTGGGTGCGATCGCGAATCCGATCAGCCCGACTAATAATGGTAGAAGTCTGCATAAGATTGGGCGGTTGTGCTCCCGATACATGGCAACCGGGTATGGCACAGTGAGCTTCAATGATCGGCTGCACATCCTGAGCGAAAGAAACAGTACTATTGCAATCATTTTCTCCAAATAGATCTTCTTCATTATCGTAGGCACAGGCACTTATAATTAAAAGGCCGAACGCAATTATTCTAATTGGCTGAATTCTCATACTTTTTTGCTGAATTAAGGGGATTAATTATTCTGGGCACCATCGTCTACCCAGCAAGCTATTTGGGTAATCTGTTCATCAGTCAGAGTGCGCCCTGAGCGGGAGGGTGGCATAGTACGGGCTTCGGTACGGCTCTTAATCCGGGCTGCTTCGTCTATGATATTTTCCGTTACAGAAAAGTCAGGGATATTTGTTCCTGCTACGTGACAGCCGGTTACAGCACAGTTAGTACTGATAATATCTTGAATAGTATTGCTAAACGATACATCCGATGCAACCCGGACGGTAGTTTCAGCAAAGCAACCATCGGCATCCTGTACTGTTACGGTATAGTCACCAGGGGTTAGATTACTAAACTCAGCTGCACTTTGGAATTCGCCCTGATTGATTCGGTACTGATATTCGGGATTGCCTCCCTGAGCTTCCACAGTAAGTGATCCAACTGATTCCAGACAAGCTGATGAGTTGGTGGCAATATTGCTAATCATCAAGTCGGACACTTCCTCATTGATAGTAACCAATAGGGTTGCCTCACAACCTCCTTCATCTTGGGCTATAATTTGGTACGAGCCAGGTTCCAGGTTCTCAAAAGTTCCGCTGTTCTGAAGAGAGCCAGAACCTATTCGGTACATGACCGAGCCATTCTGCCCCTGAGTTGTAACTTCTACTGAGCCGGTGCTTTCACAACGGGCGGAAGTTTGGCTAACGATGTTTAGGGAAAAACTGCCATCGCAGGTAGGTTCATCGCTGTTATCGCAGCCGAAAGAAGCAAGTAGTAGTGCTACTCCCATCACCCGGAGGGGCGTTACTGGGTAATTCATAACAGTACAGTTGTTGGTGAATAATACATAGTTAGGAAAAATAGTCCAGAACCAGTGATTCCGGACTATCTGAAGCCTCTTGTCTGATCCAAAACAGAAGCATTGTTTTAATGGTGTCTCATCGTAGTTGATAATTTAGAGAAACAAACATACCCGTAGTGGCGAGTTTGATCTTTCCGAATCCCACTCCCGCTACGGGTATTTTTACAAATGGCTCCACTTGCAGAGCCCACCGTTTACTCAATAGCCGTTCGTAGCCTAGCGATAGATTGGCCACTTTAAAATAATGTTGGTTCTTGTTGCGCTCCCGATGCTCATAACTATAAGGTTTCTGTCCATTGCCTTTCTGGTATCGGTACACATAGTCTTCAGTTAACATTAAGTAGGATGATAACCCGCCACTGAAAAACACTCGGCTCCGAGGTAGATTGATTGCGTAGTATCGCAAGTTTATCGAGATATCCAGCACATCGCACTGGGCATCGATGGAGTTGGGTATCCGGTATTTCTTCCAATAGCCCGGGTAGGGTTTATAGGATTCTCCATTAGCCGTGTACACCTTGTTGGAAAAAATTACCCCGGTCTGAACACTCAGGCTGGGTACAATAAAGTGTTCTAATGTAATTGCTGCTTTACTGCCTAGCTGAGAAGCTTTGCCTAAATTAATAGCACTGATGTCGGGCGAAACCCCAAAGCCAATTCGCCACCGTATATTGGGCAGATAAGTTTTTTTCTGATCAACTGGATAAACTTCGATTCTATCAGCTACTATTGGTAGCAACAAAGAGGGAATGATTGGCTCTACAGGATTTTGTCTGACGGACTTTCGATTCAGATACGAAATGCCAGAAGCATTCATCCAGGTTTCTGAAGAGGTTTGGAGTTCGGTAAGAGTAAAATTATCTGAGCTTGTTTCTTCATTACTATCACGGTCTAAAACCAAAGTTTTCGGTTGATTTGTTGCTTTGTTTGCTGCCTCAGACTCCAAAGCAATGGGCTGACTATCAGCTGCATCCACGGAAGAGCCTAATACAGTTTCCTTATTTATCAATGCCTGTTTTTTGCTCAAGTCTTTTGTCACTGATATTGTCTCTTTCAGTGTGTGGTACCATAGCGCTGTACCGACTGATCCACCTAGCAGAAGTAGCAAAGTAATCCCCACTACTATTCGAGTGGAAGTACCCCAACCACCTTGTGGGGGATTCAGTTTTCGGCGCATTTTCTCCCAAGCTCCTGGATTATAGGGAGCGCGATATTGCTCGGCTGCTTTTCGAAAGAAAGCATCAAAATTATGGTCGTTCATACCTTGCATGCTATCCGCTCATTTTTTTGGATCATTATTCTTAGTTGAGCTCGTGCCCGCGAAAGGTTCGATTTAGAAGTTCCTACGGATATACTCAGGGTTTCCGCAATTTCTCCATGAGTGTAACCATCAATTGTAAAAAGGTTGAAAACAGTGCGGTACATAGGAGTTAATCGCTGTATTAGAGCATAAATCTCTTCATACGAAAGTTGACTAATGATACTGGTTGCATCAGCAGTAATCTCAGGTTGAGTTTCAATTGGGACATGATGATGGTGTTTCTTTGTTTTGTGGTAATGGTTAATAGCGGTGTTAATCAGAATACGCCGGAACCAAGCTTCAAATGATTGGTTTGTATCGAACTTATCAAGGCTTCGGTAGACTTTCATGAATCCATCATTCAACACTTCTACTGCTTCGTCTTCATTGGGAGTGTAGCGCAAGCAGATACTCATACCGTAGCCATAGTACTGCTGATATAACTGCTTTTGGCAGTCAGCCTTCTGGTTAATACACCCCTGGATCAGAGTAAGAATATTCGTAGGCTGGGCTAAACTCACATTGAGTATCTTTAAAGCAATACCGTACTGTTGAGATAACGGTTGCGTAAGCAAAGAAAAATACAAAAAAATAACCAACCTCTAAAAGAGATTGGTTATTCGCGTATGAGACGTAATTCTACCTTCCTACTGTACCTACTAATCTATTTACCTATGAGAGATTCTATTCTTTTTTTGTGATCTTTATTACTTAGTAGGGCAGTCCCGCTAAATGTCATCTCCAAATCGAAACTTTTTTTATTTTTTTCAAATGTTGAGTACAATGGAAAAATATTTTGCATTGCTGTACTAAACTTCCTTTTTTCTAACTTTGCCCTTCAATGGAAGAATCGGTACAAACCGTATGGGAGCAAATTGAGGAGTGGGTACTCATCGTATACCGATGGTTTACTACGGACTTTGCTATTGGCGGGCATCCTTTCGATCTAGTTGATATTATATCTCTTCTAGTCAGTATATATTTATTGATATATGTCTCTGGCAAATTCCGAAAGTTACTGGTCAACAACGTCCTGACCCGATATAATCTGGATATTGGTATCCGACAATCCATTGGTACTATTGTTCGCTATCTGGTTCTCGTATTAGGTTTTACGGTAATTGTTCAGTCAGCAGGGATTGATCTTAGCTCATTAACCGTTTTAGCCGGAGCACTCGGGGTTGGACTTGGTTTTGGTTTACAGAACATTGCTAATAATTTCATCTCAGGACTAATTATCCTGTTTGAACGACCTATTAAAGTAGGCGATCGTATCGAGGTAGGAGGAGTTAACGGCGATGTGGTGAATATTTCAGCAAGAGCTACGACCGTTATTACCAATGATAATATTTCTATCATTGTCCCTAACTCTGAATTTATCTCATCGCAGGTAATTAATTGGAGCCATAACGATCGGCGGGTGCGATTTCGTTATTCGGTGGGAGTTTCCTATGATGAAGATCCGGAGCAAGTAAAAGAGTTACTCATGGAAGTAATGGACGAACACCCTGGTGTGCTGAAAAACCCTGCTCCAGACGTATGGTTTACCGAGTTTGGCGATAGCTCGCTCAATTTTAATATGATGATTTGGACATCGATGTATGTACAACGACCGGATGATCTGCGAAGCCAGCTGTATTACTTAGTTTTCAAGAAGTTTAAAGAACACGGGGTTGAAATTCCGTTTCCGCAACGCGATTTGCACATTCGCAGTGGCGACCTGCCCGTAGAACTAAAAAACCACAATGGAATCAGTACAGATAAAACCTGAGAAGTATTTCGTCTTTGATTTTGACAGTACGTTCACTCAGGTAGAAGCCTTGGATGTACTCTGCGAGATTGCTCTGAAGGATAATCCGAAGCGCGAAAAAGTGCTTGCGGAGGTAAAGCGAATTACGAACTCCTGTATGAACGGGGAAATTTCTTTCCGGGAGTCGCTCGAAAGTCGGCTGGCGTTACTTCCGGCGCACTGCGATCATCTGCCCCAGCTCATTGCCGAACTGAAGAATAGTGTCTCACCTTCATTTGTGCGAAATCAGGAGTTTTTCGAGCGGTTCTCGGATCGTATTTACGTGATTTCTAATGGCTTCAAAGATTTTATCGTACCCGTTATCCGCGATTACGGCATTGCCGACGAACATGTATTTGCTAACGAATTCACCTTTGATGAAGAGGGAAATGTTACGGGCTTTGATGCTTCCAATCTACTTTCCACCGACGAAGGAAAAGTAGCAGTGATCCGCGGTCTGGATTTGAACGGTGATATTTATGTAATTGGTGACGGCTACAATGATTATAAAATCAAAGCCGCTGGTTTTGCCAATAAATTTTACGCATTTACTGAAAATATTGAACGAGGTTCAGTCATTGATAAGGCTGACCATATCACACCCTCGCTTGACGAGTTTTTATATCTGAACAAAATGAATACGGCCATTTCCTACCCTAAAAATCGAATCAAAGTACTACTGCTAGAAAATATTCATCCAGATGCTGCCCTACGTTTGAAAGAAGAGGGCTACCAAGTGGAAACCCACGATGCTGCTATGGATGAAGAAGAACTTGCGGAAAGAATCAAATCAGTTTCCATTCTGGGAATCCGGTCGAAAACTCAGGTCACAGCTAAAGTACTAGAAAATGCCAATCGACTATTAGCTATTGGTGCGTTCTGCATAGGAACCAATCAAATCGACCTGACAGCTTGCTCTAAGAAAGGAATTGCGGTCTTTAACGCACCTTACAGCAACACCCGATCGGTAGTAGAATTAGCCATCGGTGAGATTATTATGTTGATGCGCGGTATTACCGATAAATCGAGTGGAATGCACCGAGGACTGTGGGGCAAATCGGCTAAGAATAGCAATGAAATCCGAGGAAAGAAGCTCGGCATCGTAGGGTATGGTAACATTGGTTCTCAACTATCGGTACTAGCCGAAAATATGGGAATGGATATTTACTACTACGACATTGTGGATAAACTGGCGTTAGGCAATGCAACTAAGTGTAACTCGCTAGAGGAATTGCTGAGCCAAGTAGACGTAGTTTCGTTACACGTAGATGGGCGTGGTGAAAATAAGCGGTTTTTTGGAGCAGATGATTTTGCTGCTATGAAACCGGGGGCTATTTTCTTGAACCTGAGCCGCGGGTTTGTGGTTGACGTAGATTCCTTAAAAGAATATATACTAACCGGGCGTATCCGAGGAGCTGCGATAGACGTATTTCCGACGGAGCCTAAGAGTAATGAAGAAGAATTTGTGTCTGAGTTGCGAGAACTGCCCAATCTCATTCTCACCCCTCACATTGGGGGTAGTACCGAAGAAGCCCAAGAAAATATTGGGGAATTTGTACCGGGTAAAATCATGGAGTACATTAATACCGGAAGCTCATTCCTAAGTGTGAATTTCCCGAACGTACAATTACCATTGTTACAAAATGCTCATCGGTTGATGCATATTCACCACAACAAACCGGGAGTATTAGCCAATATCAGCCAGGTGTTGCTAAAGCATCATATAAATGTAGTAGGGCAGTATCTGAAAACGAATGAAGACATCGGCTACGTAATCATTGATATTGACAAAGCCTACGATGACGAAGTAATCAAAGACCTAAAAGCCATTGAAAACACCATCCGTTTCCGAGTACTTTACTAATGGATAATTGATACTGGAATCCATAACTATCCCCATTCCCCTGTCAATTTTCAACTATCTAAACCGTTTCTGACTCCTGTTCTTTCTTGGCTTCAGGCTCGTCAGTTTCAATCTTTTCGATCTCTTTATCTACCTCTTGCCAGTAGTTGGAAGCAAAATCATCGTAAGGGGTGATTTTGGTACCACTCAATACAAGTGCCAGTGTCATGGCAATGCTAGAAATAATGATGACAAATAGTAGTACACCGGAGTTGAAGTTTGCTAGCTCCATCTCTACTGGAATCGCAAAGAACAACAGAATAGTGATTAGTCCACGGGGGGCAATAAATATTTGGGGCAGAATATCTTTTTTGACAAATATTTTGAACAGAACAAATCGTAAAACGAAAATCAGTAGTAAGAGACTACCACTAACTAATGCTACTTTCGTGTCCAGAATAGTGGCGATGGTGATAGTCATGCCGAAGATGACAAAGAAGAAGGTTCGTACCACGAAGGCCGACTCCATGGTGATAAGCCGAAAGTTATTTAGGATACTACTGACTGCCCGAGCGTTGACTAGCTTCTTTAATTCGCCAAAGAAAAACAGCTTGAAGTTATTAAGCACCAGCCCAAAGATAAGAATGATAATTAGCGAAGAAAGGTGAAATAACTTTCCTACGGAATAGAGCAGCAATAGCACTGCAATGAGTAGAAAGAGCTTTACATTAGTGTCTAGCTTTTGAAACAATAGTACTAGTCCATAACTGAGCACCACTGATAAACCAATAGTGAGGGCAATATTGCTGAAAACTGACCACACAATGGCTGAGGTCGATTCAGTTTCAGCATTACCTAGTAAGAAGTAGAAGAACATAATACCGAGAATATCGGAGAATGTAGCTTCGTATACCATAAACTCTCGGGTATGTTCATCTTTTAGCCCACCTACACTCGGAATTACAATAGCACTGCTGATAATAGAGAGAGGCACCGCGTACACCAGCGAGTTGAAGAAAGCCCCGCCGTAGGCATATTGAATAATGTAAGCTCCCGCCAATGCCGTTGCCACCAAGGCAATTAGAGCAACCAAGAAGGATTTCCAGATGATGGGCCAGCGGTCGGCTTCTAATTCCAGATCGAGGGCCGCTTCCAGTACAATCATGGTTAGTCCTACAATTCCTAGAATTTCCAGTACAGGAATTAGATTATCACCTACCGGAATTCCCAATGCCTCGGCTCCGTACTTCATGCCTAAGCCCAAAATAATCAGTAGCAACACACTAGGAATATTGGTTTTACTGGCAATTAAATTGAACAGGTAGGAAAATATAATAATAAGCGACGTGGCAATTACCGCTACATACGCGTTAAACTCAGTCATATTAGATAGTTCTTCTGAATGCTGTCTGCAAAACGTGGGAAGTACCCTGAAGGTTATAAAATAGATAAATACACACTATTTTGTTCATCCTTTTACCAGGAGTTGAGTCGTTAAAATCAATTTTCCTGAGAAAGTCATTTTTCCGTATAGCACCGAGGTGGGTTCCTTAATTCGGAAGGATGGTGAGTACCAGCCTAAAATAGGCTCAGTTTGCCCCCGAACTTCCTGCACTTGCAGTGCAGCGTCAAACTGTACTTCTAAGGTTCGTGCCAGGGGGCGTTGAAGATGAAACTGATTATCCCCATTATCCTTTATTTGTACTTCGGGGTGCAAGTGAAGCGGAAACTCAAGCGTATATTCTTGGGCAGATTTGCTTGTAAGCGTATCAGTCACGGTGATCTGACCAGATTTTTTATCAAAAACCAGATGTCGACGGTGGGTCAACCCCAACTTTTGATAGCCATTATGTTCTGCCACGATCGTATCCTGCATCTCAGTGGTACTGCTTTCAATCACTTGAACTTGGTAATGGTTAATCCACATAGTAGGGCCGGTACTATTGGCCTGGTCGGTCTGGTTAATCCGAATAGTATTATGCGCTAGCGTACTAATGAAGTAGTCACGCCATTCGGCATCAGTATGGTAAGTAAAGGTGCCAGCATCGGTGATAATTGGGTAGCCATCTACGTGTACATCAAAAGCCAGGGCATCGGCGTGTCCGTGAGCGGCAATAGACAGAAAGCCCAGAGGGGCAGCATCCATATGAACGAATATTTCTTGTTCGCCTTGTTGTTTACGCAAAAAGAAGTGTCCTTCTTCAGAATACAAGCGTGAAGCCTGATTGGTGGTGTCAGCTTCTACACCATCAAAAGTCATCTTTCCTCCAGCACCAAATAGTACCGCGTTCTTATTATCCCATCCATCTGATTTGGTTTTCCACTCAGTGTTGTTGAATAAAACTACTCCTGAGGTGAGCAGAGACTTAAAATTATCTGGGTGACCTTCCTCTAGCACTATTACTTTTCCATCGTCTTCATCGCCGTAGTAAGGAATATTCCCTCGCACATCCATCATCTGAAAAATGTAATCCAGAATTTTCTCTAGCTGATTTCGGTAGCCTGGTGAAAAAGAGTTATCAGTTGCTTCAGCTACTACAAATGGGATTAAAAAGAAATCAGTGATAAACTGAATATATTCGGCTGCCTCTTCTTTGTTCACTCCGTTTTGAGAGTGCTGCAAGATAACCTCTTTCTCTAAGCCAGCTTTGGCGTAGGCTAACCAATCTTCTGATTCGTCAAATTTCCAGAAGGATGCAGCCACAAATAACCCAGCATACTCACTAATTAAGTGATTATTAGCAGATGAGTAGTAGGAGGGATTCTGGTGGCTGTACAAACAGTGAAGATAGATGGTAGGTACCCACTGCTCTTCTACAAACTTCTTGAAGGGCGTCTCACTTTGCATGAGCGTATTTACATCCAGCAACTCCCAACAAAAAAACCACACAAGTAGCCGGATATTTACTTCAATGTTACTGTACCAATTTACCCCCACTAGATATGGGTTCTCGTCAATCCAAGACTGAACAATATCCTGAAACTGCTGCAATACTTTTTCATCTTGAGTGGCACGATATTCTAATGCCAGCAGCGGTAAAAACTGAAGTCGGTTTACCTCCCAAACGTGCTTGGCGCTCCCGTATTCGCTTGTACGGATATTAATATCCTTGGCAAAGGACTTAGGAAATCGACGTTGGGAGGAAATATCCAAATGCCAGTCGATGGGTTGATTATAGTAGAATTTTTGGTCAAATATCGGAATAGACTGCTCCTTAATCTGAAAATCAAGCGTGCCTGTCGGTAATATGGATTTTGGCAAATGAAGTAGACGTTTTTCGGATGGAAAGTAACCCTGCTGCGATTGACGCTCTTTACGCTTTTGCCAGTACTGGCTAGCCCGGTAGCCAATTTCGGGTAAAGACATGGTTCGTAAGCGGTGATAATACCAGGACAGGGGCATAAATACACTGATTTGGGTAGAATGATTTTAGAAAAAGTGCTGCGCGAATAAAAGGAAATTTTGGATAGGCTACAAAGCTTCAGTCTCTTAACTATTGAGCTGACATACTTGCGTTGTAGGTGGTAATTAGGGTGTGGATCTCCATCAGCGCCTGCGCCCATACCTCAAGTTTTAAGCCAAATTTTTGATCAAGGAGAGCGTTGTAAGCAGGTATATGAGCGTAAAAAAGGCGTGCTCGTTCTAGCCATTTCTGCTTATTTTCAGGAACAGGTTGGTCAATACCTAGTGCTCGGAGTACATCAGGCTCATGCTGATAAGTTATACGTACTAGCGTGACATATTCTTGGTAGGTACGCTGGGCGGACTGAAAATCGGCTAGCCACATTTGGTGTTCTTCATTTTTGAGAATACTATGAGTAAGCAGTAGAACAACTAAGCTACTCTCTATGAAGTAAATTTAGTTGTCGGAATTACTGCTAAAAATAAGCCGATGCGTACCGTACTAAGGTTAGCTTTGCTTCCAAAAACTACAAGTGTACCTTTTTAACTAGAATAATCTTCCGAGAATATTAGCTAAGCAGTTTGTTCGTTCTGGCGTAGCAGTACGACCAGCAACACATACAGAAGAAACGGAGAGAATGCTACTTTATAGCGGACAAGCGTCCCGAAATTAGGGGTGGATAAGGCTAATAATATACCTAGTAATACGGAAAACAGCAGGGCACTTACTGCCCAAAGTTGTTCATCGGTTTTCAGAGCCCTTGTGAGCCGTACTTTCCAGAAGGCTGATAAGCTTATCAAAAGCAATATACAGTGTTCTATTCCAGCTATTTGTGCCAGCATCTTATTTATCTCAAATGGTAGCGGACGATACCAGGCGGAAAAAAGCGCCAAAGGAGCATTAAGTAAAAAGCTAGTCAACGTAGGTTCTAATTGCCAGAAATGGATGATTGCGTTTGGTCGCCATTTCTGAACAAATATATCGTGATTTTGCACGATCACTACTAATAACCGTTCCGCACTCAGATTGGGGTGCATGAATGTTGCCAGAGCTATTAGTAAAATAAATAACAGTACCATTCTAACCAGGACGTTGGGACGTTTAAATGGCAGATGCTTAGCAAGCATAATGGCAATTAGCAGAGGAATAAGAACGGCGGCATAGTAATATTTAAGTAGCCACAACAGCGCGGTAGCGACGAGTCCGGGCAAAATGAATAACATCGATTGCCTTGAGTTTTTATCAAAATAAATCCGTAGTGTCATTGCTACCAGAATACTGATCAGCCCTACGGCGAGGGTTTCCTTCAGAATTCCTGAACTCCAGAACACAAAGGAAGGAAAGGCTAACCAAGCGATATTGACTGCTAATCGGGTAGTGGGGAAGAATAGATGGAGTGTACGTACCAGAAACCATACTCCCGCAAACGATAGCAGTGATAAATAGATGGAAGTAAGCCAATAATTATTACCTGTGAATAGGCAACCTATACTAGTAATCTGGCTCATCAGTAAAGCCCGGGGTTGACGAAGATAGACGAGTGTTGGAGGGAGGTCGTCGGCATTGAACCAGTTACTGAGATAGCTCGCCCAGTCGGTGCGAGCTAGATTCGCTAAAGTAACCCCATCAGCAAAGTAGTTCCAGGTATCACCCCCAGAGTAGTAGAAGTTGTATATGATACCAACCAACCAACCACAGACAATTTTTATACTAATTGCGGGCAAGAACCAAGGGGCAAACTGAGTACGGCGATACCAAAAGAAGATGATACCAATGATAATGCCGCTATGAATAGTGATGATCCACAATATACGGGTGGCTCCAGGTTAAGAAGGTGAAGAAACGAACAATGGTTCTTTTTTCAAAATAGCTACTCCGATACCACACGAAAGGCACTGCTTTTTGGTGCAGTAAGTCTGATTAAGTTCCAGCATTCCTTGAGTATCCAGTGCCGATTCATTAGGAAATCCTAGAGCAACATACTTGCGAGTGGATGCGTTATTCTCTGCCTTGAGTTCTCTCAAACATTGCCAGGCGTGTTGATGATAAGAATCATTGTGATGAAAAAGACCGTGAGCAGTGAGCAGTGTCGCTACGGTATTGATAATAAGCGTATCAATGCTTCCTACACCAATAGGTGTTACGCTCGAAGTATTTTTCAGATTGAACTGATTGCGGTAAAATGCGATGGGGTGAATCCGTAGAAGCCAGGTTATATCTGCACTCCACTGATGGAGTAAATAGGCGAGCTGCTGGATTCTGACGTGCGGAAAATTAGTAGGGCGAGTCCGACTATACTTCCAGACAGACGAGTTGATCTGTCGATCACTCACCTCAGTCGGAATAATTATAGAAGGTTGGCTATCAGCATATTTTGATAATCCAGCTTGGTGAAGTAACGCATAGGTTAAACTAGGAGTATGATGGGCGTATTTTCTGACCCAGCGGAGTGGGAATGCTTGTGCCAGTTGTTGCATTCCCTCTTGATTTATTTTGAACCCGAACCCCTTTAGTAACCACTGGTAAACGGTTCCCGACCAATCCCCTTGCTGATACTCAAGCGTTTTGAGTACTTCATTGGCTCTGCGCTCTAGCCGTTGAATAGCTACCCGCTCAACCTGAGCCATTTTGATAATCTCAGGTACATGATGAACTAGATGCTCGCAAGGAATGAAAGTCTGATCGCGTTCGAGAAGAGAGCAAATTTGAGATATTACTGCGGAGGAAACTCGGGATTTTAATTCCATGGTAGGCACAAGGGTGTCATCGGCGCGAAACACATCCTGATCATTCTCCCATACGACGTGTAGTATAACCCGATCATAAGCTGGATCATGCTGATGACCGTGCCGTTGCCAGTCCGATGCCTTTACGTGAATCTCTACCGAACCTGACCAATCTAATTCGCCAATCTGCAAACGAGCCATGGCAAAGTCAGGTCCGGCGTTAGTATTTAGTAGCCCAACTGACTGAACGGTAATTGACTGACCGCTAGTAGTCTGTAAGGCTTCACGATTAAAAGTCTGTTGTTGCCACAGATAATGAAGTACCGCTTCTTTCACCTTTTTTGCTCGAATACTAAGCAGAAAGGTCAAACAATAATAATCTGTTTTGATAGAAAAGCTACAAGGGAAAGAAGGTGGTGGTTATTTTAGCTTCACCACTTGTTGGCATTATCCAAATATAATCTCACCAACTCTACTGTGTTCCCCACTTGGCATTTTTGAAGCATATTGGCTCGGTGATTAGAAACAGTACGTTCGCTTAAAAACAAGCGTTCGGCAATTTGCTTGGAGTTTAACCCTTCTACCAACAAGGACAGTACTTCTTTTTCCCGCTTAGAAAGTACGTTAATCGGATTTTGAGTATCATTTTCCTGACTTTTCTTCTCTTTAAACCCCTTAACAATCACTTGGGTGATAGTTTGACTATAATATTCATCTCCGTTGGCTACGGTCTGTATGGCTTCCACCACTTCTTCCCGGTCAGCGTATTTGGTAATGTATCCATCTACCCCGCTATTAAGTGCTTGAAACACATAATTGGGGGTATCGTGCATGGAAAGGATCAGTACTTTAGTAGGTAGCTGGTTTTCTTTTATCTTCTGAACAATATCAAAGATAGATGTACCTGGCATAGAAATATCAGCTACTAGCACGTCAGGTTTGTGCTCCATAACTAACTGTAATGCTTCTTCACCGTTACTTACCGCTCCTAATAAATCTATAAAGTCATATTCTTTTAATATACTTGCTGTCCCTTCCGTTAGTATAGCGTGATCATCCGCCAAGACTACGGTCATTTTACTCATAAATAGGTAGTAGTTTATAGTTTAACCTGAAAACTTAAACACAAAATCGTGCTCTAAAGTGCGAGAAACCGTATAATATTTACAATATAATCGGAAGGGAAGAGATACTATTTGGAACGAATAATAAAAGAAATCTTCCCAGTAGAAGTTGCCGCTGACCGTACATTATCGCCAGTACGGCTAAATGTTAGTTCCTCTACAGCTTCTCGATAAACCCTTTCTACGGCAGGGCTGACCGTTTTTTCCAGCGTCCGAATGCTGATAATTTCACCCCGTCCATCAATAACGATTTGAAATACAATGCGTCCGCTTTCATTAGAATTATCTTGAGGCCGAGGAATATAGTCCCAGTTCCATCCTGACATTTGTAGTGATGCTCCGTCTTTGGGTCCCTGAGCCCCGTACAAAGCCCGATCATCAATTTTGCCTTCCTCTTTTCCCTGATTACCCTCTGGCTGCTCTGAGTCGCCCTGATTGGTGTTTTGAGAAGGATACAAACTGCCAGGTACGGGCTCCTGAACGGGTTCTTCAGGCTCTTCTACTACTTCTTCGGTAGTTTCCAGTACTTCTTCTACTACATCGGGGCTTTCTTCAATAGGAGCTACTTGCTCTACCTGTTCTACTGATTCCTGCACTTCCTGAGGAGGTGTTTCTTCTATATCTTCTATGATTTCCTCTACCTCCTCGGTTGCCTCTTCAACGGGCTCTTCCTCCACTACCGGAGTAGGTTCAGGTTGCGGAGACTCTCCAGCACCGGTATCATCCAACCCAAAATTTAGTTCAATGCCGTATTCGGGCAAAGGTGGATCAGGGGCTTGCCAGGCTAATAGGAAAAAAAATAGCAAAAATAGTCCAGCATTCACTCCGAATGTGATGATAGAAGCAACTTTACGATCTTTTTTTTCTTCAGGAGACATTATTACGCTGTCTGTTTGTTACTACTAACGAATAATTGCCGCGCAAAATTTAGAGTTACGATATTTTTTGCCCAAATGATATTATTATCGGGACTCAGGGCGAGTAGCAATAGAAACTTTAGCTTCTAAGGCAGTAGCAATTCCAGCGACTCGTACTAAGTACTCTACTGGAACGGATTTATCTACGTTCAGCACAACAACTCCTTCTTGCTCGGAGAGGGCTGATCGTAGGGCATTTTCCAAATTATCTTCTGACACAGGCTGATCATTAACGTAGTACTCCAAGTCGGGAGTAATCGTCACGTTGACCCGCTGCAATACAATAGTGGAAGTTTTGCTAGAGGGCAAGTTTACGGGCAAACCCGAAGGAGTAACAAAGGAGGATGTAAGCATAAAGAAAATCAGCAGCAAGAAGATAATATCAGCAATAGATGAAAAATTGAAGCTGGTTTCTATTTTATTTCTGGCTTTCAGATCCATAGGATATTCGATTGATAGTTGATAGTTGAAAATGAAAAGTTTGCAATCAAATCTCACCTCTCATATTTCTCATCGCTCGGCGACCTAGCTCACATTTTTTACGTCGGTTCTTGCAGTAGATCGATAAAATCTATGGAAATATATTCCATCTGATGCACTACTTTGTTTACCCGAGATACCAGATAGTTATAACCTAGATAGGCCAAAATCCCTACGGCCAATCCGGTAGCGGTAGTAATCATGGCTTCATAAATTCCGGTAGAGAGAAGCTGCGGACTGACGTTACCTTCTTCCTGAGCAATGGCAATAAATGCCTGAATCATACCAGTAACGGTGCCCAAGAAACCAATCATGGGGGCAGCACCAGAAATAGTAGCTAATAGCGTAAGATTTTTTTCCAGGCGGTACAACTCCAGTTTCCCGACATTCTCAATAGCAGCTTCAATAGATTTAAGTGGGCTACCGATTCGGGAAATTCCCTTCTCAATCATGCGGGAAATAGGAGAGTCAGTTTGAGAGCAGATGACTCGAGCAGAGCTGATTTCACCGCGAGACACCAACCCCCGGATTTTCTCCATAAACTGTTCAGGAACTTTAGAGGCTCGCTGAATAGTGCGAATACGCTCTACAAAGATGTAAATAGAAACAGCAAACAGAATGATGAGGGGAATCATCACCCAGCCACCCTTCAGCAATAAATCAAGCACAGTAACCGACTCGGCGGTGGGATCAATAGCAGTGGTATCAATAGGGGTTTCGGTTGTGATTTGCAGTAGGATCATGTCAGTATTTTAGTACCCAAGCATTGTCGCCGTATTCGGCACGGAAAGCATCGATATTACTAGCTCCCTCGGCAAATGTACCAAAATCAGCAATAGCTACCCGGTGGATAAGTGGAGCACGCTGGGTAGGATCTAATATTTTAGAACCAATACCATCTGCTTCCATTTTCTGGGCAAAGTCCATTGCTAAATCATAATCAACAAAACTAGCGATCACTACAAATGTGCGTCCGGTAGGGGCAGTAACCCGCTCAATACCTTGATACTGAGCTAAGGCAGGCTCTTCGTACACGGGTTCCTCAGCGATAGGTTCTTCTTCGATAACGGGCTCTTCTACGATGGGTTCTGGTTCAGGAGTAGTTTCTACCACAACCTGGGGCACTGGCTCATCATCGCCAAACCAAGAAGCCACTTGGTTGACTCCGTCGAACATAAAGAGATAAATAGCAAGCCCTACTAAAACGACTAATCCAATGATAGCAGCAACAATCCACCCTCGATTGGATTCTTCCTCCTCTTCTTCTACGTAGTAACGAGGCTCTTCAAATTGAGGGGGCTCTTCTTCTTCCCGGTCAATTGGGTGAAAGTCGGTTTCGGGTAAACCAAAGTCGTCAGTGTCTTCTAAGTGGTATCCAGTATCTTCCTTATTTTCCATAATGGACTCGTTTATATTCAATCAGATAAAATAATAACTATCAGCGATTTACGCGTATCTACTTGCGAAGTAACTGATCCTTTAATAATTACCCTAAGAATAATAGGCTTAAAAGTACGCGCGTACCAAATGGCCTGTAAATCAATATTTTAAAAACTGTAAGTAATCCCGCCTAAAAACATGATTCCTCGGGATGGGTAATTCATAAAACGCTCGTAGTTCTGTGCAAATATATTTCTTACTTCGACAAATGCGGAAAAACGATTAGAAAATAAATAATCAGCCTGAAAATGCAGGTCAGTAATCGGGTCAAGCTCGCGAGTGGTACCACTAGCTAAATTGAGCCCCTGGATACCCGACATAAACTGTAATTCAGCATTTAGTAAGATCTTTTCAAATAAATTAAGGCGGTTAAGCCAACTCAGCGTGAAATTGGGACGGTGCCAAGGCTCGTCTACATTTTCTACGTTGTAGGTATAAAAATCGCCTCGTAAGCTAGAGCGAAAGCGTTCGGTACTGTTAAGAGAAAGCTCTCCAAAGAGATTAAGCTGAAAGACATTATCGGGATCATACAGAATAGTGAAGCGAGTAGAGTCACGGGCACTGTTGGCGAAGAAATACAGATTCTTGTAGTTGCTAGCCGAGAAACCTAAATGAAAGCCAAATAGGCTGTTAATTCGTCCCTTCGCCCCTCCTCGAAAGCTGAAGTTTCGATTAGTGTGTAACAGAGGGACATCAGCATCCAAATACGGGTTTTCGCGAGTAAAAGAGTAAAGCGAGGTAGCTTCTATGTTTCCGTCGATGCCAGCGTATACCTGAAATGCATCATCGAAGTGCAGAGTGGCTAAGGCGTAAGGATACACGTGCAGCTGGTCGGCATTACTCGCAGTGTCGTTTTCGTAGGCAATGGTGAACCCACCCTTGATGGTCAATCCCTCGCCCGGGCCATCGGAGGTACGATAAACCAGATAAGGTCGAGCTTGAAACAGGCTACGATTGATTTTATTTTCTACCGAGGTCTCTGGATCCTGATCGCTACGCTGCATTAAGTATAAATTACTTTCTAACCCTAGAGTCAGATGCGGTAAAATCGTATAATCGGCTTTAAGCTGAAGATTTACTTGGTTTTCTGCCGCCTGATAAGCGTCACTCAAATGGGTAAACCGAGCTTCTACATCGTAGCCGAGAGTGGCGTCTACATCCGCTCGGGCAATTCCGGCAGATATGGCAATAGCATTAAATATTTGTCTGATTGAGTCGCGCTCGGGCTCAGGTTCTACTAACGGGCTGTATCCGTAGAAGTGATAGCGCTCTCGCTGGTATTCCGCATCAGCCCGAAGTGTGTGCCCCTGCGCAAAATACTTACCACTTACTCCTATCCGAGAATCGCTATTACCGGAGTTTGATCCGTCTACCGGACCAAGCCGCGATGACTCGTGTTGCAGATGAAGACCGTAGCTGTATTCATCGTTACGGGTACTATTGGTAAACAACTCGGCGTAGGGCGTGAGGAAGTTACCAAAGCCTAGTTTTAGATAATTTCCGTACAATGGATCTAGCGGAGGGTTTTTAATTTTTAAGGGACGTACTTGTGGGTTTAGCCCAGGTAAAGTTGGGGTGACTTCCTGAAACTGATAAGTAATAGTAGTTGTAGGTCGGGTGGTAGGTAGTGGTGGAATTGGCTCAAATCGACGACTAGCCGTGGGCAAACTAATTTCTCGCTCTTTCTCAATAACTACCTCAGCATCATCAATTTCTCCTTCCTGATCCCAGTCGGGTTCGGTTTCTTGAGCAATAGCTAATATGCTCAAACATGAAAAAATAACAGCCAAAAATACCTTCATAAACCGGAGATAGCACTATGGGTTGCTAACGGTGCAACAATAAAAAACGTATGACCCCGAACCTAGTAAAAATCAAAAAAGGATACAAATTCAGGTTTTTGGTGCTCGGTACTGCCGGCTATACGCTTGAATCACATGATAAGTAAATTAGCAGACTAGGTATAGAAACTAAAATAAATCATCTTCCCGCTCTAGCATCAAAATGGATGCTTGGGGAACGATCATGTATTTTTCACCCTCGTACACTACTTCAAAAGCACCTTTTTGCAGAAAGATAGCTAAGTCACCTTCTTTGGCTTGCAGGGGAATATATTTAATCTGTTCGTCTCGCTCTTTCCAGGGTTCATCGTCATCAGCCGGAATAGGAATGGGGTAACCAGGGCCCGTTTTCATCACATAACCCGACTGTACTTTTTCTTGCTCTTGCACGCCAGGCGGAAGAAATAGACCACTTTTCGTTTTATCTGATGCTTTCTTTAGTTTAACTAAAATACGATCACCAACGATGATTAATTTCTTGAGTTTATTATCTGCCGTCAATTCCATAATTATGTTCTTTCTTCTGGGCAATTAGTTCACTAGGATAGGCCCACGTGCTTTTCCAGCCGCTCAAAGCGCTCCTCATTTCGCTTTTGAGTCTCGTTATAAATATCAATAAAAGCATCTAAATCAGCATTGATGGTTTTAAATGCATCATGAAGTCCATCTACCCCTTCTTTCAAGAAGGCAATCTTAGCTTCTGCCAGATTCATACTTTTTCTCAGTTTTTTAAGTTCTTCGTTCATCTTTCTTTTGGTTGAAACTTTGCAAAATTAACAAGTATTCACCAACTCTTTATGTATTTCCGTGTAACTACTGCTTGATCTCTTCTCGTTTCTGTAACGTTTTCGCACTGGGTTAAGGTTCTTCCACTCTTTTACTGTCATACTGACAGACAACTAGGAGGTTTTTAGATAAGCTTTAGCTGATTCCGCTCCCATTACTAACACTGTTTTCTGGTTGCATAAAGACTAATGCGCCGTCAGCATCTTCAGCCATCAAAATCATTCCTTGCGACTCAATACCCATCATTTTTCGTGGTGCTAGGTTTACCAATACGCACACTTGCTTACCCACAATATCCTCGGGTTCATAATGCTGGGCGATACCACTGAGTACGGTGCGTTGATCAAGGCCGGTATCCAGGGTAAGCTTTAGTAATTTTTTAGATTTTTTTGCTTTCTCCGCGGTCAGAATAGTGGCCACTCGCATATCCAGTTTTACAAAATCTTCGTAGGTAATTTCTTCTTTCATCGGTGCTAAGTTAGTCGTGGGTTCTTCTTCAGTTGTAGTATCATCTTGGTGGAGTTTAGCCACTTGCTGGTCTACCCAATCATCTTCAATTTTCTGAAATAGTAGTGCAGGTTTTTCTAACGTGTGTCTGGCAGGAAGTAAATCATCTCGTCCGGCATCTCTCCAATCGGTTGATTGGAAATTTAGCATCGCTTGGAGTTTCTGAGAAGTGAACGGTAGGAACGGAGCACTGATGATAGAAAGGTTGGCAGTAATCTGTAAACTGATGTTTAAAATGGTTTCTACTCGTGCCTGGTCTTGTTTGATAACTTTCCAAGGCTCAGTATCCGCTAGGTATTTGTTTCCAGTACGGGCTAAATCTATCATATAAGCCAGGGCTTCCCGAAAGTTAAAGCTCTCAACTGCCGAAGCTACCTTAGCCGGAATCTCTTGCAGCTTTTGCAAAGCTTCCTCATCCATTGGATGTAGATCATGCCGGGTGGGGACTAACCCATCAAAGTATTTTTGGGTTAACACTAAGGTACGATTTACAAAATTACCGAATATGGCGACCAGTTCATTATTGTTTTTCGCTTGGTAATCCTTCCACGTGAACTCGCTGTCTTTAGTCTCCGGCATAATGGAACATAACGCATAACGAAGCTCATCTTGCTTGTTGGGTAATTCGTCTAAATACTCATGTAACCACACTGCCCAGTTTCGGCTGGTAGATAGCTTGCGTCCTTCTAAGTTCAAAAACTCGTTGGCAGGCACATTTTCGGGTAAAATGTATTCACTGTGGGTGTGCAGTATTGCTGGGAAAATAATGCAGTGAAAAACGATATTGTCCTTTCCAATAAAGTGAATCAGTCGGGCATTGTCCGCTTCGTTAGGCTGTTGTTTCCAGTAGAGCTCCCAGTCTTTGCCATTGTCTTGCGCCCATTGTTTGGTGGCTGAAATGTAGCCGATGGGGGCGTCCAGCCAAACGTACAGCTTTTTTCCTTCAGTATTGGGCAAAGGAACATCCACTCCCCAATCCAAGTCGCGAGTCATAGCGCGAGGTTGCAATCCGGCCTTTAGCCAGGAGCTACACTGCCCGTATACGTTAGGCTTCCAAATTCCTTTTTTACCTTTTAGTAACCATTCTTCTAACCAAGGTTGGTATTTATCAAGAGGTAAGTACCAGTGCTTAGTCGGTTTGAGAATGGGTGTTTTTCCGCTTAAAGTTGATTTAGGGTTAATCAGATCAGTCGGGCTAAGCGATGAACCACAGTTTTCGCATTGGTCGCCGTAGGCTTCAGGATGACCACATACCGGGCAAGTTCCAGTAATATAACGATCAGCGAGAAACTGCTGAAATTCTTCATCGTAGTACTGCTCTGATTCTTGTTCGGTAAATTCTCCTTTTTCGTACAGCCGGGTAAAAAAATCCTGAGAGGTTTGGTGATGAATAGGCTCTGAGGTGCGGTGGTACATATCAAAAGAAATACCAAAACGCTCGAACGTTTCCTTATTCAGCTCGTGGTACTTGTCAATAATTTCCTGGGGTGATATACCTTCTTTTTTGGCGCGAAGCATAATGGCCGCTCCATGCTCATCGCTGCCACCCATAAAAATGATATCACGTTGCTGCTGACGCTGGTAGCGAACATAAATATCAGCAGGCAGGTAGGCACCAGCAATATGTCCAATATGCAGAGGGCCGTTTGCGTAAGGTAAGGCAGCAGTAACGGTGATTCGTGAGTTGGTAGTGTTGGTCATAGTAATCAAATTACAGACTGCAAATTACAAATTGATAAAACACTAGCTAGTAGCTAAGTCAGCAATCTGCAATTTTTAATTTGTGATTTTTATTAGAAAGCAGTTCGGAAACTATAAAATAGGCCACTTGTGCCATCTATTTTCCAGGAATACTCTGCCCGGAATACTGAATCGTAAAAAGTAACGAAGTCGATGCCCAACCCATAACCCATGAGGTAGCGATTGGATAGGCGGTCGCTTTGCTCATACGGAATAGTGTTACTCACATAGCCTTGGTCAACGTAACCCTTGAGGTAAATATCAAGTGGAATTACATTAAACTGATCGAGGGGGATTACCCGGGAGAAGTCAAATTCCCGAGAGAAAATACGTTTGCGGACGGTATTTTGCTGCATAACAAACGACTGTCCTTCAATAACGTCCCGCTCATAGCCCCGTAGCCATAAACCGTTATATCCCAATCCTCGGAAATTAAAATAAGGCTGAAAGCGAGGAGTGCTCACGTAGCCATTGGCCGAAGTGGCAAAGTAAAACCCTTTACCTAGGTCAAAGAAGTGACTATACGACCCGGCAACCCGAAAAATATTTACGTGGTCAAATATTCCTAACCCCAGTTTGCTAACTGAAACTCGCCATCGGTACCCCTTGAGCGGGTAGCCAATAAAATCTCGACGGTCGCCATTGGCGGTATAATTTAGCATAAAGTACTGTTGCCGATTTCCATCGTGAGTAAAGTAGCTAGGGTTCAGGCTCAAAACAGTATCAGCCACTAGGGCATCAGAATAAGATAGAGTAATACCATGTGTATTGTAGTAGTTAGGGCGATAGTTCCAACCGATTAAAGCCGTCAGTTCCCGCAAAGCAGGATTGAGGGGAATGTCTAGTACACTGTCGCTAAACTGAAACTCATGGTCAAAGGTCCTAAAATTAATGTTCCGATTTTCGGAGTAGCTAAACCCAATTTCGATGCCGTTTTTCTGAGCGGCATCTATATAGGGAATAGAATACGTTAAAGAAAATTGTCGGGTGAAACCAAACTGGGCAATCGCGGCCAGACGCTCGTTACGCCCTCGAAAGTTGAATTGGGTAAACTTGATGCCGTAGGTGAGCAAGCCCCAGTCTGGATTATCCAGGAATACGTTCAGATTTCGAATCGCGCTAGGTACTGTTAGATAAGGAGTGGGCACGGTATACCACCGCTCGGCCACCCGAATAATAACGTCGGCCTGACCCGGTTGGATTTCCACTATGTGCAGATCAACGTCCAGAAATAGCCGGGTGTTCATCAGCTTTTGCCGATCTTGTTTCAGCAAGTCAGTCAACTCGTAAGAAGGAAACGTCAGCCCTTCTGCTACGCTAAGTTCCCGCTCAATAATGCTTTGCTTAGTGATACGGTTACCAATGACGAAAATCCGATCAATGGTAATGAAGTCAGATAAAAACTGAGCACTATCAGTACGAACTGGAGCACCAATTGATGAGCTTTCGGGTAGAGTACCTTGGCCTTGCGCAGAAAACGCAATGATCATTACGAACCACAACCAATATACATATTTACCCCTGTTTTGCACGATACTTACATTTGATGTTGAGCAAGCTTCAATAACTCAAGCGAAATTAACGATAAATATTGCATACCTGGGTCGATAATACGCGTATATGTACCAATCAGGACGGAATTATCAATAAATAGTGTATTGCAACTGAAGAAAGGTTTAGGGAAGAGATAATTTTATTTGCTTTCTTGTACTAGATTCCAGTAGTTTTCTAAAAATACTGTAAATTTACCATCCTAGAAAATACACATATAACTGACTAATTTTTATGGCACTCGATTATAACCATCCTATTGACGTTATCGAGGATATTGATCTTCGTCACTTTGAGGAAAATTACCTAATTCCTCAGAAACCCGTTATTCTTCGTGGTTTACTAAAGGGAACTAAAGCTTACGATGAATGGAATTTTGAATATTTCAAGCGCGTAGCCGGTGAGCTAACCATTGGGGTTTTTGAAAACCGGGAGGAAGATTTAGACAAGACAATGAAGGTACCTCATCGTAAAATGAAGTTCGCGGATTACCTGGATTTGATCGCTACTACTCCAACTGATCTGCGAATTCATCTCTGGAATATCTTTAAGGATTGTCCAGAGCTAATGGATGACTTTGAGTTTCCACCGATTAATACCACCTTCTTGAAAGGCTTTCCTTATATGTTCTTTGGTGGACAAGGCTCAGTAGCCCGGATGCACCAAGATATTGATATGTCTAATGTATTCTTGACCCAGTTTGAAGGTAAGCGCCGTGTAGTATTATTCGCTCCTGAATATTCACCATTGCTCTACCGCTACCCGCTCAATGTGCATACCGGAGTGAATGTAACTAAGCCCGATTATGAGCGCTTCCCTGGTCTGAATTACGTGAAGGGTTACGAATGCGAAATCAAGCACGGTGATACTTTATTTATGCCCGGAGAATACTGGCATTACATTGAGTATACTGAAGGTGGTTTTGGTATGAGCTTACGTTCGTTGAATCCTCATTTATCCAAACGCTTCAAGGGGCTAATGAATATTAGTGTGCGCCAAGCCGTTGACTGGTCGATGCGAAGAGCCATGGGCGATCGTTGGTTCGAAACCAAGCAGCAGATTGCTGACCGTCGGGCGAAAGCCGCTATGCGTAAGCTTAGCAAGGAAGAATCAGAACTAATTCCCCAATAGGTTTCAGGCTTTGAAATAAGTTAGGTGAGAACATTCCGGTGAGAAAGGTCGTATTTTGAAGTACGACCTTTTTTATTTAAAATCAACTGACCCAAAAAGAGCAATAACCATCAAATATGAAATACCTGATCTTTATTCTTGCTATTGTAACCTTAGTCGCTTGCCGTTCCAATTCGTTTGAGAAAAGCCCGGTAGATAACCTGGTTAGGGATATGACCGATGTACCTGAATATTCTATCATTTTGTACGATATGGATCAGGAGGGAAATTTTTATCCCGAATACAAGCATCAGTATCGGATTATTAAGGATACCAATGATGCTGATAGTATTCCTGAAGAAGAAATCACAGCTTGGTACACGGTGAGTGAAAACTTCTTCAATCAGCATATAGATAATATGGGAATGGAGATTGTATCTAAGAGTCGGGATGGGGAGATTTCTAAAACCCCTGCGCCTCCCGGGTACAGTAATTATGTAGGAAATCCTCAGTACGGACAGTGGCAGCAGGGTGCGGGTGGTGAAACGTTCTGGTCATTTTACGGAAAGTATGCTTTGCTAAGCAGTTTATTTAACATGGCTGCTTTTCCGGTGCGTCGCTCTTACTATGATGATTACCGGGGCTATCGCAGTAGTGGTCGGCCTTACTACGGGCCTACGGTAGATAATCGCCGTGCCTACGGTACCAACAGTCGCTACACTACTACCACGAAGCCAAATACTACTTGGCGCACCCGCACCTCCAGTCGCGATTTTCGCAGTAGTAACCAACGGACTTCTCGAGCTAGTTCTCGCTACAGCGGTAGTAGCACAAGCAGTAGTTCCAGTTCCCGTTCCCGTAGTAGTGGTGGTTTTGGAAAATAGAAGGCTTTTGTTAACTGATGTTACTTTCCTTTTGGGATAGATAACTTAAATCGGCTACCCTTCTCAAGAGGAATGTAGTCAATAGTACCGCCAATAGCCTGAACACTTTTCTTAATGAGATAAAGACCTAAACCTGAACCTTGAGGTACATGTCCGTGAAAACGTTGGAACATATCAAACACTCTACCGTGGTACCGCTCTTTAATACCTAAGCCATTATCAGAAACTTGGAAGACGACGCGTTGCCCTTCTTCAAAGCACTCAATACTAACGTAGGGTTGATCTTCCTCAAGATCTTGATACTTGATAGCATTGGAGAGTAAATTCTCAACGATAGAGATTATGTAGTTTCTCTTAGTGTAGAGAGGTTGAGTGTAATCGAGACTTTGGTAGATAGCAACCTTATTAGCTTTGTCGAGATAGCTAAACTTATTAATAGTGCCTTCTACCAATGCTTTCAAGTCTACATCGGTGCAAGGTTCTTCAGCTACTTGGGTTTTTCTAATTTCTAGTATATCGTTGGTAAGGCTGTAAAGTTGATCGATTTGGTTTCTTACAATATCCATTGTTTCTCTAGCTCGCTCAACATCTCCTTCGCCCAAATCACGATCTACAAAATCTAGTAACCGTAAGGAAGAAGAAAGTGGACTACGAATATCGTGAGAAAGTTTGGCCGTAAATTTCTGTATCTCAGCATGGGCTTGCTCTAAACGTTCTTTAGTGACATACTGCTGGGTTCTATCCTGGATTTGGGCTATAAAATAAAGTGGTTGGTGATCTTCATCCCGTGCTAATGAGACAGTAAGCAGTGCCCAGATAATATGACCGTTTTTGTGGTAGTAGCGTTTATGCAAACTGTAGGTTTCCATCTCTCCTGCCAGCAAGCGAGAAATTATATCTAGATCAGCTTTCAAGTCATCAGGGTGAGTAATGGTTTGAAAATCAGTCTTAAGTAATTCTCTTTTGGTGTACCCCACCATCTGACACAAAGCCGGGTTAACTTTCAGCCACCTTCCTTCAGGGTCAAGTAGTGCCAACCCAATAGCTGAGTGCTCCATTGCTAAGTGGAACATCTTATTTTGCTGAACCTGAGTATGCGCCTCGTCCGGATCTATGTACCTATTAGTACTGTGAGCTACATATAAGTTTGAATTGGGCATATTTAGTTATAAAATTTATGCATTTTATGCAATTTCAAACCTAAGTATATTTTCCTCAATTTTCTAGTTATAAGTACGCCGTATAATAGGTAAGTAAGATTTACTGAATTTATTCAGGCGGGTAATCTGATATTCAGCGGCGAAAAGTGCCTTATTTATATAGCAAAAAATATGATTTTTGTATAAAAAATTGGTAATCAAATACTTATTATTAGCCCAATACGATTGAGAAGAATGTATTGGGTAACTCTGTACAAGTAAAAGACTATCCTTTCTGAAGTTGGTTTTTTTCTTATTTAGCCAAAAATAATAGACTTACTTGCAGGGACGATAGATTCGCTTGTAACTATGAGCTACTATTTCTCTTTACTCTAGTAATACCATCTTGGATAGATTGGTAATTATACGTCCTTGTTTCATTAAAAGTATTGCTTTCGTTAGCTTTTCCTACCTTGTCATTAATTAGCTTCTGAAATGCTTTAAATAGCTTGGTTTTACCTATTCTTTTCGTGTGACATTAGTAGTGAGCTTTGGTCGAAATTACTTCTACTCGTTTCCTCCAATATCCTCAATTCAGGATAACGGTCAGTATAATTGATGCGCTCAGTTGATGGGAAATAGATACTTTGAGTAATATAGGTGCGCTTTTTCATAGCTTCTCCAATTATTGCCAGACTTCTGATAACGGAGAATGTAATAAGTTTAAATTCTTATATTTACTTCGCTCAACCTAATTTATTATGGTATACAAAAATATCGTTGCGGTTACCCTGCTATTCTTCGGAAGTGCTCTAGTTGCTTTTGGACAAGCTCCCCTGAAGGTGCTAATAGTTGATGGTCAGAATAATCACGTTCAGTGGCCTAAGATTACCTACATGCTGAAGGAGTATATGGAAGAAACAAATATGTTCTCAGTAGATGTAGCCCGCTCGGCTTACACCTGGAAGGGAGAGGAGTACTTAGTTGAGTTTATAGTAGAAGGAGTTGGTGAGACTACTGCACTGGAGGAGCCTAAATCCGATCCTAATTTCGCCCCTGATTTTTCAGAATACGATGCAGTGATCTGTAACTTTGGTTGGAACGCTGCGCCTTGGCCAGCCGAAACCCAGCAAGCCTTTGAAAAATATATGGAAGAAGGTGGTGGCTTAGTAGTTTTCCACGCGGCTGATAACTCCTTTCCCCGGTGGAAAGCTTACAATCGAATGATTGGCTTAGGTGGCTGGGGCAACCGTACCGAAAAAGATGGACCGTTAGTTTATTATAACGATGCCGGGGAATTAGTGCGGGATACTAGTCCGGGTAATGCTGGTGCCCATGGTCCTCAGAGTGAATACCAGATACAGATTAGAAAGCCAGATCACCCTATTACCCAGGGGATGCCCGAAGTTTGGATGCATACCCAAGACGAACTTTACAATAGCTTACGAGGACCTGCTGAAAACATGGAAGTGTTGGCTACGGCTTATGCGGCTCCGGAAAACAAAGGAACCGGGCGGCACGAACCGGCTCTGATGACTCTGACCTACGGGAAAGGTCGCATTTTTCATAACATTATGGGGCATGCTGACTATTCGGTTTCTTGTGTGGGCTTTTTAACGACTATGCTACGAGGTGCTGAGTGGGTGGCTACCGGTCAAGTAACCCAGTCTATACCCGATAATTTTCCCACAGCTACTACTTCTAGTTCGGAGGAAATATTAACTGAAGGTCAAGGAAAATGATTTGAACAAGAGTTCTGATGATGAAGAATGCTGTTTTAGTCTGCTTGTGCGCGCTTTTCCTGTCTTGTCAAGATGATGTAGACTGTTGTACCAATATTGATGTAGGGGTTGAGTTTACAGTAAAAAGTCAAGCTGGAGTTGATCTATTAGACCCAGCTAGCTCGGATGCTTTTTCCGAAGACGATATTTGGCTGTACTACTTAGTAGATGGCGAGACGAAACGGTACTACCAAAGTAACCTGGATGCTGCTCGGGGAATCACTGTATATCAAAACAGTAATCAGCAGTCCTACGTAATTGATGTTTTTCCGAATACTGCCGAATCGGAAGAGTTTCCGGTAACATATATTCAGTGGAATGAAAATGATACGGATACACTCCGCTGTGAGTTTGAAAGAACCGGAAACTCAACAGTATGCACTCGAGTGTGGTTTAATGGCGAGCTAAAACGTGATCCTTCTATTGCCGAGAGAGTTTTTGAGGTAACTAAATAGCCATATTTATTTACCCAATCATTGGAAAAACCCTTCTGACTTCTTCTTCATCAGGCTGATGCCCATACTCACAAAGTTCAAAGGCTTCAGCCTGTTTTACCCGAGTAGCATATTCTGCTCCGTACCACTTTTCTAATGATTGCCGGGTTTTCTCATCCGGAGTACAGAGCCATTGCTGTTTCAGCCAATTTAGACGATCTTCCTCAGTTTCTGGCACTTGATCAGACTTACTATCAATCCAGGGTAACCACTCGTAAAATTGCGAAGTGTGGGCGTGTAAAGCCCGAATTTTGGTCTCGTAAGTTTCGCTAATATCTATCGCTACATCGGGTGAGAAGGGATAAGGTTTCTGGAAGTGATCAGCGAAGTAAAAGAATGTTGGATTATGCCGTAATGGCGGGGCATCAGAGACGAGGTTAGGAACCATTACCAGGTAAGCCGCATCCTGCACCAATATACTGGTGTAACGATGGTCGGGATGATAGTCATTAGGACGATGAGTAACCACAACATCGGCCTGCCAACCCCGAATCTTGCGGATAATTTCGTTTCGGTTGGCTACGTTGGGTTCCAGTTGTCCGTCATCGTTGTCAAGCACTTCGTAAGTAGCGCCCAAAATTTGGGCTGCCGCTTGTGTCTCTGCTCGGCGACGATCAACCAAAGCTTGACCACTCAACTCATGATGACCCGCATTGCCATTAGTTACCGAAATAAATTTTACCTGATGACCCATCTTAGCAAATAATGCTGCCGTGCCCCCTCCGTACACTTCACAATCATCAGGGTGTGCTCCGATAAATAATATCTTCATAGTTAAGCACCAGTTTTAGCGTGAACTACTTCTGATTTATCAACAAAGAAATGAAAATAAGCGTAAGCGATGGCCATAATCCCAAAGTAAATCAGAGCGATTAAGAGATTATAAACAGTCATAGCGACTAAGGCAACCGTAGCAATTACCAGCGCGATAGCCGGAAAGACTGGATACAAAGGCACCCGAAACGGACGTTCCAGGGTTGGTTCATTTTTCCGTAGTGCAAATAAGCTAATCATAGAAATAATGTACAACGAGATAGCCCCGAAGCAAGCAATGGTAATAATTTCGCCTGTTTTCCCGGTTAGTAAGGCAATGATACCTACGCCCATATTGACTACTAGGGCGTAAGCAGGTGTTTTGAACCGAGGGTGAACCTTACCTAGTTGAGATGAAACGTAGCACATTCGCCCAAACTCAAAGGTAGCTCGTCCGGCAGCCAGAATAATTCCGTGGAAAGAAGCAATCAACCCTAGCAAGCCTACGGTAATCAGTAAGTGATACAGAAAATTGTTATCACCTACTACATATGATAAAGCCAGTGGTAACGGTGAATCAGAGGGCTCGCTGCTGCCAGGAGGGTACACAACCGACTCCCAACCGTTTACACCTACTGATGATAAAAAGGTTAAAATACAGAGCATTACCAATGTGAAGATGGCCGAGCCAAACCCTAGTAATACGTTACGTTGTGGATTCACAGTTTCCTCCGCCAAATTGGCAACCCCCTCAATGGCTAAAAAGAACCAGATAGCAAACGGAATAGCTGCGAAAGCCCCCGAGATCCCCTGTGGGAATGCGTTAATAGCCAAGTTTTTCACTTCAAAATGAGGAAGAGTCACTCCAGCAAAAATTAATAGCTCGATGACGGCCAGTATCGTGATAACTAACTCAAAGGTCGTCGCTAACCGTACTCCCAGCACATTCAACAGAGTGAAGAAAAAATAAGCCGCTATAGCAATGCCCAGTGTGGGTACCCCCGGGAAATAAAGGTTGAAATAAGCTCCGATTGCGGCGGCAATGGCCGGAGGAGCAAATACGAATTCCACAATTTGCGCCATACCACCGATGAAACCCATCCGCTTACCCAGTGCTCGGTCGGCATAATCAAACGCCCCACCTGCCTTAGGAATGGCACAAGCCAACTCGGTATAACTAAAGGTGAAGGTTACGTACATCAGCATGATAAATCCGGTAGCAATTGCTAGGCCCAAAGTGCCACCCTCAGCTAATCCTAGATTCCAGCCGAAGTACATCCCTGAAATGACCAGTCCCACGCCCATTCCCCACAGCAACCAAGGGCCTAGTGTCATTTTTAAACCTTCTTCTTGCGTGTTTGCCATAACTTTTATAATTGTGTTTGGGTGCTCAAGTTTTCATGTGTTCAGGGCTGGAGGTGACTACCAATGTTAGGTACATGAACACGTGAACACTATATTGCTTTAACTTCATCTCCCACTTGAATAACTCCTTCTTTTATAATTCTTGCCGTGATGCCTCCGTGCCCTCGCATAGCATTGTAGCCACCGGGGCCTAAGTTTTGTTCCATACGAGAGCAGGGGTGGCATAATCCGCTTATTTCCATTACAGCTTCGCCAATCTGAAACTGTTTATCCTTCAGGGCTAACAAGTTGATTCCTTTCACTACAATGTTGCGGCGAAGCAAACTCGGGTCAATTTCCTCTTGGTGTAGCATAGAAGCAGCCGCCTGTATATGTTCAGCACTGATTAAAGTTACCTGTCGCTTGCTTTGGGCTTTACCTGAAAAATGATCGCCTTTCAAACCAACTCCTGCTTGCGCCAGCACTGTATCAACTGGCTGAAGTGGGGCACGTCGCTCAGTACGTATACCAATCCAGGTGACAGTACCCACTTGAGGTAGCGTATCCAGTAGCGATTTCATCAGCGATTCTTTGTCCATAATAGCGAACTTAGGTTTATCGGAATTATGTGCAGTTATTTAAGGTTTAGATGGCGGCAATACCATGCTTCAAATAAACCTACTAAGTTTTGATCAAACTTACACATTCTGGCGAGAATAGACTATATCTAGTGAGGGCACGTTCTAAGATCATGCTTAGGCTACCAATCATCATGCTGGTCGTTAGCTGTTTGCTAAGTCTGACTGGATATGCTCAAAAATATAGCACCGCCGCTGGGTTGCGGGTAGATGGAGATTTACTCGGCATTACGGTGAAGCAACGAGTATTTCGCACCATTGCCTTAGAGGGAATGCTGACGGGCAACGATACTGAAATGCGCGGAACGCTGCTGTTAGAGAATCACTACCCGATAATGGGTAAAGGGCTGAATTTTTACATAGGTGGGGGAGGACATGTAGGCGGTATAGATGATCTGGGAGCCGTGGCGGGAGTAGATGCCATTATGGGTGCTGAACTAAAGATTCCATTGCTACGACTATTGGTTTCCGCTGACGTAAAGCCGGCGTATAATTTCGTTTACGAACAGCAGCGACTGGAATATTCCACTGCTGTTTCGGTACGCTATGTGCTAGGTAAGGAAGGAAAAAGTCAGCGTAAAAAAGCCCGTATACGTCGACAGCAAAAGCGGGAGCGACTGAAAACCAAGTCGGCTAAAATAAAAGAGCGGGAAAAACAGAAGCGTGAGAAGTTTAAGGAGCAGGAGAAAACCAAACGAACGAAATACAAAGAGAAAACGAAACGGCTAAAGGAGAAAAACAAAGCCAAGCGTAAAAAGCAAAAGGAGAAAGAAGAAAAGACCTTCCGCGACTGGAAGGTATTCCAGATTTTCAAAAGCGAAAAGTAACCTTTTGAGTATAGTTAGGTTTCATTCTCGTTAAACGGCGATCTTTTTGTAAATTCGCTTTTCAAACAACGTAACACACCTAGCTATGTCAAACACCTACCTTATCTCCCTATTCAGCTTCATGTTTACTTTATTCACTACAGTAGCATTTGCTCAAGATGGGCAAGCACTTTACGTACAGTACTGTGCCTCTTGTCACGGTGAGGATTTGAAGGGCGGAAATGGTCCTAGCTTTTTAGATGGCGAATGGAAACATGGCTCAGGACGAGGTCAGATTACCCGTAATATTAAGTTTGGGATTGCTCAGGTAGGGATGCCGGCTTACGAAAAGGTACTGAGCGATGATCAAGTAAATAGTATTGTAGGATACGTACTGGAAGCTGAAAAGAGCGCAATAGCTAGCAATAACAACATTCCTACTCAGTTGCAGACCTTAGAGTATAATGTAGATGTTGAGGTGTTTGCTGAAGGATTAGAAATTCCCTGGGCGGTAGCCTTTGCTGGTGATAACCAAGTACTGGTGACTGAGCGACCGGGTCAACTACGAGTAATTGATAACGGCGAACTACAAGCTCCGGTACAAGGTACGCCGGAAGTATTGCACGAAGGGCAGGGTGGGTTACTAGATGTAGCCGTTGATCCTGAATACAATCAAAACGGCTGGGTATATCTATCGTTCAGCCATGCGCTAGATGATGGTTCGGATAAGCCAGGGGCGATGACCAAAATTGTGCGAGGCAAAATTGAAAATAACCAGTGGACTAATGAAGAAGTAGTCTTCGAGGCTCCTCACGAGCTATATCGCACTACCCGCCACCACTACGGCGACCGTATTGTGTTTGACTCAGAAGGGCATCTTTACTTCAGCATTGGCGACCGGGGCGCACAAGACCAAGCCCAGGATATTACTCGCCCCAACGGCAAAGTACACCGCGTGAACCGCGACGGCAGTATTCCCGAAGACAATCCGTTTGTGAGCGAGACGAACGCCATTCCTTCTATCTTCAGCTATGGTAACCGCAACCCTCAGGGCCTAGCAGTACACCCCCAAACCGGTGAAATATGGGAAACCGAGCACGGGCCCATGGGAGGCGATGAGGTGAATATTATTCAAAAGGGTAATAACTACGGCTGGCCGGTCATTACCTACGGACGCAACTACAATGGCACCCCCATTACCGACATTACCCGTAAGGAAGGAATGGAGCAACCTATCATCTACTGGAAACCCTCCATCGCGGTTTGCGGCATGGAGTTCTACCAGGGTAATGAGTTTCCGAAATGGGAGAACAAACTGTTAGTAGGCGCACTAGCTTACGAAGAAGTACGGCTGCTCACCATTGTAGATGATCGCGTAATGCACGACGAAGTAATCATGAAAAACGTAGGGCGTGTTCGCGATGTAGCCCCTGGACCCGACGGTGCCGTCTACGTAGTGATGAACGACCCCCACGTAGTACTCAAACTCACCGCTAGCGAAGAACAAGCGACAGTGGATGTGGGGGAAGAGTAAAGGTCAAAACGGATAAAGTACGATCTGTTTCAGAGAGAGTATAATCTAAACTGCACCGCTACGCTTTTAGTTTGCCGGATTAAGAACTGAACAAGTTGCCCTGGAGGGAGGTTACAATTACGCTGTCATTTGTAACACTTCTTACAACTCCAATTCCGATGGAAAATTATGTGCGTGTAAACCGAGAGGAATTCCCACTGATAGTTGTCACCTTTACCGGAGCAAAAGCAACTCCTCCTAACTTTCAGCACTATTTAGATGAGTTGCGCGCTAACTACGACCGGGAGCAACCATTGGCCTTAGTGTTTGATGCCACCTCAGCCAAAGTACCCGGCATCGCTTATCAGAAAAAGCAAGGGGAGTGGATGCGCGATCATCAAGACCTTATCAAGACGTACTGTCGGGGTATTGCCTATATTATTCCGAGTGCAGTCATCCGTAATGTGTTGAAGCTGATATTCAAGATTCAGCGTGACCCAGTACCCAACCAGGTATTTTCTAACCGAGAAGAGGGTATAGCTTGGGCGAAAGCGCAACTAGAAGCAGATCGTCATCACGTTGGCTAATGTTGCTTTCTTTCTGCCTAAGTACTGAGACAAAAAGACGTTATACATTTCCCCCTTCGTAAAAGAAGCCGCCGCTGGACAAGGAGATTTCTAATAATGATGGCTCCTGTCCATCCAATACTGATATTGATTAATCTGTCACTTTCTAGGCACGATCAGTTGATAAATCCCCCTACCCCCTTTTATGAAAGGGGGAGGTAGCAAACGAGTTAAATTAAGCCTATGATGCAAACTTGTAATGCTAGATTATCCATTCCCCCTTTTCCAAAGGGGGGGCGGGGGGATTTAGTCCAAAGCGCATTAACTAAATGATATTGGTATAAATAGCTATTATCAATTTAGTTATATCCCACTGCGTACTATGAGCAGATGAGAAGTTAAGTACCCAATCAGATTAAAGTATAAATTTTACCGTCACCGCGAGCGATAGCGTGGCGGTCTCCCACGGCATGAGATCGCTTCGTTGCTTCGCGCCTCGCGATGACGAATTTGTTACCTTTAATTTTGGTCGTGTACTTATTCGTTCAGCGACCGAGTTCTTGAGGAAATTAGAGATACTCATTAATGAGGGAGTCCGTTTTACCGACTAAGTTATTCTCCCACAGAGTAGTGCGGTTCATAAATATGGCAAAAGTGAGAGGCTTATTTAGATAGCGTTTTACATACGTGTTGGTTCCAAACCAACCGCCTGAGTGGCTGGCAGTGCTATCGGTTACTCCCCAACCCATAGCGTATGCTCTTTCTGTACCGTTTACCTCGTGGGTAGAGCTAGGTTTGAAAATCAGCTGATGTGTTTTGCTGGAGAAAATGGTCTCATTACGTAGAGCCTGATCGTACTTAAAATAATCGTTAATACTAGTGTATACAGCACCGTCACCCATAACACCGTTCATAAAAAACCCATCCACCTGGTTAAATTCACTAAGGCTGTCTTTCTGATAACAAAAAGCTCGTTCCGGTATTTCAATGGGTTGGGCCAGATTGAAGTAATTAGTCCCCGGCATTCCTGCCTTGGTAAATACGTTTTCCTTAGCGTACTTTGAGAATTCCGTACCGCTCACTTTTTCAACAATTAGCGCTAGCATCAAATAGGCAGTGTTTGAATACTCCCATTGATCTCCTGGTTCAAATACTGGATCGGGGTTGGTAGCTAGCCAGTCCAGTACATCTTTATTTTCCATAATGTTGGTTGTGTCCCAGTTTGCTGCAAAGTGTTGATAATAGTCAGGTAACCCCGAAGTATGATTTAGTAGATGCTCAATGCTTATATCCTTGAATATTGGATAAGGTAAGTAGCTGAAAGCCTCATCATCTAACGACAGTTTTCCTTCATCGACCAAAGACAATATACATAAAGCTGTGAACTGCTTGCTTACCGAAGCCATCCGTAAGTTGGTACTGGTGGTAATAGGTTGCCCCGTTTCCGTATCCCGTAAGCCGTAGCCTTTTCCAATAAGCATTTCTCCGTTGCTGGCTACCAGCAAGGCTGCGCCGGGTTCATCACTTCCTACTTCAGCATTAAACAGTGAATCCAAACTCGCTTGAAGCTCCTCTAATCCAAATGGTTCTGTTGCTGCTGCTTTATCAGACGGAGGATTACAGGATACAAAAGCAATGACAAATACTAGTAAGGGAAGCTTCATATTGGTTGATGTTAGTGAGTGTTAATTCTGTGCAACGAATGCTTAGCCGTAACGGTTAGGTTAAACTGTGTTTTAATGCTATATGGGTTCTGTTGGTACTTGTTTCATTTCTTTTCTACTCTTAGAATCTTCTCCATTTTGCGACCTTTCGCTAGTTCATCTACCAACTTATCCAGATATCGTACTTGTCGGGTTAACGTATTATCAATTTCCTCAATTCGGTAACCGCATATTACCCCTTTTATCAGGTGAGCATTGGGGTTTACATCTGCTTGTTGAAAGAACGCTTCAAACGTTGCTTTTTGACTGATGAGTTCTTGCAATCTATCTTCATCAAACCCTGTCAACCACTGTATTACCTGATGAAGCTCTTCTTTGGTTCTGCCTTTTTTCTCCACTTTTGTTATGTAATGGGGATAAACCGAGGAAAAAGTCATTTTTGCTATTCGCTCGTTATGCTCAGCGGTTACTTTCATATTATTCTTTTAACGGTTGAGCTACCCATCGGGTAGCCTTGCAGGCGTTTTCCTTTCAAGTTACAATTTTCGTGCTTGGAACAACTAGTGTTCGTACTCGTTTTACGCCCAGTTGGGGCTAGATGATGTTGGCAGTAGTCTTTCAATCATTCAAGCAGATGTGTCTTCAAAAGCAACTAAATACCATCTACCATCTATTCTTTTAAAATAGTAATGTACGTTTATTCCGTTTTTGATTCCATGCCATGAAAATATCCTCTCATTGGTATCTCGTAGTCTCATGTCAAAATTGTCATAAATCTGCGACTGCTTTTCTTCTCGTAAGTAGATTGGATCATAGTTCCATTTTTCCTTCACAATCACTGTATCCACCTGCTGATATGTATCGTAATCTATAGTCACAAATTTGACAGGAAATTTAATCCTGCTGATTTGAAATACACTATCTGCTACGAACTTATCCAGGAAGATATTAAAGTCCTCCTTATCATTCGGTTCTTTGTTTTCATCTTGCTGACCATAAGAGTAATAGAAAGCGAGGATAAGAGGGAATACTACTAAATACCTTTTTCTCATTTCATTTAGCTTACTGCCAACTTCCGTATAAACGCTATAATAGCCATTATAACAGTACTGTATGGCATATCAACGCTACACGTACTAAGTTAAGCACTGATTCTGAAAGTTTATCAACCAAATAAGGTTGCCTGATAATTTAGTACGTCGTTAAACAGCATTAAGGCTACATCAACTGTTCTAACAAGTCCATTGGCACCGTCAGGAACTCATCAAGTACAGCTAGCAAATCTGCTTACAGTGTCAGGAGCATGAAAAGTTACTTAAGTGGCAGCAAAAACCAATTCTGGCGTCATTGCGATGAGCAAAGCGAAGAAGCAATCTTCTCATAAAACCCTTGTAGTAATATGTAGGAGACTGCTTCGCAGAGCCTCGCAGTGACGAGGTGAAAGGAGGTTAGATCTTTTTAATTTCTTAGCTGCGAACCATATTCTAAAAAGCCGCTTTTTCTTCTGTTGGGGATAGCCCGTACTTTGTAGTTGACAAGAACGTACCACCATTAACATCTATTCTTATGTTTACTACTGCGGCAATATCCTTCTACCGTACAAAGGAATTCACTCAGTTTATCCGCAATACACTGATTATTGTCAATCAGCACAATCCTACTGAACTTAAGGTAAAAGGCCAATATCAAGAGCTTAATGGGCTATGCCAGCAACTAGAGAAAGCGTATGAGCTAACCGACAATAGCCAGCTATCGCTTCAACTCACCCAGCTAGACGAACGTCGCGACCGAGCCATTATCTGCCTACGTACCCTGAGCGAAGGCTACACCCGTTACCCTAAGGCAGCCCAGCGGGAAGCAGCGGAACAACTGCTGGCGTGTATCAATCGTTACGGCAACCGTCTTTACGCCTTAAATTACAGTGCGGAAACCGCTACGCTTAAGCAACTGCTAAGTGAGTTGCAAACGCGACCGGAGTATCAGCAGGCGATAGAAACCTTACAGCTAACCGACGTAGTAAACGAGATGAAGCAAGCGAACCAGGCCTTTGAACAACTATTCGTACAACGGCTAGAAGAAACTAGCCAGTCAGAAGGACCGAGCAACCGTGAGCTGATGCGTCAGGCTACTGAGGCCTACCGTAAACTGCTGAAGCATATTGAAGCCCACACTACCTTGAACCCTTCAAACGCGTACTTGCTACTCATCGACCATATGAATGAAAATACTACTCACTTTAACGAAATGGTAGAGCGCCGAAAAAATGCTTCCGCCTCCGAGCTGATTACTGCTTAGGATGCCGAGGCTACTGCTGAGTAATTGGATATGTTTTAAATCCCCCTAGTCCCCTTTGAAAAAGGGGGAAAAAGGGCGCAGTATCACCGATGTGATAATGAATAATTCTGATAATAGGTATTCCTTCGAGCTCCTCCCCCTTTGTAAAGGGGGATACAGGGGGATTTGAACACTGCGACTTGAATGTGCAAATGACCTCGTAGTTTGATATACAGTACTAGAATCCACTATCATAGCAATGGCGCAGCACTCATATGATAAAAAACTCAAACCACTGGCGCGTCAACTTCGGAATAATTCTACGCCAGGGGAAATTAAACTGTGGAGCGAGGTGCTACGGACACGGGGTTTTTACGGTTATCAGTTTAATCGGCAGTTTACTATTGGTAACTACATCGTAGATTTCGTCTGCCGAAAGCTCAAGCTGGTGATTGAGCTAGATGATCGTTCTCACCAGTTTAAAACTGAGCAAGATGCTTTACGCGATCGGTATTTGAGCGACTTGGGATACAGGGTGGTACGCATTGCTGAGTCGGAGGTAATGCATGATCTAAACAACGTAATCCGCACTTTAGAAAGCTATTTGCCTAAGGAAGATCAGTGAAGAAATCCCCCTGCACCCCCTTTACAAAGGGGGAGAAGCTCATTGGCACTTTAAATGTTTCTGACTTACCATTGCAATGAGAATTTTTTCACATACAAGATTACTCATTGTGACACTTATGTTGCAATTTCCTCTTTCCCCATTTCGTAAAGGGGGACTAGGGGGATTTTTCTACTATCTATGAGTGTGAAGCAGATAGTAAATCAAATTATTCTTTAATGAAAAGTTCTAAGAAGGTATTATTTGGCAAGTCATTATTGATTGCCTCTGTCGGTACTATTGTGGTAACGGTAGTGCTGGTCTATCTAACGGGGCTGACTAGCCACCGATCGTTGCTAGATAACTCGTTGATTTCTTTAACCGTTCTGGCTTTAGTCTTCTTTCTCTTTCTGGTCATAGGTCTATATAATGGCCTCAATGTGATAGACAATTACAGCCATAAGTTGCAACTCTCGTGGCGAAATGCCCGTCGGCGCACGCCGGGTTCTTCCTGGACATCTGACTTTCCTGATATTAGTGCCCCTGATGTTGGCGATGGGCTAGGGGCAATTGTTGTCGGTATTATCCTCTGGATTGTATTGAGCATTTTGCTAATCGCTACTCTGGTACTTCTTCAAGCTGTTGTATGGGCTACCCTGGTGTTAATGATTATTGCTATTTATTGGGTTTTTATCCGGGGACTGAAGCTAATATTTTCTAAATCACCCCAGTGCGAGGGTAAATTTCTAAAAAGTGTGGCCTATGCATCTGGTTATACTATAATGTACGTAGGTTGGATTTACGGGATACTATATATCTCTACTTTGTTTTAAGAAGTAGTGTGCACTGCTATTGGGAAGGAGTGTTCTGATCTTTTTCTTTGGTAGGAATTGTATTGATGGTTATATAGAAAATCAAGCTTCCCAACGCTAGGAAAGCTACGTCCCACCAGTCGGTGGTGAATTTCTTGGAAAAGAATGGAAAAATGATTTCTGAGATTAAGGTGATGAAGACGGTGGCGACTATCACATCTAAAGCTGATAAGCGATACGCTTTTCCTCGTTTAAAGAGATACTGTCTTTCTACTAGCATTAGACTTAGTATGATTGGCATCGTCAGTAAATTATCTAGGTAGCGGTCAATCAGGGGAAAGGTAATATCCAGCCCTTTTTGCAGTACTTGATGAGCGATAAATAGTAGTGCACAAATAATAAACACGGGAGAGGTAAGAACTTTCATCTGTAAGCTGTTTCTGGTTTAAAAGGCCGCCAGGAAAGCAATAATTAAAACAACGATAATGACCGGGGATAAGGCCGTTAATACTAATACTGCTAACGATTTGTATACCCCCTTAAAAATCTTCACGGCTACCGAGTCGGCAGGGTTTGGCCGGAGCCATTCCTTTAGTTGAGTAAACTGTTGAATAACATATTTTCGTAACTCTGTCGCGAAGGATTGATTCATGGAAATAATAAGCGATAGGGTAGAATAATGTTGGGTGATAAGAAGTTCTTAGCTGCTTAATGAGGCTCTAGTTTTTTTGGAATGTACCGAACTCGGATGAATACTCGTGTTTTAGACTGCGAAGTAGTTAAATCCCCTTAGTCCCCCTTTTGAAAAAGGAGGAAAAACTCATTTGTTTTTCATATTCTTGTTCTTGCTTTATCAGTGCATAGAGGATATTTCTTGATTAAGTGAAGTGTAATTATTTATGTATTGATATTACAGCAAACCCGCTCCCTTTTTAAAGGGGGCGTAGGGGGATTTTCTAAAAATCCAGTCGGTAGCGTACTCCGAAGTTGATTGATAAATACGTAAAACTCCGCTTCTCGGTGACGAAGTCGATGGCCTTAGTGGTAGGAGTAAACTTGATAGTAGCCATTATATCTAGTTCATCAGCAATCTCGTACAACGCACCACCCGTAATTCCCAGACCGATTGCAGTGCTTGACCTAGCATCTTCACCACCGCCCTCAACCGCAAGTTTATTAGAAGTAAAAAACGCCCCAAATTCTAATCCAGCAAAAGGACGCAACTCCTCGTCACCAAAGATATATTCACCAACCAGTGTTACTGGAATAGCTGAGTAACGGGCAGTAGACAAGCTTACATTAGTTCTAGCCTCCTGCGAAAGAATAGCCTCCACGCCGTTCCGTAAGTCTTTGGCGTAACCGTTGCGAACGTAGCCGATGTTCATCCCTACATTTAGGTTATCAGTAAGAGCATAACGGCTCTCTACGGTAAAATTAAAACCAACGCCCGCAATGTCCGAAAATTTACCAATAGGAATGGCTGGGCCAAAATTTATTCCACCGGAAAATTGGGCATTCGCTGTCTGAAACCCTAGAATGAAGAGCAGAAAAGTGCAAATTAGATGTCGCATGATAATAATGAATTAAGTAGTGTTACTAATTGATTTCACTACTTATGCCCGTCATTATCGAAAGGTTAATGATACTACCCAAAAATGTGGGTAAAAGGAAGTACTACTGCGCGCTTCGAACGTGCAGCTTTAGGTTCAATGTACTAAGCTTCTATAACTCTGCCGTCATTACGAGCGATAGCGAAGTAATCTACTACTTGGGAGGAGATCACTTCGTCGCTCATCCTTCGCTTCTCGTGATGACGTGTACTTGGTTTGTTTGTTTTAGTAAAGCAGTCGCTTTCAGTACGATTAATTACCAAGTAGATTTTGATCCTTAAATACATCAGTAATTACATCTACTCCTGCTTTGGCCAACTGACCAAGACCTTGATCAATAAGCTTTCCTTTCAGTTGTTGAAACCAGTCTTTCTTGCCAAGCACATTCAACAGATTTTTCAGGGTTTCTATTTCTTTTAACAGATCATCATAGATAATCTCCTGTCCTACTTCCAACTTATTTAATCTAACAGCTAACTCATCTAATCGGATAGCTATTTCCTTCTGTTGATCAGATGAAAATTTGTCTTTCGGGGCATAGTCGGATACCTCTGAGAGTTCTTCTACGTATTCAGCTCCATTGGCTGTCAATTCTACACCCAGACTATCTTTTGATAAATAGTCATCAAGGTATCCAATTGTATTTAGACTTTTGATGATTTGGATGGCTTCGTTCCACGTTGCATCAATATCATACTCATCATAGAATTTACGTAGGTCAACAATGCCCTCTGATTTTCTAGCGTATAGCCATTTCAAAATAAGTTCTTTATGTTCCTTAATGGTCATCTGTCAAGTACCTCTTCAATTAAAAAGAATTTACCCGAACCTCGATCTGGTTTATGCCGGGTTTTAGACGGATAGAACCGAAATCGGGATTGGTAGTCTCTCCATTTAGCGTAACGATGGCATTTGCCGCATTGGGCAGAGAAAATTCGGCTACTGTGTTGGCGGGTAGTTCAATAGTATACTGTTGGCGACGGTTACTGACGAACTCGTATTCGCCAGTTATTGCACCTTTAACAGTAGGCATTTTAATACTGCTCTTCTTCAAATTGCTCATTTGTGGCTCAATAGTGATGATACCAAACCCTGGAGTTTTAGGCCGGATGCCCCAGAGGTAACGGGGAATAATGTTGGCGGGAGCGGCACCCCAGGCGTGGTTCCAGTCCAGGTTGGGTTTATATTTCATATCCCAAGCTTCCAGGGCAACAGTAGAGCCAGCGGCAATCATATTCCACCAACTACGGTCGTGAGTAGCCGTCATTAATTCCAGGACGTAGTCACTGGCTCCGGCTTCGTACAAGCCTTCCAGCAAAAACTGAGAGCCGTATACGCTACACGCCATTCCCCGCGATTTAATGAATTCTACTACCGTTTTCTGATGTTCCGGAGGGACTAAGTCAAAAGCCAGCGGCATCATGTTGGAGTGTAGAGATGAGTGGGTCGCACCTTCGCCATCGATATAAATGCCGTTTTCTTTATCAAACAACGTAGTATTGATGGCTTGCTTTACTTTTGCGGCCATCAGTGCGAAGTGAGTAGCATCTTCGGACTTACCTAGTACCTCGGCTAGTTCCGCCATAATCTTCATATTCTGATAGAAAAAGCTGTTCACTACCGTGTTAATCGGCAGCATTTGGTGACCGTCGCGCTCACCTTCGGGAGTAGAGAGCTTCCAGCCGGTATCTTTTTGGGCGGGAGGCCAATCTACTATATCTTTCAATCGGTTAGTAGTATCTGAGAAACCTAGCTGAGCCATATACTCTCCAGTTACCTTGCCAGAGGTGGAGCTAATCAGTCCGTCTTCCCGTACTAAATCTATCAAAGTTTTACTCTTCAATGGCTCGTAGTATTTTTCAATCAGTTCGGTGTTGCCACTATAGTAATAATCCTGATACATCATCAGAGCGGTATGCAGCAGCCACTCGGTGGGCCAGGTTGGGTTGTTCATGAACCATTCAATAGTTCGCTGCGCCATCGCGTACTCCCGGTCGGTGGTGTAGTGCCCAAGCTGGTTGATGTAGGCATCCGCCTCATAGGGAATCCGTTCCCGGTCACCGTCTACGTATATTCCAGTAAAAGAAGTCGCTTTCATGCTGTACTTGCACAAATCCCACACTTGGTTTAGTAGCGTATCGGAGGAAGTAAAGCTACTGGCGTCTTCGTTCCAGTAGTTGAAATAAGCTAATTGAGTAAGATTGTCTTCGGTCAATTCAGTCTGCAACCCTTCCAGTTCGGCGTAACGGAAGGGCATTATGATGCCAAATGAGTCGGGCAGGGCTACGGCTACGGGCAGGGTATTGCGCTCGTTTCGTTCTAATTCAATAATGTAAGTCGTCTGATCCGGTTGAACCGCCAGTTGCACTTCCTGATAACGCAAAGTGCCCCCCGGCTCCCGATCAATCTGACCACCTTTCAGCTTTTCGCCTAGTCGGACAGTAATTGTACTCGCATTAGTAGTCTTGTACTGCAATTCCAACGTACCGAAAGCGTGTTTGCCAAAATCAACCAAGTAACTATCCTCTCCGGTATTTTGTAATGTAATTGGTTTTATGCGTTCCTGTTGAAAAACTTTATCAGGAGCAATACCCGACTGAAAATTGCTAGTCTGGAAAGAATGAACTTCCGAATAATTAGTCACCCGATTGCCTTCGTCCCAAATGCGTACTTTCCAATAGTAAGTAGTGTTAGGGTTCAGTGATTCACCTTGATGCGAAACATTGGCAGATTCGTTACCTCGGGCTTGACCGCTATTCCAAACATCCCCAATATTCTGCGCCAACTTCTCCGTTGAAGAAGCAACTAGTAATTGGTAGCCTTGCTGCCGGACTGCGCCACCAGGCAGTACCCAGCTATATTCCGGCAAAGGATCGTTAATGGCTTTGGTGTTCGACGGACGAATAAATTCCACCATTAAACTATGCGGAGCAGCAGAAAGTGAATCACTCTTTTGACTGATGAGTCGGTCGCAAGCTAATTGCATTTGGCTGAGTACATCTTGATATTTCGGATTATCGGCTAGATTGTTAATTTCCTGCGAATCGTCCGTCAGATGGTAAAGTTCTTCACTAGATTTATCATTGATATAGCGAAAGTATTTCCACTCCGCTGTACGAACCCCCTCGCTGGGCGGAATATTCTCAAACTCCCACAAATGCTCAATCAGTGCCGTATCTCGGCTCAGGCTGGTGCTCTCACCCGAAACAATCAGCTGCAAACTCTTGCCCTGATAACTTTTCGGCACATCTACGCCCGCCAGATCAACAATAGTTGCCGGAATATCTACGTTCTGAGCCATCTCAGTTACATCCTGGTGCTTACCTTCCCTAGGGTCAAATACAATCAAAGGAACCCGCACGGAGTTATCGTAGAGTAGCCATTTACCAGCCAGTTGGCGCTCACCCAGAAAATAGCCATTGTCACCCATCAAAATGATGACCGTATTCTCGTCTAGTTTCTTCTTCTTCAGTTGCTGCCGAATTTTTCCCAGCTCGCGGTCAATTCCTGAGATCATGCGGTAGTAGCCTTTTACACTATGTTGGTGCTTTTCGGGAGTATCGTACCGCCAGTGCCAGCGGGTGCGATTGAATCCTTCGCGCACGGGTTCAGGTAGTTCATTGAAATATCGGTCAGCACCTAGCTCTGGATCGGGTACCGTAGTTTTCGCCAGTAGTTTGTCAGACTCTTCTTGCCAGAAGTATTGATCCTCGGCGGGATCATGAGCATGAGGAGCACTAAAGCTAAGTGACAGGCAGAATGGCGTATTCGGATTAGCTTGGTCGATAAAATCCAGGGCTTTTTGTCCGGTATAGCGGGTAAGGTGAACCGTATCTTCACCCAGCGTTTTGTAATAGTAGCCTCGGCGATCTTTAAATCTACCGTTGCGGTCATAGGATTCATGAACATCAAATAATTCATCTAAAGCAGCGTAATTCACCCCGAATTTACCGAAGAATCCGGTCTGGTAGCCAGCATTTTTGAGGAGCTTGGGGTAGGCCTGCTGCATATACGCTGATTGAATTGGCCCGGTTTGGAAGTTGTAGCGATGGGTTCGTTCGTACAATCCGCTTAAGATACTCGCTCGGCTTCCAGCGCAGATAGGAGTGCTTACCATAGCGTGGGAGAAGTATGTTCCCTGCTCAGCCAGCTTATCCATCTCTGGGGTATGAATTAGTTCATTTCCAGCGTAGCCAAGAGCATCCCAGCGTTGATCATCGGTAAGAATAAAAATAATGTTAGGTCGAGAGGGGTTATTGTTTGTTTTTTGAGCGAAGCTAGTAAGTCCTGCTCCGGCTATCAGCCAGATTAATAATACTACTCTGATCATCTTAGTAAATATAGTTAGGTTGTTAGACTCCCATGCCATCAATTATTTAACAGAGTAGGGAGTTGTATGGGTTAAAGTAAAAGGTTTCTTATCCGAACCTCATCCTGCTTCACCCTGCTTCGTTTTTCCTGATTAGGAAATTTAAGGGATTGGTAGATAAAAATAGTCTACACTACTATTGGATATGGTATTCCATGACTGTTTACCATTTTATCCCTCGAGTACATCACTGGACATTACCATCCATCTTTATTACTTTTGCTCAGATACTGATTAAAGTCAGCCACTTTAATTTTTCCGACATCGGTAAAACCCGTTGCTAACAACCCAGTTACACTGTGCTAACCAATTTTTTAGTTGCCTTTATCCTAGCGTTTGTTGGTTACCTTCCGTTCGGAACGGTGAACATGGTCGTATTGAATACGGCAATTACTCGTGCCTTTCGTCCAGCAGTAATGATTGCACTGGGGGCAGCCGTGGTAGACCTTTTTTATACGTATATAGCCATTACCCTTAACCAATGGCTAGGTCGCCAACTCGTTAACAACATCTACGTAGATATTGCTGCCCTCATTATTCTGGTCAGTGTGGGGTTATACTTCTGGTTTTCTTCGCCCCAGCAGAAAAAACAATCCCAGTCTGCTAAGCAAAGCTGGGGGTTTTTCGGTACCGGATTAACCTTTGGCGTTATCAATCCTCAAAGCTTACCCTTTATTACATTAGGACTGCTGTACGCCAAATCACAAGATTGGGTATTTCTGACTGGTTTTAGTAATTATTTGGGGCTAATGCTGGGAGTGGCTGTCGGACGTTTCCTATCCCTGGTGCTCTACGCACAAGCCGGACAGTGGTTGGCTACCCAGCTAAAGCAGTTTACCCAATGGGCTAATAAAGTAACGGGTGGTATTCTTCTTTCCCTAGGTGGTTATCAGGCATTTCGGGTGTTTGCTGAAGTGTGGTAGTAATGTTGTGTTTATGTATTCATATGTTCGTGAGTACCTGAATACATAAATACATGAATATACGAACACCCTATCGCTAGCTTTACAGTAGATTTTCCAGTAGATTAGTTCGTAGCAACCTAACATCAACAACTATGCACCGAAGAAATGCGCTGAAAGGGCTGGGGCTGGCCGGATTAGGCTTTACCGTTCCGGCAGCATCGGCTACTGCCAAACACCAAAATCTTAACCGAGGCATGAAACCTGTTACCATCACCAAAGTAAAAGCCATTGCTACCTGTCCGCACAACATTGAGTTGATTGTAGTAAAAGTAGAAACCAGTGAACCAGGGCTGTACGGAGTAGGCTGTGCCACCTTCCGGCAACGAGCCCACGCGGTAGTTTCGGCTATTAACGATTATCTGGATGATTTTTGCCGAGGTAAAGATGTAGACAATATTGAAGATATCTGGCAAACGGCTTACGTGAGCTCCTACTGGCGCAATGGCCCGGTATTGAATAATGCCCTAAGTGGATTAGACCAGGCTCTATGGGATATTAAGGGAAAACGAGCCGGAATGCCAGTATATCAACTGCTAGGTGGCAAATGTCGGTTTGCCGTAGACTGCTACGCCCATGGCGGTGGAAAAACCGTAGAAGAAACGATAGAAAACGTGCAACGCTTCATGGAAGAAGGCTACCGTCACGTCCGGATTCAGTTAGGCGGTTACGGAGCCGCACAAATGTTAGGCGGTTACGGGAATACTACCGATCAAACGCCTGATTTCAAAAAGGCTAATTTCGGTACACCGGATGATAACTACATGAATCCGTACTTGTACACCAAGTCAGTCCCCAAGCTATTTGAAGAAGTGCGGAAAGCTTGCGGTGAGGAAGTAGAATTGCTGCACGATGTACACGAACGACTACAACCGCTGGATGCCATCAACATGATTAAGGCATTAGAAGAATATCGTCCCTTCTTTATTGAGGATCCGTTTTCACCCGAGAATATTGGCTACTTTCCCATGTTACGGCAGCAAACTACCGTACCCATTGCGATGGGCGAGTTGTTCAACAGCCCTCACGAGTGGCTGAACCCCATGAGTGAAAGGTTGTTTGACTTTATACGTATTCATATCTCCCAGATTGGAGGTATTACTCCGGCAATGAAAGTAGCTCGCTTGGGTGAGTGGTTTAATGTACGCACCGCCTGGCACGGCCCCGGTGATGTTTCTCCAGTAGGCCACGCTGCTAACGCCCATATCGATTTTGCAGTGTGGAATTTTGGTATTCAGGAGGCAGTGAGCTTTTCGGATACGCTACGAGAAATCTTTCCGGGTGCCCCCGAAATGAAAGACGGCTACATGTACATTAACGAAGTGCCCGGTTTAGGGGTGGATGTGAATGAAGAGCTAGCCCTAAAGTACCCATTGCCTGAGAAGAATAACTATAACTGGACGCAACTACGCAAAGGGGATGGTACTCCGGTACGCCCCTAGCGCTTCTGAGATGTTACTTTTAGTTCTTCTACTAAGTTACGCTCGGTTTGTAACTCACGACGCAAGCGACGTTCTTTTTCCAGCGAGGTTTTTCTGAATTCCTCTAGCTCATGCTGAATTTTACGATAATCCTGCCGAGTGCGAGAGGTCACTTTCTGACTGCTCCGATACTGGTAAATCGCTCCGGCTAACAGTAAAGCCAAGACTAGTACAGTGATCCAGAAAAAATTCAGGAAACCTGTTTTCGGGAAGTCGAGACCTAATACGGAAATATGCGTACTCTCGTGCTCGCTCGCTGCAATGATAGCATCTTTCTCTCGAATACTAGCGTTTAGCGAATTAAGCTCACTATCTTGAGAAGCTACCCGATCTTGAGTTTGCCGTAGATCCTGGCGAACATTCTTCAGGGAATCCTGAGCATTTCTCCAAAAGCGGTTCAGACGGTTTAGGCTCACTACCCGATACTCATTCCCGGATCGGGATGTTACTGAGTTAGACCCTTGTACCATCTCCTGAAACTGCTGAGGCAAGGGTTGAGGAACAGATGGAATATTTTCTTCCTGAGCTACTAGGGGATTGGCAATAAAAATGATAATCCCAATAAAAGTGATAGCAAAAAGGACGTTGCGTAGGTTAATCGTTTTCATAGTTGATACTCACGGTTAATCAATTATACCGACAGTAGGGATGCAAAGGTAGCGTATGTCTTATCAAATTCAAAAAACAAGCGAAGGTGTAGTCCGGTTCAGCTAATCAAACAAAGAATTCTTATTGCTAACCAATTAATCCATGTTTTTACTATCGAAAAATTAGCTACACTAACTACTTATTTCTCGGCCTGTTCAATGATGCAAAGTAATTTCACTGTTCTAACGTATTGTTTTTATGATTAGCATACCCCAACGCCTTCTTCACGAATCTTTTGTCACGGTATTGCTTCGGTCATCTCAGGCACTCTTCATCCAGAAAGAGTTGAATAAGTCGGCTGGGAATTGACAGAGCTACATCTCCCGGCACGTACTTACCACCGTCTTAGAGGGAGAGCAACATATTTTCAGTAACGATGGATATAAGATTATCGTTCGAGCCGGAGAAATGGCCGTACTCCGGCGCGGATTATACACCGTAACTGATTTGATTTCTGGACAGGGTAGTTTTCGGGCTAATCTGACATTCTTTGAAGAAGATATTTTTAGTAGTTTACCCTTTGCTACTAATACCGCCTATTCCTCCTCAACATCTACTGAGTTGTCAGGAGAGAAATTTCCTACTCCAGCATCAATCACACTATTTTGGCAATCACTTATACCATGGCTACACACAATATCCAGCCCAAATGCTGCGCTTCAGCATATCAAAGCTCAGGAGTTTTTTGCTTTGTTAGCTGCCAGCGAAGTAATATCTTCTGTGTTCAGGGTAGTGAAATCCGAGCGAAAAGCTGCTCAGAACATTCGGCAGTTTATGGAAGAACACTACGACAAGCCACTTTCCGTAGCCGACTACGCCTATTTAACTGGTAGGAGCGAGTCTACTTTTCGACGAGAGTTTAAAATTAAGTTTGGTACGACACCGCGGCAGTGGATTATCCAAAAGCGACTGGAAAAAGCTAATAGTTTACTACAGACTACCTCAAAAGACGTCACTCAGGTTGCCGTGGATGTGGGTTACGAAAATGTATCGCACTTTATCAGCGAGTACAAAAAGCAGTACGGATATACTCCCAAGCAACGCCCAACCCTAACTACCGTGCAACTGCGCTAACCTTCTGACTGAAATCCGGTATCCTGCCCGATAACCCGCAGTTTCTTATAGTACGCGCGGCGATCTTTAACTCAAAAATTATCAATTTTCAATCGGGCGCCGAGCGCTGTAACCTATCAACTATGCAAGTAACTTTTATTGGATTAGGCATTATGGGCAGCCGGATGGCAAAGAACCTGCTGAAGAATAATATTAAACTTACCGTTTTTAATCGCTCACCGGAGCCAGTACAAGAACTAGTTAAACAAGGCGCGAGTAGCGCTAATTCAGTAGATGAAGCAGTGGCTGAAGCTGATATTGTCATCACGATGCTATCTTCACCCGAAGCAGTAAAGCAGGTGATGCTAGGCGATAGGGGTGGTCTGGCAAGTATGAAAGAGCGAGCCCTTTGGATTGATTGCTCAACGGTTAACCCTTCATTTTCTCGGGAAGAGAAACAGGCAGTAGATACTCAAGGAAAGCGGTTTATGGATGCCCCGGTAGCGGGATCGAAACCTCAGGCGGAGCAGGCTGAACTTATATTCTTTGTTGGTGGCGAAGAACCTGACTTATTGGAAGCTGAAGAGTTACTTCAGCTGATGGGTAAGAAAGTAATTCACGTAGGGGAAGCTAGTAAAGGTACGTCGTTCAAGATGTTGGTAAATGCGATGTTAGCGCAATCAATAGTTTTGTTTTCGGAAACACTACTGCTGGGCGAGAAGATGGGGTTGGATCAAGATTTTTTACTAAAAACAATGCCTGGCTTACCCGTGGTAGCTCCGTTTGTTCAGGCCAAAACTGATATGATTCGTTCAGGCGACTACGACACCCAATTTTCTCTGGAGCTGATGTACAAGGATTTACATCTGGCGTCAATTACCGCCTACGAATACCAACAACCATTGTATTTGGCAAACTTGACAAAGGAATTATACGCCCATGCTACCCAAAATGGACTAGGGCGAGCTGATTTTGCGGCTATTCATCAGTTTTTGAGCGAGAAGAAGCAGCGTTATGGCTAGTGCGGTAACTTGTCTCGGAGCAATCCATAAACATAAGTGCCTAGTACCGCAGAAAGAATCATGATGATGACTATGGTCATCCCGCTGCCTAGCAAAATGAACATGGGACCAGGACAGGCGCCCGTCAACGCCCAGCCTAAACCAAAAATAATCCCCCCAAACAGGTACCTAGGGCTACTGCGCTGCTTAGGGCTAATCACAATGGGTCGATTGTCAATTGACTTTATATTGAAGCGTTTGATCAATTGGATCAGAACAATACCAATAAGTACTGAAGACCCAATCACCCCGTACATATGAAACGACTGAAACCGGAACATTTCGTAGATGCGATACCAGGAGATGACTTCTGCTTTCGCTAACGTAATTCCAAAGATGACTCCGACGAATAAATATTTTAAGAATTTCAAATTACTGCTCTAGTTAGATGGTAAGTAAATAGGGAAGGATGAAGTACGTGGCTACCAGTCCGCCAATGAAAAATCCGATAACTGCTACCAGCGAAGGAAATTGTAAATCTGATAGACCACTGATAGCGTGCCCCGACGTACACCCACCAGCGTAGCGAGTTCCAAATCCGACCAGAAAACCACCTACTACTATCATAATAATTCCTTTTACCGTAAGCAGAGCCTCCCAGGTGAAAATATCAGCAGGAAGTACGCTTTCGCCTGGGTTCTTTATACCTAACTCTTGTAGTTCAGTGACGGTAGCTTGAGAAATATGGACTTGTTGGCCAGGCATGAAATATTTGTAGGTAATGGCTCCACCAATCATCATTCCTGCCGCAAAGACTAAGTTCCAAACTTGTTTTCGCCAGTTAAAGTTGAAAAATGCACTCTGTCGCCCAGCTCCAGCAATAGAGCACATAGTTCGTAGGTTGGCTGAAATCCCAAAGCTGTTGCCAAACCATAGTAGAGCAAACATAATTGATGCAATGATAGGCCCCGCTACATACCACGGCCAGGGTTGACTAATAAATTCAATCATCTTACGTCTCGAAAATCATTATTAATTAAAGCATAAAAGTATGCTTATCCGAAGAGAGATCTTGTAACAATTGTTACTTAGAAAAGAGGAGGAAGAATAGTAAAAAAATAAGTGATTAGACTACAAACGTTGGTGCTTGTAGCCTAACCATCTTTTACTAACGGTTCATCTATGTTACACCGTATCCGCCTGAGTTCTTAGCCGACTTACTGTTTTAATGCAGTCGGACATACGTAATCAGTACGGGGAATATCGGTTTCTTTAATGGCCTTGAATCCTCCGGCAATATCAGTCACCTGGTGATATCCGCGTGATTTGAGAATAGAAGCGGTAATCATTGAGCGGTAACCTCCGGCACAGTGCAGATAGTAGTGCTCTTGCTGATCTACTTCATCCATATTCTCACTGATAAAATCTAACGGAAGATTAACCGCCTTCTCTAGGTGCTCGGCGTCGTATTCCGTTGGTTTCCGAACGTCTAACACGTTCAATTTTTCCGATTTTAACTTTTCAGCCAGTTGATCGGCACTGATCGACGTAACCTGATCCGTTTCTCGCCCGGCAGCTTTCCAGGCATCAATGCCTCCTTTTAGGTAGCCTAGCGTATTATCGTAGCCAACCCGAGAAAGACGAGTAACTACTTCTTCTTCTCTTCCCGGATCAGCAACGAAGATGATAGGCTGCTGAAGGTCAGGAATTAGGGCGCCTACCCAAGGGGCAAAGCTACCATCAATACCGATAAAAATGGCATTAGGGATATGATCTTGGGCGAAAGCCTGAGGAGATCTTGTATCTAGCACTAATGCACCTTCGTGATTAGCCATTGCTTCAAACGTATCAACATCCAGTGGGATATTACCTTTCTCAAGTATTTTATCTAAGCCAATTGCACCCGATTTATTCATGGCCACGTTCTGAGCAAAGTACTGAGGCGGAGGCAGTAATCCTTCGGTCACTTCCTGAATGAACTCTTCTTTAGTCATATTCGCCCGAAGCGCGTAATTTGTTTTCTTTTGTCTACCTAGCGTATCATTAGTCTCTGAGCTCATATTTTTTCCGCAAGCTGAGCCAGCACCGTGAGCCGGATACACAATAACATCATCGGGCAGTGTCATAATTTTACTGCGAAGACTATCGTAGAGATAACCCGCCAAATCGTTTTTGGTCAATGTGCCCTTTTGAGCTAAATCAGGTCGGCCAACATCACCGATGAACAACGTATCACCACTGAAAATAGCCTGTTCTTTGCCATTCTCATCTATCAGAAGGTAGGTGGCACTTTCCATCGTATGTCCTGGGGTGTGTAGCACCTTAATTTGCACATTACCCAATTGAAATACTTCACCGTCTTCTGCCTCATGAATATCATATTCTGCTTTGGCACCCGGCCCGTAAATAATCGTAGCTCCCGTTTTAGCCGCTAAATCGACGTGCCCCGATACAAAATCAGCGTGGAAGTGAGTCTCAAAAATATACTTGATTTGAGCGTCCTCCTTTTTTGCTTTGTCAATGTAGGGTTGCGATTCGCGAAGTGGATCAATAATCGCTGCTTCTCCTTCACTTTCAATGTAGTAGGCTCCTTGAGCTAGGCAACCGGTATAAATCTGTTCTATTTTCATATTAATTGGCTTTTTTATAATACTACGAATATAATACTGCGATGGGCGTAACCTTTGTTACACTACGCGTCAAATTTTATTTTTTATAGCTACCCCATGCTGAAGGGCAAGGTCTCGGTACTGATAATCTCCATCAGGTGAGGCATTGACGGCATCGTTCAGGGTTAAATAAATATTTTCTTCACCAATGATACCAAGTAGCCCAGTTCGATGTAATGTATCTCTTACTGGGCCGATTACATCACTTAACAATAATTGAATATTCTTTTCTTGAAATGTACCCAGCAGATCGGAGATGCCTTGGGCAGCGGAAGCATCAATCTGACTAACTGCCGATGCATCCAAAATCACCTGCTTAATTTTATCATTTTCTTCTAGTAGTGCCTCAATATAATCTTTAATATTTTGGATATTGATGAATGTTAGCGGAGCATCAATTCTAAGAATCGCCCGGTTATCCCAGACCTCCAGATCACGAAACCGCTTAATATTTCTAAATTCACTCTGCCCTTTCAAGCGCCCAAGCTGAGCAATGTGCGGATACGCGGCTCGGTAGAGCAGAATGAGAATGGATAGCACCACTCCCGATACAATTCCGGGAACCATACCGAAAGTTATGGTAGCAAAAAAGGTAACCATGAGCAGCCCAAACTCAATTTTGTTCTCACGCCACAGCTTTTTTACGTATCTGAAGTCAATCAATCCGGCTACGGCTACCATAATTACTGAGGCGAGAATAGCAGTAGGCAAATAATAGAATAGAGGCGTGAGGAACAACAGTGTTAGACCAATTAGTGTTGCGCTAAAAATTGATGCTAACGGAGTGTGGGCTCCCGATTGATGATTAACTGCCGAGCGGGAAAACCCTCCGGTTACCGGATACGACTGAAACAAAGAACCAATCAGGTTAGCTGCTCCCAATCCAATGAGCTCCTGGTTAGCGATTACTTTATGATTTTTCTGCTTGGCTTCAATGGCCTTGGCTACGGAAAATGCCTCCATAAATGCCACCACCGAAATAGTTAACGCGAGCGGAATCAACTCGCTTATTTTACCCAATTCGAACTGTGGCCACTGAAAAGATGGCAATCCTTTGGGAATACTTTCTACGATATTCACTCCAGCACTATGTAGCTGAAAAAAGTATACGATAGCGGTACCGGCAGCCACTGCGATAAGTGCACCCGGTATATTGTTATGAATTTTCTTGGCACCTTTAATTACTACGATACCGCCAATGCCTATAAATAGCGTTATCAAATGCGTTTCGTCTATTTTTTGTACGGCACTCCAAAGTATCTCGTACACCTTATTACTCTTTTCAATCTCAGTTCCGAGTAAGTATTTCAGTTGGTTAATCCCGATGATTAGTGCGGCGGCGGAAGTGAAGCCACTGATTACTGGTTTAGACAATAAGTTAGTAATGAAGCCCATGCGGAAAACTCCAAGTAACAACTGAAACGCTCCCATAAAAAACGCTAACAAAATGGCAAAGCCAATGTAAGCGTCAGTGCCTTCGGTAGCTAGCACCGAAACTCCGGCGGCTACCAGTAGTGAGTCCATAGCCACCGGTGCTACCGATAATTGCCGCGACGTACCGAAAATAGCGTAGATAATCTGAGGGACAATGGAAGCATAAAGCCCATACACCGGAGGTAACCCGGCGATTAAGGCGTAAGCCATACCCTGAGGAATCAGCATAATACCTACAGTCAGGCCAGCAAACAAGTCACCGGGCAAGTAAGCACGCTGGTAGTTAGCTAACCATTGGGTTATGGGGAATGTCTTCTGAACAATATTCATAGTGTAACCGAATACTTCAAAATACGAAATCATAACACTATTCGGCGTAACTATTGTTACAGAGGCTTACAAAATATCAATACGGTTGCGGTATTGCTCAATCCTACCTTCCTTCTCTAGTTTCTTTAACAAGCGGGATATTACTACCCGCGAGGTATTTAGCTCATTGGCAATCTGCTGGTGGGTTTTGTGAATCTCGAAGGAGCCGGTTGCTTGCTGGGTGTCTAGTAGGTACTTGTACAACCGTTCGTCCATATGGTGAAAGACTACGCTATCAATGGCGTTGAGCAGCTCGTCAAACCGGGTTTGGTACGCCTGGAAAACATACTTCTTAAACGATTGGTACTTAGATATCCACGGATCGATGTAGGACATGGGGATCATCCACAGTAGGGAGTCCTCTTCGGCTACTACTTTAAACGTAGATATTTTGCCTTCCAGACAGCAAGTGATGGACATCGCACAGGTTTCACCGCCTTCAAGATAGTACAAGAAAACTTCCTGCCCATTAGCGTCCTGGCGCATTACCTTCAGTAAACCGTTCAGCACTAATGGTATCTCATCACTCGAGTTACCGGGGCTTATCACTGTCTGCCCTTCCTTGGTTTTTCTAAGGCGACCGATTATCTGTATTTCTTCAATGAGCTTAGGCTCTAGGTTAGCCCTTCTCAGTACAGTATCTACTAATTCATTTGTAAGTGTAGCCATCTTTTACGTTTTAACTCACTGAGAACGTATCAGTCTGGTTTCTAGTTACGTACTGAACCAATAAACGCCGTAATATCCTTTTCCAGATCTTGGCTTTCGGCTAGGGTTTTGATAAAAGCACTGCCAATAATGGCTCCCTGAGCGTATTGGCAGGTCTGACTGAAAGTTTCGTGGTTAGAGATACCAAAGCCAATTAGCTGCGGATGATGCAACTGCATAGCCTGAATGCGATTAAAGTAGGTAATCTGCTCTTTAGTAATACTCCCCCGCGCTCCGGTGATACTGGCGGATGAGACCATGTAAATAAATCCGTGCGAATGCTCATCAATCAGTCGGATGCGCTCTTCGGATGTTTGGGGAGTGATTAAAAAGATGTTGTACAGCCCGTAGGATTCAAACATGGTTTTGTACTCCTCCAAATAGGCTTGCATAGGTAGGTCGGGAATAATTAGCGCATCGATGCCTATTTCTTGACACTGCTCACAAAACTTTTCCACTCCGTACTGAATCACTGGATTTAAATAACCCATCAGGATAAGCGGAATATCTACCTTCTGCCGGATGTCTTGTAATTGTTGCAACAGCACCTTAATACTCATTCCATTGTCCAGCGCCTGCTGGCTACTATCCTGAATAGTGGGGCCATCAGCTAAAGGATCAGAATACGGCATCCCGATCTCGATCAGATCGGCACCCGCTTGTTGCAGATACTCAGCAATGCTAACGGTATCGTCTAACTGAGGAAACCCAGCAGTATAGTAAACGGAAAGTATCTTTTCCTTCTTCTGCTGAAAAAGCTGATCTATTCGGTGAGTGGTTTGAAGCATAGTTATCTAATTGAAAGTTGAAAATGCATAGTTAATAATGTGTAGTGTGTGGGGCAACCCGTGCAATAAAAATTGGCTTGTTTGTTGGATTTAGAGCTTTATGACGTTATTGTAGCATTTTCAATTTCCTCTTTAAGGTATCTGCCGAAAAACTCCGCATCTTGTCGTATTTGCCAAATGAAATAAAGTAAAAACATTACAAATCCTATCGGAAAAATCAGAGTTGAGCTATCGTCATATTTAATGTAGACATAGATTGCAATAACCATCCAAATAGGGATTCCAATTAACATGAGGTTCTTTATCTGGGATTTCAAGCTAACCCATAGGTTAATTTTTAGGAGGTTGTTCTCTAATTCATAATCACCTGAAATCAGGCTAAAATCTAAGAGAGAAGGCTTAAATTCGCTCTTATAGAAAAGCTTATTTTTCTTCTCTATCCAAAAAGTCTTATTCTTGAGTTCGCCATACAGGTGTTTGTCAGTCGAGTCAAAAATATTTCCCGAAGAATTTGGGGAGTCAACTTTGTTACGAAACCAATGAATAAATTGGCTTTCATTAGATTTTAGCTCGATCAGTAAGTATTTTGTGAAGCTCAAGTTCATAACTATATACCCTGTAGCAGTAGATAGTAGCTCATTGTCAGTTGGTAAATCTTTCTACATTATTTTTTAAATGCCATAAGAGATCATCGGAAACGCTCATTGATTGCTTGGGCAAAACGGTAGGGCGATTTAGTATCGGTGCGAAAATACAACGAAGGTTCGATCAATTCTACTTCCATAAGCGCAAATTCGCCGGCTGGTAAACGAACCAGGTCAATTCGGGCGTAGAGTGGACTAAAGGGAATGGCCTTGTAAACCTGCTGAGCGGTTTCTAGTAAATTAGTAGATGGCTGAGTTGCCTGGATCAGCCCACCATGCTCTTCCTGTACCCGAAAATCATTCGCTTTGGGAATTTTTACAATCGCATGGCTATACGATCCACCGAAGAAGAAAAGCGAGTATTCTCCTTCTTCCAAAATAGCCGGAATAAAAGGCTGCACCATAAACGAGCGTTGCTGAAAGGTTTGAGCTACGGTTTCCCAAACGGCCTCATCGGTTTCCTGGGTAAGCCAAAAGGTATCATCGGCATTCGCACTGACGGTTGGTTTGATAATCAGTTCGGTAGTATTCCAGCCTTGCCACCACTGTTTAATCGTACTACGATCAAAAGTTGTACCCCATTGCGTAGGCACAATACGAATTCCTTGCCTTTCCAGATCATACAAATAAATTTTATCAATATTCCACCGTACCAAATCAAGGCTGTTTTCCATTGGGACACCAGAGGCTACTATATCTTTCAGAACCTTCAAGAATTCTTGAGGTGCCTGCTGGTAGTCCCAAGGAGTACGGATGATTACCGCATCGTAGCGGTTCGCCGCCCGGTCACTCCAGTCAGTATCTATACTGCGCCAGGAAATAGGGTGTACTCGCCAGCCTAATTCGGCTAGCGGTTCGTAGGTAAGTGCATCGTCGCTCACGAAGCCTTCCAGGCTATCCATTGTAAGAAAGACACAGTTTTTCATTAACCGAGTTTACAGCTTTTCTTTTAGGCTTTGAATAGCAGAAGATAAACGTTTTTCAGCGATGGCTACGTATTCGGTATTTTTCTCAAAACCAATAAACCTCCGCTGGTGATTCACGCAAGCTACGCCCGTACTTCCACTACCCGTAAACGGATCGAGAACTATACTTTTTTTGTGAGTGACAAGTTTTGCCAAATGCGCCATTAGCTTCACAGGCTTCTTAGTCGGATGATGGTTGAAGTCATCCGCATGCTGACGAACTTTGGGAACTAGAAAGAATTTATCGTAACCGTCATCAAACGGATCAGTCCGTAGTACATTGCCAGTAACCCGACCTTTAGGATGTGGGTTATGACCTACTTTTCCTTCGCCCCTTTCATACGGGATTCGTGTATCTTCCAGATTCAGCGCACCAGTGCCATGCTTGAGAACATTTTGGGCTACGGTTACGCCGCTTGGTAGTGGTTTTCGCACCATAATAATGGGTTCGTAGCAGGGTTTAATTCCCATGCCCCAACCTTGATAGTTTTTGCCTTCTTCGCTCGCAGGTTCGTAGCGATATTTTCTTTCTTCTTCTTTGCGGTCAGTTGCGTAGCGGTCCGCCGCGCGGTAACTCTCAGCCCCTCCTTTTTTATAACCCTGTACGTAATTGTAAGTACCAGTTTTAGTACTTTCCACGTCTAATTCTTTATCAATATCCAGTCCCACATCACGGCTTTTGGGCATACCATTTAGGAAGACCCACATTAATATATCTTTGATATGGAAGCCGGAATTTTCTAAATGCAGCATTAAGTGGTGCATCAAACGGATGGAAGAGAATACCAAAGCATACCCCCCGGGCTTCAGTACCCGAAAACAATCTTTCCAGATCTGTTCATTCGGTAGAGCTTTATCCCACTTGTGCGCCTGAAAACCAATACCGTAGGGAGGGTCGGTAATCACTGCATCAATTGATTCGTTTTCAATTTCTGGTAATCCGTAGCAACTTTGGTTATGGATTTGGTAGAGATCGTTGTGGTTGGAATCATTTATCATGAACGGGCTATAGTTTTACACTATCGCCCGTAATTTACGCTATTTATTGCTACCAGGCAGCGTTAGTTCAATTTCTTCCAGAAGACCACTTTATCTTCGCCCTCCTGATAAAAATCGCGAATAACGGCTTCTCGAGCATAACCGCACTTATCGTAAAACTCTCGAGTAAGCTCAAACTCCGGTAAGCCAGAAGTCTCTACAATCAGCACTCGGTGTCCTGCCTCCCGGAGTAGTTTTTCAATATAGCTCATTATTTTGGCACCAATGCCGTTACCCTGATATTCTTTACGAACGGCAATTAAATACAGATTGTAAGTCCCTTCGGTCATTTTTTCGGGAGCGCAATAGGCTATGGCCACTGGGATGCCTTCTTCATCTTTCGTCAGCCAAATATCTTCTGATGATGGGTTATTAAAGTAGTCAGCGATCATCTCATCCAATAGTTCCGAGGGAAATAGTTCGCTTGAGTCTATTACTGCCTTTAAATCTTGTACGTCGATTGGGCTAACTTTTCTAATGGTTGAGCTCATTTGGAGTAAGTATTTTTGTTCGTACAAAGTTCTTACTTTCCACTCAACTACTCTTGTAACGTTCTGCTATTGTACACCTCCGATGGGCTGATGCCTAACCGCTCTTTGAAAGTTTTACTAAAATGGGCTTGGTCGTAAAATCCGCAGCTTAGTGATGCTGAAAAAAGGCTATCGTGATTTTCTAGCACTAATGCTATGGTCTTCTTCAATCGGCACCACGCCCGATATTTTTTGAGCGAAATGCCTACGTTTTCTTTAAACAAATGGGATAGCCTGCTTTCGGAAAGATGAGTTTTATCTTGTAAAACCTTGATCATTGAATTGTATTCTATATCTTGGTTCTCCAGAAAATCTAAGCATACATTAACTCGTTCGTCATAGGTTTTGGTAGCGTTAACCTGACGAGCAGCCTGCTCCAAGTATTCTAGTAATGCTAATCTATCATTGGCTGAGTTTTCAATATATACTCCATTCTTAATGCTGATTTTATATTGAGCTAAAGCTGCTTTTATCCACGAATCCTGGTGTTCAACCATCAATAATCTTAACTGACATCCATCGGCCAAAACTTTGTGTGGAACATTAGTATCAATTACTGCGAAAGTGATATCAGCGTGATTTGAGTCAGACGTCAAAGTTGAAAAACTGCCTTCAGTGGCTACGATAATCTCAACAGCGGGGTGAGAATGTAATGCGGCATTGAAGTTGGTAATCTCAAAGCTATAGATACCTTGATGGGTGTCAAACTCTCGGACAGTCATTATCAATTATTCTCCTTCACCTGTCCATTGTTATACTAACTAATATTTTCCCCATTTAATGTAGGTCTCCAGGTCTTTATCGCCCCGGCCTGACAAATTGATAATAACCACATCACTAGGTTTTAGCTCCATTTGCGCGAGAACACTAATGGCATGAGCGGTCTCAATGGCGGGAATAATACCTTCCAGTCGGCTAAGTTGGATTCCGGCCTGCATAGCTTCATCGTCAGTTACATTGTAGAATTTAGCTCTTCCGCTATCGAACAGATGAGCATGCAGCGGACCGATGCCCGGATAATCTAGTCCGGCAGAAATAGAGTGAGGCTCTACTACTTGACCGTCTTCGGTTTGCATTACTAACGAGCGACTGCCGTGCAAAATACCGGCTTTACCTAGAGCAGTGGTAGCGGCTGATCTTCCTGAAGCAACTCCCAACCCACCCGCTTCTACGGCAATCAATTCAACGTTGGATCGATTTAAATAATGGTAATAAGCTCCAGCGGCATTGCTGCCTCCGCCTACGCAGGCTACTACGTAATCTGGGTCTTCTGAACCAATTTTTTCTTTGAGCTGCCATTTGGTTTCCTCACTAATCACTGACTGAAAACGGGCGACCATATCAGGGTAAGGGTGAGGTCCAACGACTGAACCAATGATGTAATGACTATCAATTGGATTGTTAATCCAGTGACGCATGGCTTCGTTCGTAGCATCTTTCAGGGTTTTGCTACCGCTGTGGGCAGGAACCACTTCGGCACCTAGAATTCGCATTCGCTCTACGTTAGGCTTTTGGCGCTCGGTGTCCAGTGCGCCCATAAACACTTTACACTCCATCCCCATCAGGGCACAGACGGTAGCCGTAGCTACGCCGTGCTGTCCGGCTCCGGTTTCGGCGATGATGTATTTCTTATTCAGTCGCTTGGCTAAAAGGATTTGTCCAATAGTATTGTTTACTTTATGTGCTCCGGTATGGCATAAGTCCTCCCGTTTCAGGTAGATATTCGCCCCGTACTCTTGCGAAAGTCGTTCGGCAAAGTAAAGCGGAGTAGGACGACCGACGTAATCTTTCAGCAATTGCTGAAATTCTTCTTGAAAGTCTTCTTCTCGTGTAATCGCAAGATAATTCTCCCGTAGCTCTTCAATATTAGGGTGGAGCATTTCGGGGATAAACGCCCCGCCAAACTGCCCGTAGTAGCCGTTGTTGTTTACCTGAAACGATACTTGCGGTTTTTCTTGTACCTCGTTCATAAGTCCTCTGAATTAAGACTGAAAATTACAAAATATAGTTGAAAGGTGATAGCGGATAATTGATAGCGAATAACAAAGAAGGGCAGTTCTACAACTTTTTATCCAACTGCGGACTACTGACTGTCGACTGTGGACTAGATTTTCAAAGTTTTCCCTATTTTGCGGTTTGAGTTTTTACTGATGCCCGACCAACCTTTGTATGTGTTAGCGATGCTTTGCTTGAGTGTGCTCATTTGTGAGTGGCTGGTTCGCACTACGTTTCTTAAGCATCTGAGTACAGCCTTGCTGGTCATTCTGTTTGTGGCTTTACTGGCAAATTTGGGCATTATGCCTTCAGCTTCGCAGGGTTCACCCGTTTACTCCGGCATTTTCACTTACGTTGCCCCACTATCTATTTTCTTTTTGCTGCTGGACGTCAATTTGGAAAGTATCAAAAGGGCGGGAGCACCGATGCTGATTTTGTTTGGAGTAGGTATTGTCGGCACAGTGCTGGGAGTGCTGGCTGGAATGTATCTAATTGGTGGGGGCGAGCAGTTTGGCGAACTATATCCAGCCATTAGTGGGATGTTTGTCGGTACGTACACCGGGGGTAGTGTCAATTTTAACGCCATTGCTATTCACTACAATGTGATGGAGGAAGGAGTGTTGTACGCTGGAATGGCAGCGGTTGATAATATCATTACTGCGTTGTGGATGGTGGTTACCCTACTGGTACCGACGTTGTTCCGCAAGAAGGCTAATCGCCCCGTGACGAATATTACCGATCAGGCTACTAAAACCATTCCTCCCGAACGGGAGAAGGAAACGATTGGTATCATCTCACTGAGCATTTTGCTGAGTCTAGGCTTTTTCAGCTTACTAATTTCCAATCTATTAGCTGAATGGTTGGCAACGCTGGGAATTGTAATTCCCTCCATTCTTATTCTAACGACTATTGCCTTGCTGTTAGCACAGATTCCGGCATTACACCAATTACCGGGCGGACATTTACTGGGTTTGTTTAGTGTTTACTTGTTTCTCGCGGTAATTGGGGCATACTGTGAGTTTGCTGCGCTCAGTCAAATTGGTGATTTGGCATGGCGGTTGTTAGTACTGGTAGTCACCATCGTACTGATTCACGGGCTTTTCACATTCGGGGCAGCCGCTATCGGGAAGTTAGATTGGGATGTGGCCGCTGTTGCCTCCCAGGCCAATATCGGTGGCTCTTCATCAGCCCTAGCCCTAGCTAAAAGCCTAAACCGAATGGATTTATACCTACCAGGAATTCTGGTTGGTGCCTTAGGCAATGGGGTCGGTACATATTTAGGGTTTTTAATTGCTGGGTGGTTGGCGTAGGTATAAATCCCCCTTAACCCCTTGAGGAAAGCAGAGCTGTTGTATTCCAAAATACATTACGAGATACTGTACCCATCGTCAACGCTGTAATTTCACATAAGATTGCTACTTACTCTACTAATGGTAATGGTGGTGTCCGGAAAGGTCACTACTATTTATCGATGAAGATGAAAAAGAGGAGCTATGTTCCAGTTCATTAGGTATAGACACCTAAAACAAACTCAGCACCCCGTGGGCGATGCGCTTTTCGTGGTCGAGTAGCCACTTTTTACGCCACATGCCACCATTGTAGCCCGTTAGGTTGCCACTTGCCCCGATGATGCGGTGGCAGGGGACAATAATCGCAATCCGGTTTTTGCCATTCGCCAAACCCACTGCTCGGCTGCTTTTGGCGTTACCAATCTGTCGGGCCAAGTCAGCATAGGTATTCGTCTGACCGAACGGAATCTTTAATAGTCCTTGCCAGACGGTTTGTTGAAAAGGAGTACCTTCCTGCTGGAATTGTAATCCAAACGTTCGGCGCCATCCGGCAAAGTATTCATCTAAGTGCGTAGCACATCGTCGGAGTAAAGCTGGGGCATCATCGGCATTCACCGCTTCTTCTTCTAATTCCTGGTGCAAATCAGCGTAGCGCACCCCGGTAAGGAAGGACTCATTTCCGCTGATGAGTAAATCACCTAAGGGGGAAGGATGCACGATGGTGAAGGTATGCATGGCATCTATACATGCTTACGGTAAGCTTCAATAATCTGGTTGAGAAACTCAGCTTGATCCATGCTCCAGTAGCGGTTAGAAAAAATTTCTACTTCAATCATCCCCTTAAACCCAGCTTCTTCCACCCATTCCCGAATCTGAGGCACATTGATGCAGCCTTCGCCCATTAGTCCTCGGTCGAGTAGGAAATCTTCGGTAGGTACCCGCCAGTCGCACACGTGGAAAGCTGAGAGGTTACCGTTGCGCCCGCAGCGCATAATTTCGGATTGTAAATTATCGTCCCACCAGAGGTGATATACGTCAGCAGCAATGCCTACCCAGGGGGAATCGATGGATTCCGCCATATCGTTGGCCTGCCCCAGCGTATTCACTGCTGAGCGGGTATCGGCGTACATGGGGTGCAGCGGTTCAATGGTTACTTGCACCTGATTAGCTTCGGCGTGGGGCAAAATAGCTTCTATCCCTTCCTGAATCTGCTGTCGTGAAGTAGTTAACGGCTGGCTGGGTTCAGCCCCGCAGACTAGCACTACCATTGGTGCGCCTAATTCAGCCGCCTCGTCAATTGCTCGCTTATTATCATCAATAGTGGCCTGTCGTTTCTCAGCACTGCTAGCCGGAAAAAATCCGCCTCGGCACAGCGATACTATGCTCAACGCATGATTGCGCAGGCGGTCACCCGTTTGAGCAATATTTCTTCCTTCTAAAGCATCGCGCCATACGGTAATACCTTTCACACCCGCTTCGGCAAAGCGTTCGGATGATTCTTCAATACTCCAGGGCTTGGTAGTGATGGTATGGATGCAGAGTTGAGACAGGTCTTCCAATGTAGTACTAGTTTAATCGGTGAATAGCGATTAAAATTACAAAAGGAATTTACTTACTCTAGCATTCTACTAGGTTTTCTCAACGTTTACCCAGTGATAGAAAAGGCATGAGCCGGAATTTCTCCTAGATTCTTCATCATATTAACGTGAGAAACCAGTGCATCCCGAAAGCGCGTCTTTTCATAATAGGGCAATTGAAACTCTTTAGCTGTCTGCTCCACAATGGGAGAAATAGCTTCGTAGTGGATATGGCAGATATTTGGAAACAGATGATGCTCTACCTGAAAGTTAAGTCCTCCTACATACCAATTTAACAAGCGGTTACTACGAGCAAAGTTGGCCGTCGTTTCTAACTGGTGAATAGCCCAGGCATTTTCAATATTACCTTCTTCATTAGGTAGCGGCTGCTCTACATCCTCTACGATATGCGCCAGCTGAAACACTAGAGTAAGTATGTACCCCGCAGTGAAGTGCATAGCTAAAAGTCCGATTATTACTTGCCACCATAATAAGGGAGTGATTAGTATTGGAAGAGCAATTGTAAAGAAGAGATACAACACCTTCGTAAAAATAAGTTTCGTCAGTTCGCTAGAGAACTTTGTTTTTTGCCGCTCTACCATCCCAGTTCGATGATAGTTGAGTAGCTTAATCAAGTCGCTGATGATGAAAAACAGGGTATTGAACCCGTACAAGAAGAATACATATACGTACTGGTAGCGGTGTATCCACTGGAGGGGCGCGTGCTTTGATAGGCGAATAACCAATTTAGTTCGGATGTCGTCATCTAGCCCATGAATATTGGTGTAAGTATGGTGTAGTACATTATGCTGTATTTTCCAGACGACTGGGTTAGCCCCAATAAAATAGGTGAGATAGCCTACCCAGCGATTAACGGTAGCGTTACGGGAATAAGAACCGTGCAGGGCATCATGCATAACTGACATACCAATACCGGCCATTGCTACTCCCATAACAACTGCTAATGGCAAAAGCCACCAGGCATTGACCGATAAGGTAAGTATGGCTGCATAAGAGCCGAGGTAGAGCGTTGTGAGAATAATGGTTTTTGCTACCATTCTCCGGTTGCCATAATGAGAGATTTCCTTGTCTTTAAAATACTGATTGACGCGTTTGCGCAGCGTCGGAAAAAAGGTTGATCGATCAGCATCGACAAACCGTACTTGGTAGTTCATACAACTGGTTTAAAGAGCGAAAATGATACGCTGCTCAGTCAAGAAAGATGAGCCAAACGAGAGGGAGTGAGATAACACCGTCTGGTGGGGCAATGATCCTTAGTGTCTGTATGCCACGCTAATTTAATTCCCCTCTACTACATATTGTTTTAAGAGAATGTTCAAGGGAAAGGCAAAATAGAATAAATTTCCCGCTAATCAATTGCTTTTCTTTACTATCAGCGCTACCGCATGAGTGGCTACACCTTCTTTTCTCCCCACAAACCCCATTTTCTCGGAGGTAGTTGCTTTAATGGATAGAGCTGATTCGTCTACCTGCATTACTTTAGCCATAGTAGTCCGCATTGCCAGAATATGAGGATTTACCTTTGGAGCTTCCAGGCATACCGTGGCATCAATATTTCCTAATTCGTAGCCTTCCCTACGCAGTAGTTGCATTACTTCTCTCAGCAAAATTTTGCTATCAACCCCTTTATACTGTGGGTCAGTGTCGGGAAAGTGAAAGCCAATATCGCGTAAGTTCGCTGCACCCAACAAGGCATCACAGATCGCGTGAATCAGTACATCGGCATCCGAATGGCCTTTTGCCCCGTGGGTGTGTTCCAGGCGAATACCTCCTAGCCAGAATTCTCTTCCCTCTTCTAGTTGGTGAACATCGTAGCCGTAACCAATTCTAAAACTCATAGAATAATTGAAAATTGATAGTGGATAATTGATAGTTTTTAAGTTGCTGAAAATCAGTGCTCTGAATTGTGAGTAACGTATAGGTTTAAGATGGAATTAGTATGAATGCAATGATACGAAAAGCTATCTACTTGTCACTACTTTATCGGCATTCATATCTTTTGCTATTTTCTATCGTTCACTGTTAATTGCACCGTGCCACGGTGGCACTGTACATTGCTTCCTTACATGGCAGATACCATTCAGTACCAATACGATCCCGATCATCTACAGAACTCTGAGCCTACCAAATATCGGGCTGAGGATTTAACTCCCGAGCAGATGGTGATTAATATCGGCCCCCAGCATCCCTCTACCCATGGTGTACTTCGACTAGAGGTGGTTACAGAGGGAGAGGTCATCGTAGATGTAGTGCCACATTTGGGCTATTTACACCGATGCTTTGAAAAGCACGCTGAATCATTACCTTATAATCAGATCATTCCCTACGTAGACCGGATGGATTATTTGGCAGCAATGAATTCTGAACACGCTTACGCGATGGGAGTGGAGCGTATGCTAGGGATTCAAGATAATATTCCGGCTCGGGTAGAATATATTCGAGTGCTGGTGGCGGAGCTGAATCGTTTGGCTTCGCACTTCGTAGCGATTGGTACCTACGCTATGGATATTGGGGCGTATACCCCTTTTTTATGGATGATGCGTGATCGCGAACATATTCAGCGGATGCTGGAGTGGGTCTGCGGAGCCCGGATGCTCTATAACTACATCTGGATTGGTGGTTTATTTTACGATCTGCCCGTTGGCTTTGAAGAACGCTGCCAAGAATTCGTTACTTACTTGCGACCAAAGCTAAGCGAATTAGAGCAGTTGGTTATAGATAACAAAATCTTCGTAGAGCGTACCGCTAACGTAGGCGTATTGCCATTGGATTTAGCTATTAATTACGGAATCTCAGGCCCAATGCTTCGGGCTTCAGGTTTACGTTACGACCTAAGGCGGGTAGACGGTTACTCAGTATACCCCGAGTTGGAATTTGATATTCCGATTGGGGAAGGAAAAATGGGTGCCGTAGGCGATTGCTGGGATCGAACCTATGTTCGGGTACGGGAGTGCTACGAATCGTTACGGATCATCGAGCAGTGTATAACCCAACTAACTGGCGACCACAAGCGCACCCGAGAATTTGATCCCCGAGCCGTAGTTCCTAAGAAGATCCGTCCGAAGCAACAAGATTTATACGTACGAGCTGAGAACCCTCGGGGCGAACTGGGTTTCTATTTCCGGGCTGATGGGCGCAGCGACATTCCCTTCCGCTGCAAAGCCCGTAGCTCCTGCTTTGTAAACCTTTCTATTCTGGCTGAGCTCAGCCGAAGCGGCATGATTGCCGACCTGGTAGCCATCCTTGGCTCTATTGATATTGTACTGGGCGAGGTAGATCGGTAACCAAGCATTTTTCAGTGTAATTTCCAACTTAATATGCCAGATGTAATTTAGCTACTCAAATTCAGTATTAAGAATCTCATTAAGGCTATACTTTTGGTTGAGTGTTTATAACTAATAATACGGTCTAAAACATAAGATTCATGACATTCGCCCAGATACTGAATGCGGGTATCCGAGATGATCAGCCTTCTCACTTACAAAAAAAAATAAGGATTGCCAACAGCGTAGCGCTCATTGTTAGCTTTGGGGTAGCCCTGCCCTTCATAATCGTTTCGCTGATTCATTTTCCTCCTGTAGCAATTCTTCCTAGTATTGGTTTCTTTGTTTGCCTAGGTTCTATAGGAGCAAATGCATTAGGAGCTCCAGTGACTGGAAGGGGAATTATTTCACTGTTACCGGTTACACTAACGGCTCTCTTTCATGTTGGCTTGGCAGCTGCTGGCGAACCACCGATATTTGGAGTGTACTTAATAGCATTAAGTTTTTCTAGTGTTGTGTTTTTGGTGTTTGACTTGCGGGAAAAAACCTATTTATTTTCTATCGCTGGTATTATAGCACTCATTTTTATCTCATTCCCCTACACCCAACATTGGTGGGAGCCTGTGATCGATGATACAATCATCCGAGAGGGGTACGTGAGCATTGTTGCTATTCTTACCAGTCTTACTTTTGCTTTTGGTAGCGTTCTTACATTGGTAACTCAAAACCAATTATCCGAAAAAAAAACTGCCCAATTACTTGCTGAAGCAAATGAAATCAATGAAAAAGCTAAAGAGTCAGAGCAAGAACTAAAGGAAAGCCTGAAGCAGTTAGAAGAAGCCCAAGAGGAAGAGAAACGGCGACAGTGGGTAGCTGAAGGGCTAGCCCAAACGGTAAGCATACTTCGTGAGAATGATGATCTACAAAGTATGAGCGACCGAATTATTAGCCATATCATTCGCTATATCAATGCCAATCAGGGGGGGCTGTTTATCGTCGATGAACAAGGTGGCAATGAGTGCCTTCGTCTTCAAGCTTGTTATGCCTACGGGCGCAAAAAATTTAGAAAAAAGACAATAGCTATCGGAGAAGGGCTACTGGGGCAGACGTATCTAGAGAAAGAATACAACTACCTCACTGACATTCCTCAGGACTACGTTGATATTACTTCCGGCTTGGGTAAGGCCACTCCTCGTGCTTTACTGATTATACCCCTTATGATTAATGAAGAAGTTGAAGGAGTGTTGGAGTTAGCTTCTTTACAAGAGCTTAAGCCGCATGAGATTGAGTTCGTTCAAACATTAGGCGAAAACATTGCCGCTACGCTGCGGAATGGTCGGATAAGTACCGAAACTAAAATGCTGTTGGAAGAGTCGCAGCAGCAGACTGAAGAGATGCGGGCACAGGAAGAAGAGATGCGCCAGAACATGGAAGAACTACAAGCTACTCAGGAACAATCGGAACGCTTAAGGGCTGAGCTAGAAGAAAATGAAAACTTATTAAAAGAAAAGCTTCAAGAACTAGAAGATGCTCAGCGGGAAACCGAGGAAGTGCGCCGGGTTGAGAAACAACGTGCTGATGAGCAAATCAAGTCCAGAAATAAGATGATGGAAAAGGCCATGCAAAAATTTAAGGAAAGAGAACAAGAATTGATGGCTCAGCTAGAAGCTGCCAAAGAATAAATCGTTTACCCATTTATTAAAGATAAAATGCCCTATGGAAAATATTAGCGAAAGTTTTTTTGAAGCAGAGTATGATCAATCTATCAACACTATTGTAGTACGATGGCTTACTTCGCCCTCATCTCAAGAATTCAGAATAGGTATGAATCATATTATTACTCTTTTACGAGAGCATCCAACTGGTACGCTGCTAACGGACACTACTAATTTGGGTGCAATTGATGAAGATGACCAAATATGGTCTTATACCGAATGGCTAGAGCAGGCGGTGGTTAACGGATACGATACCCTCGTACTTGTTATGTCTCCTGATATCTTTGCCCAAATGTCGGTGGAAGATATTATGACTCAAGCCAATGCGGCTACAAAAGGTCGAATAGTTAATCAGTACTTTGATAACGAACAGGATGCCAAAGCGTGGATAAAGCAACGATCCGAAACGGTTAGTCAATAGAGACAGAAACATACAATTGCTAATCAGTAAGGTGACCTCGTATCTAGGCTGGTGAACTGAAGTTAACCAAAGCGAGAGCTACTAAGGCTTATCAGCCCAAAGAAACTACACTTCAAGTAGCATTACAGCAAAAAGAAGAATTAAACCGTCTTGTAAAATCCCAAAATTAATATGACTATGGTATCTTTTGATGAAAAGTTCTTACAAATTTATTACGATGAAACGGTGCCTTGTGTCACCATGCAGTGGAAAGACTTTGCTACCAGTGAAGAGTTTAAGATCGGTCTAAATAAGGGCTTAGACTTGCTTATGGAGCAAAATACAGAAAACTGGTTGGCAGATTTACGAAAGATGGATGTGATTGATCCAGACGATGAAAAATGGAGCAACGAAGATTGGTTTCCAAGAGCTTTGGCGGGTGGAGTAAAGAAGATGGCGCTCATCCCATCTGAAGATATATTTAACAATATGTCGGTAGAGAGTATTATGAACGAAGTGGCAGGAACAGGCTTGGTAGTTCATTACTTTGATAATGTAGAAGAAGCGAAAACGTGGTTGAAGTCATAAACTTTTTATTAATCATTTAAATAAATCTATGTATGGAAGTAACAGTAATTTCGGTGAAGAATGCTTTAGGGGAAGACATTCTTCAAATCGAGCACGATGAAGCTCGTGATTGGCTTTACACTCGTTGGATAGGTGATGTAACCGTTGAGGATGTTAAAGCAGGGGGAGAAAAGATGCTAGAGCAAATTCAAGAAAAATCTTGCCAAAAGGTACTAAACGATAATCGTGATGTTACTGGCTCTTGGGATGATGCAAATGAGTGGATCACTCAGAATTGGATGCCTCGGATTGTCAGTGCTGGTTTGCAGAAATTTGCTCATATTATATCGCCAGATATTTTTGCTGCTATGTCAGTGGAGGAAATGATGACTCAAGTAAGTGGCTTTGAGATGCATATTTTTGAAGATGAAGAGAAAGCGAAAGTCTGGTTGAGGTCGTAATCAATTCGGTCTTACCGTAGAATACTAAAGGCGCCAATGGCGCCTTTTTGCGTCGAGGCCTATTATCTACTCAACTATCTTTCAAGAGTAGTTTTTTCAATCTGCAGATAAATAGATAACTTATACAGTCGTCTTAGCTGTAATCTCATGCGTTATCTACCTCTCTACCTTGCTTTATTATTCTTCCTAGTAGCTATTGTAAACAGTTGTACTCATCAGTCTTCGGACAACCAAGCAGCCGTTAAATCTGAAGATCAAGCCCTTTCGATTCAACAAAGCGATACCACAATTTCAGTATTTCGAGCTAATCAGAATCAGCCTATTCTAACCCAACTGGCTAAAGCCGATTTTCGTCCTTATTTGCATCCCATCATCGCGCCCGACGGAAAAGGGGAGCTCACCGAGTACAGCCCTGGTCACCACAAACACCAGACTGGACTTTATTGGGGTTTTACCCGAGTAAATGGTCGAGACTATTTTCATCACCCTGAAGGGGGTTACTGGCAGAAAGTCTCGGCTTCGGTTATTCAATCCGAGGGGGAAACAGTAGAGTGGCAAACAGTCTACAACCTGCTGGACTCAACTGGTAGTGCGGTGCTGACCGAAACCCAGAACTGGACAATACAACTGGATTCGGGAAAGTATATTCTAGATTTAGAATGGCGAGGCGAAGCCCAGACGAACGTCACTATTGGCGAATATGATTACGGTGGACTGTTCCTGCGAATGCCCTGGTACGAAGGTATTCCCGGTGAAGTAGTGAACGCCGCTCGCCAGCGTGACGAGAAAGCCGAAGGTCAACGAGCCATGTGGGTAGATGTTGGCATGCAGGTAGAAGGTCGTGGCGATCTGGCACATATCACCATCTTCGATCATCCAGATAATGCCGGATTTCCCCAGCCTTGGCGAGTAGACGGTCAGCTAGGTATTGGTCCGGTAAGGGCACGATTAGGGGATTGGACGATTGCTGAAGGGGAAACCGAAGTAATCCGTCATCGGCTCGTCGTGTATACTGGCGATCTGGATGATGTGGAAATGAAAGCAGCTTGGGAAGAATATACTGGGGAAGGAGCTATGTATTCTACCGCTGCTCTCTGGAAAATTGCTCAGCAGGAAGCCCGCGAAGCTAAGTTCCTAACTCCCGAAGCAGCCGTAGAGTCTATGACCGTAATGGATGGCTATCAGGTAAATGCTTGGGCCGCCGAACCCATGCTTACTCAGCCTATGGCATTCTGCTGGGATGATCGTGGTCGACTGTGGGTTGCTGAAAATCTGGATTATGAATCGCGAGGGCATGGCTTTTCTAACGATGGCAATAGCCGAATTCTAATTCTGGAAGATACTGACCGGGACGGAGAGGCAGATAGCCGGAAAGTTTTTCTGGAAGGTATTCCCTTCCCGGCAGCGATTGCAGTGGGCATGGGCGGATTATTTCTGGGTGCCCCGCCCAATTTGTTGTTTGTACCTGATCGTGATGGCGATGATAAAGCCGATGAAGACGATATTGAAATCCGGCTGACGGGTTGGGGCATTCGTGACCGTCACGAAACGCTAAACAGTTTGCATTGGGGGCCAGACGGATGGCTCTACGGCTGTCAAGGCTTTGCCACTCCTTCCAAAGTAGGTAAACCAGACAAAAATGCGCGTATTTATCGGGCTAATGAATCTTTTCCAGAAGATATTCTGGAAGGCAATGGAGTAGATTTTAATGGTGGAGTTTGGCGCTATCACCCTACTAAAGATCGCTTTGAAGTAGTAGCCCATGGCTTTAGTAATCCCTGGGGGATTGACTACGATGCGAAGGGGCAACTATTCATCAGTGCTTGCGTGATTCCACATATGTGGCACGTCATTCCTGGGGGTATTTACCACCGGCAGGGCGGACAGCACTTCAACCCCTATGTTTACGAAGACATTAAAACCATTGCTGACCATCGGCACCGTTCGGCTCACGGTGGGGCTAGAATTTATCAGTCCGATGCATTTCCAGCGGAGCAGCGTGGGCGAATTTTCATGGCTAACATTCACGAACATGCGGTACTTACCGATGTACTAGAGCCAAAGGGCTCGGGCTTTGTAGCTCACCATGGTGACGAGTTTATGATGGCTAATAATGCTCAATGGGTAGGTTTTAGTATGGAAATTGGCCCGGATGGTGGAGTGTATGTACTCGATTGGCATGATGCCGATATTTGCGGTAAGGAAGTACTACACAAAGAGACCGGACGCATTTTCCGTATTACCGCTAAAGAATCACTAGCCGAAGATTGGGAAGGAAGGTACTCCGATCTGAACCAAATGAGCGATCAGCAACTAATCGAATTACAAACCAGCCCTAGTGACTGGCACGCCCGTCGGGCTCGGGTTATTTTACAGCACCGGGCAGCGGAGGGTAAATTGAAAAATGACACTCATCGGCAGTTACGCCAAATCTACCAATCAGCTTCTAATGTTGACTATCGGCTAAGAGCGATGTGGTCGTTGCATGTAACCCAAGGCTTTTCGGTTAAACAACTTCAGAAAGCTTTGTCCGATGAAGATCAGTACGTTCGGGCTTGGGCTATTCAGCTTTTGTGTGAAGACCAATCTCCTTCGCCTTCTGTTCTCAAGCAGTTCACTAAAATGGCAGCGAATGATTCCTCTCCGGTGGTACGGTTATATTTGGCCACCGCTTTACAGCGTATCAATCCTGAGGCTCGTTGGGATGTTGCGCAAGCACTAATGACGCACAGAGAAGATGCCGACGATCATAATTTGCCCAAGATGATTTGGTATGGCTTTGAATCGTTAGTGGAAGATGATCCTGAGCGAGCATTAACTGTTGCTTCCGAAAGTCGTATTCCGATGCTGGCGGAGTTCACCGCTCGCCGGACTATTGATGCTGATGTTCCCGATATGCTCGTAGACCAACTGGGAAAGAATCCAGCTACTCTAATCAGTATGCTGGAGGGTACTCGCGATGGTCTGGAGGGACGATCCGATCTGACTGCTCCAAAAAATTGGTCAGCTACTTACGCGAAATTGAAGCAAGCGAAGAGTAAAGAAGTGAACCAGTTAGCCCTGGAAATAGCTCAGCAGCTTGGTGACACTGAAGCTGCTCAGCAGTATCTGGCTACGCTAAAAAATCAGCGAGTACCCATAGAACAGCGCAGAAAAGCCTTGCAAAATCTGGCCGATCAACAGCGAAACGAGTTACTAGCAGAACTGCCAAGCTTATTAAATGATAAAAATTTGCGTACTGAAGCCATCCGAGCCGTAGCTGTATTTGACGAAGAATCACTCGGTGAACAGCTGCTTAGTCAATATGCTTCGCTAAATACCAATGATAAACTGGAAGCGGTACAGGCGTTAGCTTCTCGTCCCAAATATGGGTGGATGCTGGCTCAAGCAATCAAAAGTGAAGAGATACCCAAACGAGATGTTCCGGCTTATGTAGCTCGGCAATTGCGGCGGGTAGTAGGCAGCGGTTTCGTAGAGATTTGGGGACCGATTGATGAACTTAGTGGTGATTTAAGCGCATCTTACGCCAAATACCGAAGCCTGCTTACCGAAACGGCCTTAGCTACGGCTAATCCGGTACACGGCCGCACCCTATTCACCCGAACCTGCGGGCCCTGCCACCAAATGTACAGTGAAGGGGGAAATGTGGGGCCGGATATTACCGGGGCAAATCGTCAGAACGTAGAATACATTCTCAGTAACGTGCTGGAACCCAGCAGCGAGATTCAGGATGATTATAAAATGACGATAGTAACTACTCGCAGCGGGCGTACCTACGCGGGTAATATCACTACTGAGAATGATCGCCAACTTACCTTGCGAGTAGTTGGACAAGAAGCCGTCGTAATCAATAAATCAGAAATACAGTCGCAGGAGGAATCGCCTAACTCTATGATGCCAGCCGGATTGTTCAATATACTTTCGGATGAAGAAGTACTAGATCTAATGGCTTATCTGCGCACTGATCAGCAAGTAACTTCGCTAGAAAGCGATTAGCAAACGGCTTTGCTACTTTGGTAAGTCAAATTTTCTCACTGTCCTTGTGTATTCCTGTCAGGATACCCATCTTTACAATGAAAAATTGATAGCGATTTACGCGGTTATGAATTAACCTTCCAGTTAGTCTGTGATATACTACTGCCCACTATCAACTTTCCATTTTTCACTGTCAATTTTCAACTAAAGTTATGCAACAGTACCTTGATTTGATGCGCCATATCCTGGATCATGGTGTAAAGAAAGAAGATCGAACTGGAACCGGTACATTGAGTGTGTTTGGTCATCAAATGCGCTTCGATTTACAGGAAGGTTTTCCGGTTACTACTACCAAGAAATTACACTTACGCTCCATTATTCATGAGTTGCTTTGGTTCTTACAGGGCGATACCAACATTCGTTACTTAAAAGAGAATAAAGTTAGGATTTGGGATGAGTGGGCGGATGAAAATGGCAATCTGGGTCCGGTATATGGACATCAATGGCGGAGCTGGCCTACTCCCGATGGACGCTCTATTGATCAAATTAAACAAATACTTTATCAGATTAAAAATACTCCCGATTCACGCCGAATCATCGTTTCAGCTTGGAATGTGGCCGATGTGGAGAAGATGGCCTTGCCACCTTGCCACGCTCTGTTTCAATTTTACGTAGCCGAGGGTAAACTTTCCTGTCAGTTATACCAGCGTAGTGCTGATGTATTTTTGGGGGTGCCTTTTAATATTGCTTCCTACGCTCTGCTGACTATGATGGTAGCTCAAGTATGCGATCTAGAGCCCGGTGAGTTTATTCATACCTTTGGCGATGCCCATTTGTATACTAACCATTTAGAGCAGGCTGGATTACAACTTAGCCGAAATCCTCGTCCACTACCCATTATGAAAATTAACCCCGAAGTGAAAGATCTTTTTGCATTTTGCTATGAGGATTTTGAGCTAATCAATTACGACCCTCACCCCCATATTAAAGCTGAAGTAGCGGTGTAGTGCAAGGTTTTAGTAACCTTGCTGTATTCCGGTAACTTATACCTCTAAAAGAGTTGCTAGTTACATGAACAGCATTGGTTAGTAAGGCCTCTAAAACACTTATAAAGACAATTAATAATATAAATAATAATATAAAATGATCTTTTTCTTCCCTATTTTTCTTTACTAACAATAGTAATGGCAGGTATTCCTAGTTAACATTACTTAGCTGGGATTCATGGCTAAACTCAGGATTAAAGTAGTCAGATAGGTGTCAAGTTTGATGCAATTAGGCTGAACGTCTAATTATCAAACTGCCATGAAATACATCATTTGTTTACTGTTCCTTAGCATTACTGTGCAATTTGTAAAAGCTACTGATCTCCCTCAATACGGGGTTTGGTGCACCGGGAAAGTAATACTAGATAATGATGTAGTATTAGAAGGTAAGATTAGTTACGATCTCAAATTTGAAGCCCTTCAGGTTAAAACAGGTGATTTGGTACGCACCTACACAGCCGAAAATATTGTGGATTTCGAAATGTTTGACCCAATCAAGTATCGCCACCGTAAGTACGTAGCAGTTGATCATTCAATGAAGGAAGGATACAAGCGTAAGACCTTTTTTGAAGTATTGTCGGATGGAGAGATTACCATACTCCGTAAAAGTAAATATGTACGCCGTCCACGAGTTACAGAAGACTTTCGTGCTCCGCATATATACTTGAATGCGGTTTGCCGACACACGTACTACATATATCATCAGGAAAAGTTTACTGAGATAGAAGATTTTCGAGCCCAAGTAATGCCCCTGATGAGCTCATACCAGCAAGAAGTAAATGATTACGTTCAGAAGTGTAGGCTTAAACTAAAGGAAATTCATGAGCAAATGCGAGTTATCAATCTCTATAACCAATTAGCTGCTCAACAAACAGATCCCCAGTTCATCAGCGAGTCGTTAGGTGATGAGTAGATCGCTACTAAATAGCGGCTTGCCATACTGAGTAAGACTTACTTAACCTATCTACATCAGGTTTCTGCTCAAATAGCCCGTACAGGGTAGAGCCTGACCCACTCATACTCGCGTAAAATGCCCCAGTCTGGTAAAGCTGATCTTTGATATTCTGCAAAATCGGGTGTTGCGCGAATACCGAAGGCTCAAAGTCGTTCACCACAGTACTTTTCCAATTATTAGGTTCGCTACCTTTTAGGAGATCATCTAAAGGAATCGTGGAAAGTTGAGAATTATGGCGTGGTACCACCTCAGCATACGCCTGAGCGGTAGAAATCGCAACGTCAGGAAAGACCAGTACAATATACTTCCCACTCAGATCCAGTGATATTTCCTGAAACTCATTACCTGTTCCACTGGCCAGCACTGGCTGATTACGAATAAAGAACGGGCAGTCACTCCCAAGTTGACTGGCGTAGCTTTCTAGCTGCTCATCGGTAAGTGATAGAGAAAAAAGGTCATTTAAACTACAAAGTAGAAAAGAAGCATTAGAGGAACCACCACCTAATCCACCCCCCATCGGGATAATTTTATGCAGATGAATTTGAACCGGAGGCAGGTCAAAGTCAGTTTGTAATAACTCATAAGCTCGCACGCACAAATTATTCTCAGATTTCCCTGGAATGGATAATCCAGAAGTATCAAACTGAAAAGCCTTTGCTTCAATTACCTCGAGAATGTCTCGTAGTGGGATAGGTACGAAGCAGGTTTCAATGTTATGGTAACCATCCTGCCGTTTACTTACAATGTGTAAACCTAAATTGATCTTTGCGTTGGGAAAAACTACCATACCCGGAAACCGAAAACCGGAGTCTGGAAACCGAAATCCGGTTTCCAGACTCCGGACTCCGTATTTTTATTTGCTCATTTCTTCAATGATTGCCTCGCTGATACCGGAGGATGAGAAGCCGCCATCATGCATCAAATTCTGCATGGTAACCATGCGGGTAAGGTCTGAGAAGAGCGTGATTACGTAATTGGCACAATCATCGGCAGAAGCATTACCGAGCGGAGACATTTTATCAGCGTAGTCGAAAAATACATCAAAGCCGGAAATACCTGTTCCCGCCGTAGTTTTAGTAGGTGACTGAGAAACGGTATTGACCCGGATATTTTTCAGACGAGCCAGACGAGCACCGTAGCTACGGGCGATAGACTCTAACACCGCTTTCGCCTGAGCCATATCGCCGTAATCAGGAAAATTGCGTTGAGCCGCAATGTAACTTAGGGCAACAATAGAACCCCACTCATTCACTACGTCCATTTTCTCGGCCACCTGCATCACTTTGTGGAAAGACAATCCAGAAATATCGAGGGTTTTCAGAAACCAATCGTAGTTAAGGTTACCGTATTCCCTACCTTTCCGTACATTTGGACTCATTCCGATAGAATGCAGGATGAAGTCCAGCTTTCCATCTAAAACTTCGGTAGAATCCTGAAATAGTTTTTCTAAATCTTCTAGCGAGGTGGCATCGGCCGGTAGCACTTTGGCATCGCACTGTTCGGCTAATTCGTTGATTTTACCCATCCGCAGGGCTACCGGAGCATTGGTCAGTGTGAACGAAGCACCTTCCTCCCTTGCTTTCAACGCTACTTTCCAGGCAATAGAATTTTCATCGAGTGCTCCGAAGATAATTCCTTTTTTTCCAGCTAATAAGTTATAACCCATAATCTATGAATTTTGATAGTTCAGTATGTTTTTGGTCGGCAAAACTACTATTTTTTAGCTTGGCATCAGTAGCTTTCAGATTAATTTAATCTCAACCTTCTTCTTCTCCGGTTCAATTTTTAACCATTCCTTGCAGCTGTTTTTCGAGATACAATCTATCAAACTTTGATTTTGCAAATAGTTTTCAACTGACTCTTTCCCGAACCGAATGGTCATTTCGTAAATCTCTTGTCCACTTTTACCAATCCAGGCTTTTGTTTTTATTTCTTGGTTTACTCTCAGAACGGACTTTGCCAAGCTTCTCATCTCAATAGGCAGATAATCTATTCCATCGCACCAAAATCCCTGTACTCTTTCATCCTCCAACTCACCGAAATTTAGCCTATACTCTAGGTGTGTGCAAAATTCCTGATTGAAGGAAAGCTCCATTTTTAGGTTATAATTGAACGCTTTACATTTTGGGCAATCCATATTTTCTTCTATCAATTCATCGAAATTACAGCGGTGGCATTTCCCAAAATCTTTATTGATATGAGCAACCGTAGCTTTTGCATCTCTTAAGCTCAAACGATACTCGTCTTTTATTTTTCTAACTGCAAATAATTTAAAATCCTGAACTATCAGCCCCCAAATTTCCAGCTTTTGTTCTTCGGAGAAACTCAGCTTTACTATTTCACTTCCACATCGTTTGCAGGTTGTGTTCATCTTCTCGCTCGTTAGTTTTTGAACTAAAAATACAGTGCTCGTACTTTAAATCCGTCCACTCGATTATACTCTAAAGTAGGCGCCGGAATTTTAATATAATTGAGTGCCCAAAGAACTTTCTTTAGGTAGGGGTTAGAAACTGGCAGCTTAGTTAGATTAACATCTACTGAGAGAAAAAACTGTCGGTAGCGAGTTAAACTTGGCATCTGAATACCGCGAGAAACTTCTGGGTTACGAAATTCAGATAACATCCCGTTGCCACTGTAGCCCCACGCCACGTTTAGCCACGGCGGTAGGCGAGATGAGCGAAATATAGATTTTAGGTTGGCTGATAGCCAGTAAGTGTGCCCATTGTAATCTTGAAAAAAACGTTCGCCGTGCGTCTCACCCAGTACCCACGGACGGTACTGAGCATAACTGGAAGGCGAATAAGAAAATTTCATTCGTACGGCTTGTTCTCCCAGCCAAGCTTGTTGGGTTATAAACAGGGCAGAACCAGCCGCGTTAGCAATCATGTCGCCCCAAGAAAAACCGTAACCTTCGTACAAACCATCGAATACTTCGATAGGAGTTTGTAAAACCAAGCCCAACGTACCGCCGTACCATAGTGATTTTTTGTGAGAGACTCCCGCCCAGCGCAGTGCCTGATAACCTATCTCACTCTCAAAATAGGCCGCGTACATATGTCCGGCCTTGTCTAATTGCAACCAACCATCGTTATCGTTGTACCAATGAAACGGAACCGATTCGTGATCGCGATACCAAACAAACTGTAAATAGGATAATCCAGCAGCATAAAACGCCGACTCAGCTAGAATAACACCGCGAAGTCGCCCGGTATGAAGGGTATCAGGGTACGTTGATTGGGCGGAGGTAGTACTAACCAATAGAACTGTTGCGAGCAAGAAAACGCTACTGAACACTATCTTTCTAATACCCATAGAAAATGAACGTTGCTTGACGGTTTGGCGTCTTTGGTGGAAGTGATTTTTACGCTACTGTCAAACAGTCTATTGGTTACAAGTCAGAATCTACTACCAAATGCGGAATCGTAGCTAAATCCCAATCAATCACTAATCCCTGGGCTAGACTTTCAGCGATTTCTTTTCCGTACAAATACTCACAGAGGTACAAGGCAGCTTCAAAGGATTTGGCTCCGCCCGCCGAGGTGATGAACTTGCCATCGTGCACGAATAACACATCTTTATGTACTTCCAGTTGAGGAAACATCTGGCGGTAAGTATTAATATCACTCGGAAAGGTGGTAGAAGCATACCCATCTAAAATACCTGCTTTGGCCAGTACAAATGCGCCATCGCAGTGGGAAGTGACAAACTGAGCATTCTCAGCGGTTTTATGCACGAACTCTAGCATTATTTCGTCTTCCAAATCAGTATCCAGATGATGCTCGGCACTGGGCACGACCAGAATATCAATGGGTGGAACATCATCTTTAAGGTAGTTGTAATCTGGTAAAATCCGCATTCCCTCAAAAGTAGTAATTACCTCGGTGGTATTGGCTACCGTAAATACCCGCATGGGTTTGATCCCCTCGCGGAAAATGGTATGCTGAAAAATATCGTAAGGTGCGGTGAGTTCAGTATTATACACTCCGTCCATAATCAGCAAGGCCACATTATAAGCTTCCTGTAAAGTGTCTTTCGAAACAGGATTATTTTCAGCAGTAGCGGGCTGAGTTGGATCGCAACCTGAATTACCCAAGCTAAACAGTAAGAAGACAATCAGCGGAGAAAGTAATCGTAGCATATTTTTCAATCTGGATTCATAATTAGCTTGAAAGTAGCAAAAATTCAGATGAAGTGTAGCTAAGTTAAAAAGACTTCGACTGGACTTTTAATAAAAACTATACTACGCCAAAAGTGTCCATTACTGTCCGTTCATTTTTGTCTGGGAGACCCCGTCTTGAAACAAAAACGAACCGCAGCGGCGGCCGCCAAAAAGTTCAAGAAAATTCAATGCTTCTTCGCACAAAGCTAATGCACACCCCGCTGAATTTTCAGGCCGGCGCACCGATATTTCCAAATCTTTTATGTGAAGTTGTTTACGAAAAAGACACAAAGACTATTGGTACAATAGTCACCGAAGTCTTCTGATAATGAGGGGCTAATTATTTTCCTTGAATCTCATTGATTGTTTGCACGATCTGAGACGCCAATTGCCGTTGGTTTTTTTCAGACGCTAAAAATGCTGACTCCTGCGGGTTGGACAGAAAACCTAAATTAAGCAGTACCGACGGACAGGGGGCTGTTTTGAGTACCAGAAAGTCAGCTTGTTTTACCGCACTTTTCCCAGCTTCGGTGAGCGTAATGTTTTGGATAAACTGCTGGCTATATTTTTCTGATAGGTCACTCTGAGCATTTTGGGTTGAATAATATGCTTCTAATCCTTGTTGTGCTTCATCATCGTGCTGATTAATGTGCAGCGAGAGAAACAAATCAGCATTACTCTGATTAGCTACTTCCACCCGGTCGGAGAGAGAAATAGCATCATCGCCTTCGCGGGTGTAGATTAACCGAATGGAAGAAGTTGAGGTCAATTCATCCATTGCTTTAGCAATCGCTAATACTATGTCTTTTTCTTCCAGTTGCCCATTGGTAGTTCCAGCATCTGACCCGCCGTGCCCGGCATCAATTACTACGGTAAATACCGAGTCGTTTGGGTAATAGGTCAACTGGTTTGACTGACTCGTGAAGGCAGTCATTACGAATAAGCCCACTGCCGCTAGTGCGGTAAATCCTAGCTTACTGGCGAAAGCCAAGGGAGAAGAAATAGTGCGTTGCATCATAAGAATTCGGTGTTTGGTTAAAGAATAATGAAAGCCACTACCCAGATGGGGGTAAGTGCGGTGGTGCATAAAATCTAATAATGTATGACTGTAAGCCGAAGCTTTGGATATCTGGCTGACTACGTAGTTATCGGCACAAAACTCATGGTTAGCCACTAGTGCCCGTCGGTACGCCCAAAGCAACGGATGAAACCAACCGAGAATCAAGATTAGCTCAATGAATAAAATATCCAGCGTATGTCCGTGACGAACGTGAAGAGACTCGTGCCGAATAATATCTTGAGGAATGTTACTCTGTAAATATTCTTCTTGATTGACAACGACGTAGCGACCGAAACTAAACGGAGCTACGGGTTCTTTCACCAAGCGGAGCAATATTTTACCGTTGGTATGATGCTCCGCATTTGCCAGTAGGCAGTACATTGCCCAAAGATGTTTCGCAAAGCGAAAAGTCATTCCTAACACACCGATTCCGTAAACTAAGTACAACAGATAAACTAATCTGAACTCAGATGGCTGATTGACTGAAGGTGCGCCAATTGCTCCGGCAGTTTCCGGCAGCTCCAAATCTCCAGTGCTGAACAGAAGATGGCTATCGTCAAAATAGGTGGCTTGAAATAAATCTGGCAGTGTAGCCAACGGAATAAGCAGTGAGAAAACAATTGACCCTAGCAAATAGAACCGATTAAACAAAAACCATTTATCCTTCCGAAAGAAGAGGTAATAGCAGCCAAGTAGCAGTGCCAGGCTGATGGTAGATTTGATTAAGTAAAAAATCATTGCTTCTTCTTTTCCTCAATTTGTTCCTGAATAATGCTCCGTAGTTCTTCTAATTCCTTAAGTGACAGGTCAGCCTTTGCAGTGAAAAAGGAAGCAAACTGAGCCGGAGAATTATTGAAGAAGTTCTGGACAATCTGGTTGAAGTGGTTCTTCATATATTCTCCCTTCTTCAGTTTTGGAAAGTACTCTCGCACCTTGCCTCGCTGGATAAATCCTACCAGTTCCTTATTGATCATGCGAGTGAGTAAGGTGGCAATAGTGGTGTAAGCGGGTTTAGGTTCTGGAAAAGCATCTACCAGGTCTTTCATGTACGCCTTCTCCAACTTCCAGAGATAATTCATCAGTTGCTCTTCGGCTTTGGTTAGTTTTTTCATTATAAACTCATTTAAAATTTTAGTACTGCTCTTACTGAAATGGTTGATAGGTAAATTTGCGCCAAAGCCTTTCTAAAGGACCTTGATCAAATTTTTGCATCCAAAACCAACTGATACTGAGTTGAAGCAGCCAAATGCCTATTACAATCAGCAGTAGTTCAGCGCGTGAATACTGATTGTACTTTCCCAATCCGTAACCGTAGAAGATCAGCCCGCAAATAATACTTTGCAGTATATAGTTGCTAAGAGCCATTCTACCCACCAGCGAAATCGGGTTAGCTGTAAATCTCTTGAGGTATTTTTGATAGACCCCATTGAATAACAGAATGTAGGCCAGCCCTAATGTCTGTTTAGGAAAAGTAAATAACCAGCTCTGTCCTACACTTTTCACAGGTTCGAAATACTCAAATGTCCAGTGATAGTACCGGAAATAATTCGTCGTTAGTGCAGCAACCAAAATAATCAGCGTAATGGGCCAGTAATACGTTACCGAGCGATAATTGTGGAACACGCCTAATTTGTACAGTATTATTCCGAGAACCATCATCAAGAGTGTGCGGAACAGTATGCCTTGGTAAAAGACAGCACCTTTATGGACTTTTGTATGTTCGGCATTGGCTAGCCAGCCTTGATAAAGTGTAGTCCGCGGTACATCTATATTAGAGTGATCTGCCTCACCAGGCTGAGTTCTTTTCTTCCAGGTTTCTATCCTTTTTTGATCTTCTTCGGTTTGTTCTTCTAAAGTTAGCTTAACCGCCTGGGTATATTCACGGAATTGTTCTTTAGTCTTACTCGTACGTTCGTAGGAGTTATAAAGCAGTATTCCAGCAAATAGCAGTACAACAATTACTAGCTGATTTACCTTGAATGAACGGAGGGGAAACAGGAAAAAGCCGCAAGCAGCATAGTGATACAAAACGTCACCGTCCCAGATTAAGTAGGCATGGATAAGACCAAAGATGAATAACCAAAGTAACCGTCGGGCATAAATATCCATCGCCTTCAGTCCCAAATTTTTACGTTCTAATCTTTCTAAGAAAATATAGAAGCCCACTCCGAACAGTAAGGTAAACATACTAAAGAACTTACCTTGGGCTAGAAAGAATACCCAAAAACGGACGAGATGGTCAGCCTCACTAGCGAAACCATATTTGTATGGATTCCAAGGGTCGGGATAGGAAAAAGACTCAATGTTGATGATTAAGATGCCTAACAATGCAATCCCTCGTAAAAAGTCAAGTGAGTTAATTCTCTCAGATAGTGAAGTAGGCTCTAGCACTAGCAATGTTTACTATTAGTATAGTTTATATACTATAAATGTAGTAATAAAAATTGCTAATCAAAATGATCACTACTACTCGGCCGTGATACTTAATAATTCGCTAACCTTACTCTAGTCTTCTTTTACTATTAACTCACGCTCTTCGGCTATTTCAAAGAGGTGGAAGAGGAGTAAATATCTTAGTGTCAGTGAGGTGACAAACAGTAAATAGGTAAATCAACGTTGTAACATCAGTGTTTAAACTTTAATTTTAGTATAAATGTCATTACCTTCTCGAGAAAACCAATTATCAGAGTTGGCTTCATACTCAAAACGTATGCGAATTGAAGATCAGATTCAACAGCGGACTTTCTCGAACGAATGGCATAAGCTGCGGGTTAATCTTATGTACACCAGTAACTGGTTGCGAGGTGAACTTACGCAGTTCTTGAAACCATTCGGTATTACCCAACAACAATTCAATATACTGCGAATACTACGCGGTCAGCATCCTGATGCCCTCAGCACGCAACAACTGCGCGAGCGCCTGATTGACCGGATGTCGGACACTTCCCGGCTGGTAGATCGCCTACAACAAAAAGGGCTAGCTTGTAAAGGTGAGTGCCGTAAAGACAAGCGATTGGTCGATATTACAATCACCGAAAAAGGACTAACATTACTTTGCCAGATTGATGAGCGTATGGCTGACTTAGATAAAAACATGCAAAGCTTAACTGAACAAGAAGCCAAGGTACTCAACAGACTACTCGATCGTCTCCGCCAGGATACTTAAATATTGTTCTAACTACTCGTGCTTATTGTGAGAGTTGTTCATCTACCATTAGTGAAATATGCTATTTTCGAAGAAGAGAAAAGAAAAGCTATTTAATCATCTCGGTGATCCTCCCGAACCATGGGAAAAAAGAGTTATTATCCCTGCATCGGGAATCATTGCGGGAGGTTGGACTAAAGATAGTAAAATCTTCTTGTTGTCCTCGAACGGATATTCGGTAATAAATCCACTGATAGGGGAAATTGAGATAAGAAATTGGGATGAGGATAATTCGGCAAATAGCAACTTCTCTTCGGATAACCTAGAATATACAATATCAGAACTAAACGAAACAGTAAGAGTATTCGGACTGAGAGGTGGAAATGGAAACCATCTTACCTCTGATTATTGGAATTTAGACTCTTTCTGTCCTGGACTTGGTCAACAGATTGTAGGGTTAATTAACTTAGAAGATAAATCTAATTATCCGGAGTATTGGAGAAATTTCTATCTAATAGAACTTAAGAGACTTGAATACTTTACTCTCACCTACGGATTTTCTCCAAATGAAAAATGTTTTGGAATCTTTGGATCAGGCGGTGCGGAAGTTTTCAGTAGAGAATAGAATGACATAAAACTTATCGGAAAGCCTCCTCTAATTACTTTCAAGTATCCATTATCACTTATCAATTTTCAACTAATCTCATGTCATTACGAAATAGACTAGACGCTCGGCGAACCGATTTCAACCAGAAAGCTCCCCAAACCACTAAAGACGCTTACCAGCGTGGTGTAGAATCCGTGGCTGATAGCGGTATTGTACAGCAAGCCAAAAATGAACGCGATCAGGCGATTGATTTTATCTTATCTAATGCTCAAGGGCGATCAGTAAGTTTAGCCGAATATCTAAAGCAAGGCCCGGTGGTATTAACCTGGTACCGAGGCGGCTGGTGTCCTTACTGCAACATTACATTACGAGCACTACAACAGGCTCTACCCAAAATCAAAGCCGAAGGAGCCAATTTGTTAGCACTCACCCCCGAACTACCGAATAAGTCACTCAGTACTCAGGAAAAAAACGAATTAGAATTTGAGGTGCTTACTGACCAAGATAACCAAGTTGCCCGAGAGTACGGACTAGTTTTTAAGCTCACCCCCGAGGTAAGTGAGTTGTACAAGCGAAACCTTAGCCTGTCAGAATACAACGGAAACGATAGTGATGAGCTTCCTATCGCGGCTACCTATGTTATTGACCAAAAGGGTGAAATTCGGTACGCATTTTTAGATGCTGAGTACCGCCATCGAGCTGAACCTGAGCAGATTATTGAGGTGCTTCAATCCATCCATTAATCCTAGTATCTGCTCCGAATTTAGCTGAAAACTTCCTAGAGCATTATCTACTACTGATAGTAGACAATACATTTTGAGGAACTTAGGCTATTAAAATTTCTCCAGATAGATATGAAATAAAAAAATTAATCAAATAGTTAAACTATCTGATTGTATTCACGTATCCTTACTCATCATCAGAGATTTATTTTTTAAGAAGCAATGGGGATCAAAGGTGGAGCTAGTAACAGATTGAATCATAAAGGTTGTCATTTTTTGTTTCTGATACGGAGAACTCCTAAACAAGTTAGATTCATCTCTAGTCAGTGGCTACTAAGCTTTTTCGTTAGCAGTTATATGCTAATGGTCGGCACACCAGCATCAGCCCAGTGGATTGACGATGCCATCGAGTTTTTCACACTTCATCCCAATCGCCGAAATGTACGTCAGGATAGCAGCCTGTATCCGGCCAAAATAGTACTATCACCCGTGGTTATTTACTCACCAGAGACCAGCGTAGGGTTGGGGGTAGGTGCCAAATATCTATTTAAGATGAGAGGTTCCGGCAATGAGACCCGGACATCTAACATGCCGATGTCGGTCATCTACACCCTGGAAAATCAGTTTATTGCCTACTCTGGATTTGAGATTTTCTCCAACCAAGAGCGATGGATGCTGACTGGTAACCTCCGCTATCAGATATTTCCGCAACTATACTACGGTATTGGTCGCAACACTCCCCGAAGTAATGAAGAAGAATACAACTACACCCAAGTACTGATTGAACCCATTTTACTAAAGCGCGTGTTTGCTCGGTATTTATTTCTTGGCGGTGGTGTTCGTTATAACCGAATTAGCAACGTGGAGTTAGAGACTGATGGATTATTAGCGAATAGCGACTATCCTGGTTCTAACGGATCTACCTCGGTAGGTACCCAGTTAGCTGCGGTCTACGACAGTCGCGATAATTTGCTTAACGCTCACCGGGGCTGGTATCTGGAACTTACCCACGGCTTCTATAGTAAAGTGCTGGGAGGGACGCAGGAGTTTCAGCTTACCCGCGTGGATTTACGCCACTACTTTCGCCCCTTCCGAAACCGTTCTGATGTGTTGGCTTTCCAGTTTATGAGTCACTTCAGCTATGATGGAGCTCCCCTAAATGAGCTAGCAGCAATGGGCAGTGAAGAAATTATGCGGGGCTATTATGAAGGGCGCTACCTAGACCGCAAGCTGATTGCTGCTCAGGTAGAGTACCGGGCAAAATTAGTAGGCCGATTAGGTGGTGTACTTTTCTTGGGTGCGGGCGACGTTGCCCATCAGGTAAAAGACTTTCAACTGGAGAATATGCGGGGTTCGGTAGGGTTTGGCCTGCGCTTTTTATTAGATAAACGAGAAGATCTGAATATCCGAGCGGATTGGGGATTTGGTAACCGCACCAATAACTATTATCTCAATATTGCCGAGGCTTTCTAGAATAAATCCACTTAGCCATACCTTTTTGTTTTGGCGTTGATGAACCGCCTTTCTAACTTGGATTCCCCTTGCTGAAAAGCCACATAATGTGAGATAGGACTAAGAACATTTTTCTATTGTTTGGGGAAGATTTGCTGTCTGAGCAAAGCGAGTTTCAAATCTTTCTAGATTTTTTGCTTACTTTTTCATCGATGGAAAAAGCCGACGCGGCGCGGTAAGAGCCACCCAGCTTGAGGGTGAGAGTTTGATAATCAGGCGCTTATGAATTTCCATTGATAAACGTCAATCCATATTTACATCATGCAGAAAGATACCGAAGAAAAAATTCTGGATGCCGCCAAAGAGATTTTCTCTCAAAAGGGTTTTGACGGTGCTCGTATGCAGGAGATTGCCGATAAAGCCGATATTAATAAGGCTATGCTACATTACTACTTTCGGAGTAAGCAGCAGTTGTTTGAGCGAATTGTAGAATCGCATATTCAGCTCATTACTCCCAAGTTAGTAGAAGCAATTTCGGATTCAGGTACTGTTATAGAAAATTTGGAGCGGTTAGTAGATATATATATTGATACCATCATTGAGAACCCTTCCATGCCGATGTTTTTGTTGAATGAGCTGTCGCAGCGGCGGGTAGATGCGTTTAAGCAGATGAAAAAAGTGTTGGAACGCGAGAAAGCAATCGCTAAGCTATTTCAGAAAATGAAGGAAGAGCAAAAGCGGGGAGTTCTTAAAGAAATTCCGCCGCATCATTTGCTGCTTTCGGTCATGTCGCTTATTGTGTTTCCGTTTATTGCCTGGCCAGTTTTTCAGCATCTCATCGAGATTCCCGAGGAACAATACAATTCCATGATGCTAGAACGAAAGCCAATTGTTAAAGATTTTATTCGCTCGGCGATAACCAAATAAAAAATTTTACGTATTCTTAACTAAATGGTTAAATCAATTGATGGGAATGGTTTCACAACATTTTATCCTCACTATAAATAGCGGGATCTAAATCACAGGAGGAAAGCGCTATTTTTTTGAATACAAACTAACCAAATGGTTAAATCTAATTGTAATACTCAATGGCAGAAGTAAGAATTATGACGGGGATATGTTTAGTACTGGCTGCGCTTACTGCAGTCGGACAAACTGCCCCGTCGCCAACACTAACGCTGCGAGAGGTATATCAGCTAGCCGAACAGAACTATCCGCTTATTAAAGATGCGGCTTTTATCGACAAAATTGAGGACGTTAGCCTGGAGTCTATCCAGCGTAGTGGTCTCCCGCAGATTAGTCTAAACGGAGTAGGTCAGGTACAAAGTGAGAATATCACCATTCCTCTCGGAGAAAATGTTCTGGAAGCTCCCACCGAAACTTACAATCTCTATGTCGGAGTCAACTACGATCTCTACGACGGAGGAGCGAAGAAGGCTCAACGGAATATTGAGACGGCATCAGCGAATGTAGAACGTAAATCACTGGATGTTCAGCTACGTAGAACTAAAGAACGGGTAAATAATCTAGTATTTGCTATTTCGCTCGCCCGAAAGCAAAAGCAGATTCTGCAAACTTCTCGCGACGATCTGGACACGAATATCGCCACGCTGCAAGCAGGCTATGAGAATGGAGTAGTTCTGGAAAGCGAAGTTGCTAAACTCAAGGTAAGGCAACTTGAACTTGCCTCCGAAATTATTAAGACCGACGGCAATATTGATACCTACTTTGCCCTTCTAGGGCAACTGACTGGCCGAGTATTCCCTAGAGACATACAAATCGATATGCCTAAGGAGTATCCTCCCTTTCAGTTGAATGAAGTTAGTCGGCCCGAGCAGGAGCTATTTAATAACCAAAAGCGGTTGTTTGAGGCTCAGGAATCATCCATCTCCGCTCGTACCCGTCCTAAAATTTCACTGTTTGCCCAGGGTGGAATAGGCTATCCCAATCCGCTAAACTTCGCTGACTTTAGCACCGCCCCCTACGGCCTAGGTGGAATAAAACTTAACTGGAACCTAATCGACTTCGGAAAAGGAAATCTGGATAAACAACGGTTGCAACTACAGCAAGAGCAGGTAGAAGTAGACCGAGAACTTTTTCTGTTTGATGTTAACTCCGAAGCAAAAGAATATCAAGAGAAAATCGCGACGCTAGAGGCTCAAATTGAAAACGACGAAACCATTGTGCAGTTTCAGCAGGAAATTCTGGATCAGTCGCAGGTACAGCTAGATAACGGGGTAATCAATTCCAACGATTATGTTACCCAAGTCAATGCCACTATCAATGCTGAACAGCAACTGGAGTTTAATAGGATTCAACTCGAACAAACCATTATTGATTATCTGACGCTACTAGGTCAATTATAAAATGAACAGCATGAAGCTATATTATTTACTAGGTGTAATTGCCGTTTTTCTAACGAGCTGCAACAATGGCGAGAAGTCTGACGCCTACGGTAACTTCGAGGCGACCAGCATTACGGTAAGTGCCAAAGGTAGTGGTGAACTGATTACATTCAACGTAGAAGAAGGCCAACAACTAAAGGCGAATCAGCCGATAGGACTGATTGATACCACTCAACTTCATTTAGAAAAACTAAGATTACAAGCCCAAATTGAAGCCCTCGATCTTAAACTACAGGAAGCCGATCCCGAAGTGGCCGTGCTGGTAAAAGATAGAAGCAACCTCACTCGAGAGCGTGACCGTACCGAACGGCTACTGAAGGAGAAAGCCGCTACCCAGCAGCAGTTAGATGATTTTAACGGAAAGATTGACGTCATCAACCAGCGAATTGAAGCCACCCGGCGTACGATCAACATTGCTAACCGAGGAATTCTGGCCGAACGAAAACCGCTGGAAGCTCAAATTGCCTTAGTAGAAAAACAATTACGCGATTATCGCATCATAAATCCGATCTCGGGTACGGTGCTCACTAAGTTTGCCGAACCCAGCGAACTGGTTAACCAAGGCTCACCGCTGTATAAAGTTGCCAATCTGGACGAGATGAAGCTCAAAGCCTACACCAGCGCTACCCTGCTGCAAAACGTCAAGCTCAATGATAAAGTAACGGTACTGATTGATAAAGGAGAAGAGGATTATGAGGAACTCAGTGGGACTATCTCCTGGATTGCCAGCGATGCGGAGTTCACTCCCAAAACCATAGAAACTAAAGAGGAGCGGGTCAACCTGGTGTACGCCATTGAAGTGAAAGTCAGGAACGACGGCACACTGAAAATAGGCATGCCCGGTGAAGTGGTGTTTAACTCAACCGACGGATAAATGTCAGCCATTGTAGTAGACAATATCAGTAAGAGCTACGGCGATGTCCGGGCGCTAAAGTCTATCAACTTTGCCGTAGAAGACGGCGAACTCTTTGGGCTGATTGGCCCGGATGGAGCCGGTAAATCTACCCTCTTTCGGATTCTTACTACCCTATTGTTGGCCGACGAGGGCAATGGCCAGGTAGTAGGCCACGATGTGGTGAAGGAATACAAAGCAGTCCGTCAGAAAGTAGGCTATATGCCGGGGCGATTTTCTCTCTACCAGGATTTAAGCGTAGAAGAAAACCTAACCTTCTTTGCCACCATCTTTGGTACCACTATTGAGGAGAACTACGATCTGGTCAAAGATATTTACGTTCAAATTGAGCCGTTTAAAGATCGCTTGGCGGGCAATCTCTCGGGCGGGATGAAGCAGAAACTAGCACTCTGTTGTGCCTTGATCCATAAGCCGGAAGTGCTCTTTCTGGACGAGCCAACAACCGGAGTAGACGCGGTTAGTCGAAAAGAATTCTGGGACATGCTCAAAAGCCTTAAGGAAAAGAATGTCGCGATTTTGGTGAGTACGCCCTACATGGACGAAGCCAGTCTGTGCGATCGCATCGCCTTGATACAAAACGGGGAAATCCTGAGTATTGATCAGCCCCAGCGCATGGTAGAAAAGTTCGATAAGCCGCTGTACGCGATCAAGGCCGAAAATACCTACCAAGCGCTCAAAGACCTGAGAACCCAACCGTTTACCGAAAGTGCGCTACCCTTCGGAGAATATATCCACCTCATCACTACCGACTTCCACGAAGCCCCCGAGATCAAGGCGCTGCTGGAACAAGAAGGAATTAAGGTGGAAGAAGTTAAGCCGATGAAAGCTACCGTAGAAGACATCTTCTTGGATCTATCAGAAGCGGAGGAAACGATTACCACTTAATGTAGCCAAATGACTAAGCCAAATGTGATCGAAGTACAGGAACTGACGAAAAAGTTTGGTGATTTCACCGCGGTGGATGCGATTACCTTTGAGGTGGAACGCGGAGAGATATTCGGGTTTCTGGGAGCCAACGGAGCTGGAAAAACTACGGCGATGCGAATGCTCACTGGCCTGAGCAAACCTACAGCAGGTAAAGGCTCAGTCGCCGGGCTAGACGTAGTACGGCAGTCGGAGAAGATCAAGGAGCGCATCGGCTATATGTCGCAAAAATTCAGCCTCTATAACGACCTGACCGTCAAGGAAAACATCCGATTCTACGGTGGAGTATACGGGCTTTCACGCCAGCAGATTCGGGAGAAAACAGCAACGATTCTTAACGATCTCCAGCTTACCGAAGTAGCTAACAAGCAAGTAAAATCTCTACCGTTAGGTTGGAAACAGCGCTTGGCTTTTGCCATATCCATGGTGCACGATCCGGACATTGTGTTTCTGGATGAGCCTACCGGAGGGGTAGACCCGCACGTGAGAAGGCAGTTCTGGGAAGCTATTTACAGTGCAGCCGAAAAAGGCCGCACCATCTTCGTTACCACTCACTATATGGACGAAGCAGAATACTGCGACCGAGTGTCTATTATGGTTGCCGGAAAAATAGAGGCGCTCGATACCCCTAGCCAATTGAAGCAACAGTTTGAAGTGCAGACCATGGACGAGGTATTTCTCAAACTAGCTCGATAAACAAGTAAACCATAAATAAAAAGCTATGAAACAGATCGTATTGATAGTCATTACCGCGATAGCGTTCATGAACTTCACCCCCGCCAATATAGGTAAAGTGACGGTAGAGCTTACTGGAATTGAGAAAACGGAGGGGCAGGTTGTATTTATGCTCTTTGATCAGGAAGATGGCTTTCCCAACCAGCCCGACAAAGCCTTGAAAAAGGGTATTGTCCAAAAATACAGCGATAAAGCTACTTATTCTTTCGAGGGCATTCCTTACGGCACCTACGCCATTGCTGTTTTTCACGATGAGAATAGTGACGGAGAGATTGAAAGAAATTTTGTGGGAATGCCCAAAGAATCAGTCGGAGCTACTAATATGTTCAAGATGGGTAGACCCAATTTCAATAAATGCTCCTTCGAGCTGAAGGAAGATGAGAAGAAACTCAATATGGTATTTATCATTTAGAGGATGGGAAAAGTATTCTGGGCATTTGTACGGAAAGAGTTCTATCACATCATCCGGGATAAGCGCACGCTGCTCATCCTTTTCGGGATGCCGTTAGCCCAGATTCTCATTTTTGGCTATGCGGTCACCAACGAATTCAATGATGCTGAGATCGATGTGCTAGATTACGCTCGTGACGAAGCTAGCCAGCAGTTAATCCAGCATCTGCAAAGCTCCGGTAACTTCGTGGTCAATAATGTACTGACTTCCGAAAAGGAGATAGAAGCAGGAATGAGAGCGGGCAACGCAAAAGTAGTAGTAGCCATTCCGGACGATTTTTCCGAAATGCTCTACGCTGGTCAGCCCCAGAAAGTGCAGGTTATCGCTGATGGTTCCGATCCTAATAATGCCACCACCCTGGTGCAGTACGTCACCCAGATGGTCAACAGCTTTGAAATGGAGCGGCGGGAGATTTCCCCCAACCCCTACCAGATAGGTATCGAAACCCGCATGATGTACAATCCACAACTGGTGGGCGCATATAATTTCGTACCGGGTACTATCGCTCTAATCTTGCTGATCATCTGTGCGATGCTCACCTCCCTTACTATCGCGCGAGAAAAAGAACTGGGTACGATGGAGATACTGTTGGTTTCCCCTTTGCCCCCTCTACTGATTATTGCCGGTAAAGTAACACCCTACGCCTTTCTGTCCTTCATCAATGCGGTACTAGTGTTGCTAATTGGCTACTTCGTTTTCGATGTTCCAGTAGTAGGTAGTGTTGGGCTTTTGCTGCTGATGTGCTTTCTGTATGTAGTAACAGCCCTGTCGTTAGGTATTTTGATCTCGACTGCATCGGCCACTCAGCAGGATGCGATGATGCGGTCGTTGATGGGACTGATGATGCCCTCGATGATTCTGTCCGGTTTCATTTTCCCGCTAGCCAGTATGCCACTGATACTTCAGTACCTAGGGAAAATTGTACCGGCCACTTACTTTATTGAGATTCTGAAGGGAGTGATGCTGCGCGGAGTGGGCCTGAACTTTATTCTATTTGAGGTAGGCATACTGTTACTAATGACTGTGGTGCTACTGCTACTGACGTGGCGAAATTTTAAAATACGGTTAGAGTGATTAAGGATTTCAGAACGTCATTGCGCGCGAGATACGAGCAAAGCAATCTCCTACAAATGGATCGATTTTAAACAGAATAATATGAAGATACTAGGCTATCTCATTCAGAAAGAATTTATCCAGATCATCCGGAACAAAGCATTGCTGCCGATGATGACCATTTTGCCGATTGTGCAGCTTATTGTGCTATCGAACGCAGCTTCCAACGAGGTGAAGGATATTAAAATTGTACTGGTAGATAAAGATCAGTCGGAAATATCGCGGGCACTCACCAACAAGATTGTAGCGAACGATCGGTTCACGCTAGTTTCCGCTCCGTTCGACAATCAGGAAGCTTTTAATCTGATGCAGAAAAACCAGGCTGATATTGTATTGGAAATACCCATTGACTTTGAAAAAGCCTACTACCGGGGCGAGACTCCCAAAGTGCAAATGTTGGTGAACGCTATCAACGGGCAACAGGCAACGGTAGGCTCGGGCTACCTGAACAGTATTATCGCTTCTCTAAATGCTGAGATCATCCAGCGAGAGCCGATGATGATCAGTACGGTACAAAATCAGATAGCTTCGGTAGTGGTTTCCTCCAACAGTTGGTATAATCCCGAACTTAAGTATCCGCATTTTATGGCTCCGGGCATTCTGGCCGAACTAACCGCTTTGCTCACCATTGTACTTTCGGCTATGAACGTAGTGCGTGAGCGGGAAATAGGAACTATTGAGCAGATCAACGTAACCCCTATCAAGAAATGGCAATTCATTGTCGGCAAGCTGGTGCCATTTCTCTGCGTGGGATTGATCTTACTAACCGTGGGTCTAATCGCCAGTAAGCTGATTTTCGACATTCCCATGCGTGGTAGTATTGCGCTAATCTTCGGTTACGCCATCATTAATCTCATCTGTGTTTTAGGACTAGGATTACTCATCTCCAACTTCGCCAACACCCAACAGCAGGCCATCTTCGTTGCTTTCTTTTTTGTGATGATATTTATTCTGATGTGCGGGCTGTTCACTCCGATAGACAGCATGCCTAAGTGGGCGCAGTACCTTACCATCCCTAATCCCTTAGCTCATTTCATCTCCGTCAGCCGAAAAGTATTGCTCAAAGGCAGCGGCTTTGTGGATATCCGATGGGAGTTCATTTACACCTTCCTGCTCGCTATTGTCTTCAATACATTGGCAGTGTGGAGCTACAAAAAGCAAGAATAAGCCATTTAAAAGCTAAATCTTTACCTACTGACAGAATCGCCTAATTAGGTTTTTGCAGTAGATCACTCTTATATTGAGGTTTTTAGAGGGGATCTATGCTTTGTCGGTCAGCTTACCTTTACCTAGTGCATCCTCTTATATCTTTCCGGAAAAAATCAGAGTAATGAGGCTGAAAATACATCATATCTTTAGCTGGATTTTGTTGTCTATCCTACTTGTTCGGTGTATTGGCACTGATGTGGTAGATGATGCCAACGACATTTTTCCGATAATTATTCAATCTCCCGCGCAGAATTCACTACTGGTGGGTGAAGCACTAACGCTGACTGCCGAACGTCAGACTATCGGTGGCGAAACCATCCCGACTGAATCGTTTACCTGGACTAGCTCCAATCCGGATGTAGCTTCGGTAAGTCCGCAGGGTGCTGTAGAGGCAATTGCTGCTGGGCAAACCCGCATTACTGCCGCAGTAGGAAACTCCATGAGCGAACCTTGGCTACTCACTGTAGTAGCTAACCAAGAGGAGGTAGCTCAAATATCGGTGACTGCTGAACAAACGAGTCTGGAAATAGGAGAAACATTGCAACTAACGGCAATGGCCAGAAACGTGTCAGGTGAGCTTATGTCTGATCAGATGTTTAGCTGGCAAAGCTCCGACGAAAGTGTGGTGACCGTCAATGATGCTGGACTGTTAACGGCTATCGGGAACGGATCGGCGGAAATAGTAGCTCGGATAGATGATATAGAAAGTGCCCCCTTCTCAGTAATTGTTGGGGCAACGGCTCGCACCGGTACTTTTCAAGGGGTTGGTAGTTACGATGCCAAAGGAATGGGTACTCTCAGTCTGAACGAAGCCGGTGAGCTTATTCTCACGACCAGTGATGATTTTGAAACCGAATTTGCGGCGGGTACTTTCTTATACTTGGCAAACAACACTTCAGGCTCTACCGTCGCGGCTGAAGGAGTAGAGATTGCTGATATATCGGATAACCTAAGTGGAGCCCAGACCTTCAATATCAGTGAGATCAACGAAAATATTGAGCTGGATACTTACCGCTACATTATCATTCTTTGTAAACCCTTCCGAATCACTTTTGGCCTGGCCGATTTAGACGCATAGTAATTATGAAATCTATTCGCATACTCTTATTTATTAGCATATTGACCCTTCCATCGGTGGTTTTGGCCGGAGGAGGTTGGACGCAGCCTCTAAAATCGGGATACTTCAAGCTGGGACAGAATTTTATCATTGCCAACCAATTTTATCAACCTGACGGCGAAATTGTAGATATTACTACTGTTAGCCTCTATACCACCAGCGCCTATTTAGAATACGGATTCACTGATCGGCTTACCGGCACGCTTTACGTTCCCTTTTTCGTGCGTAGCACGCTAAATGAAGTAGAATATACTTCGGGGCGTCCGTCTGATCCTGGTGACGTTGTGAATAGCATCGGGGATACGGACATTGGCCTTAAATACGGATTATTGCAAAACGGTCCGGTGGTGCTAGCCGTAGGTCTCACCCTAGGTTTGCCTTTGGGCGAAACTGAAGGTGGGGAAACTGGGCTATTGCAAACTGGCGACGGAGAATTTAATCAACTTCTTACAGTAGAGGCAAGTCGCGCCCTCGGCAATTTCTACGCTACGGCTTTAGTCGGATTTAACAATCGTACCGAGGATTTCTCCGATGAATTTCGGTACGGACTTGAGATCGGTCGCTCTTGGAACAACCGCTGGATTACTCAACTTCGGTTTTATGGAGTAGAATCGTTTATGAACGGAAACACTGAAGGTGGAGGAGGCAACAGTATCTTCGCTAATAATCTGGAGTTTCTAGCCATCACTCCTGAGGTAGCTTACAACATTCGTGATAATTTCGGAGTTACGGTTAATGCTGGGTTTGCTGCCTTCGGAAGGCGAATACTGGCCAACCCTAACTACGGAGTAGGTTTGTTCTACACATTCTAATCATTCTCATGAAGTACTTCTCACTTTTTTTAATTTTTGCCCTATTCACTCAAACCGTTTGGGCTCAAGATGACATTACTATTTGTGGCTTAGCAGATGCTGAAAATACCGAGTTATTTGCTTCTCTGGCCGATGATCCGGTTTTTAGAGCTAAGCACGACTTGGTTTCTTACACCCACGAGAACGCTAAGGGCGAAGAAATAACTTTTGATACTTCCGACGGACAGCAGGGGAGTGCCTATTACTTGGCAGCCAAAGGAAACTCTAATCAGTACCTACTGGTGATTCACGAGTGGTGGGGACTAAATGATCATATTAAACGAGAGGCTGAAAGGTTGCATAAGGATCTGGATAACGTACACGTGATGGCGTTGGATATTTACGATGGCAAAGTAGCTACCAGTCGCGAGTTGGCCCAACAGTACATGCAGTCCGTCACTACCGACCGGGCGAAAGCCATCATTGACGGAGCCATTCAGCACGCTGGGGATAATGCCGAAATTGCTACCATCGGCTGGTGCTTCGGTGGAGGCTGGTCATTAAGAGCTACTATTTTAGCCGATGAGCAAGCGATTGGCTGCGTAATGTATTACGGTATGCCAGTGCAGAACATGGAAGAAATCAAAGAGATAGAAACCGATGTGCTAGGAATCTTTGCCGAATACGACGGCTACATCACTCCGAAAGTAGTAAAGGAATTTGAGCAGCAAATGAAAGAGGCCGACAAAGATATTGAAGTTCACATGTACGAAGCTGACCACGGCTTTGCCAATCCCAGTGGCTCCCGTTACGATGAAGATGCAGCTAAAGATGCCTACGATAAAACGTTAGCTTTCTTGAAAGAGCGTTTGTAGCAAATTAATTAGACACTATTTCTATATTATCAATTTTCCAATGGTCATCAATTAGCCTGATGGTGGCTTCACACCTCTTATTCCAGAAATATCTCCCAGAAGAATCTTCATTATAGAATTGACCTGAGATAACCACTACCGTTGGGTTTACAGCTTCAATATTGATAATTTTTATTCCATCTACTGGTTCCAGTTCTAATGTCCATCGGTAAAAACTGAAGAAGTCACAGCCAATACTTTCGTAGCCGTCAATATCCTCAAATTGCACGGCCAATTTTTCAAATTCTATGTTACTGATCTGTTCACTGCAATTTTGATAACGTTGTATTTCTTTGCTGATAAGCGAGTCAGAAAAGTGATGTCTTCTCAAATTGCCAATATACTTTTCCAATGCGATAGTGGACATTCCATTATCGTTAGCAGCGAATCGCGGTTGATATTCGTCAGTTAATCCCTGCCTAATCGCAGTAAAATACCATTCATAGAAGTCAGTAACATAATCGGCGATTTTGCCTGTATTTACATTTTCTTGACTATACGTGTGGGTCAGGATATTCGTCAGAGTAATTATGACAATAACCAGTCTTACTTTTTTTCTCGAGATGTTACAAAATCCCCTCATCAGCAAAGCTCAAGTAACTTTGATCGGTAAAAATAATATGATCTAGTACGGGTAAATCTAAGTGTTTGCCCGCTTCTTTGAGTTTACGAGTCAGATGAATATCCGCTTCGCTAGGTTTAAGATTACCCGATGGGTGGTTATGCACTAGTACAATTGAACTGGCAAGTTTTTCCAGTGCTTCCTTAAAAATAGTTTTAGGATCAGCTATCGTACCACTCACTCCGCCCTGACTTATGCAGTGGGTATTGATGACCATATTAGCGCGATTAAGCAAAATGATCCAGAACTGTTCTAAAGGCTGATCAAGCAAGTAGGGCTGCATAATGCGGTAGGCATCTTCTGAACTTAGAATTTTCTCTCGCTTTATAGGCTCACTACTCTTACGCCTTCGTCCCAATTCCAGTGCACTCACAATGCTAATCGCCTTAGCTTCGCCGATTCCCTCAAACTTTTTTAAATCAGCTACCGAGAGTTTCGCTAGTTCGTGTAGGTTGTGATTCACACTGTGTAGAATTATCTTACCTACATCTACTGCGCTTTTATCGCGGGTACCCGAGCCAATTAAAATAGCAATCAGTTCAGCGTCCGATAAAGCCCCTCTACCCTTCAGTAATAGTTTTTCCCGAGGACGATCTTCTTCCGCCCAGCTTAAGATTCCACGTTCTCGCAAATGAGTTTCTTTCATAGTGAGACGAAGAAAATAAAAAAGCCTTACGCTTGCTAAGCATAAGGCTCATCTATATAATGTATGTACTTTTTTACGACAATTGGTTCACGTGCTTCGCTAGGTGTGATTTCTGATGCGCCGCCTTATTCTTATGAATGATATTGTTCTTAGCCAATTTGTCAATCATTCCGGCTACTTTTGGGTATAGCTTTTCGGCTTCAGCCTTATCAGTGGCGTTTTCTAAACGCTTGATAAACGTGCGAGTAGTTTTCAACTGGTAGCGGTTACGAAGCCGTCGGGTTTCATTAGAACGAATGCGCTTAAGAGCTGACTGATGATTTGCCATAATTATTTGATGTATCTGCTTCTGTTCGCTGATGAGAACAGAAAAATTTCCGCTTTGGTTTAAAAGGACTGCAAATTTAGAGATATTTCTCAAATATGCCAATCATAATTTAATTGTTTAATCGTACTTGGGTTAGAGAATATAATTACAACTTCTACCTGAGCTATTATCCATTACGCCCTGTAAAGCAATGGAAAAAACTGACCTTCCATTGGCTCACCCTTCTTAACCGGAGGTACCCCGGCTAGTAGTTCATCATTGGTATCTGACTGAGTTCCGTCGGCAAACACATTCAGCACAAACGCTCGACGGGATCGTTCCGAATGGTTAGCATAGGAGCCGTGTACCGTGAGTGGATGGTGAAAGGAACCGTAGCCCCGCTTCATTTCTACGGGTACTGGTTTGAATTCAGCTTTCTGTTCTTCCGTGAGGTAATCCATGACTCCCTCCATATCTCCAGCAAGTTCAGGCTTATCCAGCAATCCCCAGCGATGACTACCGGGTACATAATACAAACAACCGTTTTCAGTAGAGGCATCATCCAGTCCTACCCAGCAGGTGAGGTGCTGCATCGGAATGGTTCTCGTCCAGTAAGAATAGTCTTGATGCCAAGCGACCACGCCACCGTGCCGAGCGGGTTTACAGAACAGTTGATCGTGCCAGAAGCGTACGGAGTTGTTACCTAACAATTGACTGGCCGTCATGACAAAGGCAGGGTTCCATAAAATATCGTGGAAACCCGGTTTGATACGCCAGTGACCCAGTGAATGAAACAGCGTGGTATTTGGGTCAGCCGATTCATTAGAATGAAACTCGTAAAACAGCGAGTGTCCTGGATGATTGGGGTTAGTGAGATCTTCTAACTCATCTCGCAAGACATCCACTTGCCAATCTTCCAGTAGCTTGATATTGAATAGATAGCCATTTTCCTGAAAAAACGCTACTTGCTCATCGCTAAGCCGATACTGATCCCACTCTTTGGAAGTTTGGGGTTGTTTGAATAAATCGGATACTAAACTGTGGATTTCGGATAGATCCTGAGTAGTTGCTGATTGCATGTCATTAGACTTTTATCAGGTCAAGAATTTCATTACCCATAAGTTAAGCCAAAATATCTTTTACTACATGCCCATGGACATCTGTTAGACGATACCTTCGCCCCTGATGCTTAAAGGTAAGTTGTTCATGATCGATGCCCATTAGGTGTAGTAAGGTGGCTTGAAAATCGTGGACATGGACGCCATTGCTAGCCACGTTATAGCTAAACTCATCGGTTTCGCCGTAAACCATACCGGGTTTTACCCCCGCCCCCGCCATCCACATGGTAAAGCAACCCGGATGGTGATCGCGACCATAGTTATCTTTCGTCAAGCGCCCTTGCGAGAAGCTAGTTCGCCCGAATTCCCCGCCCCAAACCACGAGTGTATCTTCTAATAAACCGCGCTGTTTCAAGTCTTGGATTAATCCGGCAGTAGCTTGGTCAGTATCTAGTGCTTGTCGTTTAATACCTTTAGGTAGACCACCGTGCTGATCCCAGCCCATGTGATAGAGTTGAATAAATTTCACGTCCCGTTCAGCGAGTCGGCGAGCGAGTAAACAGTTAGCCGCGTAAGTACCGGGTTTACGCGCATCCTCGCCGTACAACTCGTAAATGTGATCGGGTTCGTTACCCATATCAACGGCTTCGGGAACAGAGGTTTGCATTCGGTACGCCATTTCGTACTGGGTAATCTTGGAGTGGATTTCGGGATCACCCCAGAGGCCGTACTGGTGCTCGTTCATTTCTTTAATGTAATCTAACGCCCGACGGCGATCTTCTTTGTGTACACCGTAAGGGTTATTCAGGTAGAGTACTGGATCTTTTCCTGAGCGGAACTGCACCCCCTGATGGTGAGATGCTAAAAATCCGTTGCCCCAGGCGGCTGAACTTAGCGGTTGGGCACCTCCACCCTTAGAGATAAGAACGATAAAATGGGGTAAATTTTCATTATCAGAACCTAAACCGTAGCTTAACCAGGAGCCAATGCTAGGGCGACCGCTAAGTTGAGAACCCGTTTGCACGAACATTACCGCTGGCTCATGATTGATCGCCTCGGTATACATGGATTTGATGATGCACAGATCATCCACTACTTGTGAGGTGTAGGGAAAAAGCTCGCTTATCCAAGCCCCGGACTGACCGTACTGCTTAAAATCATAGATGGACTGCACCAACGGAAAGGTAGATTGTCCGGTGACCATGCCCGAATTGCGCTGAGTACCCCGCACTGAATCGGGGATTTCCTGCCCGTGCCACTTGGCTAAGGCAGGTTTGTAATCAAAGGTTTCTATTTGGGAGGGACCTCCACTTTGAAACAGGTAGATTACCCGTTTAGCTTTAGCCGGAAAGTGTGGACCCGTAATGATTCCTCCGTTAGAAGATGGTTGAGCTAATGCATCAGCAGGGTTGAGTAAGTTCCCCAACGCTAAGGCACCGAACCCTAAACTGCTTTGCTTCAAAAAATCTCGGCGGGAATGCCGTAGTTGTAATCGCTTTATCTCTTCCATATTATTGTCGGGTAAATGCTTCGTTGGTGTTCATAATAGCGTTAGAAACCGTAGCCAAAGCTGCTACCTGAATCGTCGGTAAGGACGGGTTTCTTTCGTACTCCCCAATGCTTAGGTAAGCCTGAGCATCCTGTGGCTCATCTTCAAACCGATTAACTTCTTTTTGATAGAACTCAGTAAGCATACTCATCTCCTGATCATCAGGGCTTCGTCCGGTAATCAGTCTAAAGGCTTTTTCCAGTTGACGAGTAGCGTTTTGCTGGTTTTCCTCGATCAATCGCTCGGCTAAAACGCGGGAGGCTTCCAGGTATTGAGGATCATTCAGTAAAACCAAGGCTTGCAGCGGAGTACTGGTGGTACGTCGGCGTACCGTGCAGATGCCTCGTTCGGGAGCATCAAAAATTAGCATAGAGGGTGGCGGAGCCGTCCGTTTCCAGATAGTATATAAACTGCGCCGATACAATCCATCGCCCGGTTCTTGTAAGTACTGATAACGCCAACCCTTATTGCTTAACTCGTCCCACAATCCGGCGGGTTGATAGGGATATACACTCGATCCACCAGTAGAATCAACAAGTAGGCCACTAATAGCCAACGCGTTATCCCGAATCATCTCAGCCGGCAAGCGGAATCGTGGCCCCCGAGCCAATAGTATATTTTCTTTATCCCGTTCGGCTAACTCAGGAGTGATAACTGAACTTTGTTGGTAAGTAGCTGACATCACAATCTGTTTGTGCAATGCTTTTATATCCCAGCCAGATTCCGTAAAAGTGACCGCCAGCCAATCTAGCAGTTCCGGGTGTGAGGGTAACTCGCCTTGGTTACCAAAATCTTCCGAGGTTCGAACTAAGCCCGTCCCGAAGTGCATTTGCCAAATACGATTAACGAAGACTCGAGCAGTGAGTGGGTTCTTTTCATCAAAAAGCCACTTGGTAAGTCCCAGGCGGTTTTGTGGTAAATCCTCATTGTAAGATAGTACCGCTTCCGGTACGCCGGGTGATACTTCCTCGGTACGGGCGTTGTATAGTCCCCGGTCTAAAATGTAAGTAGGGCGAGGCTCTTCCCGGTCGCCCATCACCATAATCTCAGGAATCTCATTCAGTGCGGTATTCATCTTAACTCGCTGGTGGTGCAGACTATCCCGTAGCGTTTTGGCTAAAGTATCCATCTCTTCCCAGTAATATTCCTGCAAAAGTGACGCTTCTTGATTAATCGCCTTCATAGCTTCCTCCGGATCGTACGAATACAGTATTTCCAGACCAGTCAGGTTTCGGTCGTACACTTTGATCTCATCAATCCCGCCGTTTTTAAAGGGAATAATGTGGACTCTTTGCCCTAAAGTAAACCCATTAAAGCCGTAAGTATGAATATCCGGCTCGTAGAGAATGCCTTTGTACAGATTGTCTTGGTCAATATTTGCCGAAGCAGGTTGCCCATTCACATAAAGATGAACCCCTTCGGCCTGGCTGGAGCCATCGTAAGTGATCGTTACTAGTGACCATTCTTTAGCTGGCAGTGCATTCTGGGAAGTAAGCTGAATGCTGTTGTACGGCCAGGAATGAGCCATGATGAATTGCAAGCGATTATCAGTTAGGTGTAGGGAATAGCCTTTGTAACCCAGCCGTAAATCCTCACAGTGGTAGAATACTCCAACTTTTTGGTAAACCGTATCTGGGTACAGCCAGAGCGAGACTGAGAAAGGTTCAGTACGCTCGTACCAGCCTACTTTTTCACCCAATTTCACTGAGTTATAATCGCTGACAAAGAAAGCGTTACCTTTTTTCCCTTCTTTAATAACAGGCTCCTTTAGTGTTGCCGACTTGTGACCGTCAACTAGATTAGGTGAGGTGAACGCATCGTCATTGGATTGAATCTGATCAAACGGATAGTGAGCTACTAAATCTTGATTAATTTGTCGCTTCAGGCTAGATTCTGAAAGATTGGTATGAGCTTTCCAGTTTTGGTACTGCTCGTCTGATGATGGTTTTTGTTGCTCTAATTTTGCCTCAAGGTTCTCAATTTTTTGGCTAATAAACTGGATGATGTTTTCCTGCTCTTCACTACTGAGTAGAAGGGAAGGGCCAGGGGTTTGATCGGGTCCGTATACCGGAGTACCTATCTCGCGGGTGCTGTTGAAAAAGCCAGAGACTTTGTAGAAATCTGCTTGACTAATCGGATCATACTTATGATCGTGGCAACGGGCGCACTCCAGCGATAGTCCCATGAATGCTTGCCCAACTGTTCCTACCCGGTCGGCAATGTACTCCTGCCGATATTCTTCAAATACAATCCCTGCCTCCGAATTTTTCTTGTGCAGTCGGTTAAAGGCAGTGGCTAAAATACTTTCTTGGGTAGGATTGGGAATAAGGTCACCCGCTAATTGCCAGGTAGAAAACTGATCGTAGGGCATATTTTCGTTAAAGGCCTTAATCACCCAGTCGCGCCAAGGAGAGAAGTTCCGGTGCTTATCATCCAGATAACCATCACTATCGGCGTAGCGAGCTACATCCATCCAATTTACAGCCATTCGCTCTCCGTAGGCTGGGGATTGTAGTAATCGGTCGACTAATTTCTCGTAGGCATCGGGCGAGTCATCCGCCAGGAAACGATCAATTTCTTCCAGCGTGGGCGGTAATCCGGTTAGGTCAAAGCTTAATCGTCGGATGAGTGTTTCTTTATCTGCTTCCTCCGCTGGGGTGAGTCCCTCCCGCTCTAATCGAGTTAGCACAAAATTATCGATAGGCGAGTTTGGCCACTCTTCATTTTCGCTAGTCGGTAATTCTGGCTTTTCCGGTTTGATGAACGCCCAGTGCGGCTTGTATTCAGCTCCCTGTTCAATCCACATAGTAAGAATGGCTTTCTCCTCTACCGTAAGTTGCAGATGAGATTCGGGGGGAGGCATTACAAAGTTGGGATCGTCGGAAACAATACGGTGATAAACCTCGCTTCTCCCCAGTTTGCTTGGTACAATAGCGTGTCCTTCACCTGATGCTAGAGCTGCAAATGCTGCTTCGGGAGTATCTAGTCGCAGATCAGCTTCTTGATTTTCTTTATCGGGACCGTGGCAAGCGTAGCAGCGATCGGAAAGAATAGGCTTAACGTGAAAGTTGAAGTCAATCTTCTCCGGTAATTTTTTCTCAGCTTCTACAATCTCCGCTGGCTTTTCGGTGCCACAGCAAGTGAACAGCACCGCGAATAAGCCGGATGTGAGAAATAATAATTGAGTACGTAAACGTGGTTTGAATAAGTGCATAGTCTTTCTTTCACCCTTGCGGAAAACAAGATTATGCTAATATAATAAACTCTGGTGGCAGATGGTAGGTTAAAAAAACCGTTTTATTAACTGTTAATAACAGGCTTATTTTGATAATTTGACGGTTAATTACCTTTAAAGTTAATTATGCGGGACGAGCGACTTTTCCGGGATACAGCTCAAAGGATCATTGAGAGTGCTGCTTTCGGAAGATCGGAAACCTACGCCAACCTGCTAAATTTTCTAGTAGAATCCACCCTAATTGGGAATACTCCCAAGGAAACCACTATTGCTGAACAGATATTCGGAGACAAAGAATTTAACCCCAATGAAAGTACACTGGTAAGGGTATACGTATTCAATCTTCGGAAGAAAATTGCTAAATACTATCAGAGCCAAGGTGAGCAGGATCAGTGGATACTCTCCATACCGAAGGGTAGCTACGAAGTAATCTTGGATGAAAGAGAGAGCAAAGAGTTGGTAAATCATACTAAACCAACCGAGTCTGCCTTCGGAAAGAGTTGGATATTCTACACAATCATTATTGCTGCTCTATTGCTTAGCCTGTTCTTATGGCGAAGCAAAACGGCAATTCAAAACGCCTACCAAGTAATTCCTGAATCGAACATATGGACAGATTTTTTGGATAGCGAGCTTCCGTACTATGTGGTATTAGGCGATCTTTTTATTTACTCAGAATACAATAAGCAGCAAGAAACCACCCGTACCATCCGGGATGCCGATATGAACTCACTCGAAAGCTTTGAGATTATGGCAACGCAAATGAACGATACCAGCCGGGAGGTAAATACGCTTTCCTACTCTTTTCTAGTGAAGAATAGTGCGGAGTGGATTAAAAGCTTAACCCAAATCTTCTTCTCTCATCATAAGAATTTCAGCGTTCGTTACATGACTAAGTTCAGCACTAAGGATCTAGTTGATAATAATATTATGCTAGTTGGGATGCTGAAAACATTCGGTCTGTTCAACAATTATTTTGATAATTCCAGCTTCACCCTTATTGCCAACGATACCATTCAATTTCAGGTAGATAGTCTGAAGTCTGTTGAGAAATTTTCCCCCTCAGGCGACCCAGATTCTTTTCACACCGATTACGGGTTTATCGCCAAATTTCCCGGACCGAATAATAATACAATCATTATGTGCGGTGGCCTTTGGGATACCGGAGCCTCTCAAAGCTTAAAGATGCTTACTGGCCCGGTGCTGCTAGGTCAGTTAGAAGATCGCTTAAAAGAAGAGTATGAGACTATTCCTCCGTACTTTGAAGTGCTGATTGAAGTCAACGGTATTGATCGTACTGAACTTACGCCCCAGATTCTGTACGTCAACCAAATCGACGAGTCTAATAATCTCTGGAATGTTCGTTGAAAACACTTTTACAATTACCTCTTTAGGTTGACTGCCGTTGGCTATTTTATGATATTGCAAGGGTGAATGAGCAACAACGCCTACTTCGATTACTAAAGCTGATTGCCCTACTATCTTCTCCCTTGCGCCGAACCGTGCGGCAGTACGCTGACCTGCTGGAAGTGAATAAAACCACTATTTACCGCTACTTTCGTACGATTGAGGAAGCGGGCTACGCCCTGTTGTTAGATGACCAAAACCAATACTACCTGGATCGAAGTACGGTTCGCAGTCGCCATCCCGAGTTACACTTTAGTGAAGAAGAGGCGCAAGTACTGGGCGACTTAGTGCGTAGCTACGATTCGCCCATTCAGCAGGATTTGCTAAACAAAATTTACACTCACTCTACTTTAACCGAATTAGCCGATAGCCTGGCCGATGCCCAGCAGTCGGTGCGCTACCGTATCCTCAAAGAAGCTATTCGGGAAGAACGGCAGGTAATTTTGCGGCAATATGTCTCCATGAATAGTCAGCAAATAGGTGATCGCCGGGTAGAGCCTATCGGATTTTTGCATCGGGATACTTTGGTGGAGGCTTACGATGTGGAGAAAAAAGCGATGCGCCATTTTCGGATTGAGCGAATTGCTGAGGTAAAGCGTTGCCAAACCTACTTTCAGAACCGAGGCGAGCACCGTCATAGTCAGACCGATCCTTTCCGAGTAGCTAACTTACAGTCCGTGGATATTGCCGTAAAACTTACTCCCACGGCTGCTCAGCAAATGAAGGAGCTATACCCTGCTACGGAGCCTTATTTACAACAGCAAGGTGATTCAACCATTTTTTCAGCGCCTGTTAATCGAGAATTTAAACTGATTGATCGTCTGCTTCTGAGCTTATGCGACGAAGTACAAGTTGTATCCCCACCCCAGCTCCGCGAGCATCTACAAGCCTTCTGGAAGCGTAATACTATCTGAGGAAACCGGAAGCGGAAAAATTGAGATTAAAATGAATGTAGAAATATTTTTGGACTGTACCATCTACTTCAACACTTGACTCCCTTCGCTTCGGATTCCTGACTCCAGATTCCGGTTTCCCGTCTCCGACCGAACTATTTGGGCTATTCTGAAAAGATATTTTTGCCAGTTGCAGAGGGTGCAACTCCGGGGTCGTATTCTTGTCATAGATTGATTTAACAGAATACATTATGCAGAAATTAACAATTTATGACCGGACGTTTTTCGGAGAACAGGTAGGAGAAGTTCAGATTATTGTAGGCAATAAAGTCACTACCGTACGGGAGATTATCAACGCTCGGGTAGAAGCCGAAGTAAGTAGCTACAACCAACGCCAAGCCCATTATTTTCAAGGGTTAGTCCAGCCTACCGGAGCCGAGCAGACCCTCAACGGTTTTCGGCTTAAGAAACGTCAAAAAATTGACCCTGAACAACATACCTATTTAGCCCTAGATAGCTTTTTGAAAAACCAGTACTTTGTCTTAATTGATGATGTACAGGCCGAATCGCTCGACCAAGAAATTACCCTTCATCCAGAAACCGAGATTAGTTTTTTAAAACTGACTCCTTTAGTGGGCGGATAATCCCGTAACACACTAACAAACAGCATTACACCCATTTTCCATTGTCCTCTATTCATTTTCATTTGATAAAATATCATGGCAATACAGACTTTACGTAAAATTCTATTCGGCAACTTTGTTTTAAGAGAACACGCTGAGCTACAATCTTTACTAACCCGCATCTATCGAGAGATACAAAACCAGGCAGGTTTTAAATGGTGGTGGGTAGATAAAAATCTATCGGAAACACTTACCTATCAGACACTGAGAGCTAAAAGCCCAGCGGAGAAACGAGATTTAGTATTAGAACTGGTAGCCATGCTTCCTAAGTTAAAAGCTCGCTTTGCCCAACGAAACTCGTACAGTTACGACGACCCAGATATTATTATGGAGCGAATGGGAAGTTCGCTGCTAAACCGCTTAGTTCGACAGAAGCTAGATTTGCGAGAAAGTGATTTTATCTTTCTACTAAATACCTATGTCAATATTCCTGATCGAACTTACTATTACTTCAGTCAGTGGCCAGTGGGGCATACCGTAAAGCAGCTAGAAAGATTAGCCGCGACTAAACCGCTCAGTCCTGATTTTCAAGCTTTTCTTGCCCATTATATTCAAAAGACTGAATTTGAGCATCAGCACCACTATTGGGGTTCTAATTTAGCCCAGGTAAAACTGAAAATAGAAACTTTATTGTATCAAGCCCAAAGTGGTAAAACTACAGTACCACCGTTAGTGCTGAACGAAAAGGATAGTTTCGGGCAATTAGTCAACCAATCGGTAAATGGGTTGTCTGACAAAATGCGCCCGCACTATTACGAATTGCTCCATCTAGCAGTAAAGGCTTCGGGAGCTAAGCCTACCAAGAAATATAGTAAGGCGATAGAGAAAATTGTGGAAGCTACTGGGTCAATTCACTTTCGGGAGACAGTAGGAACATGGCTGGCTTTTTTAATCAGCATGGAAGATACTGAACAAGAACATCGTCAGACCTGGGGAACCAATACTTATACCTATACCACCCGAACTTTTCTTCAGCCACAAAATGCGACTATCGCTAAAGGGCTGGTTTGGTCATTAGTGCAGGTTAGCAATCCAATTACTTTGGTGACGATTGGCCAATTAGCCGAGCGGGCTTTTCGGAAGATACCGGGAGTTGGGGCAACTGCTACGGCACTAGGCAATGCTTGTCTTTATCTACTGGCTCATTCAGAAGGGGCAGAAGGAGTAGCCTATCTCTCAGGATTAAAGACCAAAATACCTCAGAATAACATCCGCCAACGCATACAGCAGTGTATCGAACAGAAATCAGTGCAAATGGGTATTAGCCCTCACGAAGTGGAAGAAATGGCGGTACCTCATTACGACCTTAAAGTGGGTAGGAAAGAGATTATATTCGATGATTATACTCTAGAGATTTCTGTTCAGGGCATTGGCAAAATCAGCCAGGTTTGGCGGAAGCCTGATGGTACGACTCAAAAATCAGTGCCTAGTTTTGTAAAGCAATCGGCTTTGCATCAGTCTCGCCTAACAGCAGTCCGGGCTGAAATCAAGGACATCAAAAAGAGTTTGACAACGCAACGAGACCGGATTGATCGATCGTATGTGCAAAGTCGTAGCTGGACTTACGAAAAATTCTGTCAATACTATCTCCACCACGGACTGGTAGGTTGGCTAGCGCAACGACTTATTTGGTCATTTGAACTTGGCGGACAAACTATTCCGGCTATTTGGCGCAATAACCGCTGGGAAGACGTAAGTGGTAATCCGCTGAACGGGATCAACGATATTACTCAAGTTACTCTTTGGCACCCTATTCAATCCAAAACGGAGGAAGTATTGGCCTGGCGAGAGCGGTTGGAACATTTAGAGATGCAGCAGCCTCTGAAGCAGGCTTACCGGGAGATTTACTTACTAACGGATGCTGAAGTAAATACCCGATTTTACAGCAACCGGATGGCAGCGCATATTCTGAAGCAGCATCAACTTAATGCCTTAGCGGGAATCAGGGGCTGGAAGTACAGTTTGCTGGGAGCCTTTGACGACGGACGCGACCGGGGCGAAGTAACTATTAATCTACCAGATCATAACTTACAGGCTGCTTTCTGGATTAATGAAATGCTAAGTGAGGAGGCGATGAATGATACCGGAATCTGGCTTTACGTAGCTACTGATCAGGTACGCTTTACTCAGGATGATAAAGTACTCAATCTTATTGATGTTCCTCCGCTAATTTTTTCTGAGATTATGCGCGATGTAGATTTATTTGTGGGGGTAACCAGCGTAGGTAATGATCCACAATGGCAAGACAATGGCGGCACTCCCCAGTTTCGCGATTACTGGGCAACCTATTCATTCGGTAACCTGAGCGAAGTAGCTAAAACCCGCAAGGCAGTTCTGGAGAAAGTATTGCCTCGGTTGAAGATCAATAAGGTAGCCAGCATTGACGGGAAGTTCTTGAAGGTAAAAGGAACTTACAAGACCTACAAGATTCATATTGGCAGTACCAATATTTTGATGGAGCCTAACGATCAGTATTTATGCATTGTACCCTCGCGTAGCTCAGCTTCCAGTACTGATAAACTATTCTTACCCTTTGAGGGTGACCGAGGCTTCGCGATTTTGCTTAGCAAGGCGTTTTTGCTGGCCGAGGATCATAAAATTACTGACCCAACAATCCTCAGCCAATTAGGAAGATAAAACATCAACTCTCACTCCTCAATCAAGCCCTGTCTGATTTCTCAGGCAGGGCTTTTTGTCCTTCCCCGACTCTGTTTTTAGGCTAATATATCTTTCACTACGTGTCCGTGAACATCCGTGAGGCGGTATCGACGGCCTTGGTGTTTGAATGTTAGTCGTTCGTGGTCAATGCCCATTAGGTGCATGAGGGTTGCGTGAAAATCGTGAACGTGAACCGGGTTTTCCGTAATGTTATAGCTAAAATCATCGGTAGCTCCGTAGGTGAAGCCTGGTTTTACGCCCGCGCCAGCCATCCACATGGTAAAGCATCTTGGGTGATGATCACGTCCGTAGTTTTCGGGGGTTAGCTTGCCCTGAGAGTACACGGTTCGTCCGAACTCTCCACCCCAGATTACGAGCGTATCTTCCAGTAAGCCTCGTTGTTTAAGATCTTTCACCAGCGCAGCAGTAGCTTGATCGGTATTTTTACACTGGTTCTTAATGCCATCGGGTAACCCCCCGTGCTGATCCCAGCCCCGGTGGTAGAGTTGCACGAACTTCACGTCTTTTTCTAATAGTCGCCGAGCCATCAGACAGTTGGCGGCGTAGGTGCCAGGGTCGCGACTATCCTCACCGTACATATCAAAAATGTAATCTGGTTCATCGGAAAAGTCAGTGATTTCTGGTACGGAGGTTTGCATACGGTAAGCCATCTCATACTGAGCAATGCGGGCGTTAATTTCCGGGTCGCCGTATACGCTTTTCTGTACCTCGTCTAGCTGCTTGATGTAGTCTAGCATTTCGGCTCGGTCTTGCCCATCGTAGTTTTCGGGGTTATTTAAGAAAAGTACCGGATCATTTCCTGAGCGGAACTGCACTCCCTGATACTGAGTAGGTAAGAAACCATTGCCCCACAAGCGGGCATAGATGGGTTGCCCCCCCGCATTCTTGGAATTGAGTACGATAAAAGAAGGCAGGTTCTCATTGTCAGAACCTAAGCCATAGCTCAGCCAGGCACCGATGGAAGGCCGACCGGGAAGCTGGTGTCCCGTTTGGAAAAAAGTAATTGCCGGATCGTGGTTGATCTGTTCGGTATACATGGACTTAATGAAGCAGAGATCATCCACAATTTCAGCCGTGTGAGGCATTAGCTCACTTACCCAAGCTCGGCTTTGTCCGTACTGGTCAAATTTGTAGATAGAAGGGGCAATCGGGAGCGAAGACTGATTGGCACTCATACCTGTAAGTCGTTGACCACCCCGCACTGAAGAGGGGAGCTCCTCACCGAACATTTTCTCCAACTTGGGCTTATAATCGTAGGTCTCGAATTGAGATGGCCCTCCGCTTTGAAAGAGGTAGACAATCCGCTTGGCTTTCGGGTTATGGTGCAGGGCGTTCAACGCCCCACCTCCGCCTGATAAGGGCGAAGGCGCACCGGCAGCAAAAAGCTTGTCAACTCCTAGAAGTGAGCCAAGCGCCACTGCACCTAAGCCCAGAGAAGTTTTCGTTAAAAATTGTCGTCGGTCTACCTTCTGTTCTTCTTTGCGAAGATCTAAATCGTTGGTTCGTATCTGATGGTGATTACACATATCGTACTATCTTATTATCGTTTATTAATGGTAGCGTCGGCATTCAAAATAGCACTAGCCACAATCGCATTCGCTGCTACCAAGTTAGTATCTAATGAAGGATCTATTTCATAAGCCCCAGCCTCTAGCCAGCCTTTGGCTCTCGTCGGATCATCTTTAAATTTTTGATACTCGCTCTCCCGCAGTGTTTTTAGTATTTTAATTTCTTCCTGTCGAGGTGACCTTCCCGTTAGTTTTACAAAGGCAGTAGTAATTCCATGTTCAGTACTTTCAGCCTTCGTAATGTCTTCGCCAATCTTGCGAGAGGTCTCAACGAAGGTTGGATCATTCAGTAGGACTAAGGCTTGCAGTGGAGTATTCGTCTTTTGCCTTCTTACCGTACACTCGCTTCGTTCGGGCTGATCAAATGTAGCTTGGGTAGGATTGGGCACCGATCGTTTCCATAAGGTATACAAGCTACGTCGATAAAGTTTATCGCCGGTATCTTCGGTATATTTCCCACCATTCATTTGCCATAATCCTTCAGGCTGATACGGTTTCACGCTTTGCCCACCAATCTTTTTATTTAAAAGACCACTAGCTGCTAAAGCATTATCTCGAATCATTTCGCTGGTAAGCCGACTTTTAGGCCCACGAGCTAACCATACATTATCAGGGTCTTTTTCCCGAAGCTCGGGTGAAGTCAAGGAACTTTGTCGGTAGGTAGCCGACATCACCATCGCCTTAACCAGAGCTTTTACATCCCATCCGCTATCGATAAACTCCAGAGCTAACCAATCTAATAACTCCGGATGGCTTGGTAAGTCTCCTTGGTTGCCAAAATCTTCAGTAGTTTTGACAATTCCTCGCCCGAAGAAGTGTTGCCAGTAACGATTAACTGCCACTCGGGCTGTGAGCGGATGGTTCGGATGGGTGAGCCATTGAGCTAAACCCAGTCTATTTTTCGGAAGGCTATCCGGCATAGCGAAAATTCTTTCGGGAGTACTAGGAAATACCTCTTCTCCGTACTGATCGTACAAACCCCGTTCTAAGACGTAGGCCTGCCGGGGTTCCGGCATCTCTTTCATTATCATCACTTCTTTCACCTGCTCCATTTCTTTCACCTGCTTCATTCGGGCGGCTAGCAAATCTTTTTGAGCCGAACGGTAAGGAGTATAGAAGTGAGCCAGATAGTATTCTGTCAGCATGGATTTCTCTTCTGCTGAAAGTTCAGTTGGAGCTTTCTGCGTGATTTCGTCAATGGAGACATCGGCTACTTGCATTACCTCTAAAGAAGTAATCACTCGGTCGTAGACGACCACCTCATCGGCCATACCATCTTTGATGCCGAACCCTCGCCAGCGACCACCAATTTTCAATCCCGGTTCGTTGGAGTTTTTATAAACTTGCTCGTCGTAATTGTTGAAAAGAATGTCTTTATACAGATTATCAGCGATAACTTCTGTCTCCAGCTCTTCTCCATTCATGTAAAGCTTTACTCCATCGGCTGAACTAGAACCATCGTAGGTCATCGTCAGCTGTATCCACTGGTTACGCGGGACTTCGGCTACGGTGTGTCTTTCGATAGCATTATCAGGCCAAGTATGCGCTAAAAGCACTTCTAGCTTATTATCGCGCAGATAAAGATGATAGCCCTTAAAACTGTGCAATCGGGCACCATTGCATTTGTGAAATATGACCCCCTCTTTCAGTGAATCAGGCAAGTTTACCCATATACCTACCGAAAAGGGCTGGCTGCGGCTGTAGATACCTACTGGTTTAAGATCTAGCCAAGCATCGCCATTGAGCTTAAGCCCTTTGCCCTTTTCCGTACTTGCAAAGTCGGGCTTTTCATTTGATGAGCCATTACGCTCCATCTTACCTGCCTTACCACTAATTTGGTTACGAAGGTGGCCATCTAGCGTAAAATGTCCTACGCGTCCTTTAGTGAATTTTTTCTCTACCTCTCGCTGGTAATTACCCGCACTAATCCACGCCTCAGCTTTTTCTTTTCCTGTCTCTTTGGCCTCCTGGACTTTAGCTTCATTCTTAGAAACTTCCTGATCAACAAAGGCTAGTATTTTCTTCTGAGCCGAATCGGGTAGCAGCATAGTGGGAACAGGGGTATCGTTGGGATCCCACGAAATCTGTCCGGTTTCATTTATGTTGTTGAAGAAGCTAGATAGCTCATAAAAGTTTTTCTGAGATACCGGATCGTACTTATGATCATGGCAGCGAGCACAAGCCAAGGTAAGTGCCATCAGTCCTTGCCCAACCACAGATATCCGGTCAGACACATACTCAACTCTAAACTCTTCGTCAATAATTCCGCCTTCTGCATTTTGGGGATGAAGGCGGCTGAAGCCAGTAGCAAGCTTTTGCTCGGTAGTAGGTTCAGGTAGCATATCTCCAGCCAACTGCCAGGTGATAAACTGATCGTAGGGCATATTCTCATTAAATGATTCAATTACCCACGTTCGCCACGGACTCATATCCCTCACCCGATCCACCTGATAGCCGTAGGTATCAGCGTAGCGAGCCACATCCATCCAGTCGGTAGCCATCTTCTCGCCATAGTGCGGAGAGGCTAGTAGGCGGTCTACCTGCTTTTCATAAGCATCAGGCGACTGGTCTACCAGGAAACCTTGGAGTTCGTCCGGGGTAGGAGGTAGTCCCGTCAGATCGAACGATAACCTTCTTAGCAGTAATTCTTTATCAGCCTCCTCAGAAGGAGAAAAGTTGTTCTCTTCTAGCTTTTTAGCAATAAAATGATCGATAGGATTTTCAGCCCAGTCTTCACTCGATATTTCAGGAATATCCCGTTTTTCTGGTTTTACAAAGGCCCAATGGGGTTTGTATTCGGCACCGTCCTCAATCCAGCGACTGATAACTGCTTTTTCGTGAGCGGTCAGTGTCAAATTAGATTCGGGAGGAGGCATGATGTACTCCGGGTCTTCGGAAACAATACGGTGGTAGGCAGCACTCTTGGCTAATTTACCAGGCACAATGGCGTATTCACCGGGGGAGTCTTTAAGTGCGGCTAAAGCACCTTCGCGAGTTGCTAATTCTAATCCAGCTTCCTGACTGGCTTCATCTGGCCCATGGCAGGCAAAGCACTTATCCGAAAGAATTGGCTTCACATGCAGATTATAATCCAGTTTTTCGAGAAGGTTCTTTTCGGCTTTAACTACTTCGGCTGGTTTATCTACCCCACAGCCTGTCACAAAAAGAAAAGTGCCGAAACATACACTAATCAGACTGATAGGAAAAGAAAGCTTGCTTTGGGTATTCAGTATATATGGACTTTTGGGAAAGTACGTAGATTGCTTCATTATTCAATATAACAACAAGACCGTGATTTTTAGCATACAAGATTACCTAGAATTGACAAAATAGTAAATCCACAAACGAGAGGTTGTTTTGCACAAATCCGACATTATTGGTAGTTTGTCTATTTTAAAACAGAAAGATTGTTTCCAGATAATTAAATGCTTGATACGCTAAGAACGCTTCGTCTTCGCCTGCTGCACATTGGATTCGCTTCATTAAACCATCGGTGGCAGTTTGAGCGAGTAATCAGTCCATTTTCCCGCCTGTATTTAATTACGGGAGGAGATGCCTGGGTATTTCATAATGATCGTAAATACACACTTAAACCGGGTTATCTGTACCTGATTCCCAGTTATACCGATAGCAAATATCACTGCGATCATTTTATGGAGCAGTACTACATCAGTTTTCTGGATGAAATGGAAGAGGGGTTGAGCATCTACGAAACCCTAGCATTCACCTACGAAGTGAAAGCCCAAGCAATAGATTATCATCTCTTTAAACGACTTCTGCAACTTAATCCCGATAAACCAATTAAGAAAATTGACCCCAAGGCCTACGATAATCGTTCCGACCTACTGAGTTTTAACCTTCCGGAAACCCAGCAGAGTTGGAGTGATTTTATGGAAAGTCAGGGAGTTTTACTCCAACTATTTTCCCGATTTCTTGCAAACACTACTCTGGATCAAGAGAAGAAAATTAAGTCTTACCGTCGGTTGGCGGCTACCATCCGGTTCATCCACCGAAACATTAAAGAGAAACTCACTGTAGAAGAATTAGCTGAACAAGCATACCTGCACCCTGACTATTTTTCGCGACTTTTTATGAGCATTACCGGAGTGCGACCCATTGAGTATATACAGAAGATGCGGATGGAACGAGCACAACTTTTACTTACTACTACCAATGCTGCCGTATCCGAAATTGCCGAAGAGGTAGGCATACCTAATGTCCCGTATTTTTCCCGTCTGTTTAAGCGAAACTACACTATCAGTCCAGCTCGTTATCGGACTGAACGAGGTCAGGTGTGATGAGTAGAGGCTGTAAAGCTGATAGTATTTATTATAATGATTCTTTTAACTTTCTGTAAGATTCAATTCTTTTTTCTTCATTTTATTCATATTTTGCTCTAATCTGATCAGACCAAATAGCGACTACTCTCGATGAAAGGGCAAGTGAAAATAAATATTAGGGTACTTTTATCTTTTTGTACCTTGGGAATATTACTGTCGTTTGGATATTCTGGCATTTCCCAAAACCTTTCCCTAAAAAAAGAAGCTGATAGTTTGTACCAGCAAGGCAACTATACCGAAGCGGTATCTTCTTACCAACGATTAGTACAGTACTGGCAGTCTCGCAGTAATTTAGATAGTGCACACTACTATCAGCTTTGGCAAGCCAGAAGTAATATCCAGCAGTACGAATATGGCACCGCCCAAAAGATGCTGAACGCCATTCTTAGCCAAGCCGATACTATATCAGAAAGCAGTTTACTAAGCAAAGTGTATCACGATTTGGCTCGTGCTTACCAGGGTACCAGCGATATTGCCAAAGCTCTAAATTTCTCTGAAAGAAGCATTGCTACGGAGCTGGAGCAAAGTCAGGCGGATACATTCCAGTTAGCCAAATACTACGAGTTCCGAGGATTTTTGCAGATGCAGTCGGGGCAGTACGAAGAAGCTGAGCAGGGAGTAAAGTACGCTCACCGTTTACGGAAGCAGATTCTAGAGCCTACTGATAAAGAGTTAGGCTACAGTGCCAATACGCTCTACATTGTGATGGACGCACTAGGTAAGTTGGACGAAGCCGATATTGCTATTTCAGAAGCCTGGAGTATCCTAAACCTAAATTTACCTGAAGAGCATCCGCATGTTGCGTTGATTGCTAACAACTACAGCACTCATTTGATAGAACTAGGAAAGCCTCAGCCTGCTAAAGACTACTTGCTAAAAGCTATTGCCTCTAACCAGAGCGGCGAACGTTACTTTCCCCTAATAGGTAACTACGTCAACCTGGGTATGCTGTACCTGAACTTAGGCGAAAATAAAACTGCCGAATCATACTACCAACAAGCCTGGAAAACTGTCGATACCCTAATCACGTATCCTAACTATGAGCGAGCAAGGGTACTGGATGCACTAGGAGCCGTTTACTTTTACCAAGATCAACCCACGTTAGCGGACTCTATTTTTCGGCGAAGCCTGAGTGAGAAACGGGCAGTATCTGATGATCAAAATGCTGATGTTGCCCAAAGTATTTTCAACCTGGGGCTAGTTGCCCACAAGCGGCAACAACTGTCTCAAGCCCAAGTGTACTTTCGTCAAGCTGAAGATATGCGGCGAAAAGTATTAGGCGAAGCTAGCCCCAAACGAGGCGATGCCTTATTTGAACTAGGAAAAATTGCTTGGGAAAGTCAAGATACTACCCAAGCTTTAAATTACTGGATTAGTTCTCAGCATATCTATCAACAGGGACTTGGCTTACCTCATCACTACACATTAGAGAGTCTCGTTCAACTAGCTGAGGCTTTTTCCTCCCTTCGTAAATCAGATAGTGCAGCTTACTATCTAAACTTGGCTTGGGCAAGTGCTTCGCAGTACACTAGCCCCCTTACCGTGAATTTTGATACACTCACCCTGAGGCAATATCATCCTTTTGTGCTGGATTTAATCAATTTTCAGCTTCGCGAGCTATTAGCCACCCAGCTTAATTCCGATGAACTGAGCCAGGCAAAAGGCATACTGACGGCAGTGCAAGAATGGCTGCCTACATTTCAGTCACTATTTAATGATGCTTCCTTGGAACAGGATGTAGCAGGTCAAATTCAGGAAGTGTATCAGAAAGGAGCCATTATCGCCCATCGGGCATTAATCCAGGATGATACTGATTCGATTTTTTGGCAAAACCAGCTGCTTAACTGCGTTCAGTCCAGCCGGGGAGCTACTATCCAAGCGGCCTTTAAAGACCGGGAGGCGGTAAAATTTGCTGGAGTTCCTGACTCGACCATCGCTCTGGGCGCAGAACTGAAGCAACAGTTACAGTTTGCCTTAGCCCGGGAGCAAAATGATAACGAAGAGGAAGGTTTATCAGCACAACTGGTCCAGCAGCGACAGGCAATTTTGCAACGGTGGCAGGAGTACCAGCAGCAGTTGCGCCGACAGTATCCTCAGTATTACGAAGCCCGGTTTACGTCTCAGCCCCTCGATGCCCAGCAAGTTCAACAATCGTTACGAAAGCAAAAACACGCAGTGCTGGCGTATTTTCATCTGGATACTGCCTTGCTGGCGGTAAAGATGGATGCTGATGGATTTAGCTCACATTGGCTACCGATGGAGTTAGGTTGGCAAGATTCACTGCAAACGTATCAGCAACTACTCCAGAATCAGCAGGATATTACTCGTCAGGCACAACTCGGTCACTTTCTGTACCAACAGCTATGGCAACCGCTGGGCGTCTCGTCTCAATTTCCAGTAAAAATTTTAGCCGATGGCCCACTATTCTACTTCAACTTTGAAACCCTACTTACCCAGTCTATTGCTAATGCTGACAGCGAAACCACCTGGCCTTGGCTAATTCGTGATTATTGTGTCTACTACGGACATACGCTAACCGAAACTGCTTCGGCAAATGTTCCGGGTAGTATTTTAGGTATTGCTCCGGGCTTTTCGCAAGATTTGAAAACTGACTACTTGCAAAAGCTTCCTCAGGGCCAATCGCCCGATTCCGTTTTCTTGGGTTGGCTGCGAACCCCTTGGTCGTTGGCATTTGCCGAGCGTATGCAAGAAGAAGGCTGGGGTTCTTCCCTCACGGCTCAACAAGCTACCGAAGAACTATTGCTGGAAAAAGCTCCGCAAGCCAGCATTCTGCATTTCGGCACCCACGCCCGTTTAGAAAACAATCGTCCACTATACAGTTTTTTGGCGCTTGCTCCTGAACCTACCACCGAACACGACGGCTATCTGTATACCTACGAACTTTATAATCAACCACTAAACGCTCAACTGGCGATGCTCACTGCCTGCGAGACCGGACTAGGTAGTTATCGCCGGGGCGAAGGTGTGCTGTCGTTGGCTCATGCCTTCCGCTACGCCGGATGCCCCAGTGTAGTGTACAGCCTGTGGAGTATCGATGATCAGCAATCCAATGCCATTGCGACTAAGTTTTATGAATACCTGAGAGAAGATATGACGGTAGCCCAAGCCCTCAGGGCGGCTAAGCTTAGTTTCATGGAAGAAGCCCAAGGTAGCTTACAGTCGCCCTACTACTGGGGTGGACTAGTACTGACCGGGCAAGACAGTACAATTGAAATATCATCTGGCAGTAATCTTTACTGGTATGTTTCAGCAGGTTTGGGCTTATTACTTCTGCTGTGCGGATTAACTTTTTGGCAGGTTAAGAAAAGATAAATGCCAGATTATTCAGAATATCTCATAGTAAAAGATAGAAAGGTAGAATGCTATAATCACTACCGGGGCGATTATACGTTTCTATGTGATATGTTCTGGGGCGAGAAAGAAGCCAAACGAATTATCAGAAATCAAGCCAAGTCAAATGACTTAAAATCAGAAGATATATTCTCCAGGGTCATCATCAATGAGAACTTAGAAGAAGTGAGCTTTCAGATTGAAATTCCCGAAAATGAAAGTGGTGAAGGTGTTTTATTGGTTGAAAGGTATTTGGATCTGGTAAAGGTAAATTGGGCAAACTGGAAGGTTAAATATTTGGAAGGTGGGAATTATGATGTTACCAGACTTTTAGAAGAGTACAATCATTCTGAAGTAGAAAATTTATCCCCTACAGTGGAAAGGTATATCCCAGACTACCTCGAGCATATTTGGGATGCGCCCAAAGGGACATTGATGAGTAAAGAAGAAGAGAATGAAATTACTTACGAGTTTTTGAATGACAATATCGCTACGATTATTTCAAAGGGTGAAGCACTGTTATCTCAAGCACTGAGCAATCAAGTATCAGATAGTAGGCTTCCTTTTGGTGGAATTCATATAGACCAGAATTCAAGAAAGATCAGTCTTTGGTATACAATTGAGCCAGTAAAGATAAGAGAATGGGCAATGAGATATTGGAATACTTGGGAAGTTGAGTTCGAGTTTTGGGGATATGAAAATCATTATCAAAGAATAGGGCAGGAATATAAGTTGAGCAAAATAATCAATAAGCTAGAACCACGAGTGATAGAGAAACTCAAAGAACAGATTACAAGTGAAGATAAAGAGCCGTACCTGGATATAGAGAATAATACTTACAGTTTTAGACCGAGAGAAATGGGTAAAGAGGCAATGGTAAAAAAATTCGAAACGATACTTAAAGATGGGCACAGAAACGAAAAAAATAGGGATTAATATTTTTTAAATATTATCACGAATACCTGACTATCAAATACTTAACAACCCAAACCCTAAAACCTAACCCCCAACCCCTAAAAAAAATCAAAAAATTTCTCAAGCCACATGATGACCTAGGTTTAGTCAGCTCTATATACAGGTAAACAAAACAGAGAAATCCTAAACTTTAGCATTATGAACTTCCTTAAAAAACTAACCCGAACGCAAAAAATCTTAGCAATAGCCGGAACCGTAGTCGCTGGTGGCGTTTTCTTCATGGACAACTCAGAAGATGAGTACAACACTTATGGTGATTACTACAATGAAACTCAAGCGTACCAGGAAGGTGGTCAACCAACTTATGCGGCTGGCGAAAAAATGATGGCAAGCACTCCCGCTTCTTTTGGCGACGGAGATGGTAAAGTAGTGATCTACGACAAAGGCTTACAGATGCCAGTTTCTACCGTAATCCTGCCTAAAGGCTGGAAAATAGACCAAGATATTGCCTTTGATCCCAATACCGCTCGCCCACTTCGTTTTAAGCTAGAGTACACAGGACCCAATGGCGAACTTTCTCGCTCATTTATGGAAATGAGCCCGTTTGGAGCTATGACTGGAAAAAGCTTTGAGCAAGCCTACCGGGAAGCCATTCCTAAAATGATTGGTAATGAGTTGACCCAAGTATCCGTAGGAAATATCAAGCCTAGCCCCGAAGCTGAAGCTATGCCCCAATTCCAGAAAACTGCTCAGAAGCTAAGTCAGCAGGGTATGAGAATGAATGCCCTAGAAATAGAAATCAGCGGTCAGCGTAATGGTCAGCCCTACAAAGGAATACTCGGATTTATAAAAGGAGTGCAACGTACTCAGATGGGCGAAGCTGGTATGGTAATGCCGTTTAATATCTTCTTAGCCCCGGTTAATCACTTCGAGAGTGCTTTAACAGTCGCTCGGGAAATGGGAAGAAATACTGTACAGAACCCAGCTTACGAGCAGCGTATGGATCAGATTAACCAACGAGCAATGCAGCAGATTCACGCCAATGGTCAGCGGAGAATGCAGCAAGCTACGGCAGCTCATCAGCAGCGAATGGCCAACCGAAATGCAGCCTTCAACGCACATCAGCAAAATATGAAATCTATGAGCCAGGCGCAGGATGCTTCGTACAATAGCTACATGAACGGTTTACGCAACAGCGGTTCTTACAGCAGCACCGGAAGTGATTACAGCAGCCATAATGCTTACGTTGACCAAATCCACGAGCGTAGCACTTTCAACGATCCTGATATGGGACATGAGATACATTTAGACGGTCAGTATGATTACAACTACACCAATGGTCTGGGTGATTATTACCGCACTAATGATCCTAGCTTTGATCCTAACTCATTGCCAGGTAACTACGAACAAATTGAACCTCAGTACCCTTACTAAACTAATTTAAATACCAACTCACTTGAAAGCCTGCGGCAAAAGCTGTGGGCTTTTTTATGTGTAGTGTTATAATGCTGTGTTTTGGTGTTCAAGTGTTCCTGCGTTCATGTAGAAGTGAATAACTTTGAACACTTGAACACTTGAACACTTGAACACTTGAACACTTGAACACTTAAAAAAATCCAGCTTTCGTTGATGACCTTCTGCTTCTGATTTCTATTCATAGGCAAATCTAATCATCTCATTATGAAAGCTTTTCGTTATTTTCTTTTAATTATTGAAGTTGCCGTTTCTATCGGTTTTATACTTTTAGCACTGGGATTTGTAGACGAGTTTCCAACCGACGCACCAAATCAATTAAGTAAGTTAGGGGTCTTTACTACTGAAGATACCTACCCATCGGACTCTTCTACTAAACAGGTATCTATTTATGATCAGGGGCTACAAATGATGCGAGGTAATTATGCTGTTCCGTCAGACTGGTTACTACAACAAGATGTGTATACACACCCCTTTGACTACGGCTATAATAGCTACGATCAATATACTAATCCAAGAAATCGGTTCATGGTTAGCTTTAATGGCTCTCAAGGCGAAATCATTCGTTGCCAGGAGCATTACGGTAACTACCAATGGGGAAAAGCTACTGATTTCAAGAATTTTAAAGGCGAAGTAGATTCACTGTTTCGGGTAGGTTTATTGAGCCATTTAGATAATCTTGTATTGAGTGATTTTTCAGCTAATAATCCTACTGAAGCTCGCTATCTCACGAATTACATCAAGATTGACAGTATGTACCAATACTTAGAAGCCTCCTTCACTGGAGAGCTTGAGGATAAAGACTACGAGGGTATTGTCCGAATAGTTTATCCTAATCTTACTAGCTCGGTAAATGTGGTGAGCGTATCGGTTATTTTGGCTCCGTCGGGGACACTATCTGAAGTGCTGAAAACAGAAAATCAGATTGCGTTTAGCTATCAGGCTAATCCGGCATTTGAACAGTATTGGACAGACAACAGAAGGTGGCATCAGCAGTATATTGACCAAGCAGATAATTATTATATTCCTGAGAAACCTGGTTGGCACCCTGATTCTGCCTACCACTACGCACCCATGAGTGGGTGGGAAGAGTATCAAAATTGGGAAAAGATAACGCCCAGTTACTAGCTTTCAACACATACAGTCTGATAAGATTTAACCTGTTGTGCTTCTGAACAACAGGTTTTTTTATGCTTCAGGTCAAAAATTTTCTAGCAGAAGTGATGACCTCAGTGAGATAGGCTCGATCAATAGGTAAATAATTAAAACTCACTAGACATATTCGTCATGAAAACTATTCAAATCATAACCGCACTTCTTGCCACAATAATAATCACTGGAATTGCCAAAGGACAGTCTGGTTACAGTAATACTGACTACCAATACCCTCAATCAGGCAACGGAGGTGGTCAGGGAGGAAAAGTAGAAGTCTACGATCAAGGATTACAGATGCCTACTGGTTCGTACACCGTACCCGCTGGTTGGCAAATCGTTCAGGATTATGCTACCAACCCCAATACCGGACAACCCATGAGGCAAAAGCTGGATATTGTTGGACCGCAGGGCGAACTACTACGTTCGCTAGGTATGGCTCAATACGCTGATATGATGGGCACTAACTTTGAACAGAGTTGGAAACAGATGGCAATGTCGGGCTTACAGGGTGAACTGAATCAGGTAAGTCTGGGACACCCTACCAGTAGTGCTCGAATGCAACGAAACCAAATGATGCAACAGTATGCCCAAACCGCAGCTAGTCAGGGCTTTAAGTTAGAGCTTTTGGAAGCTTCTGTATCGGGTAACCGTAACGGGCAACCTTACCAAGGACTAGTTTCTATTGTTCATCTTTTCCCGGCTAATATGCCCAACATGGGAACCATCCAAGTAAGCTTTACCATTTGCCCGGCGAATCGCTTAGAGCCAACATTGAACATTGGGGAGCAAATTGCCAACAGCTTCCAACCTAATCCTCAGTACCAACAACGCCTCCAGCAAATTCAGCAAAAGATGATGGGTGGCTACGGGAATAATAACTCTTATAATCCTAATGGTAATGGTGGTCAGTCAGGTTATCCTACTCAAGAAACATGGGGCAACGAATATCCTAATCAGAACACTCAGCTCTATGAGCAATACGAGCCAATTACTCCCTATGATCCGAGTAGACCTAACCAGCAGGTAAATTATCCTGATAACGGCCTTGATTATGCTCCGACTACTAACCCTGATCAAGAAGCGTGGCAGCCACAGTCAACTTCTCCCAACTACCGACAGTAATTGATAGGGGACAAGGGATAAAAATTGTAACATCACATCACTCAGAGTCATATGCTTCAGGTGGGGGACTCTGATGGTGTTTGTTTATTAAAGCATTATAATCCTTCACAAACTACTCATACACTATCATGAAACCGTCAACAAAAGCTGCGCTGGCAGTTTACATTAACTTGTTTTGCATAATGGTAGAAGTGGTAATCGGAATCTGTGCCATAGCACTGAGTATCTACGAAATAGCCTGGGTTGCTATCGGATTCTTTTACCACACTGATGAACCTCAAACCCTAGATGGTTACGATGGTACAAGTACAGCTGCCGACTATCTTTATCAACTCCAATTTGAGCAGCCAGCAGATAGTACTAAAACAGTAAACTGGTACGATCAAGATTTATCATTGCTTGAGAATACTACCACACTTCCCAATGATGAATGAGGCTTCAGTATATATGATCAGCTAAAAGATTTTTTCGTTGGGTTGATGACCTTTCTTTCATCAATTCTATTCATTATTGAAAGCAGGAAGCGACGGAGATAGTGCTCTTGAAGCACTTTGAGCGTTGAATTGAGCCTATTAATGTGTATATTTCACAGTTTGACGAACTACCTACTGTGATTTATGGCCGCCCGAATTGCTCGCTTATTAACGTACACCGATCAGTCGCTTTATCAAGGATTATTAAATAATGAAGCTGAAGTGTTTGAGCATATCTACATAGAGAATTTTCCAGCAGTGCGCCAACAAGTGCAGCGATACGGCGGCAGCGAAGACGATGCCAAAGATATTTTTCAGGAAGGTATCATCGCTCTCTGGAACAATATCCGATCGGGAAGTTATCAGTTACGAGAAGGGGTAAAAATGAGCACCTATCTTGTTCAAATTTGCAAACTTCGCTGGATGGATAAAATGAAAAAGGCCAGTCATCGCTACGAAGTAAAGCAGGAAGATTACGTAGAGCCAGAAGCTGAAGCTGACGTGCTAGTCAACTGGATAGATCAGGAAGAGCAACAGCAGTTTCAACAGCAGTTTGCTCAACTGGGTGAACGATGCCAGGATTTATTGAAGCGGTTTTACTTTTTGAAAGAGACAATGCAGGAAATTGCTACCGCGTTGGGCATTGGTGATGCTACCGCTAAAAACGAGAAATACCGATGTATGCAACGGCTGAAAAAAATAGTGCTTAACCAAGCATAAGACCACACTCATGGACGAAAAACTTTTTGAAAAAATGGAAGATTATATTCACGGTAACCTCTCAGTTACTGAGCAAGAGCAATTTGAAGCCGAAATGGCTACTGACGAACAATTACGGGAAGAAGTAGAACTGCACCGTAAACTAATTTCTTCCGTAGAAACGGAATCGCTACGCCAGCTACTGGAGCAAATTCATGAGGAAAATTTTGAGAGCGAAACTAAGGTGGTTTCCCTGCCCCGCCGCCGATCCTATTTCCCGATGGCGATTGCAGCTTCGGTAGCATTACTAATTTTAGCTGGATGGTGGATTTTTAACTTACAGACCTTATCACCCGAATCGGTTTATGCGGCTTACTTCACCCCGGCAGAGGGACTTCCTACCACACTGGGTTACAGCACCAACACTGATTTTGCCGAGGGTATGGTGTCCTACAAATTGCAAGAGTACACGGAAGCACTTGAATATTGGCAACCTCTTCTGGAAGCTGACCCAACCAACGATACTCTGAACTACTACGTTGGGGTGACTTTTTTGGCTGATGAGCAGCCTGATTCAGCTATCGGCTACCTAACAGACGTAGTTAGCAGTGAGCAGTCTTCTCTTCGCACATCTGCCCAATGGTATCTAGCATTATCTTACTTAAAAATTAATCAAGGAGAAAAAGCTAAATCCTTACTAGAAGATCTGGCTAATCGTGATAATCCCTACCAGAGTCGAAGTAGTGAAATATTGCAAAAAATGACCGGGACTTGATGACTTTTTGTAAGCGAGTTCTATAGACTAGATGAATAAGTAATCTAGTCGCTAATAGAACTTTCCATTTCATGAAAAATTCATACTACTTTCTCTTCCTCGTTTTAGTCATTTTTTTAGCAAGCTGCCAAGAAAATGAGCCTCAACCTGATAACGGTAATAATAACAACAATGGTAATAATGGCAACGATAACAATAATAACCCGACAGCCATTCTTCCCACAGAATTTAATAATGTAGCGTTACCTAACGAGTTGGCTAATGGTGCTCTGGCTGGCATAGCTATTTCCGGTGATGGGCGCTTCGTTGTGGTAACCACTTCAGCCCAACTAGTGGCTAACGATCAGGATAACTTTACCGATGTTTATCGCCTTGATCGTCAAAATAATACCTGGCTACTACTTTCCACTAACTTGGTCAGCAACGCTTTTTCAGCGAGCATTTCTGACAACGGTAATCGGGTACTATTTACTGCTTCCCAGAGTCCAGCGTTACCAACCAGCCCTACAGCTATCTATCTTTGGGAAAACAATACAGTCACTCCTATTCAAGAAGGGGTTCAGGATCCTACATCTCCACTGCCCCTGATCACGCCCTTAGTCGCCTTTACTAACGTTATCTCCCCTAATGGTCAGCAGATAGCGGTAAATATCAACTTAAACCATGTGGTAGCTCCCTTACAGACTTTGCAGGGAGCCGTAGTTAGTAACGGGCAACCTGCTGACTTCTCGACGAATGGCCGTTTCCATACGTGGGTTGATGTAGATATTCTAAATCCTCAGCAATCTCCCCGAGTGTGGCTGTACGACGCCCAAACCGGCAATAATGTTCCAATCACCCGCTCTACCAGCTTTTCAGACAGTCCGAAAATTAACGGCGACGGCCGATTGGTAGTGTTTGCATCAGAAATGAATGATCTGACTGGAGCTGAGGATAATAATGGGCTGATAGATGTTTTTCTCTTTGACCAGACCGTACCTCGCTATACCCGACTTACCCCACCAGATGCTAATGGGTTTAGCCAAACTCCTGACATTTCAGCCGATGGTAATGTAATCGTATTTTCCTCTTCGGCTAATAACCTAGGTGTTCCGGATACAAATTTTACCTTTGACATTTATGCGTACATCGATGGACAATTGGTTAATCTGACGATAGGAAGCCAGCAGTCTAATGTAAATCCAGTATTATCTAACGACGGAAGGTTCGTCGCTTACGTGAGTGGTCCATCTGATGCTACTGGAATTGTATCGCCTGAAAATGCCAGGGTTTTTATTGCTGGTCCACTTCGCTAACTTAGGCAAATACTCCAGTGTTACCTAAGTAGGGTGGTGCCCATAATATTCAGCTACTGCTACCTACTGTGACTTCAATTGTTTATCGAAACGTTTCCAGCTACGTTTAAGGTAACTCTCCAACTGATTAGCATCCCGACAAAACTCTAGCATTAGCAGTAAATCAGCGCGTTCTAGTGTTTTAGCACTTTCTAACTGATTGAGCGTTTTGCCTCGCTCACCCTTATCGTACTTGCGTAGAAGTGCCCGTCCTCGCTGATTATTCAAAGTATTAGCTACCAATTGCATAGCTTCCCGAAAACGGGCAAACCGATGCGTTAGACCTTCGGGAGCTGAGTATGGATATTGCTGTTTATTGTCTAGTTCAGTAACAATAGAAGAAAGTTCGCTGTGTAATGCCATATAGTAAAAGTACAAATATTTAGTCAAAGTTTCTCAGCTTGAGCTTTATCAAAATTGCTTTTTTACTGCCTTTTGTCAGGCGTATTTCCGCATAAATCCCAATAGATTAGGTAACTTGGGGAAAATTAGTGTTGCTACTATCTAACCTGCCTTTCTGTGAAATATTTGTTTATTATTATTACTACGGCTATTGCTACGGCTTTAGTTTGCTTTCTCTGGTTTAACTCTGTATCTGGAGAAGTTTCGGGTAATGATGTGCGGGCAGCTCAAAAGCTTTTGTCGCTTGAGTTAACCGATGATGAGATAGATACATTGCTGGCTGACGTTCGGGGGAATGCTGATAATTATGCTTTCATGCATCAGTATACACTAAAAAATGAAGTGCCCCCTGCTTTGTTATTTAGTCCTATTCCCCAAGGTTTCAAAATAGACACTACCTCCGTTTCGCCTGAGTGGGATATTCCTGAAGATATAGCCTTGCCGATCAACCAAGACGAACTAGCATTTTACAGCGTACTAGAACTAGCTTCCTTACTAAAAAATCAAAAAATCACCTCCATCGAGCTAACGCAGCTTTACTTGGATCGTATTCACCGTTACGATGACACGCTACTGAGCGTCATTACTATTACAAAAGAACTGGCAATGGAGCAAGCGCAGCGTGCTGATGAAGAAATCCAGCAGGGGAAGTACCGAGGACCACTGCACGGTATTCCCTACGGAGTGAAGGACTTGCTAGCGGTAGAAGGTTACAAAACCACCTGGGGCGCTAATTCCCACAAAAACCAAACGATTGACGAAACGGCTACTGTTGTGAAAAAGCTAGAAGCAGCTGGAGCAGTACTTATTGCTAAACTCACTTCGGGAGCACTAGCCCGGGGCGATGTATGGTTTGGTGGTACCACCAAAAATCCCTGGGACTTGACACAAGGAGCCAGTGGCTCGTCAGCAGGATCAGCTTCAGCAGTAGTTGCTGGATTGGTAGGCTTTGCGATCGGTACCGAAACGATGGGATCAATTAGTTCGCCCTCTACCCGATGCGGAGCCAGTGGCTTACGGCCTACTTTTGGGCGAGTGAGCCGCCAAGGGGTGATGACACTTAGTTGGAGTCTGGATAAAGTCGGACCAATCTGCCGCTCAGCCGAAGATGCAGCCCTGGTGTTCGATGCAATTCGCGGAGCTGATCCAAAAGATAAAACTACCTTGGATGCCTCTTTCGTTTACGATGGTCAGACTGACCTGGCGAACTTGCGAATAGGTATAGCAGAAAAATACCTTGAAGATGATACGGTTAATCAGGAGCATAATGAACAAACGCTGGAAGTACTAAAAAATCTGGGAGCAAATCTTCAACCCGTCAGCTTGCCGGATAGTACCGTGCTACCCATAAAAGTACTTTCTCTAATTATGTTTGCCGAAGCCGGAGCGGCGTTTGATGATCTCACTCGTAGCAATCTTGATGACTCATTGGTTCGCCAGGATGAACGCTCGCGACCGAACGCCCTTCGGCAATCCCGTTTTATTCCGGCGGTGGAATATATTCAAGCCAATCGCTATCGCTATCAACTTATTCAGGCAATGGATTCGCTGATGCAACAGTATGATATAATAGTTACACCTACCCGAGGTAGGCGTCAGTTGCTCATCACCAATATGACTGGGCACCCGGTAATGGTAGTGCCTAACGGATTTGACGAGGATGGACATCCGCAGAGTATTACGTTTATCGGCAATCTCTACGATGAAGCTACCATTCTAGAAGTAGCCCACGCCTACCAGCAAGCTACTGATACCGAAGACCAGCGCCCAGAGTTCTTTTTGCCTCAGTCAGTGGCCAAAAACTAAGGCTGTGTTGCCCAACCTAACTTAGCTACTCGAATTCCTTGTAAATCCGGTAACAAAGCAGCCACGTACCACTGACCCTGGTGCTGGAAAATTTCGGGCGCAGCAACAGGTAGCGTTCCTACAAAGTACTGGTCATCATCTACACCAAAATCGTACAGGTTTTTAGAGCGGTAAACACTGGTTTTAGGTATTGTCTCAGTTACTCCATTCACTACTTTTCCGTAAGATTGGGTGCGGAATAGATAGTAGTAGCCCGAAGGATGCTTTACTACAAATGGACATTCGGCTAACCAGAATTTATCGCCTCCCGCTTGTCCGCCATAAGCCACTTTGGTGGACTCACTCCAGGTTTCCAGATCGGTAGAAGTACGCAGATAGACCGCTCCAATCTGATTAGGGTGAGCGGTGTAGTAGACATAAAACGTATCGTTTTCGTGCAACACCATCGCATCACGGGTATTCGTTTCCAACGGATCGCCAAACAAAGCGGGAGAACCATCACGCAGCTCTCGCGCAAAAGTAATACCATCAGGACTCGTAGCTAAACAAATGCGGTTCCAGTCGCCGTAAAACATTTGATACATATTGTCGATACGAGTCACGTAAGGAGCCTGCATTCCGCCGGGTTCTTCTCCTAAACTCGGATCAGCTTGCATCGCGATTCCCATCGGAGTCCAGTCCCGGTCAGTTAAATTAGCGGCTTGCCAGCGATGAAATAAGCGGGTTTTACCCGGAGCTTTGGTTTTTCGGATGCACGACCACAACTGCCAAGTGCTATCCGCCGCTTGCCAGATGCCAAAATCGACGGGCTGTTGCTCATCCGAGGTCAACTTACCTAAATCGGGGTTTCCCGCAATTGTCCACCAATCACCCTCAATCACCGGAACTAAGGCTGGATTAGGTTGAGAGAAGCTAGTCGAAGCTGAATATAAAAAGAGACTAGTAAGACAGATTAGAAACTTCGTAGCGTAAGTCATGCATGGATAATTAATTGCAGATATAAACAATATTGACCCAGCAGATTGTTTATTATGCCAATATTAATTGAGGCGACTTCTTAGCAAGTTTCACAGTTTTGCTATGTACTAATAAATATCAAATCCCCCTCAGTAGGGTGATGGATATCCTGTCTCTCCGAAAGTAGCACCATATCAATCGGATGGTTTTAGCCTCGCCCAAAACCATCCGATTGATGAGTAATTGTAAGTTTAATAAAGGGGAAGAAGAAGATTTTTCTCTGTCTACTTAATCTCCATCATGAAGGGCATGCGGGCTTGAATGCCTTGCCATTCGCGTACTTGTTGGAATTGCTGTACGTAGGGGAAGGCATCACCTAACTCATGCTTGAGTAACTGGGTACTTACTTCTTGACCTAGCTCTTCCATAATTTGTTGGAAGATGTCTTTCTTTTCGGGATAATACTTCACGCGGTAATCGTCCTCTTCTAACCCAGCTTTTTCTACCGCAATAGCTACAGCATCGTCTAATCCACCTAATACGTCTACTAAGTCCCTCTCTAGGGCTTCAGTGCCGCTCCAGACCCGACCGGAGGCTACTTTCTTTAATTGTTCTACTGACATATTCCGACCCTCAGCCGCTTTGCTGGTAAAAGTCTCGTAGCCTTGCTCAATGCCATTCTGGATAATTCGCCGTTCGGCTTCTGACATGGGTTTAGAGGGCGAAAAGATATCAGCAAACTCACCGGTTTGTACAATCTCGGTATCTACTCCTATCTTATCCAGCATACCTTCTACGTTGAAAAACGCTCCGAAAATACCGATAGATCCGGTGATAGTATTAGGATGAGCCACGATAGTATCGCAGCCCATTGCCATGTAGTATCCACCTGAAGCAGCTACGTCGGACATAGACGCAATAACAGGTTTCTCTTGTTTGGCCAGTTGGATCTCCCGCCACATTTTGTCCGAAGCCAGGGCACTTCCTCCGCCTGAGTTAATCCGGATGACCATGGCTTTTACATTATCATCTTCGCGTGCCTTACGGATTTCCTTGGCAAACTTATCACCACCAATACTATTCATATCGCCTTCACCGTCTACAATATTGCCTGAGGCAACAATCACGGCTACGCGATTGCGGGAATAGTCGGGAGCGCGGGCTTCTACCGCTTTGCTGTACTTCCCTACCGAAATGAAGTTAATTTCGTCATCTTCCTCCTCTTCGCCCAGACCGAGTTTCTCTCGCAACAAATCACGTACCTCATCGGGGTAGCGTAGTCCGGTAACCATGCTAGCGTCTATAGCATCCTGCGGTTCTTGGATCTTCATAGAGTCTGCCAGGCTGCGTAGCTGATTTTCGGATATATCGGTAGAAGTAGTTATCCGATCAAGGTAGGTATCGTAGAGCGAGTTGAGGAATGATACAGTCTGTGCCCGACTAGAATCACTCATGCTGGTGCGGGTAAGTGGCTCAATAGCACTCTTAAAATCACCCACCCGGAAGATTTCAGGCTTGAGCCCAAGCTTATCCAAGGTTTCTTTGATAAACACCGTCTCTACCATGAAGCCATTAAATTCCACTCCTCCCCAATCCGGGTGAATGTATAGCTCATCGGCTACGGAAGCAATGTAGTAGGCCTTTTCGGAAAGAAAATCGCTATAAGATATAATAAACTTACCCGACTCTTTAAAGTTAACCAGGTCGTTACGAATCTCCTCCAAACTGGCAAAGCCTCCAAGTGAGAGGCTAGCATCTAGATAAATGCCCTGAATGTTTTCATCTTCTTTAGCTGCCTGAATGGCACTACGTATTTGCAGTAATCCGATAGTGCCACCGTCGAAGCCCGGAAATGGCAGTTCGCTGAACGGATCGTCCATTTTACGTTCTACAATGGGCTTATTTAATTTCAGGTGTAGTACTGAGTTTTCTTTCACCTCTACTTCGGGTTCTTGGGTGGCGGCGGCGATAATTCCGCCAAAAATTGCAAAGATTAATCCGAAGAAGAGGATCAATCCTACTAGAGTAGCTAACACGTTTCTTAAAAATATCATGACAAAGGATATTAAATAGTTTTCTTTCTTAGTATCAGATTATCTTATATTCTTACACAAGAATCCGAAATTTAACACTTTTCAATAATCCAAGTGAAGGTAATCAAGGGAATTTATCTGTTATTAGGCAGTAACTTGGAAGATCGGGATGAAAATCTTCAACAGGCACGGGAAAATATTGTTCAGCAGGTAGGAGGTATCATTTGTACTTCCGGCATTTACGAAACCGAAGCTTGGGGAGTATTGGATCAGCCGCTGTTTTATAATCAAGTAGTTCAAATAGATACTGCCCTCGGTCACGAAGCTTTACTACATGTTTTGCAAGGAATTGAGCAAAAAATAGGGAAGGTAAAGGTAGGAAAGTGGCGAGAGCGCTTGATTGATATTGATCTACTGTACTACGGTAACCGTATCGTACGCACCCCGACGCTCACCGTACCGCACCCTGAAATACAAAACCGTCGGTTTACGCTAGCCCCACTGGTTGAGCTAATTCCCGACGATCTACACCCAGTGCTCTTTCAGTCGCATCAGAAGTTGTTAGCAACTACTCCAGATACGTTGGAGGTGTGGAAGGTCAAATAGGAGTTGGGTTTTGGGGATTAGGGGTTAGAAGTACTTATCCAAAACCTAACACCCAATCCCTAAAGCCAAAATTAATATTTGACCATACTATTATCAATCTCTTTGGCCCAGGCGAGGATGCCACCTTGGAGGTTGTAGAGGTTGGTGAATCCGTACTTTTTCTCTAATTGTTCAATGGCTTGTTGGCTACGTTTTCCACTGCGACAGTGAACAATTACTCGCTTGTCGGAAGCGATCTTTTCTACCTGTTCTTCTATTTGGTTTAGTGGAATGAGCTCTCCGCCCAGGTTAGCGATATTGTACTCATAAGGCTCGCGCACATCGAGTAGTTGAAAGTCTTGCTTGCGCTGAATTAGCGCGTGCAACTCACGGACGGTGATTTCTTTTACAGTTGATTGCTCTTTCTGAGTGGGCATACCGCAGAACTGCTTATAGTCAATTAGCTCAGTTTGAGTAGGATTTTTGCCATTGAGTGGATTTTCAGGGTTACGGTGAATTTTCAGGATGCGAGTTTCAAACGTTAGTGCATCAAATAGGAATAATCGCCCGGAAAGCGTGTCGCCTATCTCGGTAATTACTTTGATGACTTCGTTGGCCTGCAAACTTCCTAGGATACCAGGCAGCACACCGAGCACTCCGCCCTCAGCGCAACTAGGCACTAAGCCCGGTGGGGGAGGGGTAGGAAAGAGGTCACGGTAATTGGGGCCAACATTGCCATCCTTGTCAGTATAATTAAACACGGAGGCTTGCCCCTCAAACCGAAAGATAGAAGCATATACATTCACTTTGTTCAGCAGTACGCAGGCATCATTTACTAAATAGCGAGTAGGGAAATTATCCGTACCATCAGCCACTACATCGTAATCTTTAATAATATCCAGCGCATTCTGAGAAGTGAGAGCCGTATTGTACGTCTTGATATTGACGAAGGGATTTTGCCTACGAAGTCGTGCTGCGGCGGCTTCTACTTTGGGTCGCCCCACGTCATCTACGGTAAATAAGATCTGACGCTGCAGGTTGCTTTCGTCTACTGTGTCAAAATCTACAATACCAATGTTGCCAACCCCAGCGGCGACTAAGTAGGATAGTAGCGGTGCGCCCAACCCTCCGGTGCCTACTACCAGTACTTTAGCAGCTTTTAGCTTACGTTGTCCCTCAATATTAAAGTCAGGAATGATGAGGTGACGGCTATATCGCTCTAGCTCTTCTTTAGAGAATGTGATATGGTCACTCATGAGGCTCAGGCGATGGAGAATTAGGCCGTCACACTACTTATGCAGAAAAGGCGGCCTTCTTCTGGTTAAATCTTGGTAAGACTAATTCGGAAACGGTTTGGCCGATAGAAAGAGAAGAAGTAGCGGCTGGTGACGGAGCGTTAAGCACGTGTACGGCGTACTCATCTTCAATGATCTTAAAGTCATCGAGCAGTCCACCATCCCGGTCACATGCCTGCGCTCGCACCCCAGCCCCACCTGGAACTAGATCATCTTCTTGCACTTCAGGAATCAGGTGCTGTAAGGCTTTGGTAAACGCTGATTTAGAAAACGAGCGATACATTTCACCTAATCCGGTACGCCAGTATTTACGGGCTACTTTCTGAAAACCTGGCCAACTTAATGTCTCACTTAGTTCACCGGGGTGAATATCTGATCGCGTGTATCCCTCTCGTCGGAAAGCCAACACCGCATTGGGACCAGCTTCAATACCACCCTCAATCATGCGGGTAAAATGTACTCCCAAGAAGGGGAAAGCCGGATCAGGTACCGGATAAATCAGGTTTTTGACTAAATGCTGTTTGTCTTCTTTCAGCTCGTAGTATTCTCCTCGGAAGGGTACGATCTTTACGTTTACATCGGGGCGCATCATCTGAGCAATCTTATCCGAATAAAGCCCCGCGCAATTGATGACAATTCGGGTAGTGAAAGTTCCGTGATTGGTAATAATAGTGCTACCGCCAATATGAGTTCGGATATCCAACACCTTACGGTCCAAAAATAGCTGGCCGTCTTGCTGCTGCACTAGCTCGGCGTACTTCTCGCAAACGGTAGTATAATTAATAATACCAGTTTGCGGGACAAAGATGGCTTCTAATCCATTGACATGGGGTTCGTACTCATCAATCTCTTCTTTTACCAAACGCTTTAGTCCAGTTAACCCATTGGCAGCACCGCGCTCCTGAATTTTGTCTAACTGAGGTAACTCCGACGGCCGGGTGGCCACAATCACTTTACCACACTGTTCGTGAGGAACTTGGTACTGCTGGCAAAAGTCGAGTAGCATTTGATAACCCCGAATACAATTAGTAGCCTTTAAACTACCGGGCTTGTAGTAAACACCCGAGTGAATGACTCCACTGTTATGCCCCGTCTGGTGAGCCGCTACTTTTGTCTCTTTATCCAAAACAGCCAGTTTCAATTGAGGCCGTTTCTCCTTGATTTTGAGGGCAGTGGCTAGTCCTACTATACCTCCGCCAATAATAACAACATCGTACTCCACACCTGTTTTTGTTTTATATTTTACTGAGCTAAGATACAGGAGGAAGGCGCAAAACCAAAGAAAGGGCAATACTTACTGTAGAAGTACTACTTTATTAAGCAGTAATAGCACTTTATTGAATTAATTGATTTCCTACTTCTAATTAATGTGTTGCTTTTCGTATTTTAGCAAATAGTAGATCGTTATCTTCCTAAGCTTCACTTTACAGATAATTACCAGTTCATATACACGAACGGTTAAAGAGATTAAGCTAGGCCGAAGTATCTTAGTAAGCAGTTACTGGTAAATTTGAGCCAGAAATATCATTAAGTAAGCAAAAGACCTAATACGCATGAAACCTAATCACAATTTCGCTCAGCACCTGAGAGAAGATATACCCGCTTCATTAGTCGTTTTTCTCGTTGCCCTTCCTCTATGTTTAGGGATTGCTCTCGCTTCGGGGGCGCCTCTGCTCTCAGGCTTGGTAACCGGTATCATTGGTGGTTTGGTGGTGGGCTTGCTGAGTGGTTCTAATCTGGCAGTGAGTGGACCGGCTGCCGGACTTACCGTGATTGTACTAGATGGTATTGAGGCCATTGGTTCATTTGAAGGTTTTTTGTGTGCAGTAATATTGGCGGGGGCTATTCAGATAGCATTAGGAGTGGTAAAAGCGGGAGTGATTGGACATTACTTTCCTTCAGCAGTTATTCGGGGAATGCTGGCCGCTATTGGACTTATCCTCATTCTCAAGCAGATTCCGCATTTCCTGGGGATTGATCAAGATTTTTTCGGAGATATTGCCTTCTTTCAGGCTGACGGAAGGAATACATTTTCAGAAATTGGCTACGCCTTTAGTCATCTTCGTTGGGGGGCACTACTAGTGGGAATTGTATCGCTGGGAGCTATTATTCTTTGGAACCAACCATTTATTAAAAAATCGCCCCTTTCTATTGCACCGGGAGCATTAGTGGCAGTACTATTGGGCGTGTTACTAAATCAGGCTTTTGTTGCCTTTGCTCCTGATTTAGTGATTGAGTCGGAACACTTAGTACAATTACCGATTATTCAGGGGCTAGGCGATATTCAGCGGGAACTGGATTTTCCGGACTTTTCCCAGATGTTTCAATTAACTACTATTCGAACTGCAATTACCATTGCTATTATTGCCAGTATTGAGACCTTGCTGAGCATTGAAGCTACTGATAAACTTGATCCCGAGAAGCACCGCACTCCGTTAAATCGGGAATTACGCGCTCAGGGAATCGGGAATATGATTGCAGGCCTGATCGGAGGAATTCCGATGACTGCGGTTATCGTTCGGAGTACAGCAAACATTAGTGCGGGGGGTAAGACCAAGATGTCGGCTTTCTACCACGGTATTTTACTACTCTTCTGCACACTGCTTATCCCCGGAGTACTGAATATGATTCCGCTGGCAGCCTTAGCGGCTGTTTTGCTCAATGTCGGTTACAAGCTAACTAAGCCTATTCTTTATAAGAAGCAGTGGGATTTAGGCTTTGATCAGTTCATTCCGTTCATTGTAACGATTGTTGCTATTCTGTTTACTGATCTGTTAGTCGGCATTGCCATCGGTATGGCGGTTGGGTTTTACTACATTCTTCGGGCTAACTATAGCACGCCTTTTTCGTTTATTACTCAAAGTAAGGATACGCACGATCACTACGAAATTCATTTGAGCGAGCATGTCTCATTTTTGAACAAAGCCAGCTTAGCAAAAGCACTGGATCAATTGCCTTCGGGATCAGTGGTAGAAATTTACGGCGATAATACTAAGTATATTGACTACGATGTGATTGAAGCGATTTATGAGTTTCAGCACGTAGCCGAAGAGCGAGGGGTAACAGTAGCATTAATTAACATGCCTTTAGAAGGAGTACACGGGATGTTAGCTAGTCAGCGAGTAAAGTCACCATCGCGTAAGCCAGTTCCAGCAGGGCATTAAATATTAGGTGTTTTCGTGCGTGAGGTAAATCCAACTATTATTGGGCAACATTTTTTTAACCTAACCTAATTATGAAAATACCTAAAGCCATTGCTAAATACGTAGATATTGTCAATCACCCGGGTCATTACATTCGTATGGAAGTTGAGCGCATTAAAGCCAACGCCCAGGATAAAATGACGGAAGTCATTTCCAAGCTGATTATTCTGGCGGCTATCGGGCTACTAGCTTTGTTCGTATTGGTTTTTCTTAGCATCACTGCCGGACTGTTGATTAATGATGCTCTGGATAGCTCTTATTTGGGTTTTCTGATCGTTACCGGATTTTATGCGCTGGCATTGACTATTTTACTGTTGGTAAAAGATAATATCGAGAAGAAGTTGCTACAGATGGCCAAAAAATCAGTAGTGGTTCCAGTAAAAGATTCTCAGCAGATTATCCAGAGTGAAAAAAAGCAATCTTCATCTAATCAAACATCATCAGAACCACACCAAGAGGTTAATAGCAATGGGCACGCCCCAGTTGAATAATAAACCTGCCTTTTGGCATTGAATACTTGATGATATTCCTGAAAACTCTTACCTAGAGGTAATAAATGCCCGCATTTTCGTTTGTAATTCCATAAGAGAGTATACAATTTGAGCGAAAATCAGGTGATGAGAAAAATCGTCGATAATCTCTCCAAACTTCACCTTCTGGTAACTGTGGACTATCGATTAAACATTGAAATTCATGTCGCTCGTTGTTGAGAATTTGACCAAAACTTACGGTAAGCAGGTAGCGGTGAATCAAATCTCGTTTTCTGCCCAACCGGGTGAAATTGTGGGTTTTTTGGGGCCAAACGGAGCGGGAAAATCCACGACGATGAAAATTGCGACGGGCTACTTACCGCCCACCCAAGGTTCGGTGCGCGTGTGCGATCACGATGTAGAAGAAGATTCGGTAGTGGTGCGAAAGTGCTTGGGGTATTTACCCGAACACAATCCGCTGTATCTGGATATGTACGTGCATGAATATTTACAATTTATTGGTTCACTGTACGGGATGCAAGGCGTAAACCTCTCGGATAGAGTAAAAGAAGTAGTTAGTTTGTGCGGTCTGGAACCTGAGCAGCGCAAAAAGATTGGTGCCCTTTCCAAAGGTTACCGTCAGCGAGTGGGATTGGCGCAGGCACTGATTCATAATCCTTCGGTGCTTATTTTAGACGAACCCACCACGGGGTTAGACCCCAATCAACTCTCAGAAATTCGGGCGTTGATAAAAGAAATCAGTCAGGAGAAAACGGTTATTTTTTCTACTCACATTATGCAAGAAGTGCAAGCCCTTTGCGACCGGGTGATTATCATCAACCGGGGCAATCTGGTAATTGACCGTCCACTGGATGAATTACAGTCGGAAGAGCAAAATGACTTAGGCGAAATGCAGCGAGTAGAGGTCGCTTTTCTACAACCCATCGATGAAGCGCAATTGCAGAGCTTAGCGGGAATTACTCAGGTAGAAAAAAAATATCAGTCCACCTATGAGCTAGCCGCTCCGCTGGAGCGAGAAGATATTCGTCCGGCTATTTTCCAGTTTGCCTGCGAAAATCAGCACGTACTGATCGGTATGAAGCCGATAATAGAAGAAAACAAACGAAATGCCGGAGCTTCTTTGGAAGAAATTTTCCGTAGCTTAACCACCACTGAAGTAAATCCGTCGTAACGCTATGCTGGCTATTTACCGCAAAGAAGTCAACAGCTATCTTAACTCACTGATTGCCTATGTGGTAATTGCGGTGTTTCTGACCGGAACGGGACTGCTTATGTGGGTTTTTCCTGATACTAGCGTGCTGGCGTATGGCTTTGCTGACCTTTCTACGCTGTTTTCGTTAGGGCCTTACATTTTTATGTTCTTGATTCCGGCGATTACCATGCGTAGTTTCGCTGAAGAACGGAAAGCTGGCACCATGGAGCTAATTCTTACCCAACCCGTTACCGATTGGCAACTAGTGCTGGGTAAGTACTTTGCGTCCTGGACGGTGGTGGTGCTAGCGGTGCTACCTACGTTGATTTACTACTTTTCAATCTATCAACTAGGTAATCCGGTAGGTAACCTAGATTCGGCTGGGATTTTTGGTTCATACATTGGCCTTACTTTGCTAGGGGGAGTATTCACGGCAATTGGCACCCTAGCATCGTCGCTTACCGAAAATCAAGTGATTGCGTTTATTCTAGCGGTGTTTTTCTGCTTCTTTTTATATACTGGATTTAGTTCGTTAGCAGGTTTAGAATTTTGGGGCGACTCAGCTCTCGTAGTGGAAAAATTCGGGATTTTGCACCATTATGATGCCATGAGTCGAGGGCTGATTGACTCCCGAAATCTACTGTACTTCATCACCGTAACTACGCTAATGTTGCTACTTACCCAGCTGGTATTAAACAGCCGGAAATGGTAGATGGAGATGTGAAATATGAGAGGCGAAAATGACTGATGACTGAAATTACAATAATCAACAAATAGCAATTTAACCATTAAGCCATTTATCACAAGCCGTTTATCAATAGAGCCACCGAACAATAGAACCATTGACTAAACAAATAATACAACGTGAGCGGAAAGTTTTTTGGCGCGATATTTCTCGGCTGGGTATCGGCGTGGTGGCATTATTTTTTCTGAATGTGCTGACGCAAAGTTATTTTTTCCGGCTTGATCTTACTGAGGAGAAGCGTTACAGCTTATCTGATCCCACTAAAAATCTACTGCAAAACTTGGAGCAGAGCGTAGAGGTTACCGTCTATCTGGAAGGTAAACTACCCCCTGATTTTCAGCGATTGCAGCGTAGCATTGAAGAAACGCTGGACAATTTTCAATCTTACGCCGGAAGTAAGCTGCGCTACCGCTTCGTTGATCCGCTCACCGCAGTAAGTGCTGAGCAGCGCAACGATTTTTTCTTTCGGCTGGATAGTATGGGAATTGAGATTACGCGAGTGTTTGATGAAGAAGAGGGCAATCGTATTCAGCGGTTGATTGTGCCGGGAGCGGTTATTCGTTCGGGAGGGCGTGAGACAGCAGCAATGTTGCTGAAAGGCGACAAGGGGGCTTCGGCCCAGCAGCAACTTAACCAATCCATTGAGGGGGTAGAGTACGAGTTAGCCTCGGCCATTCAGCGGGTGACAACCGCTCGGCGTAAGCAGGTGGCTATTATGCGAGGGCACGGTGAATTACCTTCGGTAGAGATGGGCAGCCTAATTGACGCACTTTCTCAAACCTACGATGTATACGAGCTTTTTCTCCCCCAGTCCGAAGAGATCGCTCCGGTAGACGCGGTGATCGTGGCTAAGCCCCAGCAAGCGTTTAGTCGCGAAGATCAATATAAACTAGATCAGTATATCATGCGCGGGGGCAATGTTCTGTTCTTTTTAGATGCTCTGCAAATCGATATGGATAGCTTGGGTTCTAATGGTGCGTTTGCCTTTCCGATTGATACGGGATTGGACGATTTACTATTTCGCTACGGACTACGGGTGAATCCCACGTTGATTCAGAGCGTTGAATCGGGACAATATCCAATTGTGGTGGGTAATCTGGGCGATCAACCGCAAGTTCGTCTGCTACCCTGGCCATTCTTTCCAATAGCGAATAACTACGCATCGCATCCCATAGTTCGCAATCTAGATGCGGTCTACTTTCGTTTCGTCAACTCAATAGACACAATTGCCGCGCCGGGCGTGACTAAAACTCCGTTAGTATTTACTTCCCAATATTCACGAGTATTGAGTACGCCCATAGTAGTAGATTTGAATGAGCTACGGCAGGCTCCCGAACCAGAGCGTTATCAAGCGGGTTCCCAAGCGATAGCCTATCTGCTGGAAGGAAAATTTACTTCGGTATTCCGCAATCGTATTCTTCCTAGTGAACTGAATACCCAGGATTTTCGCGATGAAAGTGTACCAACTAAACTTCTGGTAGTATCTGATGGAGATATGGTTCATAACGAACTTGATCCGCAGAATAATCGTCCGCTGCCGTTAGGCTTTGATCCGTTTACCGAGCGGACATTTGCCAATCAGGACTTTGTGCTGAATGCTTTGGCGTATATGATTGATGATAGTGGATTAATCCAGTCCCGCGCTAATGAAGTGAGACTTCGTCCGCTAGATTCAGTGAAAGTTAAAGACGAAGCCGTTCGCTGGCAAATCATTAACTTGGTACTACCACTCGTACTCATTGGCTTATTCGGATTAGTAAAATTCTACTTACGCCGTAAACGCTACGCTCGCTTTTAGCGAAAAATTACTTTTTAGGCTTGCAACGAAGTCAGCGTAAGCCACACTACCTGCCCACCGGTAAGCTGCCAGGGAATACCTGCTACTAAGGTGAGGACTACCAGAGTGATAGCCGCAATCCTACGCCCCCGGCTTAAGCTCGCCAGATACACTCCACTAGCGAGCAGGCCGCAGTACAGAGAGAAGTAAACAACATTGTGAGTAGTACTGTACAGTGAAATGGGGTAGGTCAGCTGTAATAGCATCATGGCCAACAGCACGTAGATCACCCGTCCTTTTACTCGCTCAATGGCTTCTGGTTCAATTTGAGGGCGGTGTAGCATAGTTAAGAATAGAGAAGTTTGCGGAGCTTTCTAGCCCGATTCGCTACCGATTTTCGCTCGTCTTTGCTTAAGTGATCTAGATGGGGTTTCAGCCAAGCTTTGAGATTAGCATTTTCTTTAGCCCACTCAGCAAGGGTTTGCATGGTATGGTTGAGCACAATCCAATCGTCGTAGTGTGTCAGATTATGCTTAAGTACATCAGTAGCCTCTTGTTGCTGTTCTGGAGTTGAATAGGACTGAAGTTGCTGCATTAATTGCGCTAATGTCCACTGAGCCGAAGCTTGCTCAATGTTGGCTACCTCGGTCAAGAGGCGATCAACGTAGGGCACTAACCAGCCGGGTTGCTGCTGACAAATTCGCTTCATGGCATTGGAGGTGCAAAGTCGCACCACTTCATCATTGCTAAAGTAGCATTGGTATAAATTCTCCAACAGTTCGGGGTTTGCCAACACTTCATCAACTACTTCTACCGTATTTCCCAGGGAATTCGGGTGGCCGCCACTGAGTCTTTTTTCAAAAGATGAATCAGTAGTGCTCATTTAGCCGATTTACTTATTTGCAATTATTGTCTGTAGTCTGTTTACAGGACTGTTAAAGGCAGTTTTCATCCCGGTTTGCTCGATCATATTTATGACATCTTGCGTTGATAGCCTTACTTTTTCGTAAATACTAACTGTTTGGTTCCAAGATCCATTCTGTTTTTCGTAAAGAAGATCTGTAACTTTAACTTTATCAGATAGATACTCGAGAATGCAGGTTAGTATTCGATTTTCGTCACTTTTCACCGGAATAAATCGTTGCTGATCGGTCAGTTCAGAAGAGTAGTCTCTAAATGATAGGATCAGTTTTCCGTTTTCGGTTAAGATCGATTCGCAATCAAGCAATAACTTTTCTACGGCTAGCTTATCCGGTAGATGAGTGATGGTGTCGCCACAGCAAATAATAAGCTGAGGCTGAAGGCTCTCAAAATTTTTTACATCACAAATATCGGCTTGCACTGTATTAATAGCATTGCTTTCATCGTTGGATGTTAATTCCGATAATAACTGCTGATTGAAATCAACAGCCGTTACTTTGAATCCTAAATTACCAAGGGCAATTGCTTGAACTCCAGTTCCAGCTCCCAAATCAATTGCTACTTTAGTACTGGTCGGATAGATTTCATTCTCTTCGATAAATTTCTCGAAGTTTGCTCTCTTCTGATCGAAGTCGCCAATCATCCAGGAATAGAAGTTGGCCAGGTGATTTTCGTAGTGTTCTTTAGTGCCCATGAAGTTTTTATAATTAGCTACTGATGTCGCCCTTCCAGCACCTCAATTACCTCTTCCAAACTCATTCCTTTAGCCTCTAGCAGAATCATTAAGTGAAAAAGTAAATCCGCTGCTTCATTCTTGAATAATTTATCGTCATCATCTTTCGCTTCTATAACTACTTCTACTGCTTCCTCACCCACTTTCTGGGCTACTTTGTTAATACCCTTACGGAACAGACGAGCTACGTAAGAATCAAATTGCTCCTCTGAAGAATTAGCCAGTTCGTGGCGCTCTTTTATAATTTGGGTAAGTCGTTGAAGAAATTCTAGATTAGAAATCATGATAATATTTTGGGTGAAAGCGTTCAAAGTTATCCAACTTGCCAGACATTGTACTACTAAGTGAGGGTAGAAATAGTAAAAATTAGACAACGGGATAGCAATATCCTAAAAAAGCTGATTTACTTCGTTCGCAAATCAGCCTAATTAATAATCTCTTCTAGCAACATTTTTCTTTAAGACTCGGGAGGGGCTTCACTTAGCACACTAGTTCTTCTGGGTAAGAATGACTTAAAGAAAAGTAAATATTTCTTTGAAGGAATTGAAATTTAATTTCTTAATATGCTTACTTTACAGAAGTATGTTTCACAGTATTCGCTCATAACCTAATTTGTTTCACTTAAGAAAATTTACATTCGTACATCTTCTTATTTTTAGTCATCTCCGGCTCATGAACAGATAATATAGAAAACCTGAGTTGACTATCTCAAGATAAATGGCTTGATATAGCCTACTAGGCTAATGACAAATTGTGTTGCAGCGAATCAGGTGTAAATGATTAGCCATTAAAAGAACTATAGAAACAGAACCTTCCATACCTTCATTAAAACCAACCGACATGAGAAAACTTCTTCTACTTCCTTTACTAACCGCACTCGTTGGTATTGTATTTCCGCTGAGCCTCGCTGCTCAGGAGCTAAATTCTGAGCATATGGATCAGCTCGAGTTCCGTCATATCGGACCGATAGGTAACCGAGTGATTTCAGTAGCTGGCATCCCTGAAAATCCACTAGTTTATTATGTGGGGGCTGCTTCCGGCGGTATATGGAAAACCACCGACGGGGGATTACACTGGAACCCAATTTTTGATGACCAGCCGGTGCACTCTATTGGGGCGATGGCCCTGGCAGACTCTGATCCTGAAGTGGTCTATGCTGGTACGGGTGAATCCTTCATCCGATCTAATGTATCTATCGGGAATGGTATGTGGAAAACTACCGACGGGGGCGATCACTGGGAGCATATTGGTCTGGAAGAAACTGGACGAATTAGCCGAGTGATAGTACACCCTACTAATCCGGATATTGTCTACGCGGCGGCTTTAGGGCACTCTTACACCCCTCAGCCAGAACGGGGTATTTTCAAAAGTACTGACGGGGGAACTACCTGGAGTCATGTACTACACGTGAGTGATAGTGTGGGGGCTTCTGATCTGGTCATGGATCCGCACAATTCTCGCATTCTCTATGCTGGGATGTGGCAACTGTCAATCCGACCCTGGACTCGTACTAGTGGTGGACCAGACGGAGGTATCTACCGTTCATTGGATGCTGGAGAAACCTGGGAAAAGCTCGAGGGAAACGGACTTCCTGAGGGCGACGTGGGTAAAATAGCGCTTAGCATGACCGCGGCTCAGCCGGGACGACTGTACGCTCTGATCGAGACTGGAGACGGAGTACCGCTCAACGGTGAATCTACCAACACTGGTGAATTGTGGCGCTCCGAGAACCGCGGTGACTCGTTTGCTTTAATTAACTCTAACCGCAATCTGGGCGGAAGAGGTGCTTACTACACCCGTTTAAAAGCATCGCCAGATAACCCCAATGAAGTTTATTTCATGTCGAATAACTTCTACTATAGTATTGACGGTGGAGCAAATGCAACGGCTATGGAACGGCCGGATGCCCCCAACTGGGATCATCATGAAATGTGGATTGACCCCACTAACGGTAATCGGCAGATTGTAGCAGCTGACGGAGGGCTGGCCATTAGCCAGAATCGGGGAAAATCTTGGTTTCGGGCGCAAGTACCCGTCGCTCAGCTCTACCATGTCACTACCGACAATGCCATCCCCTACAATGTGCTTACCAATCGGCAGGATGGCCCCTCTATGAAAGGGCCCAGCCGAACCCGAACGGGAGGCTTCCGGGGCGGATTTATTCCGACTGGTCTATGGCATACCGTCGGCGGTGGAGAGAGTGGCTTCGCTACTGCCGATCCTACGAATCCTGATATTGTATGGTCAAGTGCTTCGGGTTCTGGTGCTTTAGGCGGAGTGGTGGTTCGCTACAACGAGGAAAGTAAGCAGTTTCGCCAGGTGGAGGTTTGGCCAGATAATCCGGCCGGTAGTCCCGCCAACGAGGTGAAGTATCGCTTTCAGTGGACGTTCCCTCTGCACATATCTTCCCACGATCCTGATAAAGTTTATGTAACCAGTCAGCACGTACACCGCACCCAGAATGGTGGACAATCTTGGGAGATTCTAAGCCCAGACCTTACCCTAAATGATCCTACCAAACAGCAATTCTCAGGAGGACTAACGGGTGATAATATTGGAGTGGAATACGCTAACGTAATCTACGCCTTTGATGAATCACCATTGAAAGAGGGCTTATTTTGGGCAGGCACCAACGATGGACTGGTACATATCAGTCAGGATGAGGGGCAAAACTGGGAAAACCTCACCGAGAACGTTCCGGATATGCCCGAGTATGGTGCCGTGCGTAATATTGAAGCTTCAGCCCATGAGGAGGGAACCGCTTATATGACAGTGGATGCCCACGAAATGGGTAATTTTGAACCCTACGTGTATCGTACCAGCGACTACGGTCAGAGTTGGCAAAAAATCACGAATGGTATCTCCGATTCTAAACTTAGTTATTGCCGAATGATCAAAGAGGATCCCATCCGCTCCGGTATGCTCTATCTAGGGACTGAAAACGCTTTGTACCTATCGTACGACAATGGTGATACCTGGCAATCGCTAATGACCAACCTTCCGGCTAGCCCAATGTACTGGATGGACATTCCTGAACATTTTAATGATCTGGTGGTGGGCACCTACGGGCGGGGTATTTGGATATTGGATGACCTGACTCCCCTACAACAGTATACTGAGGCGGTAGCCACGTCGGATATGCATCTCTTTGCCCCTAAAGACGCCTATCGTTTTCATCCAGTGTCAAATACTATGCAGTTTTACCCCAGTGCCTCGGCTGGTACGGACCCGCCCTTCGGAGCTTCTCTGCACTACTGGTTGTCAGAAGACAAAGCAGAAAGTATGAAAGACAGCATCTCGCTGGTCTTCACTACGGAAGCCGGAGATACGGTACGAACGATGCAACACGAAGGCACAGCTGGCTTCAACCGTGTTTGGTGGGATTTCTACGATGATCCTACTACCGAATTGGTCATGCGTACTAAGCCTCGCTACGCGGAATGGTTCCCTATGGAGGAAGATCGAACCCGAGAGGCACCGTTTTCTCCTATGTCACATATGGTACCTCCTGGAACCTATCAGGTACATCTGGTCATTGGGGATGAGGTGCAAACGCAGACGCTTAAGGTACTGAAAGACCCGAACTCAGAAGGTACGGAAGAAGATATTCAACAGCAAATGGAACTGTTAGCAAAGATCAAAGTTGATTTTGAGAATATCTCGGTGACAGTAAATGAGATTGAGCAGATTCGCCGTCAGCTGCTTGATATGAAACCTATGCTAACGGGATCAGCTAGCGAAGTGAAGGAAATGTTCACTACAGTAGACAGTACGATTCTGGAACTAGAAAACGAGATCATTCAGCTCAAGACTACCGGATTTGGGCAAGATGGTGTTCGCTTTCCCGGCAAACTAATGAAGAAACTATCTTATCTATCTTCCGCTGTAGCAACTGGCGATTTTAGCCCGCCAAATCAACATCAGGAAGTGTACGAGGAGCTGCACGCTCGTTGGGAAGATGTAGAAGGAAGATGGAATACTTATAAGGAAGGCTCTCTCAATGAACTAATTACCAAATTACAGGAGAACCAGATCGGCCCATTGGTCAGTCAGTAAAAATAGCATGCTGCAATTGAAGGTGCTTTGCTGTAAAGTAGCAAAGTACCTTTAATTCAATCGCATCGGAATATCTCTGTCTTGCAAGTATTGTTTCAGTTCGGGAATAGGAATCTCGCGGAAGTGAAAGATACTGGCGGCTAAGGCAGCGTCGGCATTTCCTTCAGTAAACGTATCGTAGAAATGCTCTTTTGCTCCCGCCCCACCCGAAGCAATAATTGGAATAGATAGTTCCTCGGACATTTGGGCGACTAACTCGTTGGCAAATCCTTTCTTGGTGCCATCGTGATCCATTGAGGTGAGCAAAATCTCGCCCGCACCGCGTTCTTGCACTTCTCTGGCCCAAGAAAAGGTTTCTAACTCAGTAGGGGTTCGACCACCGTGGGTGTGCACGATGTGGTTACCATCTACGTAGCGCGTATCAATAGCGACTACGATACACTGATTGCCATAATTAGCGGAAAGCTCATTAATAAGTTCTGGTCGCCGTACCGCTGCTGAATTAATAGAAACTTTATCAGCTCCAGCGTAAAGCAGAGCTTCTACATCTTCTTTAGTACTAATGCCGCCTCCTACAGTGAAGGGGATATTCACTTGTTGGGCTACGTGCGTAACTAGCTCGATCAGCGTTTTTCGTTTCTCAACGGTAGCCGTAATATCCAAGAATACCAACTCATCAGCCCCTTCGTCGGCGTAAATCTTCGCCAGTTCTACTGGGTCACCTGCATCGCGCAGTTGCACAAAATTGATTCCCTTCACGGTACGTCCGTCTTTTACATCGAGGCAGGGTATAATTCTTTTGGTTAACATTCTTCTATTGTGTTAGCGTGTTATGGTTCTTGGGGCTTAAGTTAGTATTTATCCATTTTTGCTACCTGGCGGATATAAAGATAGCTCTAATCCAAAATTAAATTCTGCCAACACCCTCATAATAGTAGGTGGTAAGTAATCAGATTGGCAATAATATTCTTCACCAATTCTTAGCTGGTATGGTAAATCAAAATACCACTCTGAAATAGTATAGCTCGCCTTTAGTAAAGCTAACTCGTCATAGTAGTTTTTTATAAATAACTCTATATCTTCTAACTGTCCACTAAAGTCCTCCCATGGTTTTTTACTCACGTCGCACGAAAAACCAAAATTACTGAAAACTCCTTTTACAGGCTTTTTACCTTCTCCTTTTTCATGCGATCTGTAAACTGGTAAATCTGTATGCTCAATAAAACTTTTAAATGATGATGTTGAACTAAATACATGCAGTACACACATTTCTCTTTTTGACAGTTTTAACACTTGAAACCATAACACTTCTTGTTATAAAAACCCTTCCAATTCAACCAACTTAATCCGTCCTTCTAACAGAGCCTTACCAATAATTACTCCGTACAAACCAGCCTCTTTTAACTGATGTAAATCATCTACGATGGTTACTCCACCACTGGCAATTAGCTTAATTTCGGGTAATTCCTGTAAAATATCTTGATATAGCTTGAGCGATGGCCCTTGCAGTAATCCATCTTTAGCTACATCAGTGCAAATCACATACTCAATACCTTTAGTTTGGTAATGTTTGATGAAATCTAGCACATCCCATTCGGTTTTCTCCTGCCAGCCGTGTACCGCAATTTTTCGATCTTTGGCATCGGCACCTAAAATGATTTTATCGCTTCCGTACTGCTGAATCCAGCTTAGAAATGTATCGGGTTGGCGAACGGCAATACTACCTCCGGTCACCTGTTGTGCTCCTGCATTAAATACTCGTTGTAAATCTTCGTCAGACTGTACTCCACCTCCAAAATCAATCTGAAGCTCAGTTTGTGTGGCAATGGTTGCCAAGACATTTAAGTTGACGACTTTTTTCTGCTTAGCTCCGTCTAAGTCCACCAAATGCAGCCGACGAATGCCATGATCTTCTAGCTGCTTCGCGACTTCTAGCGGAGACTGATTATATTCATTTTTCTGATCATAATCACCCTGCGTAAGTCGCACGCACTTACCTCCAATAATATCAATAGCCGGAATAATTTCCATGCAGCAAAGATAGGACAAATGGTTGATTCAGCACGAAAATTGGTCGAATCGATTATACCTGTTAAACACCTTAGCTGACATTAGCATAATCACTATACATCAAAGTAATAGTAGTGAGGTTAGCCCCAAACTGGTTCGAGTCGGCTTTTAGTTTTATGTTCTTTACGAGTAATTATCTCTTCTAAGGCATTCTCAATATTTGAGAAGGTAAAACTAAATCCTTGATCCAATAACCTAGCAGGAATTACCCTACGGCTTTTTAGAATAAGTTCTGTTTCGGTACGAATCAGCACGGCCCCTACTTTTAAAACCCATGTTGGTAAGGGCAGCCCAAAAGGAATACCGTATGTCATTCTCAGTGTTCTCATAAACTGCTGATTGGGAACCGGGTTCGGAGCTACTGCATTAAAGACTCCTAATGTATCTTCTTGATTAATTAGAAAGTCCACAATTCGTACAAAGTCTAACTCATGCAGCCAGCTAAAGTATTGGTCTCCTTTTCCTTGCTTTCCGCCTAACCCAACTTTGGCCAGATTCAATAATGGTTGAAGAGCTCCACTATCTTTACCCAATACGATGCCAGTACGCAAAATTATTTTACGAGTGACGGGAGTCTCTATCTCTGAAAATACTCGCTCCCATTTACGGCATACATCTACAGAAAAGCCTGTTCCATACTCCCCACTAATCTCATCCATAGGACACTCCAAAGCATGTCGATAGATCGTCGCGGAGGCTGCATTGATCCAGACTTTAGGTGGATTTTTACTTTGTTGAACGGCTTTACCTAATACACGGGTACTATCTAAACGGGAAGCGTAAATTAGCTGTTGATTTTTCTTTGTATAACGGCAATCTACTGATTTGCCTGAAAGATTAATCAGAACGTCAGCATCCTCTATGGTTCTTACCCAATCACCAAGATGCTTTCCATCCCAATAGATGTAGTACACGCCATCTCTATCTTCTTGATATTGCCGACTAAGAATATAAATCTTCCATTCTCTCTTGCGATAATATTGAGTCAGGCAATAACCTAAGAATCCACTTCCTCCTGCAATTACAATCTTCTTCATAATATGAATTTTTAAATTTTCAGAAATTATTGAAATATAATTTGAAAAAATTTATCTCAGCAAACTAGTGAACCAGGAATACTTTGCTTTTGAGAAAAAGGTAAGCAACCTATCAGCTTTCTTAGCAAACGTTTCAATCTGCTGAGTCATAGTTTTAAGTTCGGCTACCTGCTTTCCTTCACCCTCAATGTTTTGTAAATTCTCAAGTGTAACTATGAGAGGGTCTAGCTCTCGCTTCTTTCGCTCTTGAGCGATACGGCGAGCCAGTTCCCAAATGTCTTTCGTAGCCACGAAATATTCTTTACGATCACCCAGTTTATTTTCCTTTTTTACAACTCCCCAATCAATTAATGCCCGAGTGTTCATACTGGTATTGCCCCGAGAAATCTTCAACTCTTCCATCATATCTTCTGTAGTTAATGCTTCGGGTGAGATGAGTAAAAGGGCGTGGATTTGAGCCATTGTCCGATTTATGCCCCAGTTAGAACCCAAGTTACCCCAAGCACTAATAAACTGTTCTTTAGCCTCTTCAAACTTCATAATCCAAATATACTAAAGTTTTTGAATTTTCAAAAAATATTGAAAATAAGAATGCGACATATACATTTTCAGCCAGTTAAGATTCATCTACAGAGCCAAGAAATTTCTTAGAATAAACTCCCCATCTTTACCACTTTTCTCTAAGTGGGGTTGAATGGCATAGAAGTTATCTTTCTCCAGCGCTACGCTATAAGGGAGAATGTATTTGTTTGTAGCTGTAGTGAAGTCGCTTAGCTCCGTGTAGTAGCTGTGTACATAGTACAAATAAGCGTCAGGGCGAAGACCTTGGCATAATGCACCTCCGGTTATTTGCACATCGTTCCAGCCCATATGCGGTACTTTTTGACCAGCCGGGAAGCGTTTTACGTCCACATCAAAAATACCCAGACAATCCGCGTCACCTTCTTCCGAATGGCGACACATCAGTTGCAAACCTACACAAATACCCAGCACTGGTTGGGTTAAATTTTTAATCACCTCATCTAGTCCTTTCTCTCGTAGATAGCGCATCGCCGAACTAGCTTCTCCCTGACCGGGAAAAATTACTTTATCCGCACGCCGAATTTCTTCGGGCACATCGGTTAATAATGGCTCAATGCCCAATCGCTGAAGGGCGTATATCACCGAATAAATATTTCCAGCATTGTATTTAATAACCGCAACACTCATAGTCTTATGAAATCAAACCGCAAAGTAGAAAAGATTTGCGGATAATGAGAAAGAAAAAAGTTTTTTGCTTACTCCGCCGTTTAGGTATTATCTTGATGGGATAACAACCTACTGCTATTCTGAACATGAATACTTCTCTTGCTTTCTCTTATAAGCTAATCCTGTTAACGCTACTTATTCTTTTCTCATTCACTGGTTACAGCCAGAAACCGAATGTTATTCTAATTATGGCGGATGACATGGGTTACGAGTGCTTAGGAACCTACGGTAGCACTTCTTATCAAACGCCAGTGCTGGACTCGCTGGCGGCGAACGGCATACAGTTTGCACATTGTATTTCTCAGCCACTGTGCACCCCTTCGCGAGTGAAGATGATGACGGGCTTGTACAATTATCGTAACTATGAGTACTTCGGCTACCTCAACGAGAATCAGTATACGTTTGGTAATCTGATGCGCGAGGCGGGCTACCAAACCTGCATCGCCGGAAAGTGGCAACTCAACGGTTTAGCCTATAAGAATGAAATTCCTAGTTGGAATGATGCCAGCCGTCCGCAGCAGTTTGGTTTTGATGAATACTGTTTATGGCAACTGACCAAAGCCCGCTCGGAAGGTGAACGCTTTGCTAATCCTCTCATTGAGCAAAATGGAAAGGTGCTAGAGCGAAACGAGGACGATTACGGCCCGGATATCTTCGCCGACTATATTCTGGATTTCATTAAGCGTAAGAAGGAACAGCCCTTTTTTGTGTACTACCCGATGGTGCTGGTACACGATCCATTCGTACCCACACCTGACTCTGAAGAATGGGCGGATAAAGACCGGCGATACGAAAATGACACAGCCTATTTTAAAGATATGGTGGCCTACGCAGATAAGATCGTAGGCAGAATTGCTAATAAACTTCAGGAATTGGGTTTGGATGAAAATACGCTCTTGATATTTACTGGCGATAACGGTACTCATCCGTCTATCACTTCTCATACGAAGCAAGGAGCTATCCAGGGAGCCAAAGGAAATACCATTGATGCCGGAACCCACGTTCCACTGATTGCCTACTGGCCTATGATGATTGAAAAAGGGAAGCACTATTCCAGTCTAGTTGAGTTCAGCGACTTCTTCCCCACGTTCGCCGATTTAGTGGGCAAAACAGTTAAATCGGACGGAAAAAGTCTATATCCTTTATTGACTGATGATAACTACCAGTCCCGAGAGACAGCATTTGTACACTACGACCCTCGGTGGGGCAAGAATGTAAATCGGTACCGTAACCAGTTTGTGCAAACCATAGATTACAAACTTTACCAAGATGGAAGTTTTTTCAATATTTCCGATGATCCTCGTGAGCAAAACCCACTCAATGAAGATTCGCTTACTGGAACTGAGAAAGAGATTCACTCTCGTTTAGCGCGAGAAATGAGATGGCATCCGGAGTGGAAACCTATGGAGTAATGGCAGTAGGCCTTAATATTTTTTATTTCCCTCTTCATCAAACTCAAGAATTGTTAAATCTATCGGGCGCACTATCTTGACATGACCACCTTCTTCTCCATCAGCCCATTTAGTATCTAAATCATTAGCTTCAAAAATTTTGTCTCTGTCAATGATCACGCTACAATATGGATGATCGACCAAACCTGCAGGGCCATCAATGATTGTTCGGCAGTTTAGACGATGAGACAGCCTAGAAGCTAGAAATAACTCTCTTTCTTCAGTATTTTCTTCTGGCGTTCTAAATAAAGTTATTATAGTTCTAAATTCGCTTACATGGGACTTTATTTGTAATGCAAATCCAGAAAAATTATCAGGAATATCTTCGTCATGACGGTTTGTTTTCCCATCATATACATAAGTTTTTTCAAAATTACCTTCCCAATTAATCAATTCCTTTTTTGGAAATAGAGAATGAATAACTCTGAGAATCTCCATTCTGGGAACTTCTGTTTCTAATCCTATGACTTCCATTTTTTAGCTTGCTTTCAGCTACACACTAGTAGCAAAATTAGCTTCGGGCTGGTTGGCGTGAACCAGCAAGTATTCCTCAATTTGATCAGTAGAGTGAAATAGCTGCTCATAAGAATCAATCACCCAGTACTGCTTTTGGAAGACGTCTTTGCGATAGGCGGTTTCCATAATATGGGCTACATCATAAGGATGACGCATTGCTTCCTCGCTCAAACTATATTTGGTTTCTCCGGCCGAAGAGAGGATACCCGCTCCGTAGATACGTACCTTATCTTCTTCTTTAATTAAGCCGAATTCTACTGTGAACCAATAAATACGTGAAATCAAATGTATTGCCCAGGGATTCTCAATATAGCGCAACGCAATTTTACTCAGCTCTTGTAGATAATCCACGAACGGCTGATTTGTTAGTACCGGTACGTGCCCAAATATATCGTGAAACATATCCGGTTCTTCAAGATAATCAAGCTGGCTTAGTTTCCGCAGCCAGGTAGAAGAAGGAAACTTGCGGTTGGAGAGCAACTGGAAGAAAATGTCGTCATCAATTAGACCAGGCACTACGTGGATACTCCAGCCAGTGAGTTGCGTAAGTACTTTATTTGTTTCCTCAAAGTTCGGAATTTTATCGGCGGTAAAGTTGATCTTTTTCAACCCATCCAAATACGCCTGAGAGGCTGCATTCGGTAAGTTCACGATCTGCCGTTCGTATAACAGTTTCCAAACTTTAAAATCCTCTTCGGTATACTTATTATATTCTTGTCGCATCATGGGTGTTGTTGTTTAATTATTCAATTGTTTATTGCTCACTGCTTATTGTAAACTGAGTAAAGCAGCCCAGGCTTTGTCAATCTCACCCCGGGATAGATAATTTTTAGCAGCCCAATGCATAATTTCAGGTGATCGGGTTGTGTCCTGTTCGTACCGCATCAGCGCGGCTTGAATGGTACTTTCGTTGCGATAGCGTTGCACCAGATCGCCGTTCGGAATTTGGGGTACGTTGGCCAGTTGAGCGAGATCACTTCCTGAAAGTACGGTGCTGGTTCGGATAGCTTCGGGTAATTGATCTACTCCAATTCCTTTTTCTCGCACCGGGCGTAGTGTCTCAAAAATGGCATCGCCAGTGGCTCGGCAGTACAGGCTACCGCCCATTCTCCCTATCGCATCTAATCGGAATGGATCAATAAGTCCGTCCTCGCCAATTACTTCTTCGTTAACATGTACTAGTAATACTTCACAGATCACAATATTGCCAGCTCCACCTCCTTCGCCCAGCGGTAACACTTGTTTCACTTTACATTCAAAAGCCACTGGCGACTCTGCTACACGGGGTGGTTTTACGGTCTCTGATGGTGCTTCGGTCAAGCCAGCCTTGGTAAATTCGTTGATGCCTTTTTCGTAAGCGGTGCTGGTGAGTGACATCTGCTCTACTAGAGCGTGGTTCACGATATTGATGGTTACTTCAGGGTGCTCCTGCACGTTGTCGAGCGTGTTTTTGGTGCTTCCGTTTCGTACGCTGTTCACAGGAGCAAAGATCAGCACAGGAGGTTTGGAGCTTACCGCATTGAAGAAGCTGTAAGGGCTTAGGTTTACTTTTCCTCTGGCACTCATGGAGCTTACAAAAGCAATAGGGCGTGGTACTACAGCACTGATCATGTAGCGGTAAAAATCCTGGGTGCTTACTTCGCTCGGGCGGATGATTTTCATAGGCTTGGTAAAATTTTAGTGCGCACTTCTCCGAAACTCACTCGGATATCTTCTTTCTCGGCACAACCTCGTAAGGTGACCGTATCTCCATCTTCCAGATAGGTACGCATTTGGTTCGCATTTATTTTTAGTGGTCGTTCACCGTTCCAACTTAGTTCGAGTAAGCTGCCGTAGCTACTGGGTTCGTTACCACTAATGGTACCGGAAGCAAGTAAATCCCCTACTCGCATATTACAGCCGTTTACGGTATGGTGAGCTAGCATCTGTCCTACACTCCAGTACATATTCCTGAAATTGGTTCGACTGACGACTGCCTCACTTTCTCCTTCGGGTTGAATAGCTACTTCCAAAGTAATATCAAAGTTGCAATTATCGGAAGTTTGTAGATACGGTAGTGGCTCCGGCTGCTGTTCAGACCCATCAACCTGGAAAGGTTCTAAAGCTTCTAGCGGCACTATCCACGGAGAAATGGATGAAGCAAAGTTCTTTCCTAGAAATGGTCCCAGCGGTACGTACTCCCAACGTTGAATATCTCGTGCCGACCAGTCGTTAAACAATACGAATCCGAAGATATAATCTTCCATTTCTTCCGGTCGCAGAGAACTTCCTAGCTCAGAATCTTTTCCAACAACTGCCGCTATCTCCAGCTCAAAATCTAGTGATTGGGTTGGGCTGAATATAGGTTGATCAGAATCTTTAGGCATGATCTGACCCTTCGGACGGTGAATATCAGTACCGGAAACTACGATGGATGAAGCCCGACCGTGGTAGGCAATCGGCATATGCTTCCAATTGGGCATTAAAGCATTTTCTTTTCCTCGGAACATAGTGCCCACGTTAGTAGCGTGAGCTTCGCTGGCGTAGAAATCTGTATAATCTCCAATTTCTAATGGCAAATGCATTTTCGCTTCGGATTGAGCTACGAAACATTCCTTCCGAAAATGTTGAAGTGGAGAATCAGTCTGGGTAAGCCAATCGGTAAGCCGTTTTCGTACTGCCTGCCACGTGGGTTTTCCTAACTGAATAAAGGCATTCAACGATGGCTGTTCTAGTATCTCCAGCTCAATGGATAAACTCTGAAAATAGCCTCGCATTGCCACTGCCGCCAAGTCAATAATCTGATCACCAATAGCTACTCCTACTCGGGGGCGTCGCGACGGTGTGGAAAACACCCCGTAAGGTAAATTGTGAATACTAAAGTCACTTTCAGGCGATATGTCTAGCCAGGTGTTCAATTAATCGTTTACACTTATTAATAAGCCCCCACATTTGCTCCTTCGGAGGTAAGATGACCAAGCGGAGATTCTAGTGGTTCTTCTTTTCCTAGTAGTTCCTGCAAAGCAATCTCGAAAGCGGTTTTCGCCAAATTCTCCTTGTTAGGGTTTTTCGAGTATACTTTCTCTAACGCTTGACGGATAGTGTCGGATACATCCTGAAGGATGGCTTCGTCGGTAAGCTCATTCTTGGTTTCCATCAGGTAAGCAAATACCCGCGCCATGCCACAGTTAGCAATAAAATCTGGGATTAATGAAACCTGCTCATCGGTGTAGGCCGCAATAGGGCCGAAAAAGATTTGAGGATCTTGAAAAGGTACATTCGCTCCACTGGCAATCACTTCCAGATTATGATCAATCATTGTCTCTACCTGCTCCTGTGTTACCAAGCGGGAAGCGGCTGCTGGAATGAAAATTTCAGCTCCGGTGCTCCAAACTCGCTCGTTTATCCCTTCAAACGAAAGTAGATTATCTGCGTATAGCGTATTCTGAAACCGATTCAGGAAAAGTTGCTTCACTTCTTCGTAGGTAAATCCATCTGGGTTAATCAGTCCACCTACTCGGTCAATAATTCCGACGATCTTCACTCCGCTTTTCGCTAAATAGTAACCAGCGGCACCACCTACGTTACCCCATCCCTGAATGATAGCTCGCTTGCCTTCGGCACTACCGTCCCACAAGTCGTAGTAGTGCAACACCGACTGAGCTACTCCGTAGCCGGTCACCATATCAGCCACTGTATATTTCCGCTCAATAGAGGGAGTATAGTGGGGATCTTCCAGTTTTTTAATAACTCCCTGCCGAAGTTGCCCCAGTTGCTTAATCTTCTGAGGATCAGTTGACTGGTAATGCCCGGTCACAATACCTTCCTGTGGATGCCATAGCCCGTAGCTCTCAGTAATCGGAATTACATCGTGAATTTCGTCTACGTTCAGATCACCGCCAGTGCCATAGTAGTTTTTGAGCAGTGGAGTAACAGCTTTATACCAACGCTCCAGCACTCCTTGTTTTCGCATATCATTCGGATCAAAGTTGATTCCTGATTTCGCCCCACCAATGGCGGGTCCTGATACGGTGAACTTAATTTCCATAGTCTTCGCTAGCGATTCTACCTCGTGGCGATCTAGTCCTTTCCGCATTCGGGTTCCCCCTCCGGCCGCTCCGCCCCGCAAGGAGTTAATTACTACCCAACCTTCGGCTTCGGTTTCGGGGTCATTCCATTCAAAAACCACTTCCGGTTTCTTCTCTTCAAATTCTTTTAACAGATCATTCATTTTTTTAGCGTTTAGTCCACGGTCGATAGACCACAGTTTCTATACACGTAACTTGTATTTTCTGTGGACAGTCGACTATGGACTGTGAACTAATCAAACTTTCCACGAATAAATATACTCTTGGTCTTCAATCTCCAACGCTTGTTTGGTTAGCTTCAAAGGATGGAAGGTGTCTACCATCACCGCTAATTCTTCGGTACCCTTTTTGCCAATGGAAGCTTCGGCGGTGCCGGGGTGGGGGCCGTGGGGCATTCCACCAGGGTGCAGCGTAAACGACGCTCGCTCCACTCCTTTTCTGCTCATGAAGTTACCTTCAGCGTAGAATAGCACCTCATCCGAATCAATATTGGAGTGACTGTACGGAGCCGGGATAGACTGTGGATGGTAATCGAACAGCCGGGGTACAAAGGAGCAAACCACAAAGTTGTGTCCTTCAAACATCTGATGTACCGGAGGCGGCTGATGAATACGCCCGGTGATCGGCTCAAAATCGTGAATAGAGATCGCATAAGGGTACATGTATCCGTCCCACCCTACTACATCAAATGGGTGATGGGTATAGATAAAGCTTTGTAGCTGATTATGCTTCGCAATTTTCACCTCAAAGCCACCTGCTTCGTCTTTGGCTTCTATAAATTCTGGGGTTTTAATGTCGCGCTCGCAAAACGGACTATGTTCCAGCAACTGCCCAAATTGGTTGTGGTATTTACGAGGGAATTTTATCTCTGAATAACTTTCAATCACCAGAAAGCGACAGGGCTTGTCTAAATTGATCTTCCATTGATGGGTAATGGTACGGGGCACGTGTACGTAATCGCCCTGCGTGAACTTCACACTCCCCAATGGGCTAAGCAATTCTCCTTCACCATCGTGCACGTACACTAGCTCGTCGGCCGAAGCATTTCGGAAGAAGTAACGCATATTTTCGGTGGGCTGGCACATGGCCAGACGAACATCATTATTGCCCATCACGTGTTGCCGACCACTCAGCCAATCACCTTTTGGCTGTATATTTTTCCCCAGTAGGTGGCGGTGCTGCATGTTTTTTTCATCAGCATAATCGATACCGAAATGCACGGGCTTTCCCACCCTGTCAATAGAAGTAGGCGGGTTGATATGGTAGGCAATAGACGATATACCACTGAAGCCTTCCGCTCCAATTACTTCTTCATAATACAACGAGCCATCCGGTTGCCGGAATTGAGTATGTCGCTTGGGCGGAACCTCTCCGCGTTGAATGTAATAAGCCATCGGTTTAATGTTTGATGATTAATGACGGATGAATAATGAAAAAGCGACTAATCATTAGTCATTATAAATTGCCACGTAATGCCTGTTCCCTTTCAATTGCTTCAAATAGGGCTTTAAAATTGCCTTTTCCGAAGGATCGAGCCCCTTTTCGTTCAATGATCTCGTAAAATACGGTCGGTCGATCCTGCACTGGTTTGGTGAAGATTTGTAGCAGATAACCCTCATCATCGCGATCAACCAGAATGCCTAACTTACGCAGTTCTTCTATCGGCTCGTCAATATCTCCTACCCGATCCTTTAGATCATCATAATAATTGTCCGGCACATGCAGAAACGCTACACCGTTGTTTCGTAATTGGGTGATGGTCTGAATGATGTTATCAGTAGCGATAGCAATATGTTGTACTCCGGCTCCTCGGTAAAACTCCAAGTACTCGTCAATCTGGCTCTTCTTTAAGCCCGGCGCGGGTTCGTTAATTGGGAATTTGATACGCTCATTGCCGTTCGACATTACCTTCGACATCAGTGCCGTGTACTTGGTAGAAATATCCTTGTCGTCGAAGGAAACCAGTTGCTTGAAACCCATCACATCGGCGTAGAAATCAACGAAGGCGTTCATATCACCTAGTTCTACGTTGCCGACAATATGATCTACGTACTTAAGCCCTACGCTTCGGTTTTGTAGGTAAGGGTTGTCAATTTTCTTGAATCCAGGCATAAAAAAGCCCCGGTATTTCTTGTTTTCTACAAAAGTGTGGATGGTATCGCCATAGGTTTTAATAGAGGATATCACAATCTCACCATCTTCGTCAGAATAAACCTGAGGTTCTGCTACAGATTCAGCTCCACGCTGCGTGGTGGTTTGAAAAGCTTCGCGAGCGTCTTCTACCCACAGTGCAATATCCCGCACTCCGTCACCATGGCGAAAAACATGATCAGCAATGAAACCTTCAGGCTTGATGGGAGAGGTCAGGATAAAGCGCACCTTATTTTGCTGAAGCAGATAACTAGCCCGGTCGCGATGCCCGGTTTCAGGGCCTAGGTAGCCAATAATATCATAACCGAAAGTATAGTGGTAGTAAAATGCCGCTTGCTTGGCATTACCGACGTAGAACTCAATGTAAAAAGTACCATTAATCGGCAAAAAATCTTGCTCGGCTGCTTCTTGAATAATTCCTTGAGTTTGCATAAATAATTACTTTTTATGATCACCTAGTAAACAAGATTACTAACAATACATTAATAGAATTATTAGTTATGAGATTGTAATTTATATATCACTAATTTTCACGCTAAATATTTTTATTTTATTAAAATCTCTGACATTACTTATTCTTTAAGACGAATAAACAATATCGGAGGTTTTATTGCCTTCTCTCTAACAAATTTAGTTAAGTATCTTTTGAGATTACTTTAAAATATTTAGTATATATTTATAATACTTAATAAAATTAATAATCAGAGAAACTTAACTACGGTATTAGTGGATATAGATCAGCTTAATCAGGGAATTCTTAGAAAATTACAAGAAAATGCGCGAGTTTCAGTATCCGAAATTAGCAAAGAAGTGGGGCTTACTGCCCCAGCAGTAGCTGAGCGAATCCGGCGGATGGAAGAGGCAGGAATTATCCAGGCTTACCGGGTAGAGCTCGACTATGAAAAGCTAGGTTACGCCTTGCAAGCGTTCGTGACAATACGGATTTACGCTAACCAAAGCCAACGCCTGATTCATTTCTTGGAGCGGCAAAAAGAAGTTCAGGCTTGTTACGCGGTTACTGGCCGGGAAGGTTACTACATCGAGTTAAGAGCGTCTAGTTTACAAGAATTAGAACACTTCATTATGAAACTGACTGAGTTCGGCGAACCCAATACTTCTATCGTGCTTTCCAAAGTAATATAGTCAGCTTCTACGATCCATAACAGCTTCTTTACTTTACGCCCTGAGCGGTAGTCCACCAACCATTTCTCTTTCTGATGTATACAATTTGTCCGGTATGGTAAGCCGTATGCGAAAGCATGTTAGAAATCTCGGTTCCGACGCTATCTAGCTGTTGCGCTGTAGCGTGCTCTACGGCCTGTTGCCATTGGGTTTGGATACTATCGGCTTTTCTCACAGCTATGCTCCAGTCCAGATCATCAAACTTTCGAAAGGTGGTTTCATTATCCCCGTTAAAATCAGTGACTACTTCTCCTTGAACTACCCTCAAAACTCGTTCATTCCAGAATACTACGTGTGATAATAATTCCCGAATGGAATGAAGGTCAGTGCTATCTCGCCAATCCGCTTGCTCGGCGGTGAGTCCTTCTATGGCAATACCCAGTGGAACGTACCAATCTTTAGTGGTGTGGTTATTAGCGATTTCTTCTAACAAGACTTTTCTGACGCTATTGGTCTCTGGCTGAGCCGTACAACTCAACAGGAGAATGATAAAACTAGAAATGATGATAATTTTCATAGTGTGAGAGTAAAAGGTATCACTAGTTGCGGCAAGTAATCTGATTTTTTTTAAAGTCTTCCAACCATTTTAGCTAAAGCGGGGTCGGTGTAAGTAATAGATCATGTAGCATTATGCTAGCAATGAAGAAGTACGTTTGGAAGTAAACGGACCGGCAGTTGGCTAAGCGAACTGTCGGTTTAGTTTTTTCAGCACTCCTACCACCTGATCTAACTGATTATCTAAGAAATCTAGATGAGTGACGAAGCGCACATCTTGCTTACCAAAAGTAACCGCCTTTACTCCGGCTTTCTCTAGCTGAGATAAGAAATGTTGAGGAGTAGTATCTTGAAGCGTAGCGATCACAATATTAGTTTCTACGGGAAGCACCGAAGTTACATAACTACAATCCTGTAAAGCTTCAGCGAGTACTTTTGCCCGTTGATGATCTTCTCTTAGTTTTTCCACGTGATGATCAAGAGCGTAAATGCCAGCCGCTGCCAAATAACCTGCCTGCCGCATTCCTCCCCCAAACACTTTTCTGACCCTCCGAGCTTGCTTAATAAGATCATGACTACCTACTAGTACTGAACCTACGGGAGCCCCCAACCCTTTAGATAGACAAACCGAAATAGAGGAAAAGTACTTTCCGTACTCTGCCGGCTCGTCACCTGTTGTTACCAACGCATTGAACACTCGCGCTCCATCCAGGTGTAAGGCTAATTTGTGTTTTTGACAAACTTCGGCGATTTCCTTAATTTGATTTAGTTGGTAGCAAGCACCTCCTCCCTTATTCATCGTATTTTCCAGAGCCACCAGGCTAGTAGGTGGAAAGTGAACATCATCCGGATTAATAGCAGCATCAACCATTTCTGCTTTAAGAACTCCTCGTTCCCCGGTTAGCAATCGCACTGATACTAGAGAGTTGTACGCCAATCCGCCACCCTCGTAGAGATAGATATGAGCATTACGGTGGCAGATGACCTCCTGCTGAGGCTGAGTTTGGGCACGAATGGCAATCTGGTTAGTCATCGTACCCGAAGGACAAAACAGTCCGGCTTCCATTCCAAAAGTACGAGCTGTCTTTTCCTCTAGTGCCTGTACAGTTGGGTCTTCGCCAAAAACATCATCTCCCACTTCAGCTTGTATCATAGCTTCTAGCATAGCAGGAGTGGGACAGGTGACAGTATCGCTGCGGAGGTCAATCATAGGTTTGGTGTTATAGCGCGTGGTGTTATGGCGACCGTCGCGCGGTGTTAATGTATCCTGGTGTTTATATGTTTAAGATTTACAGTAGCCCGAATCTTTCGGAACCAGAACACTTTAACATTGCTGATAAACCACTAAATTACTAGTAGAAACGGCAGATGCAAAAAAATACTGATTCTCACGCAACCTCTAGAAAAATTCCTGCATCTTACTGTTGAAATGCCCGAAAGCTTATGGGATTAAACATCTACCAAAGTCGAACATTGGATACACTCGTTGACGGATTACGTAAGAACGATAGCCGTTCGCAGCAGGCGGTATACGAGCGTTTTTCGCCTGTGATGTTCTCGGTGAGTCTACGCTACGTAAAGGATCACGATAGTGCCCAGGATGTTTTGCTCAACAGCTTTATGAAGGTGTTTAGTAATATTAAGCAGTTTAAAGGTGACGGAAGTTTTGAAGGTTGGATGCGACGCATTGTGGTGAACGAAGCCCTGATGTTTTTGCGAAAGCACAAGAATATGTCGGTAGAGGTAGATATTGAGGAGGCTCAGGACAGGGCAGCTACGACTTACGACCATCTAGAGGCCGAAGAGCTATTGAGTCTGGTTCAGCAGTTACCCGTTGGCTACCGAACTGTATTTAATATGTACGCCATTGAAGGCTATTCCCACGCCGAAATTGCTGAGAAACTTAACATTAGCGAGGGTACTTCTAAATCACAATTGAGCCGGGCGAAGCAGTTGCTACGACAGATGTTGGATCGGCTCGATCAGTCCTATCAAGATCAAATCGGATAATTATGAACGATATTGAAAAATTATTTAAAGAAAATCTTGCCCAGCATCCGGTAGCTCCGCCACTGGGGGTTTGGGAACAACTTCAGCAAGCTCAGGCTGCGGATGAGCGGAAAAGGGGTTGGTGGTGGATAGCTGCTTCGGTTGCGCTGTTTTTACTTTTGGGCAGCGTTTTCCTACTAAATTATCAATCTATTTCGCCCGCTAACCCAGTTGCTACAGAATTAAGGGTTGAGGACGATCAGAAATCTGTTGAAGAAATACGTCCAACTCCTTTAGCAGAAGAAAAAGTTACAGCAAAAGTGCAAACTACTTCTCCGAAAAAGATGGAAAGCATTCCGGTGAAAAGTGAAGTGAGAAAAACCCCTAAGCTGAAACTGCCAGTGGAAGTAGTAAAAATAAAACGTCCAGTAACATTAGCTAAGCTTAATGCAACTGTCCCTCAAGCAATGGAATCTGATCTTCCGAAACTGGTACAGGCACTGCCGGATCAGGCAATTGCTCAAACTTTAGGAGAGGAAAGTCAATCCGTTACTATTATTTATAAATCGGGAACTGCGAAAAAGTCAGAACCCAATCGTCCATTAGAAAAAGCTTTTGCATTTTTGACTAATGTGAAGGAAGGTGGAGTAGGTTTCTCAGAGTTGCGTTCGGCCAAATCTGAGATTATTTCTAAGGCCTTTTCTAACAAACAAGAATCTATGCCTGCCGAATAGACTAACCATTTATTAACCCATTTTTAAATTTAATTCTTATGAAAACGTTATTCAGCATTTTGCTGTCCCTGATAATCTATGCCCCAGAAACTGTCGCCTTGGCAGCTGAACCGATTGTTCAAGATACCATCATCATTCGTTTGGGAGATGGCGAAGAGGTGATGATCATTTCTGAGAGTGGTAATGAAGTAGAGTTGCTCAAGCAGTTTGATATGAATGCTATTTTGCGTGATCTGGAACATACGAACGATTCTACAACCGAAGGTAGCATCTACGTAGAAATACAAGACCAAACGGGAAAAAAGTACGACTTTGAAGAAGAAGAGATAGAGCTGACGTTAGAAGAGAAACTGGAACGCCTGGAAGAAAGAATGAGTGGGATAAGCTGGTCAGGTAATAGTTCTATGTCATCTTCTTCAGGATCATCTTCATCTTCTCAGAGTTCTCATCGCCGTCGCTCAGGTACATCTTCAACCATGATGTTTGATTTTGGGCTTAATAACTTTCTAAGCAACGGATCTTTCCCTGACGAAACCGATGAACTGTACGCCGTAAAGCCATTGGCTTCCTGGAATATTGCCTTAGGGATTACCAATACTACCCATATAGCTGGGCCGTTGCATCTGGAGTGGGGTGGGAACATCAACTGGTATAATTTTAAGTTTCAGAATGATCGTACCCGCATGGAGAAAACTCCGGATGGTGTCGTTTTCTTTGAAGATTTAGATGTGGTTGATCCCCGCAAAAGTAAGTTTGTCGTCCCTTACTTAAATGCCCAGCTTGTACCCATGTTTCAATTTGGACGAGCGCGTCGGGATGGCTGGTTTCCATTAGATCGAGACGAGGATTCAGGTTTTCGGATTGGAATGGGCGGTTATGCCGGATACCGAATCGGCAGTCGCCATAAAAATGTATTTGTAGAAGACAACGATCGGGAACGAGTGAAAAACCGGGTCAACTACTTCGTCAATAACTGGCGCTACGGGGTTCGCTTCCAACTAGGCTTTCGGAGCTTTGACTTTTACGCAAACTATGACCTGAATGAGCTGTTCGTAGCAGGCAAGGGGCCAGAACTGAATGCCTTTAGCTTTGGGATTATGTTCTAGGGCTTCCATAGATAATCAGGCATAAAGGCTGGGCAAGGGTTTTTCTTAACCTTCCGGCTTACTTTACCGGGATTAGACTTGGTCGAGAACTGAAGGGCTAGCGATATTTCGTGGGAACCTCCTGAAGAAGCTGGCCCTAGCTTAGAAACGGTAAGATCATAGCTATACCCGAACGAGAAACCATTAATGGACAACCCAAAAGCCATCGCCAGCGCATCGTGATTAATAGTACGAGGCATGTCCTGCTGAATGGGTAAACCTTTATACCAAACCCCTAGCATCAACATTCGGTAAAAATACGATAGCCCTACGTCTAATTGGTTGAATTTGCCCTGTTGACGGTACTGAAATGAAGGATTGATGCTGGAAGCCATGCGATTACGGAACGGCCCCAGATCAATAGGGATTTTATAACCGGCGTGGATGGAAAACCGCATCGGTAGCACACTTTCTTCTTCCAATACCGACTGGTTTGGACGATTGAGATGGTGTACAGCCACTCCCCCCCAGAAACGTTTATCATAAATCAATACTCCAGTAGCAAAGTCAAAATGATTTACGTTTTCTAGATTCCGTAAAGCGGGATCGGTACTAGGTGCATTAGGATTACCAAACTGTAATTGATCAGCAAAAACGAGTTTGGAATAATCTAGACTTTGCATGGTATAGCCAATCTGCAATGAGGGAACAGCCTGTAAACCGTTAGTGATAGGGATTCGGTAAGAATACGTTGCTCCAATACTAGTAGACTGTAAGCTAGCGGTACCCGCCCGGTCGTTTACTGCGATCAACCCAACGCTGCTAGGCGAGCCTTTAATGTTGTAATCATACGAAAAAGCGTAGGTTACAAAAGCCTTAGGTAAGCTAGACCAATGGTTTCGATAGTTAATAGCCGCTCGGTGCTGACGGGTTGCCCCGGTAAAAGCTGGATTCAGATAAATAGGAGAAGAGTAGTATTGGGTAAATTGTGGGTCTTGTGCCCGTAATTCCCCTACACTTATTATCAGTAATAGTAAAAAAGTGAAAAATCTTAACATAGTTTCCTTATTCATACACTCCACCATCTTATCGAAGCAATGTTACGTCACCCACCACCGTCCGCGTACCGCCGTCGCTGAACTTGAGCTTTACCTTGTAGACATAGGCATCCTTCGGGCATAATCTTCCTTTGTAGTAGCCATTCCAACCTTGCGTTTTGTCAAAACTTTCAAACATTAACTCTCCCCAACGATTATAAATCATCATGTGAAATTCAGTCACTCCTTCAAAAACGGGTAGGAAGATATCATTCTGCCCGTTAGGGCCTACCACCTCTGAGTTACTCGGGCCAAATGGACTAGGGGTGAATGCGTTAGGTACTTGCACAGTTCCCCCGTCCTCAATCAACACAGCTGACTCTAATACTAGTGTATCACGGCACCCTTGATTAGATTCGGCAATCAGGGTAACATCATAACTACCAGGGGTTTCGTAGGTATGCTCAGGGTTGAAATCAGTAGAGGTGTTGCCGTCGCCAAAATCCCAGTAATAATTTTCTGCCCCCAGACTCAGATTAACAAAGTAAATCGGGGCACCTAAGAAAGCCCGGTCGGGACGAAGGTTAAAAAATGCTCGGGGAGTTTCGTATACTTCCACACTAAACTCTTTTCTCTCCACTACCGTAACCCCAGCACTATTGCTAGCTTCTAGCGTGATGGTATAAAAACCAGGTTCGTAGTAGGTGTAGACCGGATTTTCTTCGGTAGAACGACCTTCGCCTTCACCAAAGCTCCATCGGTAACTATCGGCTTCAGCGTAGCGGCTCAGATTACGGAACTGCACGGTAAGCGGACGACAGCCTTTGGGTGGCTCGTAAGAGAAGTCTACTTCGGGCAGGAAGGGTTCAATAATAATTTCTTTCACTAATGTATCCACACAACCCAATGCGTTCTGCGCGATCAGAGTAATGTCGTAGCGCCCAGTATCCGCATACTGGTGGGTAGGTTCTTCTAAAGTAGAAGTTGTTCCGTCACC
>ERZ1740060.20-NODE-20-length-180083-cov-11.593019_pt1 | contig 180083 bp, 158 predicted proteins | sample MGYA00581743_ERZ1740060 | MGnify/ENA primary metagenome ERZ1740060 (study PRJEB43018, sample SAMN04849235) | marine metagenome | isolation source: floating plastic debris | place: Pacific Ocean | collected 2008-08-27 | study: EMG produced TPA metagenomics...
AATTCTGACTTTCAAATAGTTAATCCCATCAACTGCTTTTATCAGGGACGACTAATTAGGGGTTCCTTTATGTAGACGAAGCCTACTGAGGGCAATGTGGGGGGTGATAGTATCATACCCCTTTTCTTTACAATCCACTAAAGGGTGATTTGGTGCATTCCCCTACCCTTAAATAGCCCACTTTTGGGGAATCTTACACCTCACTGATCCTGTAGATCAGGACGAAGGGGCTTCTGTGACTTACGACGCGAAGCGCGTCGTAGCTGAATTACATGTTACTAGGAATTTCACCCTTTTGTGCAACGAACCCGTCATTCTGAATCGTATCAACTAAAAATCTAACTCATATTTATAGCTTCGATCAATTCCAAAAGAATATTCCCGACTAAAGTCGCCGCTTGGCACATAGCATAAGGCGACGTAAGAGTGTGATAACTGACTTTTATAGAGTGCTATTGATGTTGGTTTAGGGCCTTGCGAACATGCTATAATATTATACTTCTCTTTGAGCTTCTTTATTTCAGAGTTTATGATACTTAGTCCAAAATCTTTAGAAAATGCATCAATGGTAAAGGTTTTTAGATCAGTTTGACCTTTAATAGCACTCAAATGTTTTTCCTTGGAATTTCTAACCTTATTCTCAAATTGATTACCCTGTTGTATACCTAATACCATGAGTTTCGGTTCATAATAATCAACCAACTTTCTTGTTCTTATTTCGTCAAATCCAGTAATTAGAAGTACAGCTGTTGGCTTGTTGAACTCACTTATCCCAGAATGTTTAAGGAGCAGTCTAGGAGATTTAGGTTCTTTGCTCAACCATTTTTTAGTATACTTTTTTGGTGAGTGATAGATACAATCAACTCTAGTACAGTACTTTCTAAGAAAAAAAATCAGAGTCCAAATAACCTCTCTTGGTATTGTGCTAATATCAACTACCGGCTTCTTAAGACTCTTATGATTTCCATCGACAAGAGATTCAAGCCTTTTCCAAGTGAAAAAGGGATCTTCATAATTCAACTCAACTAACTCGAAATGAATGTGTTTTTTCTTACAGTATTCTTGGATTTTAGCTTTATTTTGATTCTCATCATGAGAGCCTGAAATATTTACAAAAAGAAATACTTTTTTTGTTTGATTGAAATGCTTGCAATCCTCCTTAATTCCTAAAAAGCTTCGCTCTTCCCAGCTAAGTCCAGCAAATAATATGTTACTAATTGTTTTCATCCAAAAAGCTCTACTTGGATATCTTGATCTTCTTCATCTCCATCATTATCATTATATGGTATTTTAATATTATTAGACGCTGCATTCCATAAATCTGAACATTTTATTGATACTCGAGCATGCTGTCCTTTTGGATCTAGGCCTCTTGTAGGTAATAAAATTCTGTTTGGAACATAATAAGTTTCTTTTCTGCCATCATCCTTAGCATTGCCTTGTCTGGTGTATAATACCTGTGCTAACTGAGCTATCTTTAGAAGCTCAAGGAGTTCGTCATATCTTTCATGATTTTGTTGGGATATGGTGAACATTATTGCCCTAGGTTCAGACTTGTGACGCATTAATCTACTATGAAATAGAATCATGAGATTATCGAAAAGTTTATATACCATCTTGGATTGGTCTAAGGAACACGTTTCTATTTCATTTTCCAATCCTTCTTGTAGTCTTTTCCACATTGCGTCACTTCTTTCTATTAGAATTTGCTTTTGAGTTTTAGGTGGAATGGAAGATATATTCTTTTTACCCTTAGTCGATGAAATCATGAAATCAAACATGTAGTAACATGGATCTAAAAGGTTTCTTACGATTCCTGTTGAAACGTCGATTATTGTATCAAACCCTGAATAAGGCGGAAGGTTTGCTTTGGCGGATCTACTACGAAAGTAGTATGCCCGTCCATACTTATATATATGATCGGTTACTTTCTTTTTTTCACTTTCCCCATATTTCTTTTCTCCCTCTTTTTTGGCAACTTCTTTGAAGTTTTCAATTCCTTTTTCTAAATCTGGATTGGTTGGAAAAAACGCCTCTGGTTCACAATCCAAGTTATTGATTTTCTTTAATCTCCTTTTCACAATGCTTTTGGCCAAATTTGAAAATTCTGAATCCTTATTGTAAAAAGGTTTCTCTAAGTCTATTGTAGTAAAATCGTGACCTTCTAATATAGCTCCTCCAGTAGTAGTTATTCGTCTAGGCTTATTGACTTTAGCTGTAGCAACTTTAATGCTGAAGTCTGAATGATCTCTATACGCAATCCATGAATTAAGCACCTTAACTTGATGAATGTTTAAATCTTGAGCATCATCAATTAAGAATATAAAATGGGTGTTTTTGAGTATCTTAGCTTTTTTTATCTTGTTCATCAATGGTATGAGGAGCGTTGACATTGTTAAAGCCCTAGAATAAAATTCATCATTTTTTGTATCGTTTGCCTGTATTTGGGTATTAATATTTTCTTTGATAACCCACTTATTTACAGCGTCTAGGAATGATAATTTTTTGTTCAATTCAATTGAGAATATATATTCAAAATCTTCTTTGAATTCTTTATCTAAATCTTTGAAAGCCTCCTTAACCTCTTCTAAATCCTTGAGAGAGTCTGTTAGTTCATAGGCAATAGAAAGTACAAAATAGTGTTCCGCACTTATCTGGGCTTTATAATCATTGTCTAATAATAAATATTCTCTTTTGTGAAACAAGGGGGTGATGCACGGAATATGTACCGCCACTTTCTCGAACAGATCTTCATCTTTGTTTCTTTTTGGATCCTGATATTTTATCTTAAAAGAGCTATAAAGAAGAGCCATTGTTTTGCCTGACCCTCTCTCTCCAAGAAGGAATATGTTTCTTTTTGATTCCAGAAACCTTGAATAATTGAAATGAGGCTCGTAGTAATCAAGTATCTCATTAACAGTTAAGTTTTTGGCTGTTTCGTACTCAAATGGATTTTTCATGATTCGACCTCAGCTTTTATTTTCTCAAAAACTTTTGTTATGTCACATTCAGGATACTTACTCACAATACTTTTGGATGGAGATCCATTCCTTCCAGGCACGGGTATATCGTCCTCCAATTCAATTTTTTGGATCAATAAATTCTCTATTGGTAGGTTATTTATATTAAATTGAAAAGACACTTCAGTCTTTTTAAATGGTATTAAAATGTTCGAATAATAACGAGTATACTTTCGTTCTTCATCGAGTTTTATTATTCTTCCGTAAGCAACTTCAAGTGAGCTCTTGAATTTGGATCCATCAGGATCATCAATAGGATTATAGTTAAGGTGACACGTTATTACCACTCTCCCAGAGCCTCGATCAATAAAAATATTCGCTATGTTTGAGTACTCATGATACTTAAGACTCTCTTCGCTGTACCCCCCTTTTTCTCCTGATAATTCTTGCCTATAAAGTGAAGTTCGGTGAGGCCCTTCTTCACATTCATCACCAAACCGTAAAATTGCGGCTAGTTCTCTCAACCTTATTTTTTCACCATCTTCCAGGTTTGAAAATTCATCAACTTTTTTGAGCGTATCAAGTACATTTCCATTAGTATCCCTTCCAGTGTGAGCCTCAACTGCCGAGAGTATCAAATTTCTTTCTTGTATATATTTTGTGTGGTCTTCTCCTCGAACTTTATTATATATTTCTGCAACCCTCTTCTTACTTTGATGACCATCTCTACCTTTGATATTGCCAACATCGTGAAACAATACTATCATTCCTAGGGCGTATATTTCATGAGCATTAAGACTATCCTCATCTATTAAGTGATAAACTCTTTTCAGAACATTTTTTATGTGGGATGAATCATGGCGCGTAAGATCAGGTTCAGCAGCTGCAATTTCACCGTATATTTCTTCAATCAATTTATTTCTAGCTGAGGTATATTTTTGATAATAAGCCTCAGCTTCATTTTTAGTTAAAACTTTATTAAGTTTTCTTTCAAGCAGTTCCTCAAAATTTTGCTTATTCCAAATTGCCATCTAAGTTCAATATTTCTTCAAACACTTTTTTTGCTAGTAAGGGAGGAACAGCATCAGCAACTTGTTGCTGTTGATATCCAATTGAGCCTTGAAAAATATACCTATCTGGGAATGACTGAAGCCTTGCAGCCTCTCTAACTGATAGACCCCTATCTTCAAAAGGATGTATAAGCATATTTTTTCTAAAATTGCCTATGACTTTTGAGGGCTGATTAGCTAATAGTCTATGATATATGCCTGTGTGACATCTATTTCTGTCGGCATAATTTTGCATTAATTCCTTTGGAATATTTTGCCAATTTCCACCTTGAGGAACATGTTTATACCTGGTAATGATGGTTTCTGAATTCCTTGTAACCAAATTATTACTACAACTTTGAGCAGAATTTCTTAACAGTTTGGCATACTCGCTTACCTGTTCATTTTTCGAGTACCGAAGTTGGTCAATTGTATTGCCATTACCTACTAAAGGCAAATCCTCAATTGCTTCTGAAACCGTAATTCTTTTTTTTATTTTGTGCGGAAAATTGTATTCTAATCCAATCCGATTGGCCACAATGAAAAATCGATTTCTTTTTTGAGGAACTCCATAATCTGATGCATTTAGCAAGGCATAAAAAACTTGAAACCCTAGTATATTTAGCTCATGAAGGATATTATCAAAAAAGACTCCTCCTTCGGTTTCTTTGATGCCAGATACATTTTCGATCACTACCCATTCTGGATTTAAATGTTCAATAAACCGAATAAATTCTTTGTAAAGCCAATTATTAGGGTTCTTAAAATTCCGTGTTCTTGAATTCGATACAGAAAAACCTTGACAAGGCGGTCCCCCAAACAAAACTAGCTTTTGATCAATGTGATGTCTTACTTTTTCAATATCAATATTTTTAATGTCGGAATTTATCATTTTTACCTCTGGCAAGTTATGATGGTAAGTTGAGGCGGCAAATGAATTCTTATCGATAGCTACCTTTACATCAATACCTGCGTCTATTGCTCCAAGAGATAACCCGCCAGCACCAGAGAATAAATCAATACCTTGAAATACCTGCACCTGATTAGGAAGTAGTGAATTTTAAATAAAAATTCTAAAAATATATGTAACTCTTCAATTATCCACATATAGAACAGATAAAAAGATTGAAATAAGATTATATTAAACTATTTAAATATATTATGTAATATATCATATTTCACATTTGGTCTAACAAGATTTGTTCAATCAATCGGATGAAGCAGTGTTCGTCACCAATTGCTTACCAGTAGTCACTCCAGACCTCCAGGTCATGACTTAAGAGCTTTCATTACCCTAAGGATAACTTAGGGATAGCAATATTACCATTTGAAGTTAAAATTTCCATCTACTCAGGAAAACAATCTAGACTTCTCTGTTTCACCTGTTCGGCTCTTATTCTATCTTGACCCACAATATGAGTTCCTACATTTTGGTCTATCTTGAGACAGCAACTACCACAACTTGTAAGGCATCCGCCAGGAGCACCACAGTTTGGACATGTACTCATGATAATAGTATTTATGTTAGAAAATTCATAGATACCTATTCTAATATGTTCTGTTTAGGTTGCTAACCTGATAATTTTAAGAAGAACAAATTCAGAATTTTTGATGAAAATATCATTTTGGAATAAAGAAATTATTTAACATTATTACAATACCCGATATTGGGTATTTTTGAACTCATATATCCCATTATGGTAATAGTAATATCATTGTTCCGAAATTTTCTTCCAGTGTGCTCTTGGTTCTCTCTACCTTATGGAAAGCTGTTATTAATCATTACGGTCTAGTGGGAGCACTGTACTTATTCGGTGTAAGAAAGGGTGGTATTTGACACTCAGCTATTTTTTTGTTACGAGTAGCTATGCCTAAATTCTACGTTGTCTATGAAATGAGCCATCCTGAAGAACCAGATCATCCGTGGTACGAAGAAACTGGGAGTTTCGATAGTCCAGAACATGCTAAAAAACATATTTCTTCACAGTATCCGGAATGGAATTATACATTTCATGAGGTTACGCTACTTGATAGCTAGGATTTCAAAATCAAGAAGAAAGTCATTACAAAGCCTCCTTCTAAGATACGACTATATTAGCCTCATTCATTTAATGTTAGAACCCTTAGTTTAGCCAGGAGTGTACTAAAGGTTGGTTTTGTAGATACTGTTCTATTTTGGTGTTTCAATCTATTTGCTTCTAAAGGTGAATTTTATTTGTTTAATTATCCAGTTGAGCTAATGGAGACCTCTACAGAAGGTTATGCAAGTGCATTTCTGGCATACAAGAACTCAAAATAAAATTGATAGATCATGTCAAATGTCGAGAATAGACCAGACAAAGAGTCCTCAAGTGATAGTAATTTCAAGTATTTAATCGATAAAGCTGTAGAGTTAATAGAGAAAGTTTTATATGGAATCTTCAGATGGATAATCAAACCCAAAACTTGGAACTATCTCATATTGTATGCGATAACACGATTGATTGCCGAGTTCTCTTCGATCAAAGACGGAATCTACGAGATAATTGATAATTGGATCAAGAGTACACCAGACATGGATTCTCTATTGCTGTTTTTCTTAGATGCAATAAAGATACTTATTGTATGGTTTGTAGATTCAGGATCGGAGGGTAGCACTCTTAAGTGGTTTTTATTTATTATAGTGATTGTACTTATCAGTGTAGTACCTTTTATTCAGTTTATTAATCGGGAAGGTAAACAAAAGATTAGAGTACAAAATTTAAGAAGAGGTATAGATGAAGAAAATTTTAATACTATTTTTAAAGAATTGGAAAATATTGCTGATGAACAGAATCAGAAGGAATTCAAGAGTAGAATTGTTTTTTCGATGGGTAGTTTTTATAGTAAGATAGATGACTATAAAGAGCTATTTATTTCATCTGATTTTCAGAAAATGAAAAAGAAATTGGGGAAAAACGAAACAACCTCAATAAATAAGATCGAAAAGGTTTTTGAGTTCATTGAAAAAAAACTACGCTAAGTATGAGAATAATATTGATTTGTCTATATTTCATAGTAAGCCACCAACTATGTTATGCCCAATTTAGCCTTGATGAAATTAATATAAAGACTAACGGAAGCCTTTTGCGCTCCCAATTTACCCTAACTGATGAGTGTACTATTTTAGAGGAAGATTCAAAAGGAGATTATTATATTTACTCTCTGAATGAAGTTGAAATATCTCTTATTAGTAGTTCTCAATTTAGTAGTTCTGAATTCGGATATGTTATCCGTGTGAATTGTTGTGATGGAAATTGTATTGGACATAATGGTAAAAATTCTAGGCCCAGAAATATTCCCGCCAAAATTATTGAAATAAAGCAAGAAGAAACTGCCCTTAAAGTCGTAGCACTTTTCAATCAGTTTAAAGAATTCTTAGGTTGTCTAAATCCTGGAGGTCAGACTACCTGTATTGACTCACCTAAATAAGAATAAAAGAAGCCTATCTAAAATTAGCTCGATTCTATAGGTGTCATCAAGACACTATCAAAAATGTATTATATATCCCCCTACCCGATCCGCCTAGATTGATTCTTTTTCCTTTGGCAAGTCCCCTATCTCTGTTCACTTATCAACGTGCACAAATGTCACGCCCAAGCCGGGTTTTGATACTGATTTATCACAGTGTTGCCAGGGCGCACTAGTGGGGTAAAATAAGGTACGATAATTCAACGTTATCGTGCCCTAATAGTATGAGAGCTGCATACCTTCTGCTTTGACCTAATAAACAATTAGACTAATCTTCTTTCAGCAAAAAACCTTCCTCAGCTCACAAAGGCTTATATCAGCTTTCTAAAAGCCCGTAGCGTTTGAAAAATAAAATACGATGTAAAGATTCTACTAACTAAACTAAACAGTTGAGCAGCAAAATTTGAGTCTACTATAATGTCAGGATAGGGTCGATACGACCTTACCAAATTGTGAGCTGGATTCATTAAGTCTAAATAGACTGTTGAATGGTCTATCATGCTCTGCAATAAATTTTTAAATAGAAACAAAATTGAATGGAATGCTAAGTAGGGACGATAGTACGCGAATGGTTCATTTAAGACTGTTGCCTCTATCATGGTAAAGAAAAGCAGGTTAAATATTAGTAGTAGAATAATCGGTTTCCACCAGTTAGTCCCATGCTCATTACTGTATTTATTTGTCCATAAGATGAAATAGTCGGAAAGATGCTTTGTGAAGCCTTCGCGGCTTAGTTTTTTCAATAAAAGATTATCGGCCAGTGCTTTATAGATTATCTGATATTGTTTATTCTGGCTATTTCCGTATGCAAAGCTCAGTTGCCGGTACACATCTTCTGAGGTTTTCCAGACGGCATCGTTTTTTAATTCGTGAGGAAGTATTATAGAATTGACTAGTTTCAACTCCTGTAAAGATGAATTCCAAATCATTACCGAATCAAACTTCTCACTACAGTTAACCATTGTTATCGGTCCAACAATAGAATTGGTGACATGAAGCGTGCATTTACATGTTTTGGCTATTTTGCTATTATTGTATGTTCTTATATTACTAATCTTAACAAGATTTGAGTTGGTTAATTCAGAAATCCCAAAATACGATAGAGCATTATCGGCTATCACTAATTGGGATTTATTGCTATTTCTTAAATTAATTTGTTCAAATTGGCACTCAGTCACCAATATTTCTCCACCTACATTATTTTGTATCAAAACCTCTCTACAGTGATATAGGTGGGGTTTTATTTGTTTATCTTCTAACTTCAATTGATATACATCAGGGTAACTAAGTAGTATTTTAGCAGGGCCAATCGGCTCGTCGCGAATATCGCGGGCTATAAAATCGTACTGATTCGCTTCATTGATTAGTAGTTTGGAATCATCGGCAGTTTTGGTAATGGCGGAATAAGGAGTTCTTGAAATACCAATATAGGAGCTAATGGAGTTGTGTCTCAAATGCACTATTTGCACAAACGTATTACTTATCGCACAACTACCCCCTAAAGAACAATAATATATGTTCAAGGTAGACATGATGAGACAATCATTAAATATCAGATCCCCTGAAATTTTGACTCTGCTAAACCCTACATAACCACAAAAAATGCATTCGCGGAATTGTAAATTACTATCTACACTCATCTGGTAAGCAGAAAGTTGACCTTCAAATAGACAGCCTATAAAATTGATAAAATCGACGGAAAGTGAAGTGAAAAATGATAAATCCTTCTTTTTAGAGAATCGGTATCCAAGTAGTACCAACCGCTTATCATCTTTAGTTTTGATTATTTCTTCGAGATCACTTTTAGTTAGTAAATCGCCATCTTTTAGCTCATCTCTAGCTTCAATTCGGATTTTCATATTGGTTTGATATACAATATTATATGGTTGAAGAACACTCATAACCCATGCTCAGGTAGCACGAGTTCTGTTAGCCAGAAAATATACGCAATAGTAGCAAAGGGTCATGGTGCAATACTTATCAACTGAATTCTAGTAGGGAAGTGTGTAAAAAACGACCCTTTTCTACACACCCTACCCCTACCTCATCCCATCGCAGAAAAATCTACTCTTTTTTTCTTTGGCTTGTGTAAAAAACCAAGTAAAAATCAACGTGTAACAATTTGTTATTACACTGGACTTTTTACACAACTCTGCTAGCTTCTTTTTATCTTTGAGGAAAAATAGAAAGTATGCTGATTGGATACGCCCGGGTTTCCACCCACGAACAGAATCTGGACTTACAACGAGATGCTCTAACAGCTGCCGGATGCAAGCGCATCTTTGAGGACAAGCTATCTGGGGCCAAAGCAGAGCGCCCTGGCCTGGCGCAGTTGAAGGATCATCTGCGACAAGGCGATACGCTGGTGATCTGGAGACTCGACCGATTAGGGCGCTCGCTGAAAGACTTGATTGAATGGGTCAATTATTTAGAAGAACAAGGCATTGCCTTGAATAGTCTGCAAGAATCTATTGATACCTCCACTCCCACTGGAAAATTAGTCTTTCATATCTTTGGGGCCTTGGCTGAGTTTGAGCGTAATCTGATCCGAGAGCGAAGCCGGGCGGGGATGGAAGCCGCTCGGGCTCGTGGTCGTCGGGGCGGTCGTCCTTCAGCCCTTTCGCCTGATCAGAAGAAACTGGCTTTCAAGTTATATAAAGATAAGGAGGCGATCTCGTCCATTTGTGAACTGCTCCGCATTAGTCGCAAAACGCTCTACAATGTAGTCAACGAGATGAAACAACAGGAAAGGAAAACAGAGTGAAACTGGGTTATCTTCAACGGCATGATGATGCCAAGTATGTGCATCGCTACTACTATATTACTATTGTTCCTAATCTTTTCGGTAACTTCGTTTTGATCCGCGAGTGGGGTCGGATTGGCTCCACCGGTGGCCAGCGGAAAGAAGATGGGTTTCCCAACGAGATAGCCTCCTTGGAGGTTGGATTGAAAATCCGGATACAGAAGCGGAAGAAGGGATATAGTCAACGAACTAATTCGACAAGCAAAAGTGTCGCTTTTGCCATAGGTTTCTGATAGCGCTTTCAGTGGTGCTTTACCTCTACTTACAGGCCTTCCAGCAGCAGGGAGAGTTCGCTGCAGCCCAATGTGATCGCTTTTTGCGCGTGCCGGGGCAGACGAAATGTCTCGGCTTCCAATCGTTTATAATACAATCTTGTGCTGTCGTTCAATGTACCAGGGAGCATTATGGTAGATGCGATAAAACTTACCGTGCTGTCCGGTAAAATCCTCGTGATGCAGATGTAGCCAATCGTACTCGGGCAACTTATCGCACATTACCTCATCATCAAACAGCACCTGATAAGGGATTTCAGCGTAAGTAGGCGCTAAGGTCACAGCATCACCCCAGGGCTGATTACTCTTAGGTGAATAAACGGCGTTTTAAGATGTTCCTCCAGCTTCATCAAATCGTTGTTAGATGAAGTGCTGGCAATTACACTGATGATTTGGTTATATTGGGTATCAGAGATTACTACATAGCTCACGCCGTATTAATTACCATATAATCTCTTTAAAATTGATGATAATTTTATTCAGTTCATTATCGCTTTTCAATAGTAACACTACATCTTAAAATAAGATATAGTGTTACTAAATAAATGAAATTAAAAGTTGTCTTGAATCAAGCAACTAAGTATTCTACTAGCGTTAGAAGATGATAAATCTGCTGCAAGCCTATAGTATGCTAAAGAAGTTGTACCTTCGTATGGTCTATAAGTTGCCTCACCACTACTACTAAAAACAGAGCCTTGTTCATTATAAGCTCGACTACATTTTAACCCAAAACGAAAATCATAATTGGTATTGCAGGTAGCATTACGATCTCTAGACCATATTCTAAGCCTCCTTTTCTCTGCTTTAGCATTTGCTAACACACTAAAATAAATGGCTGCACGCTGATATACTACTTTGGCTTTCAAACGTCTTCTGTTTCCATTATATGAAAATGGATCACAATTCTTTCTGACTGCTGTAGGATCACCACAACTATTTTTTATGCGTTGTACTTTGCCTGTTGAGCCGATAGAAAGTAGTTCCAACACTTCATCATTGGTGCTGAAAAGCATGATGTTTTCATTTTCAATATTACTTGCTGCTAAATCGGTGTATTGATCCGCATGTTCTTCTTTCAGAACCAAGGCACGTTCTTCGAGCAAATCTATCTTAATATAATGTTTACCGATTTTTACGATCCTGTCCTTGTTTAAGATTTTGGGCAACATGCCATACCCTTCAAAAAGTGTGTCTTCTAGGATCTGTAGAGTACTATTACGTAAACCATCACCACTACGAAAACCATCAATACGTGACTTTAAAGAAACAAAACTTTTATTTGCCTTTGATTTATCTTCCAAAAGTTGCGGATTAGTAAAAATAGCATCGTAATCGGCTCTTGTATTAAAAGTTAAAACGGGAGTATCTTTTATATCTGCTGTTTGTGGAATAACCTCCTCTTTAACATCAAATAGTTGATCTTCTTTCTCTGAACAAGAGAACAAAAAGATAGCAAGCGAAAAGCTTATCAAAATAATTTTTTGGATTTGAAATGATTTCATTAGTTAATAGTTTAAAGGTTGAACAAAGATTGCTTAGCAAAAAACTGAGTTTTTATTTAGGGGCGCTTTGTTACAGCAAAGCGGCTTTTTTGGTTACAAGACATGATAAAGTTACATTAAAAATATGAGGTTTTTATGATTTTTTTACCAACATTACTGTAAATAAAATCAGTCACTAATTGCCTTCTAATGAATCTATACTTTTATCTGTTATCTAAAATAATTATCTCTATTTTCCCTTTTAGAATTACGGATCGGCCTGCATAAGCGATGGCCGACCCTCGGTAAATCAAATCGTTCCACGATCGATGTCCCTCCTTTTCTTGTAGGTTTTTATCTGCAAATCGGGTCGCCGTGCGATTGCAAACTAAGGCCTTTTACCTAATGCATGGTATTTTCTAGCAAACTAAAACTCGCACAACTCATATTGATGTCTATCCTTCTGAGTATCAGTCATTCTCATCGGTCTTCAGTTTTTTTATTACCGTTCTAAATCGTTGGTTTTCCTGCTCTATGGCAGCCAGTCGCTTTTCCTGGTCGATAAGATAAAGAGTTAATTCTTCAATTTTTTGCAGCAGCTTAGCATTCATTTGCACCACATCCAAACCCTGCTCGACAGCTTCTGAAGCCGAAGGAATTCCTGGTAGATGCCCCTGTTGCTGAATGAAGTGGTCTACTTCAGACAAACCGGGTAGCGTGTAGTCATCCTCAAATACGAAATCAGCCCATTCACCTGTACTTTTCAGGCTGATCTTGAGCTTTTCGGTTAAGATGCCTTCTTCTACATAGAGCTGGTAGCCAGTGGGGGTGGTGACATCCCCAATACGGACGCGGCCTGCCTCATAGAATAAGTCATCATTGTCTTTGGTCCAGTATAGCGAGTTATTATTTCCAAGGTTTTGAGATTCAAAATTGTAGATCGCCAAAATAGTCGTATCAGCTAATCGATCATTATAAATACGTACATCATCTAGCGAGCCCGTAAACCACTGCTGATTGGTGCTTTTTTCTACCCCTAGATAGCTTTCTGTAATTTCGTCTAATCCATTTGTAGGAATATTTATATCGCTTAATTTACTCCCATTGATAAATACCTCCAAGTCAGTACCAACTTCAACAGCTAGGTGCGTCCAAGTATTATAAGGTAAGACCGTTCCACCTGTAGTTGCGGTTTCAGTGGTGGAAATGTTTCTACTGTAGACGACTTCAATGACCCCCTGCTGCACACTGATGACTAATTGCTGAGTCCCATCATACCCCGAATAGAGGGTGACTTTATCCGTAGGATTCGCCGTGCAATTGATCCAACCCATCCAGACGCTCAAAGTTGGATCGTAGTTCATTGCCCCTAAGTCAATGTAGTCATCCGTACCATCAAAGGTATAAGCACTGTTGGGGTTTCCGTAGCGGTCGGCACTTAAGGTTGCCCCGAACACAGTACCGTTGTGTCCATTGCCACTAGCATCGGCAGGGGTACCATTGAAGGGGTAGTAAGCGACAAGATCCTGATCGCCTGGTAATGATTGGGCAAGCGTGGTCAGGCTGAGTAACATCAGTCCACTAAAAAATAGGTGTTTCATTGTTTTGTCTTGTTAAGTTTAATGAAGAGGATAGAGAAAAAAGTAGATGTGTTTGCAAGCTTGTTGTCTTTCATTATTATGAGTAGAATAACTTCTTTCGGTAGCCGTTCAGGGCAGGGTTGCTGTTCTATGCCCGCATAAATCAGTTTGAAAAGAAGCGTATTAGCATGGGTTATTTACAAGCTTTAACCGTATTGCAGGTATTACTACTTGTCTTTTTGTAGTTCATCTACTTCAGTTTGCAACGCTTGAATTTGGGCTTGTTGTTCTTTGACTGCATTAATAAGAATGTAGATAAAATCCATACTTCTTACTGCGAGTGTTTCTTCTCCTTCATCACCTAAAGACGTATTCACCATAAAGGGTGCTGCCTGTTGAACATCCTGCGCAACCACCCCTACGTGAAAGTCATTCTGCTGCTTATACTCAAACCCATACTTAAAGCGGAACGTCACAGGGTTGATTTTCTCTAAAATATCTAATCCATGCGAGAACTGCTTAATATTGTTTTTCAAGATTCTGTCCGAATCATCTTGAATCCCAAAACGGAATCTGACTACTCCATTTTGTTGAATGACCATGCGAGTTACCGCATCGGTCTTAAATCTTATCTCACTTCCTTCATTTCCCACGGTATCAAGGTTCTCAATAATGAACGAATGGTTATTACCTTCATCGGCATCCTGATGATAGAGAAGGTAAGCGTTAAGATCTTCCACTTTTAGTTCTACTCGTTCGTTGATATTTCTTCCGATAGAAAAATTGTTGTCAGGGGCCCCATTATTGAAAAAGTTGACATCTTGGCCATCTACCTCGAATTTTGCTCCGGGTGTTTCAGTACCAATGCCAATACTACCGGCAGTTGTGCCAGTATTTTGAATTTTGACTTCAGGTGCATAGAGTTGCCCCCATACCGGTAAAGAAAATAAAAGTAGTGTACAGCTCAGAAAGGATACTATGGTTTTCATGATATAAAAAATTTAGCGAGTCGAATTAATAGATGTTTAGTTAAATTAATGAGCACTACGTTTGAGTATCCCCACCCGGAGTTGCACCCGATCTTGAAGCGGAATTTCAGCACTAGAAAGCGCATCCCACAAAAAGAGCAGTTGTAAGGCTAACTTATCCGAGAGAGCCAGTTGTTTACCCACCCCCACAAAGCCCTGCCAGTCTAATGTGGTGGTAGAGACAGGTGCTGAGTTCTCTTGCCCAGTGGGGATCGTACCGTACTGCAATTCGGTATAGAGTAAGAGTTGCCCCTTCACTTGCCGCTGCACAAACGCCGAACCTGCGGAGAATCTCACTTGCGCGGAGAGTGGCTCCCACTGCCCCGAGGCTTGTACCGCGCCCCCTATACCAGTGGTCCAGACCCGGTTGAGCTGATAGCCCAGTTGAGGCCGTAGCTGAAAGGAAGATGTAGAAAGCTGACTAAAATTTACATTCATCCCATAGCTAAACCGTTCACGCATGGGCACCCCTTCTAACGAAGTGTTTTTTACAAAGATACTATCCCCGGTTTGCACCTGTCGGTAGGTGCGCTTGAGTTTGGTCAATCCCTCTTGCACCTGGGTAAGAAGTTGATGATTTGTATCAAAATACCGGGTAGCTTCCCCGGTAAGCTGTTGCCGGACTGCCTCTTCTTCAGGCACGGCTTGCATAGCCGGGGGCGGTAATTGACCCTCCAGTTGGTCTTGCATATAATTCTTTGCCCAGGCTTCTGCTTGCTGAGTCCCTTCCCTTAGCAGGGTATCCCGCACTTGCTGGTACGAAAGGCTATCCGGGGGCATGTACTGCTGATACGGCTGAGCCAGATTTTTGACCGCATTGATGGAATCCAGTACCCCCGATTTGGTATCCTGGAATTTTTTCCCATACCTTTGGGCAGGATCAGCGAATTCTTTCCCTTGATGCATGATGGCGCTTTCCGAGACCTTGGGCAGAGAAGCGGGTAAGTTGGGTATCCCTGGTAAAGAAGGAAAACCAGAAGAAGACTGGGGCATCTCTCCATCGGCTACTGGGGGCAAGCTGTTTTCTACAGAGAAGCCCGACCAAGGAGCAGGAGTCAAAGATGGAGGCACCCCCTGGGGGATAGGCAAGCTGTCTAGTACATCCCTAACCTGCTGGGTGCCACGATGCACTCGCTGCTGCACGGCTTGCTTTTTCTGGGCTAGTTGGTCAAGTAACTGTTGCAACGAGTCTTGTCCGGCTCTGGGTACCTGGTTTAGCGATTGCTGGGCATCCAAGCGATCGAGGGCTTGCTGAGCCTGATCAGCCAGGGAAGCCACTGAGTCTTGAATAGCAATAACACGAGCTTGAGCAGCCGTGATCGCTGAATCAGCCCCTACAGAATCATACACTGTAAGGTTAGTGGGTGATACGAACTTTTCGGGTAATTTCTGCGCATGAAGGGGAAAAACCCACCCGCAGCTTAAAAAGAGAACCAGGAACACGCACCAAGAAGAAAAAATAGGTAACATGCAGAAAACCAGTAGGTAGTAAAAAATAAACTAGGTAGATCGCAAAAAATGAAACATTCTGTGTGAACGTTTAGACAAAAATACGGTTGCAATCGCTTTAAAAACAAACGTGTGTAAGAAATATTAAACAAAAGCAGAAATCAGAACACAATAAAATAATCTACTAAAATACCCTACACCCTCTTGCCTAGTAATGATCTAAGAGACAGATTGGAAACTAGAAAGTGAAAAAAGACGCAATTGGACTGCTTGATAGTTTTACTATCAAAAGTAGAAGAAATAATACATGACAAAAAAACGGAAATAAAACGGGCATGAATTGTGAAAAAGGGATGCTACTTTTACCTCCGAAGTTTTGGCTACGCAGATTAGCCATTTTTTAAACGCTATTTTTTTACCAATACGCTAACTACCATGACGTATCCTTTTTGGAAGGGACTGATCTCCCTGTTCCTGCTACCTGCGGTCTGTCTCATCGTTTTTTTTCCCTTGAGGGCGCAGGATCCACCCCGACCGTATCCGATTGACATTATTCCCGCTTCGCCCACGGCGCAGAGCTTGCATCAATATGGCGATGTACCCGTCACCCTGTTCAATGGCTTACCTAACATCAGTATTCCATTGATGGAAGTGGGTGACCGTGATTTACGCTTACCCATTACCTTATCCTATCATGCCTCAGGCATCAATCCCGAGCAGCACCCTGGTTGGGTCGGTCTGGGCTGGAGTTTACAGGCGGGTGGGGTAATTACTCGAAGTCAACGAGGTACTACCGATGAAGTAGTGAGCGATTTTGGTCCTGATTCATTACGCTATTCTTATTATACCAACTTTGATGTGATCGATACTGCTGAGTGGTTTAGCTTGGAAAGTCTACAACGATTTGATACTGTAGATACCGGTCTTGCTCAACCCACTCCGGATGAATTTCGCTTTACATTTATGGGTTACTCAGGCAGTTTTTATTTGAATCATTTGGGGGAATGGCAAGTGAAAAGTGACCAAAACATTGCCATCCAAGTGGAAGTAGATGAACCAGCGCCCATAAGTGTATTCACTATTGGTAAAAGAGTGAAAGCAGAGAGCCAGGTTGCCCGAGCTTTACAACGGTTTATCTTAACAACAGAGAATGGGACGCGCTACACCTTTGGGGGGGATACCAGCAATATTGAGTTTACCCAACGATTAGGTGATGATGATCCGGTCTACTTTTCAGGGGTAGTAGCTACTTCATGGTATTTGACCCGTATTGAAACAGTGGATGGTCGCATAATCACCCTAGAATACGAAGCCGGACCTTGGCAAGCGGAACAAACTGTTTTGTTTCAACTTTATGAACGTATTATCAATGACAACTTTAATTTGGCGGGTAGTGTATCCCGTCAGCAAAACCCATACGTCAATTCGGCTAGCCTTATTAATCCTGTTTACTTAAAAAAGATTAGTACCCCAAACGCCGAAGTGCATTTTTCGCGTTCAGAAACCACAGAGCTAGGATATGATTTCGGCCAATTCCTGCAAAATCCTCTACAATTTTTGCCATTACAAATTATTGATGAAGGCGGAAGTCCATCCTGGTATCAGTTAGATAGCATTCGGTTAGTCGCCAAGGGAGAAGATGAATGCCGCCAGTATGTAGGTTTTACCTACAGTGAGGATGAGAACAAGCGACTTACTTTATTAGGTCTTCGGGTAATGGGTACACAAGCAGCCCAAGGGCCCTACACGTTTACTTATAATACCACTTCGCTTCCCGATTATAATACTTTGGAACAGGATCATTGGGGATACTATAATGGACGAAACTTTATAGATGATAACCCACTAGGAGGTGGTCAACTGTTCTATACCCGGGATGATTCCACGGCTTACTACACCTCCCGTATTCCGGATACTACTTTGATGAAAGCGGAAATATTAACTGAGATAAGGTACCCTACGGGTGGCAGTACCCGCTTTGTCTATGAGCCGCATGACTACTCCCAGATTGCTACTAAATATCCATTTGGGATAGAAGCTGTTTCGGGTAATCCAATAGCTGGTGGGCTGCGAATCGATAGTATCATCTCCGTGCCTGGCTATGGTGCTCCGGAAGTAATAAAAACCTATCATTATGTGAATGATTTTTTGAACGGCGGCACTGAATCAAGCGGCATCCTTAGTGATAGTGCTCGCTATGTAACGGAATATACAACAATATCTAAAGGTGATACCCTAGATATATACGAATTAAGCAGTGTGCCGGTAGAGTCCTTCTTGACGACCGATGGTAACCATGTAACTTACTCCGAAGTCACCGAGAAACTCTCGGATGGCAGTTTTACGATCTATCGCTACACCAACCATGAGAACTCAATCTATCAGGATAAAGGTGCCGAAGCAAATATAGCACCCCTGGATAATCGGTTCTGGCGTTACGACCCCTTCACAAGCCGGGAGCTTGAGCGAGGCAATCTGCTTTCTAAAACGATGTACCGGGCCGATAGTAGTGTTGTCATGGAAGAAGAATATACGTATAACAGCGATCCAGACCGCTTTAATGAGTTTGTTCGGTTTGTAGAGGTAAAAAACCGATCATTTTACATTGGGGGTGAGAATCAATTTGTTGATCAGGTCTTTGAAACTAGGATTACCGCTTACGTGGAATACACCTACACCCCCTACATGACTTCCAAGACTGAGCGGCTCTACGATCCCGAAGATGACAGTCAGTTCGTAGAAACGGTCTATACCTATCAGTACGATAATCCGGTGCATAACCAGCTCACCCGCACCCAGATGACTGACAGTGAAGACAGCATCCGAGTGACCCGCTATACCTACCCCCCGGATTTGACCAGTAACCTGTACAATAGGGATACCCTGATCGCCCGGCATGTGTTTACCCCGGCGGTGGTGCAGGTAGATTCGGTGGGTAGCCGGCAGAGCTTTCAAGTAGAGCGGTACATGAACCGGGCTTCGGGCAATACCGAGCTGATTGTGCTAGACAGCACCATTACTTATCCCAGTGGAGAAGGCATTGATCCTATCCGGATGTTCTACCAGTATGATACGATAGGTAATATTGTCCAGGTGCAAAAAGAAGATGATTTGCCTGCGGCTTTTATCTGGGGCTACAATGGTGAGTTCCCCATTGCCGAAGTGCTCAATGCGACCTCGGACCAGATCCTGTATACGGGCTTTGAAGAGGCTACCAGTAGTGTTAGCCTGGATGCCTTTAGCGGCAATCAAGCTCACGTGGGTAACTACCTGGTAGAGCTTCCTTCGCCGGGCACCTATCAGCTTACCTACTGGCAGGATACGGGCAGTGGCTGGGCATTGCAGTCAGATACGATTTCGGCCAATACCACGATCAATAGTGGAACCAACCGCATTGACGACGTGCGGCTCTATCCGGTGGGGGCACTGATGCGCAACTTGACTTACGATCGGCTCTACGGACAGACATCACTCAGTGATGCCTGCGGGATTGTCCGCCGCTTCCGTTACGATGGCTTAGGACGGCTCAAGCTCGTGCGCGACCATCAAGACCGCATTGAGCAAAGCTATTTCTACCGCTACGCCAATCAAGACTAATTTTTTTCCTGAACGCTTACTTTTCCTATATCCATGTACTACTTACGTGCTATTCTACTCCCCCTGCTGGCAGTACTGTCAGTACTATCTTGCCGGGTCGCTACTGCTCAGTGTGTCATTGATGATGCCCCTAATATGTCGGGCTGTGCTGGTTCGGTTACCCTGATGGCCATGACCAATAATGTGACTTCTTTTGATATTCCAACCCACCGCTGGTACGAGGATGCTGCGTTGACCATTCCGATAGACCCACTTTTGATTGACCAAGGGTTTGAGGGCGGGCCTAATACTACCACCTGGGCATCCCGCTATACGGTCAATATTACTCAGACGGATACCTTTTACGTCACCATTGTATGTGATGGGGTAGAAAGTGCGGCTCAGTCGGTAATCTACACGGTCACCGGGTCGGGAGGCATCAGTATTTCTACGGGAGGTAAGAGTAACACCGATGTCTGTGAAGGGGATGAGGGCTTCATGCTGATGGCACTTAATACCGATGGTAGCCAGAGTATTGAGTGGAAGTACATTGATGAGCTGGGGCAGGTTGGAGTGGTTGCGGTCAATACCATCATTTATACCCCTGATCAGGGCAGCGGTACCTACCGGGTGATTGCCACTAGTAGCTGCGGGGCACTGGATTCAGCTTCCCTGCCCGTGACCTTTCGCCCGACCCTAGGTACATTATTTGCCCCGGGCAATGAGCAGGTCTGTCAGCAAGATACCCGCACCTATCGGGCTATTGCTGCCAACACCGACCTGTATCAGTGGACAATCACCAATGCGACTGAGAATACAGATTACACCATTGATAACCTCACCACGCTGGGGGACTCGATTACGATCACCTGGTTAAGTGGTTATAGTGGAACGGCGACGGTGACGGTGAAAGCTTTGGGCTGCGCCGAAACGGAAGTATCCGATTCCTTTACCGTGCAAGTCACTGCCCCGCCTGCGGCTACCATTACCCCCATGGGGGTCACATCCTTACCGTTGGGCAGTGATACATTAGCCCTGGTAGCCAATGATGGTATGGGACTTTCCTACCAGTGGCTGATGGATGGCATGCCTCTTCCGGGAGAAACCAGCCGGATGTTCAATGCCTTTGAGCCGGGGGATTATCAAGTGGATGTGACCCAGAACGGCTGCACCACCCGCTCGGCAGTCACCAGTGTCACTCAGGAAAACAACCACAATTACGTGATTACCCGCATCTTACGGGTAGAAGACAATGGCTCAGGAAGTCCCATTGAAGAAAACGACTTGTACACGCTGTCGTCTACTCAAAAAAATGAGTCGATCGCCTACTTAGATGCGTTAGGCCGCCCGATGCAAGAGGTGCTCTGGCAGGCCAGTCCCCAGGTGACGGATCAGGTTGCCCCCCGCACCTACGACAGTAGAGGACGAGAATTCCAACAGTATCTGCCCTACGTAGGGGGTAGTAATGGCTACTTCCAGGACAATGGCACTAATCAGGCTATCAACTATTACAATAGCGGCACCAATGCCGATAAAGGGGTGGTACAAGATGCGACCCCCTACGGGGCCACTGTCTTTGAAGCCTCTCCCTTATCGCGCCCCTTAGAGCAAGGAGCCCCCGGTACCAACTTTCAGCCTGGTACGGGGCAAGCGATGGGCTATCAGTACCCCGTCAATACCGCAGGGGAAGTCAAGAAGTGGCTACTCAATGGCAGTAACTTACCCTATCAGCAAGGAACCTATCCGGCCGGAAGGTTATCGGTGACTGAACAAAGTGATGAAGATGGCAGGGTGACCAAGATCTATACGGATCGCTTAGGGCGCACGGTCCTGAGCCGGGTCGTGCTGGATGGGGGCACCGCCAGCTTTCAAGATACCTACTACGTCTACGATGTGGTGAACCGGCTGAGCTATGTCTTGCCCCCCGAAGGCAGTGATAATTATACCGGAAGCGCGGGCACTCCAACGGCGGGAGATAGCACCTTATTGAACCATTGGGCCTTTCAGTACGACTATGACGAGCGCAACAACATGACCCGGAAGCGCGTGCCCGGATCAGACTGGCAGTATATGATTTATGATAGCCGCGACCGGGTGATCTTATCCCAGGACGGACGGCAGCGCGAGCAAGATGAATGGAGCTTCACCCACTACGATGCGCTGAACCGCCCTATTGTAGAAGGGCTCTACTACAGCAGTCAGAACCTTTCCCAAATGCAGGCGACGGTCGCTACGTTTCTTACCAGTAACGAAAACAACGGCGAAGAGCTGCCCGAAGATAGTGCCAACTACCTGTTGCACGGCAGTCCGAGCTTGACGCTGAATAGTTACGAGGGGCAGCACCGCATTACAGCGGATAGTTCGATCACCCTTACTACCGGGTTTTCTATCAAAAACTTCTCAGATGAGTCCGTCACGCTCGCCATTGCCCCGGCTCCCGCTGTAGTAAATAACCCTACCTTTCCGCCCCTGGCAGACACGCAGCCCTTGCAGCTTTACTACTACGATGACCATGACTTTGACGGGGATGCTACCCCTGACGCGAGTTTCGATGCTAGTGAGCTGACTGTCCAGCAGGTGGATCTGTTTCCTATCCTGACAGGTAAGCTTACTGGTACTAAGACGAAAGTATTAAACTCTGGACTCTGGCTGACCGAGGCAATGTTCTACGATGACAAAGGCCGGGTGGTGCAAAGCCAGCGGGAAAACTCTATTGGCGGACAAGACATCATCACCACCCAGTACTCGTTTCATGGCTTGGTGCTAGGGGAATGGCATCGCCAGACCAGTGATAGCCGCCACGGCAGTGAAGATAGAACCGTGCATACCCGCAACGAGTACGACCAAGCTGATCGCCTAACAGCGACGCATCAAACCATCGATGCGAACGATACGCTGCAACTAGCCAGCTACGCCTACAATGAGATCGGGGAGCTGATCGATAAGCGACTGCATGAAGAAAGCACCAATCAGTATTTGCAGTCGGTAGACTTTCGCTACGGCATCCGGGGCTGGCTGACCCGTATCAATGGGGATAGCTTGGGGGTTACCGAGCAGCAGGCGACGGGGATCATTGACGCTACAAGTGCCGATGATCTGTTTGCCCAGGCACTGGACTACGATAATACGGTCGCTGGACTAACCACCAATCCGGCCTACAATGGCAACATCAACGCCATTCGCTGGCAGCGGCAGGGACAAGCCGATCCTTCCGCCTACGTGTACGGGTATGACTCTGCGAATCGGCTGACCACGGGTAACTACTTTGCGGGTAGTGGCACTGCCTGGCAGGCCTCCACCCATTTTGATGTGGCGGGACTGACCTATGATAAGAACGGCAACATCACTGCCTTACAACGTAATGCGGCTGATGGCAGTAGCATGGATGATCTGGTGTATGGCTACGGCACGGGGAACAATCGCAGTAACCAGCTCATCAGCGTAGAGGATGCTGGAATAGACACATTGGGCTTTGTGGATGGTAGTACCGTAGCGGTAGAGTACCTCTACGACGGCAGCGGGAATTTGACCCAGGATCTCAACAAAGCCTTGGATAGTATTGGCTATAATCATTTGAATTTGCCCGAGCTGGTACGCTTTAGCAGTGGTAACCAGATCCGCTACTACTATGATGCTCAGGGCAGTAAGCTTCAACAGGAAGTAAGTAATGAGGGTACCACCACCGAGACAGATTATATTTCCGGTCGGCAGTATGAGAATGGCAGTCTGGACTTACTGATGCACGCCGAAGGGCGGACGATCTTTGGTGATAGCAGTTTTGTGCAGCACTATGACCTCAAAGATCACCTAGGTAATGTGCGGTTGACGTTTTCATCCGAGACCGTGCAAGCGTCCATGAGTGCCAGCATGGAAACGGGGGGCAATAGTCCGGCTCTAGAAGAGCAGTACTTTGACAACATTGCTGAAACGCGGCAAACGCTGGAGTTTCATAATGCCACCAAGCCCACTACCGATGAGCCAAGTCCCAACAAAGTAGCGACCTTGAATGCGGCAAATGGACGCACCCAAGGCCCGAGTCTGAAGCAAGTGGTGCATCGGGGCGATAGCATCCATCTGGAAGTCAAGGCTAGCTACGAAGAGCACAGCAAGAAGAAAGTGCAGGCAGGGGGCATCCTGGGGGCAATCACCGGCTTGTTTAATCCTTCGGCGGCGGGGCGCGAGATGGTGGGGGCTACGGAGACGCTGAATGAAGCTTTAGCCGGGACGACATTGTTAAACCGAGATAAGACGGGGGTGCCGAAGGCGTACCTGAACTATGTAGTCTTAAATGAAGATCAGCAAGTCGTGGATCAAGGGTTTGTTCCGGTGAGTGAAGCGGCCAGGATTGAAACGGGAAACCGGAAGTCCGGTGACCGGAGTCCGGTATTGAGAATAGATAGTGTGAATCATGAGACGCTGGCAGTGGACTTGGATATTGCCGAAAATGGGTATTTATACACCTACGTCTCTAACGAGAGTAACTGGGATGTGGATGTACACTTTGATCAGATGACAATGAGCATGAGCTCGTCTCAGCCCACCGTGGTGCAGAACAATGACTACTACCCGTTTGGCCTGACCCACCAACAGCCGTTGAACGATCCGACGAATAAATATCTTTATAATGGAAAGGAATTGCAGAACGAATTAGGGTTAGGATGGTATGCCTATGGCGCGAGAATGTATGACCCGGCGATCGGTAGATTTCCAACTATTGACCCCATTTCTGATCAGTTTGTACATGTATCTCCTTACAACTATGCTCAAAACAATTCTATTAGATTTATTGATTGGTTAGGTTTAGGCGCATGCGAAGAAGGTGATTGCCCAGAGGGTTCAGATAATAATCAGGAGCCTTCTGGTATTAGCAAAATACTTTATGCATTATCTCAATATTTAGAGGAAACAGGAGAATTGCACAACCAATTATTTGGTGATGGAGAAGCATCCCCAGAAGAAAATAGAATTAGCGGTTTAACATTCCTCGTTGATGTATTAACAGCTCATTTAGAACTTTCTACAATTGATATTCAGCCAACAGGGTCTTCATCTAAAAGAAATGTAGTAACGAAAGCAGACGACGTACCTAACGTTATCTACCGTGGAGATTCAAGAGGGCCGGGAGTAATATTTAAGGAAGGATTTCAATCTCAAGGCGACAATTTAGATCTGTTAGATCATGCTTCCGCGTTGTTTGGGAGTGATCAAAGTGCATTTGTCTCAACATCGAAATCCAAGAAAGTGGCAAAACAATTTGCAGGTTCAGGAGGATTTGTGTACGAAATAGATGCTACTAAGGTCAGAGGGGTAGACGTGAATAAAGCTTTAGGTAAAAGTAGCCCTTATCCCCATGAACAAGAAATAGCTGTACCCTATATTGTTCCTGCTGATGCTGTAAAGCAAGTTCAAATAAACTATCCTGTCCTAGATTTATTTAAAATCAAAAATAAATGAAGAAAATAACTTTGCTACTTAGTAATGACAATTCTATAGAGCTGGTTATCAATAATAAGAGAGAAAGGTCATCTATTGCGGTAGAAGGTAGAGAGTATGTTGCTGACAATTTATTTGATGCATTATTGTTGTTACGAGAAAGACTAGAGTCAAATAATGTAAAGATTTTGTGTACAGGTTCACGATATGATGTATATCCTTCTCGCATGAGTATTCAAATGAGTAATGGTAGAAAAGCATATCAATTGACTCTTGGTAAACAGGCTGAAGAGAATGATGTAGTCGATATCTTTACCCCGGCTTCTGTTGAGCAGATAGGTACTGTGGCTGATCAAAGAGCTTTTTACAAACGATGGATCGAGAGCTTAAGGTAGACTAGAAGGGTAGCTTGGATTCTTGATAAATTTTCCAATAATCAATCCGTTTTTATCAACTTTCCAAGCACCTATGATGGCTTCTGGCGGAATATTTTCTTTTCCTTTATATTTATCTTCAATGACATATACATAGCCATTTGGATGATTCTTAGCTTCTTTTTGAGCTTCATTTGATGGTGAAAGAAAGTCCATTTTAAAACCTTTAAGTCCCAATTATACGAAGATTGTTCTCATTTAGAAGGCCTAATCTCGAAAAGATTGTGTTGACCTATTCTAGGGTATGACTAAAAGTTAAGTAAGTTTGGTTATGTTAAATAAATAAACTACTGCGGCAATCCTGTAATCTACCCCTTTTAAGGTATCAAATAAGCAGAATGGAAAAGGTTACTCACTTTTCAGAGGAATTTCATAGCCTAGGGTAAAGCCTACTCTAAACCCACTCCATTCAGGCTCTACTGTGTCATCGTTCACGACCAGGAAGAGGTTCTGGGTATTTTGAAAAGGTTTGGAAAAACTCAGTTGATACCCCATCCCTACTCGACATAGTACCCGATACTTGGTAAACTGAAGCGCGACCTCAGGCTCAGCCCCGAAACCTAGCGCCCTCATATGGGTTACTTGAGACTGACGCTCATCATAAACTTCTAGGTAATCTTGGATAACCAGACGGGAAAACAAGGCTGAAAATTGGAGTCCTCCCACCAATGAAAATGCTTCATTAAGGCGTAATATTTCTTCATATCGTAATCCTAACGCGTTCCTGGAAACAAGTAAATCAGAGGATAATTTCCCCGAGTAATCCTGGTACGCCATTCGTCCGCCGGTTGATGTATAGTCCCAGAAGACACCTACATTGGAATTGGAGCGTAGACCAACGGCCAACGTAATTTGTGAACCATAATAGTTGGGAAAGGATTCGGTGACTTTCGCAAGTGAAGGTTCAGCAATGTGGTTTTGTATCTCTTCTAACTCACTCATTAAAAAACTACCATACGTCTGTTTAACACTTAGCGTGATGGACTGTCCGAAGGCAGGCAGTAAAAAGTTTAGACATAGGCTAAGGGCAAGTAAAGACTTCATACAAGTACAAGCTATTTTGTCATATTGTGCTATATATCCACGACCATATAGGTTCCATCAGTAGAGAACAGCGTTTTGTTCAAGAAGTAAACGCTTGATCTAGCATCAGGGGCGATCGGCATCGTTTTCAGTAATCGTCCAGTGTTTAATTCAAAGAATAGGTAGGTAGGCTCTTCCTCAATAGTACCCACTCCAGCAATTACGTTATGGAATTCATCTACCGATACATTGTCCAGCCAATACGGTACGGAACGTTCTCGTGTCGTTGTTAAATCGGGTAGTCGCAACCAGGTGAACCTGGTCTCATTTTCTTGAGCTTCTCGCTGAAGCAGTAAAAGTTCTTCTGGTTCCTCTCCTACAAACCATTGACGATGAGCCGGTGGGATCGCACCTAACGTATCTTTTTTCCCAGCCTTTAATTGGAATACTTGCGTTCTAGAACTGAGATACTTTCCGCTCTTCGAGAGACAGGTGACCCGCGTGTCTGCTAGAGAAAGAACTGCTGCACCCTTATTCATATCGATGTACCAGGTAGAGTCAGCCCTTACTCCTCCCGGTACGATGTATGCTGACCTAAAAGACAATTGATTTTGATTCGACACCATTAGTCTAAGTGGGCTTACAGTATATCCTAGAAGATCTTCAACAGGATATTTTACTCCCAATGACAAGGTCATAGGGTCTAGTTCAGTAATCGTACCTACCTCGTTTAGGTAGGCATATTGACCATCCTCTGAGATACTGAGTCGGTTAAAAAATCCACTTGACTGGCTGTCGATACCCAGCGCAGCTGCCGGACTTGTTAAGACCTGCTCATCAAACCGAAAGATACTATCCCACCGCTGTAGGTAATAGGATTGATTTTGAGGTACGTATTGTAACTCTGTAAAAGCGTGAAATGGCTGCCCCATGACTACTGATACCGACGTTCCCTCGGCACCCGAGAAAGGGGTCGGATGGGCGGACGTAATGAGCTTAAACCTTATTGGTCCACCAAAGTGAACGTTATCGATGGTTATGCTGGTATCATTTACATTGGTTAGCGTTTTAATGAGCGTCGGAGGGCTTGAATTCTCGAGCTTGAACAACGTATAACTGCCAAAGTTGGCATGGTACATACTTTCATCCCAGCGTAGTGTAACGGTAGAAACTCGATCATTGGCCGCTACTTTGAGTTGAGGATAATTATCTGAGTAAGTAAATACGGTTCCCTGAGACCGCTGTTTATATCCTTGTATATCTACCCGGTAGGTGACATTTCCTCCGACATAAAGACTATCGTAAACAAATGTTTGGAGTTGATCATCGATGATGGCAAAGGGAGTGGATGCATTGTTTCTATGAATGGAATACTGGTAAAAGTTAGGCTTTTCGTACGTATTCCATTTGATTAGTAAACGACCATTATCGGGTTTGACCTCTTGAATGAGGATAGGTGCAATAGGGTCATTATCAATTTGGATCAGCCATACTCTTTCTCCAGTAAGTATTTGTGCCCCTAATTCATCGGCCAAGCTTCCTGTTCCTGAGTTGGCGTTGAAGAGCAGACGTAATTCATAAGCACCCGTTTGGTAATTCTCAGGTCGTAAAGAAAAATCTCCGAAATTCTCAGTAGAGGTTTCAATAAGATAGTCACCTAGCCAAATTTCTAGACTGTTAAGTGTTCTTTGTCCAACATCAATAGAATATGAAAACGTAGTAGGTTCAATGAGGGAAATCGTATCTTGTGCTGTATTTAAATCGACCCGAACAGCGATCGTTGGATTCTCATCCACGTCAACGAAGTATTCGCCTTGTGGATCAAATGTACAGGCAGTATAAACGAGGCTTAGGTAAAGAAATAAGATGCTAGTAGGATAGCCTTTCGCGACATTAATCATCAAAAATAATTATACTTTTCTAGCAAATGTAATAATATTATTGCGGTATAATATTGTTTGATGCAAAAAAATATAATTAAATATAAAAGATAGTTTTTGCTAAGTCCGAGTAGATTACGGTCTATATATAAAATGAGATGGGATAGATAGTTCTGGTATTCATGGGCCATTTGGTGACCAGTATGGGCACCTTGGGTGGGAAATACTATAAAATGTACTGGCCCTTTTTACATTTTTGTCTAACGCAACCAGAAAGGTGGGGATTACAGGGTATTACGAACCATGTTTACTATGTATACTTTTCTAATTATCCGAAAGTAAGCACGATCCATTCCCTTCTTCTTATCCGCTCCCCTACCCTACTTTGCTTTCAACTGTCTGGCTGCCCCTCGCCTATTGTGCAATTTGTGCAATTCTTGGGCAATTCTACTTTATGTAGACGAAGCTATATCAGGCTTATTCACCCAATACAGCAAAGGATTTCATGCTCCCGACTATTAGCCCAATCGGGAAATGAAGGCAGGTTTTGCACATTTAGTAGACTTCTCTATTTACCTCTTAAGAATTTTTTCCTGGTAACGACTCCCTGTAGCCGTAATAATCTCCACAACATAGAGCCCCGGATGATAACTCTTTAAGTCAATTTGGTAATCCTTTTGTTGAACCAATTTATGATACAATAACCTGCCATCTAACCGATAAATCTGCAACTGATAAGAGCTTTCTAATTGTGTACGAATAGTAACATGACTGGTAACCGGATTGGGGAAAAGGTTAATAGATTCCTCTAGCTTCGGAACAACTGATATCGTTGAAGTATCACTGGTAACAACTTTCCTCGTAGAGTCTACGCGTAGGGGTATATTCGGAGGGCATTCATCAGTAATAAATGCATGAAAACGGGAATTATTAATAGCTCGATAATGAAATCCTGTTTTGAGTTGAATAGACTCAGAAGCACGCACTTCAATAGGGTATGTCTTGGTCGTACCTCCAGGGACATTGGTCTTTTCAGTTCGAGTAACCCTTTCTGAGACGGGGGTTTCTATCGTAAGCAGTGTTCCTACAAAATCATCGGTTGCATTATACCCTCGGACACCAATAAAGTACTTACTACAAGGTTCTAGTCCTGTTACGGTGTAAGAGGTGTTTGCACCAACATCTACTACAGTGAGCTCTGATGGGCCGCCATCCTTCCGATACGCTACGTCGTAACTTACTGCGCCACCTCCACCAAACCAAGCTAACGCAATACGATCACTTTGGACTTCTTGCTTGTAAATTACTGGACGATTAGGAAAGTAAGGTACTCCAATGGTAATTTCGTCTTCATGGGTAATACCGTCATTATCGGTACCCTCTACCCGAACTATTCCATATATATGCCCATTTTCATCTCTGGTCCAGTTATTATCACCCAAAACGGATGATGGTATTGAGATCGTCACTGAACCAGATGATCCTACTGTATACGATGCAACTTGATCAACAAAGCCACTGTAATGAAGTTCTACAGTCCAGCGGTAGGAATTGACAAAATCACCTGTTGGTGAATTGTCTATAAAATCTGCATCAAAAAAGTAATTGTTATTCGGGACAATTACCCTGTAATCTGTAGAGGGGTCAGTAATGACAATCTTATCTTCAATACCAGTGACTATTGGTTCAGATAGCAGTTCAAAAACATTTAGATGCCTATCAGGCCCCTTACTGCTTTCTAGCGTTCTTTTAACATTAGGGTAACCAGGCTGGATGTTGCTTTCTTCCATCTTTTGCAGTAATAAGGCTATTGCTCCCGACATATGAGGCGTTGCCATACTGGTTCCTGCTTGATACGTATAATCAGCAAAATTTGGCAAACTCGAGTAGCTAGAACTGCTTGATCTTGCTGTAGCAATGAAGGCTCCTGGAGCATAGCAATTGGGTTTGTTACGACCATCCCGAGTGGGTCCCGGGCTAGAAAAGAAGCTCTCCTGGGCAAATGGAAACCTCGAATCACCCAAATCATTAGTATTGATTGACCCTACGGTAATAACGTTTTCGGCATTACCTGGTTCGCTAATTAATTCTCGATTGCTATAATCCCCAATGCTAAAACGAGCTCCAGCTCGTTGCCGATTTACAATATAGGCATCCCATCCACCGCTGCCTGATGACAAAATTAACTTCCATGTACCGTCTTGAACTGTATTATCAATGGTTCCATTTAAATCAACATCAGCAGCAGAAATACTGATCTGTGCTAGTGGATTAGCTGCCCCATAATAGAATATGTCAGCATCCTGTGGTTGTGTGTAGTTATCAATAAAAATAAGTCCTTCATCGGGGTCAAATCCAGGACTACCGAAATTCCATATCCCTGACTGTCCAAAAGGGATAGGGCCGTACACAGTCCCTCCAGGCGATTCTAAGGAAATACTGTAGTTAGCATTTTCATCATAGTAAATGTCCAGATCTAACCCGTTCCTCTGATTCGCTTCCAATATATTTACTCTGAATTCCACGGTTTTATTTCCGTTACCTTCAGCGTGAATAGCATTATCTAATTCGTTATTATTAGCCCCATCATTACCAGCTGATTTAACAACAATCCGTCCTTTCCCTAACGTTGCATCATCTACAAAAGCCGAGACACTTCGCTCGAATAGACTGGTACCATCCCTTGGACCATATTTACTACCTAAGCTTAGGTTGATTACGAAGGGCTTGCCCAATGCTTGAGCTCGTTCAGCGATATACTTCATCCCATCTAGGACTTGAATACTTTTACCATCTCGAACAAAAAGAGGATTTGATTGCCGAAACTTCACCATGATGATATCGGCTTCCGGGGCGATACCAATATAGGGACTTTGGCCGCTTCCAAAATTGGAACGACCATTTCCTGCTGCAATACCTGCCACTAAGGTTCCATGACCTACTTCGTCTAGATGCGTACAAGTGCCATTGTTAATTTGCGTAGCACTCCACTCTGTACCAGAGATGAACCCAGTGGGAGGAGTGCCTTCTACTGTTTGATCCCAGATGTTCAGAATACGAGTATCACCGTTAGGTTTCTGAAATGTTGGATGGGTAATATCAATCCCTGAATCAATTAGCCCGATAATGACATCATTGCCTTTTATATTAGGATAAGCCGTTTCTACCTGATCCATATTTACATAGAGTCGGCTTATGTTGAGATCAGTATCTACCGGTTTGGCCAGCTCTAATCCTTGAATTCCTGGAACTTGCGCCAATGTGTCCAGTAATGAAACAGGAAAGTGGGCGACAAAAAAGTCACCCCAAAGCGAATGTACATCTACTCCTGGTAAGGCTAAACTTACTGAATCACAAGCACACTCCACGATCGTTTGAACAGTAGGATCTTCCTCCATTATTGAGACACCCATATCGACGAATGATTGGCGTAAAGTGGCTCGTTGTGCCGATGACCGTTTTGAAACACGAGCATAGGGATTGTTCGCACTGTACACGGTTTTTCGTAGGCGTAAAAGATAGGGGTCAACGGTAGGCCCAACGGTTTGTGCCCAACCAATGAGTGTTTGCCCGGCTAGCAGGCAAAGTAGTACATATCGCATAGTAATAGGTTGAATTAGTTAGAAGTGTATATGTGAGCCGGTATGTTGATATCGTTATTCAATTCATCCATCAGTCGGTAGAGTACTTCGTTACTAGAAAAACTTGAAATGTGTAATTGAACTGTATCTCCAGGCAAAACCAGAACATCGAAGTAGCGCTCGCTTTGCTGAAAATCATCTCCCTTGTTGTTAGAGTAAACCACTGCGGTGTAGATACCGCATGGTACACTATCCGAATGAAACCGTCCCTGTTCATCCAACTCTAGTAGTATCTCCTCTTTCGCTCGAACATTCACTACAACTCTTTCTGATTGTTTATTATCTGAGGTCAGGCTTAGTGCGTACTCGTCCATAGATGCACTCGCCCATACTTCAGGATTGACCTGCCCTAACACGGTTCCTCGGCAGTCAAAAAAGCCCTCTTCTGGAATCGTGGCGTGAGTCCAGTTGTTTAGATCAGTTTTTTCTCGCCAATACTGGGTTACTGGAACTAACGTTACTTGATTCTCTTGTACTACAATTGGTGATAAGGTATCGGGATAGTGAACGAACCCACCACCCTCTTGTTCGCGGCGAATGGCTAAGGCATAAGTACCTGCAGGGATGTTATCGAAGGTAAATATACCATCGCCTAAGGCAGGGGAAAACCGCTCATTAGCAACAGAATCCTTTGTATAAGCAATCACTTTATTTTGTTTTACATGTAAAAGTGTAAAGTGATGTATTGTATTTGTTTTGGCTTCAGGGGCGAACATAATCCTCCCATAAATACTACCTGTTTTATTGGTAGGCACAACCAACGGGCTATGCTCTGGCTCGATTATATCTTGTGAACTACGGCAATTCAATAATAACAAAGGAGAGGTCAGTATGGTAAGGATGATTATTGAAATCAGAGTTAGACGCATGGATAATTAATTTTCGATGTTTCCCCTAAGATACTAATCCAAAATTTAGCTATCACTTTCTCAAGTGTTTCATTTCACCTGTGTAATTTATTACAGATCATCTCAGTTTTTCCTTGACTTCTGATTTTGTTTTTATAGCCGACCGTAACTCTTCTATTTCTTTACTAAGTTCTTTTACTGAGTTAATAAGCACAAAGATTAACGCCGTTTGATCAACGGTGAGGGTTTCACTACCGTCTTCATCTTTAAAGCTGCCAACCAAATCAGGGGCAACAGCTTTTAGCTCCTGGGCTACTACGCCAATATATTCCCGATCATCAGCTACAAGTATTTCCTCTTCTACTACTTCATCTCCATCCTCTTCACCTTCAGTAGGCTCTTTTATCCTCTGCTCTTTGCGGGGCTTGTATTTATACTTCTTGGGCTTAATCTGCTTTACCAGAGCTAGACCACCATTATATTCTTGTATGTTTTGTTTTAACTTTTCATCGGAGGTAACGCTAACATTGCTAGCGAGGATATTACCGTTAATGTGTAACCTCTCCGAAGCAATTGTGCGTCCAATGGCTACATTACCATTCATATTCACATGCAGCCGATAAGAACCGTTCACAGCGACGTAAAGGCCGTCATCTCCATCATCTTGTATACCAATTGCTCCTTTTTTGTTAGGATCAGCTGTTTGAAACCGCATAGCTGAATTATCGCCATTGTGCGTGACCGTAAGTTTTTTGACTAATGCCTCACCGCTGGTTTTAATATACGCTGTAGTATTGGAATTTAAAAGGTGTAAATCTGAGCGAAACTCTACCCGATTATTCATTGTAGTTTCTACTTTAATTTCGGGAGCTTTTAGTTGAGCCTGAGCCGGAATTATCGATATGGAGAGTAATAGTAAAAATACTATGGTTGATGTTTTCATAAGAAATAGTAGTAGGTTATTTAGTATACGAATTTTAATATGATACAAATTAGAATATTCACTCCATGACAACTCTTCATGAGTGGTGAGCATATAAATTGTAAACTGCTAATCAATCTGCTTGTACATGCCTAATTTCCAACATGACAAATAGATGTAGCAGTCCAAGTATAACATCATACTTGGAGACTCTAACGATAATTGTTAATACAAAGTAAATCTTCTAATACTGAACCATATAGAAGAAATGAGAAGGACGTGTTATTTCTTTCAGTTGGATCAATGATACAAAGAAATAATTTAAAGTCAATTTCAGGACATGTTTTTCTATATATTAAACGTAATATTTTTGCTGTTTTTGACCAGATAATGTGTCTATATATTAGATATATCTCTTATAAGGGGGCATTTGCTATGGTCAATGCAATTGTTTATCTATAATTAAGGAATTACTTATTACGTACCTTTTTATAATGTTTTGAATAAAAAAATAGTACACGAAAAATGTATATTTTCTTGGTCGATACAAGCTTTCAGAAAATGGTGTTCTTCCTACTGGGTGAAAGCCACTGAGATTTTTTCGGATTCTGCTTATTTGGCCTTGACGAGGAAGGTGTTGATTATCTGTACATTAACTAATTTCTATGGCGCAGTGAGGCCACCGTTGAGAGTTCCGTACACGAGGTAACTACCCCTAATGTCAACGAACCTTTTATCAAGCAAGCACATAATAGGAGCCTGCCCCTCTCCTACCGGCTTGCAACACCAGCCCTAGCTTAATCAGCTCTTTCAGATCATTACTAGCCGTATTACGGGAACACTGATTTAACTGCTGATAGTCTTTATTGCTAATCCGGCTGCGCTCTTTTAGATACTGTATGGCCTTGCGTTGCCGCTCATTCAGCGGAAGCTTCGCGAGCTTTTCTTCGGTGAGGCTATCTTTGAAGAAGGTGACTTCCAAGCCGCCAAAGGCTTCGCGGAACTGCGGGGTAGGTAATCCCGCCCGCTCACAGTCTTGCAGGATCGCGATCGTTCCCCTACCCCAGGACTCAATGTAGCCCGCTTTATAGAAAATGTCTGAGAGTAAGCGGTTACGGGGTCGTGAAGGATGCTTTCGCTGTAGGTCTTCCACGGAAAGCGTTTCGGGTAGTGCCCCTTCATTCCACAGGATCATCTTATCGTCGTAGACACTAATCTGTAACGTGGGTCCTGCGTAGTCCCTGTGAATCAGCGCATTGATAACGGCTTCCCGCAGCGCGGTTTCCGGGTACTCCGCTTTTTCTTTGCGTACAATCCCTTCGTAGTAAATTTTGGGTACCAGGTACTTTAAGCGCAACACTTCTAACGCCTGGTCTACCTGTTGAAACAGATTTCCTTTAATGTGATCGTCAGATAAAAGTTCAGCATCCGAGGCGAACAGACCTATTTTAAGATAGGCAGCACTGTAGAAGCTCTGAGGGTTTTTGCCAAACAGCAGAATAGCAGCACGTTTCAGGGTTTTTCCGACGGCCAATTCCAGCTTTTCCAACAGGGCTAGAATATCCGTACTGGTTTTGAGGGGCTCGCCTTGAATAGAAGGCAGTCGCTGAGCAGCCAACCGCTGAAATCGCTGCAGGGTCTGGCGGTCTAAGTCCGCTACGGTAGCTTGGGGTTCAGGTTGGTCATCCCAACGGTTACCTGTTCGGGCTAACAGGAATTGGGCGAGTGCATGTCCTTTTAGTTCCTGATTGGTGCTACCGACCCTTCGGTAGTACTTGCCGTTGATAGCAACCGGTAGCGGTGAGGCTTCTACGGAAATGATAACATAGGCGGCATTACCTTCCTCTTGAAGATCTAGGCGGGGGTATACGCCTAACTTCTGGATGATCTTGCCGGGCAAGATCTCTAAAAGCTTCTTGGGGCTATCGAGCGCGACAAGCTCGCCCTGATCATCTTTGCCTAAATGAATCGCCCCCCCATCCGTATTGGCAAAAGCACAGAGGGTGGTTAGGTGGCTGTCCTGCCACTGCTGTTTGTAGTCTAGCTGCTGGGATTCTGCTTTGGCCATTACTTCAAAACTACGGGATGTGGAAGGGAAGTGCAATCAAGTCAGCAATTTATGTCAAGTGGATGTAATTTACTGATCAATCAATAATAGTTTAACTTTACGATGACTATTGAATCATCCTATTACAATATAAGGTTAAGTTTGTTACTAAACTTAACATAAAAAAAATTCTATAACAATTAAAAATGAATTTTTATATTAGAAATATTATATATACTGGAAAGCTGGTAAATAGTCCAGCCTCTCTTCCTGAAGGCCTCCCTGAAGTAGCATGTTATTGAACGTTAGCAAAGTACAAAAACATTCTTTTCAAATAGAAAACACGTATCGCTATTTTTCAACCACCCTCTCCCGGTAATTGTCACAAAAGTTAAACTGCTTTTCATCAGAAGTAGTAAAACTGATACACTCCCCTATCCTACGGGTAGTACCTTCTTTGACTTGGTAGACTACTGAATCTGAGTTACTAGGGTTATATTTTACAACAACTGACTTTAACTCCTTTTTAGGTGAAGGAATAAAAAAGCTAAGCAGAAGAATGGCAATGGCAATGGCGATATATCCACCAATTGGTTTAGATTTTTTGGTTGTTTCCATGCTATCCTGCCATGATGTAATCTAATGACTTCTTCAAATGTTGATCAACCACATTGAGCTCAGATCCTGATCTCAGTGGGACAGTACCTAGGCAGGTATGGGTGACGTACGCTAATTTTTCAGAACGATTAATTAACTGATCATAGTGCTTTTTATCAAATAGCGTAACCAAACCGCTGGGCGATCCGCCGATATTATATGCTAATAATGCCGTTCCATCCGCAATAATAGCGTAAGTATCTGGATAGGTGATATAGTCAGTGGTCGCTTGCATGAAGCTTTGTATCTTGTGCAAATAAACGGTCACTAATTCAGGTTCATTATTCCCCATTGAAAGGCGGTCAACTTGCGCTAAGCAAAGGTTACTACCCAATGTGAGTTCCCGTTCAATAATCTTATTGATATAATCTGCCTTACCGTCAGGCAACGCTGGATGATTGTGTCTCGCCTGCATCTTCGTATATATTTTTATAGCCCGAAATGATGGTCTCTACCTCTTGACGAATATTGTCAAAATTCTTTTGAATCATTTCTTCAATTTCATTATCCTCTAATGGTAGCTCACTATCCTTGCCAAAAAACCCTATAAAGTTGGGAATTGGATAAATTTTCTTAAATTTTTTCTCTTTAAACCTAACGTAAAAGTAGGGTTGCTTTTCATCAGTAGTTCTTCCGACAAATTCTCCCTTTCTTAAAGCTTGTACCTCGTTTGAGCGAATGATTGGCTTATCAACGATACTATAGTTTTGACTCAAGTTTCCAGTACTCTGTTTCATATAGTTCATACTTTCCCCCTTGGAAACTACTTCACGAGGTTCATAACCAATGCTTTTTGAGATCATCTCTGCGGTACGTGTCGAATTCACCCGACCATAAAATACATTATTCAAATTACCAATGATGCTTTCCGCCTTATCAGCACCATACTGCTCTCTGTACATAGCCAATTCCTGTAAGATCACTGTTATGGCAATTTTGTTGTCTCGAGCAACAGCTGCCAAATGATCCATATCATTCAAATAGAGGGCTGCCGCTTCATCCAGCGTAAGATAGCTTTTGTGTTTATTAGCTACGTTCATCTGTTGCAATGCAACCGTAAATAGGCAGCTGATCACTGGTGCTAAACTCTTACGAATTTTGGGGTCCATACCTATTGAAAGATGAACAGGATTATCTGGATTGTTAATATCTAAGGTAAAGTCACTCGTTGATAGTCTCCAGGCTAATTCCTCTGTATTTAACTTAGTAATTATACCCTGCAAAGTTGATATCTGACCTGCTAACTGACGTTCGGCATTCGTGTCTATAGAGGTTATGATTGTGCGTATTTGTTCATCGCACACCGGCTCGCTCCTGAGCATGGAGAAAACATGTTTATAATCGTGGTAAAGTATCGTATTGATGACGTGTGACAGCGTACACTGCTGAGGATGATTCAATTTATAAAAATAGATAATGGCCGTAAGCCAACGAATTGCGCTAATCGTAAAGAAACCGTCTGGATTTTTTATGGTAGACTTATCAAGATTATTGATGAAGACGGTAGCAAACTCTTCAGCATAATTCATATTCTTTATGTAGGCCGGCTCTAGAATATTCACCCGGTGGCTCTTCCGGACATTATTAAAATCTAATACATACAATGGAAATTTAGCTCGTTTCCCTTCTTCCACTAAGATGGTATGGAGCTCGTTGGTAAGAGCGGGATACTTATAATCAAATATCAGTCCACAGAACCCCTTTTTTACATGACTGATCATCGTTCGCCTTACTATCGATCCTGACTTACCTGATCCCGATCCGGCAACGACCAAAGTATGGCGATAGGGTTCCACATTGTTAATATACCCTCGCCCTCTGGTTGGAAAACTGATCGAGTCTTCCGTATTTAATTTTGGTCTCTTGACAAAACTTGTTGGCTTTTTGGGTAGAATAAATTTAGCCAGGGGCAACCCAACAAAAAACATCAAAAAGCTCACGGGGTAGAAATATTGAAAATTCAGAAAGAAGCGCTCAAAATTTATAAACCACCACCCACCAATAAGTGCTAACAAAAAGCCGAGTACTTGTACCCATAACGGAAAGGGTGTTACACCACGTTTTCGGCTGGGTTTATCGTATCGAGTCATACTCAGCGAAAGATAAAGTAGTATAACATACCCTGCCACTATCCCTATTCGTAGTATAGGTATCGCCCCTTCTAATAGTTTTAGCGCTTTAAAAGCAAGCCCCTCAATAGTTCCTTCGTAAAAAATTAGCAGATAATAGTCAATGTATAGAAGGCCTATACAAGCGATCATCATGAATAGCAAAAAACCCTGTAGTTGTCGGTTGAATAGCATTTCTTTTTGTTTTAACTAACTTCAATGTTATCCCCGTCTTGACCTTTTTCCTTATGCCTCTTCATTCTTTTCCTTTCGCTAGCCAGCAACAATGTTTCTTTGATTGCCAAAGGACTTCTTGCTGATTTTATCAGGGTACTTAACTGAGCTGATTGAATACGAATAGTATTGAAATTACTTTTTTCAATGGGATATCTATTTTCTAATCGCTTGAAATGCTCACTTGCTTTTTCTACCCTTCCGTTCTCAACAAAGAAGTATGGATCACCAACTGCTTCTCCCCTTTTGTACTTTCCACTCAGTCTAGACAAATTAATAAAAAACACTTTACTGTATTGATATTTCTCCCCTATGTTCTTTAGTATTTCTGGGTCTATCGCTATATCCGGATGTTCTTTACTCAACCTTTCCACAAAGCGGTCAATTCTTTCTTCATATCTCAACCTTTCCTTACGATCGTATTTATCGTAAAAGCGACGACTCATTGTATCGTGTTCGTAGCCAAACAGTTTTTCAAACGATCTTCCAGATTGTAACTGAAAATTTTTAATATGAAACCGTTTCCGAACCGTTAAGGGGTTTAACGTAATTTTCTGGGCTTTATCTCTGGCACTGACAATTACATGGATGTGTTTATTTAGCCCTGGCTTCCTCTCCCCTACCCTAAATAATTCAGGGTCATACCGCTTCTCATCCCTTCTCTCTGCTCTCTTATGGATTTTCTCTTTTTCATTCTGACTGATACCACCCCGCATCAATTCCCTTTCTCGTTCGCTGAGCAATTCATCCTGTTTTAAATCAATCGCTTTGATTTTCCTATCCTCGTGAATAGCTGCGACCCACACTACATCTTTACTTTCAATCCTACGACCTTTTTTTAGTTTGTAGGTATCAGCATAATGCTGCATCACCATACGGGTATATTGTCTTAGTCGCTTATTGCTATTACCTATATGTCGTAACTCATCCTCTGATGGACTGATTACGATGGAATAAAATTTCGCACCTCCTTTTCTCAGACCCTTTACATTATTGTTTATCATTTCTTTTGCCAAGTTGGGGGTAATATTGCTTCGATCCTGATTAAAAAATAAGAGCGTCTTCCCCTCCTCTTTCTTTTCATGCTTTAGATACTCAATCAATGCATCTACCCCTTCTGAATTGTCATAAACTTTTTTCCCATCCTTTTCTGGTTGAATTACTTTTATGTGCATACCTTTTACCTCGACCTTTCTTTTAGGTTCTCATTGATGTATTCCAAAATAGACTTAGTAACATTTTCCTTTTCTTCATCCTTTACTAGTAGCTCAGTGAATTGAGTACTTATGGCTTCCAACCATAGTCTGCTATGGATTACTTCGTGAGCTACATCTTTGATAACGTTTGAATTCATATCATGCAATTGTTTAAGAATTAAATCCACGCCAGTCCGTAGTTCCAGCTGCAGTTCAGCATCATTTTTCGGATCATATTGCTCCGGGTTAATTTGACGGAGCGCAAAAAACTCACAACACTTACTAACGTATTCCTTTTTACTCAGCCCACAGAGCGAAGATTGCTCTGTTACTTTAATATTTAAACGTTCATCACGTAATTCTGTCGTATAACGTTGATTCATTCAGTTTGTATACATTTATATATTGATAATCAATTATTTATAAATTTTACACAACTTTTTAAATAAAAAAAGCTACGTTTTTTCAGTCCAATTTACTTAAATTAATGATTTTGATCAAAAATGTTAAATTACTTCTTGCTAAGAAATACTAAATGAAGCAATTTAGAGGCTCTCTGCGCTCTTCAATGTCAAAATCAGGGAATTGTCCACTTCTACCCTTCTGATCGCTGTGAGGCTACTACATGCTTTCAGGTGCAGGCTTTAGCAATTAGAGTCCAGGCAATTGTTATAACAATTTATAGGTATGTATAAAATTTTAAAATTTATTTTAAAGTAGCAATCCAGTAAATAAAATTTAAAAATTAATTTAATTATGCATTTATTTAGAATAGTGGTTATCCATTAATTCATAAATAGCATATTAAATAATAAGATAAATAGTATTTATAAAAATACTATATTTGGTGAACACAATTTATTCAATTTCAATAAATACATTTTTCATATTTCTTTTATACTGCAATACTGCTTTTTACAATTAAAAAATATATTTGAAAATTTCATTTACAATAAATAAATATTTGAATAAATAGTATTTACATATATGGATATTATTTTAAAATTCTTTTTAGAATTAATGTAGATTAAAATTTTTGAGTATCTTCAAATCATCAAATTACAATAAATTCTAAATTAACGATTCTTATATGTTAGTTCTGTCGGTAATGAACCAAAAGGGGGGATGTGGTAAGTCAGTTCTCACCGTTTTGCTGGCCAACACGCTTTCAGTTGACTTCGGCTTGAAAGTCATGATTATAGAAGTTGATGAGCAACAAACGATTCTTGATGTTCGGAAAATGGATAGGGAATATGAGACTGATTTTCCCTACCCCATAGAGGTTATGCCGATATGGGTAGATATGGGTAAAAAGAAAGAGAAGGTTCTTCAAGACTTTCTTGATAAAAAATTTGAAGAAGATGAGTATGACCTTATACTGGTTGATATACCAGGGCGGACAGATGATAAAATGATCTTACATGCTCTTGCACTTATGGATGCCTTTTTGATTCCCTTAGTTTCGGATACAGCTGATCGGAACGCTACATTGAATTTTTGTATTACCGCTAAACAAATGCAGATAATGAATCAAGAAATCGGAAAGGAACTTGATATTTGGGGGGTTCGAAACAGGTTACGTAACCGATATGAAGAGAAAGACTTTGAAGCGTTTTGTAATCAGATTGATTTACCGCTGTTCGATAGCAGCCTTCGGGAATTAGTCGCCTACTCCAGATTCAATACCTACGAAGGATTTGTGAGTAATCCAGCGCATAAGAAGGATGTGCGGGAAGAAGTTCAAGCTTTTGCAAAAGAATTCATCAACCGATTCGACCTACCTGTATATGCCTAATAGTATTGACAAGTCTAAAATATTATCTAATCTGCCTTCTGCTTCACGTAAAAAGCGAAGAAAAAGGCTGGTAGTTGATGATGATTCTTTACAGCAAATAAGGGATGAAACACTAGAACAGACCTATCCAAATATTGAGGATACTTCAACTGATGAGTCAATCACGGTAGAAAGTAATGATACAACATCGTCAGAAGAAGCTACAACAGAAAAAGTAGCTATTGATAAAGCTACTTCAAAAGAAAATGAGGAAAGTAAGAAGAAAAAGTCTGCTCCTAAAACTGCCAAAAAGCCAATAAAAAGAAGGGCAACGAAAAGCCAATCAAATCAAACTCAAAAGCAAGTAGTTGATGACAAACAAAGTAAATCATTTACAACGTTCAGTTGCTATGAAAATACAGTTAACAATGTTCGCTTTTTATGTAGTGTACTACGAGAAAACCAGTACGATTTTGTAGGACAAGCAGTTAATTCATATCATGAACATTTGTTAAAAAAAGGAAAGTTATCGTCTTTTACACAAGGGGACAAAGAAAAGAATGATCAACCAATGGATTTCCTTCAAATCATGGTAGAAGACAATAAATTGGCTAAGATGGATGCACTTTTATTAGGGATACATAAGTATCAATTTTGCCACGATGCCATCATGTTCCATGTAGAACAACTTACAAAAAAAGGATTGATACCAAAACCTTATTTAGCCATCATTAAAAGCAACTAAGATTCTTTTCCCTTTTGTTATTCAATTGGGTGATTCAAAATGATTTTTTCACTGAAAGTTAACACTAGAAAGTCACTTCGTAATAGGGTAGGGTGGGAGCTTATTGTTAATGCTTGATTTCTTGTTGATTAGTTTTCGGTGTTTTTTGAATTTGCTTATCTAGTGAAAGAATACGCTTATCTTCCATCTTGATGAATTGATCAATTTTTTTCACGCCCAGGTGAGGGTACTCCCGGTAGTATCGAAGCCGTTTAGCAAGTTTCTCAAATTCTGGTTTACCCTGTATCTGCTTTTGAATAGCGTCTATTTCTTGATTGTATTTATTTCGTAATGCTGCAAAAGCTTTTTGCGGGTCATTTTCTGCATTCATATTTTTTCTAGTAAGGGTCGGATTAGGTTGTCTGGGAGATGGTGATTGTTGTTCCAGTTTCAATGCTTTTTCAGCTGTTATTCCTCGCTGTACATCACTTTTTAATTGAGGCAATTTTTCTACTGGTTGAACCAGAGTAGGACTAGAAACTGCGTTAGCCCTGCGTATATTATTTACAGTACGGGCATCTTTTTCCTTTGAAAAATAGGATAGTGATTTTCGGTCATTATTAATGATTGCTAACTCTTTAAGGGTAAATTGAACCTGCTTATTATTGATTGTGTAGTGGATAAAATTGTCAGCAGATCTACCGTTAGACAACGTATTCATTTGTTCATAATCTTTATGAAGATATGCCTTCATCAGACTAAGATTAACTTTGCTTTTTGGAGGATACGGATGCTCGGGATCACGAATATTTTTGTTAAGGAACCGTGACTTGTACATCTGTTCAGCAGCTAGGTCGGCATTCCAATCCTTAAAGGTTGGCTTTTTAACTTGAATTGGTATGTTAGTATCCTTCAATGCATTTTTCAGTTGACGATCATACTCCAGGCCACTTTTATCCCGGTCGTTGAGTAATATTATTTTACTCGGTTTCAGCTCATTAATCTTATGATGAATTATTTGTAGTTGTTTTTTACCTGGATTTCCTGCGGTACTAAGATAGATATAGTTATCAGGTTGTTTCCCAATACCTTCTTTTTGAAAGTGGCTTAACCCCTCAATGGGATTCTCAAAGCTCACCACGAGAGCATCAATTTTGCCTAGATGGTTCGTGGGATTGCTAATAAAAACCCCATTTCTTTTGCCCAGGTATTTATTTTCATCCCGATTTTTAAGTACAATACCCTGCGTTTTTAGTGTTTCATCCTGCATGATAAAGGCTACATATTGATTCCCCTTAAATTGATGCGCTTTGATTTTTCCTTCGAACGCCTTATGCTGAATCGTTTCCTTTGAAAGGAAACGATATTCCAGCTCGGCAAGATCCTGCTTACCTTTATCAGAGGCAATTTTATTTACGACATACGATACTCGCTTATTCCTTTCGGCTTCATCCAATGATTCAGTACGATTGTTAGACTTTCTAGGCGAAGTGGCGACCTGGTCAATGCCGCCCCCCTGGTACTGCAAAATATATTCTCGGGCTTCATCCAAAGACTTATTTTGCCTGCTCATGGCAAAGTCAATGATGGAACCTTTATCCTGCTTATCATACTGATTGAAAAAATATCTTGCTAGCTGTTTATTACCATTGGTCGGTACGACCAACTTATCACCCGTAGCTTCATTGGTGAAAGCAGCATGTCGGGCTGTGTTTCGGCTTTTATCAACGGTATATCCGTGATCCTGAAGGTAGTCACGAATATCGATCGTTTCCTTTAGCACGTCCAATTGCTCTTTTTTCGATAATTTATTCATGTTGAAAAAATAGTTTTATTGCTGATAATCAGTGGCTTAAAGCATGTTTTCTAGAAATGAAAATAAAGTAGGCAAAGATTTCTTTTGGAGATTACTGTAAAAATACGTTATGTTTGTTAAAACATAATAACAACTTGATGTTTTTTAAAAGTAAGCCTGCATACTATTCAAAACTTCAACGGGTCACCTACTCAGTGAAGCTGAAAGAGGACAAGGATGATGTAGAAAAGCGGGAAGAGGAATATTATAAGATTTTTGCTGTCTCAGCATCCGTGAATATTGAGGAAAGGCTTCGCAGACTTCAAGAACTTAAATCCAATGTATAACCCGTAATTCTTGTTTCTTATGAAAAAGATTCCGTTGATCAAGGTGGTAACCGTGTACTTTTTTGTAGCGGCGTTTACCCTGATACCCGAGCTGGCCAATGCCCAGGGCATTGCTCAGGGGGCACAGAACATGGTGACTCAGTTTATTGCCATTGCCAATGTATTATTTCCAGCATTAGCAGTAGCGGGTGTCTTGGCCTCAGTAGGCTTAGCACTCATGCAAAACCCGGCCTGGAAACGTGCTTTTATTTTCACGCTCGTAGCCTTCGCTATTTGGGGTGGCTACAATACCTACCGCGACGAAATATTCAGCTATTTCGGAGGCGGCATGGTAATTACCTAGATTGGTAACTTCATGAAAAGTTATCAATCGTTAGATCGGCCTTCAGGAATACTAGGGGTTTCCTTTGATGATCTCTCGCTATTCCTTTCGGTTGTTCTGGTGTCCTTATTCAGTTACAATATGTTACTCAAGGTTGTCATTTTACCCGGTAAGGTACTGTTGCTATTGATTGCCTCTTTTATGGTCTTGTTTTTACTATTTAGACGATTAGGAAAAAACAAGGTTGCTATGTACATGCATTCCCGAATTGCTTATAGGATTGCTGTTCCCAGACAAATAATTATTTCTTCCGAGGATAAAATTATACCCGATGGATATATTGAGAATAAAAAAGCGAAGAGTAACATTCGGGAAAATTAACCCAATCTTCGCCTTAGAGAATGACAAAACAGTCTTCAAAGACGGTCGAGTAGGGGTGGGGTTTAAAATTCAAAATGCCGAAATGGAAACTTGGTCACCTGACCAGTACGAAAGCTTCAATACGGCTTTAGCCCGTTTCGTCACCACGCTTCCACCCGATACTTCCGTTCAAAAAAGTGATTTTTACTATTACTCCAATAACACTGTCTATGATAACCCGCAGGAGTATTTTGAGTTAATGACCAATCGCTTTTTCTATCACTCATTACAACTTCGTCAGTCCAGCTATATATTCATAACGGTCCCTCCAAAAGGCGGAAAATCTAGAGGTCGGATGACCCCGTTTTCCACGCTATTAAATGCGACCAAAAGTATGCTGGGAAATGTATTTGCTAAAATCCCAGAAACCCTATTTATCTGTGAGGAAATAGGGAATAAATTTTCCGCGAAAATGGATGAATTTAACGGAGTTCGTTTCTCCCGGTTACGGGAAACTGAACTTGCGTACTTGTACTCACAATACTACAATTTAGACTTCAAAGAGTCTCATCAAGAAGGAAAGCTAGCCGAGATGAATATTGACCCTACGGGGATGCAACATGGTCACAACCAACTAAGAATTGTATCATTAACGGGACGGGGAAGTGAGATACATCATTCCATGAAAAATGTTGAAGGGGTGTCCGACAGCTTTTCACACCGATTGGGGTTAGCAATGCAAATTCCTCATGTAACCACAACAACTTTTCGGGTACTGAATAACCAAAAAGAGTTAATGTACCTTGATAGACAGAAATTTTTTAATCGATCATTTACGTGGGGGGCATTTTCTAGCCAAAGTAATGAAATAGCCGAAAGGAATCTAGATGAGTTCACGGCATTGATCCGGGATACCGATGCAACAATAGTAACCCTATCACAGAATGTAATGCTTTACGAGCTGAACCAAGAAATTCTTCGCTATTACATCGATCAAGCGGATAGTAGTTTTTCAACCATGGATGGATGCAAAGCTGTACAGGAAAGTTGTGATACGCTAGCCCTATATCTAGCGAATGTACCAGGGAATGGATTCAATAACTATCGAACGTTATTGATGGATAATCACCGGGCTGTACCTTTCTTACAGTTTATGGGTAGGACGAATACGCACTATAAAGGGGACGTGCTGTGCGATCGTTTTCGTAATCCGTTACGGGTTGATTTTTCTAACCGTACCTGGTTAACCAACCAAAATGTGATTGTAGTCGGACCAACCGGTTCTGGAAAAAGCTATACCGTTGGAGAATTCATTATTCAGCGAAAAGAACGGGGATGTCGTCAAGTGATCCTAGACGTGGGGGGTACTTATCGAAATATCATGACCTTGTTGAATGGGAAAGATTATAAGGACACCTATTTTGAAACAACCTCCGATAGTTCGATGAGCTATGCCCCGTTTGCCATTCCCAAGCATCGAAACGGACAATATGATTTGGATAATAATCGGCTGGATTTCCTAACCAGTTTACTAACAACCATATGGAAAGGTAATAAGCATGTCCACGAAATCCGGCAATCAGAAAAAACAGTACTACAAGATTTACTGGAGAGCTACTATTACGATATTAATAAAAAGAAGGAGCAGGCTTCCTTTTCTGGATTTTATCAGTTCGCTGATCAATGTCGTATACTAGCCGAGCAGGATCCTATCATACAGCGATCCTTCACGTATCTCGATATAGATGAGTTCCTCTTGGTGCTTAAACCATTTCACGATGGGGCGTATAAACACCTACTGAATGCCGATAAGGTTCAAGACCTTTCTTCCTACAACTTACTTTGTTTTGACCTACAGGGTGTTTTCAAGAATAAAATACTAAGTCCTATTGTATCACAATTGGTTATTCAACTTGTCTTAGATCAATTAGAACAGTTTCCTGATGAGGAGAAATTTTTCTACATGGATGAGGCTTGGACCATGCTTGACGGTGTACTGGGCGACTTTATGGAAGCTACCTTTAGAACCATCCGTAAGCAAAAAGGTGCCATATGGATTATCACGCAAAGCTACCATGACATTGTGAAATCGCCTCACCATGTAGCCATTACCTCGAATGCTGCTACTCGAATTATACTACGTCATGATGAAGAAGAATTAAGGGGGAAAACCTCGGATCAACTCGGGTTTTCAGCGCACTATCGTGCTATGTTCGCTTCACTGCGAAAAGGGGATGGGTACCGGGATATTTTGGTAAAAATGATGAACCACGTTACTGTGTATACGATGGAAGTACCGCCTGAACATCATGCTATTCTTACCTCTAATCCTGAAGAAAGGAATTTGTTTATTCAACTCCTTAACAAACATCAAGGGGATCATCATACCGCTCTGGAAGAATTTACTACGATTAAAAAATCTGCTGCCTGATGAAAGTATTAAAAGGATGGGACTTGGCGACGATGGTGGATAGTACCTTGGATGCTATTTTAAATGGCTCTCTGGGGTTAGTATCCGCGATACTACTGATACGAGTGCTTCTGGAGATAAACAAGGGGTTGTTTGCCAACAACTATCGCTATCATATCCCTAGCTTCCTTAGTATCTTGGTTACGCTAGTAGGAATTTTAACGTATAAGGAGTTCACGGCGCTGATTGGAGATGCGTTCTTTGATGTCGCTACTGCCTTGCGAGGGGCTGGTGAAACGGAATTCAACGCTACTAGGTTATGGGAAGCGATCAAAGATCATTACGGCGAGCCCGGTGAAAATGCTTCGGTATACGATATTGCTACAAATTGGTTAAATGATGCCATCTCTGGCCCACTAGGTCCCGTCAGCTTCGGGTTAGACATGTTACAAAACTGGTTTGGTTTAGCTACAATGCTGAGTTGGCAAGCCACTGCGCTACTGCTTCGCTGGGGAATGGTCATTTTCAAAAATATCGTGTATTGTCTGATGATCTTCTCGGGACCAATACCGCTTATTCTAAGTTTGTTTCCTGCTTTTTCTGGCTTCGCGATTCATTGGATTAAAAACTTCATTGTGGTCTGCTATTGGAACGTCACGATAGCGTTACTTGATGTGATTATGAATGCCCTGAATTATCAGATGCTTCGTGATTTTGCTTTTAATGGTGATGAGGAGATGAGTATTGGCTTACTAACCATGATGACGGCTATTATGTACTTGTTCGTTCCTTACCTGACTAGTCTTGCTATTGGGCAAACCGTGGTAGCGATGGCAGGTAGTAAGATGGTGATGACACCAGTAGCGGTGGCAGCTACCGTAGCACGCTATGTGGGAACCGGTGGTGCTGGAGCAGCAACACAGGCTACCAAAGCAAAGCCCGCCGCTGCGGCTTCCCAAAAAACATCAGGTGCATCACTCTCCAGTGCGAAGGCACCACCCGTAAACGATGGGGTCAGAACCGTGTATACGGCAACCCCAACCACCCGGCGTGCCCCGGCCATTGATTCCGCTCCTTCTACTCCAGCCAGTCACCGAATCGATCATGTATCCAGGGGAAGTCAACATCACCATTATGGAGCTAGTGCGCCGCAAAGCAGTAGTGGTCACGTCTATAGGCAATCATCGAACCAAAACTATTCTCCTTCTCAGACAAAACTTCCCCCGAAAAAACCTCAATTTTTATTACAACAAAAAAATGATTAACTGTTATGCGTAAGAGTAATAATTATGACCGCACGTATAGCACCATGCGTGCTATTACACTCGTCAGTGTTTTGTCATTGGTCGTGGGTGGTGTAACCATGTTTTGGATGCATACCGAAGCGGAAGCCGAAAAGAAACGATCGGTATACGTAGTTACTGACCGAGGTACCATGAGTGCTTACTTAACTTCTGAGCAAGAAGTAAGTACGCATGAATGTGATCTTCATTCGCGAGCATTCATTTATGCGATGTTCGGGCACGATAAGGATACCTACGAGAAACACGTAAATGATGCGCTAAACTTAGTCGATGAACCCAGTGGAAAGGCCATTGTGGAACAATTTGAACAAGGCAAAGTGCTGGCTAACTATATTAAATGGGGCTCAAGAACTGAAATAGCCATTGATTCGATCAATCGGTTATCCAATGGAGTGCCCCCGCATTACAAAGCGTATTTTAAACAACGACATTTCATCGGTGAGGATTTAAAAACTGAGTTAGCTATTGCGATAGAGTACGATATTATTAAGTCCTATCGCCATTCGGCAAACCCCCACGGGCTGCTGCTAAGTAATGTAAACTTTATTGCGTACCATCAAAAAGAAGAGTGATGAAAACTTTACCATTCGTAATCCTGCTATTTTCAGTGTTGTTCAATCTGCCGGCTATAGCACTCGATACGCTATATGTTAATAAAACAAGTACCTACCTAGTCTTTGATGAGCCAGTAGAAGATCTGGATTTAGGGGGCGAAAATCAAGATTTTGCCGATAAGCTTCCGGATGAACACGTTGTATTCACCAAATCGTTTGCCGCGAAAGCGGAAGGGACTGCGGTATACGTAAAAGCACGCACCGATGTATGTGATGTTACCACGCTTTACGTAAAGGCGGGAAGGCAAGTGTATGTTTCGGTACTTTGTTACCGGGACATCGTAGAGAGACCCTTGGTGGACTTACGGGAAAAGACACTACATAAAGCCGCATCCTATAATCGTGAGAATTATGTTCCTGAGGTAAGCATTGACCTGGTGGAAGAGCGACTGTATGAATTAGAGACGATTAAGCGAGAAGTCTTTGATATCGCTATAGAGAAAGATAAACTCATCTTCTCCTTGGTTAACTTCCGAGCGGATGCCACGGCGATCTATCTTCGTTTTCGAATGGAGAATAACTCCGGATTGGTGTATCGCATGGAAAGTATCTCCGCGGAAAATGTTGAATACTATAAGAAAGGATTTCTCTCCAAACGGAAATCAAACCGTATTCCGGTAGATGAGCTGATTGAAGGTAATGTGGTCGATGTGCCGGCGTATAGCCATCAAGATTACTTCTTGGCACTTCCAACCTATGCAGTAGGGGAGAAGGGATCGGTTCTAGTAACGATCCGAGAGACCTCGGGCATTCGGGTCATACAGCTAGAACTACCAGGTGGATTGCTGTTAAAAAGCAACTTATTCTAGCATGATTGAGAAAATCGATAATCCCGAACGCTTTGAAAAAAAGGTTACCTGGAAGGAGCGGATCGTAACGTTTTTACGCAAGAACATCTACTATATTCCCTTCGTCCTTTTTTTCGTTGCCTTGGGAAGTATCTTCTGGATTTATCGAGAGGAACTGAGCGAGAAGTTTTCGCTCGAAGTGGCCTATGATCAAACGATCGAGCTTGATGAATATGTCATGAAGGGGAAAGATAATCTCTCGATTATGAAAGATAAGTTGATGGCGAAAGAGCGGGCGAAGAAAAATGGGCGCTATGAAAAGTTTGTCAGTGGTAGAGACGTCGTATCCGCAAATTTTGGTGAGGTAATTTGGTCTGATGAGAAAGAAGAAATTAAGCCCGACACCACGCATGTAGCTGACACCACGCAAGTGGACACATCACAAGTAGTACCACCAAAAGTGCGTACGATCGTCAAGTACGTAAAAGTTCCTGAACCTGCTCCAGTGGAAGACACCATTCAATTAGATACCATTGAACAACTACCGGTACTGTTTGCTTCCATTGCCCTGGAAGATAATCGCAAGCAGTACGTGCAAGCTTTTATCTACGGGGATCAGCAGATAGCGGATAATTCCTTAGTACGTTTCCGATTAGCTGAAGAGCTAACCTTACAAAACAGCGATGTAGTACCCGCCGGAACGGTATTTCGTGGGAAAGCGAATATGAGCCAAAATGTCGTAACCATTACGGTGGATAGAATTGCAAAACACAACGTCAGTGCCTTGATCTATGATCGGGATTACTCATTGGGTATAATTTTGAACCGAACTCCCAATGATGATATGAACGAAACGTTGAACCGGAGTCTCTACCTTTCCGGAGATCGCAGTTTAACCGACATTCCGGTAGACATAGCCCAGGATGTTACCCGAAACATTATTCGTAACCGCCGACAAAAAGATAGGATCGTTAAGTTCTCGGATGGTGACCGAGTGTATATTGCGTTAAACCAATAATCAACCCGATGAAACAGCTTCGTGTGCTTCCCATGTTCGTTATCTTCTTCTTGGTGGTCGTTAGTTGCCGGGAAGATGAACCTGAACCCACACCAACCCCGGATATGACTAATCCGGAATCTATTGAGCTTTTCTTGGAGGCGTTGGAAGGACAGTCCTTTAGAATGACCCGGCTCCAACTTGTTGACTCAACTCTAATTAGTCAAAAGTGTGCTTTCGGAGATGTACGTTGCGATACCGTTTACTTTACTGACCTACTGGGGGCTAAACGGGGCTGTCGCCAGGATGATAAATACAGCTTTGTATACAGTGATGGTACCTTAAAATGCTTTATTGATGATGACTCACTAATCTGTGATACCCAAGAAGTGAAGAATAGTTTAGCCTTCAGGGTTGAGTTAAGTGACTCTCGCCAAATTGGTAATTTAACTTTCGAACTAGATCAAAATCAAGCTGTAAACCGCTTCTTCGGTTTTTACTTGGAAAGTTCCGGTGCATCAAGTAACTATCATATGACTTGGAATTTCAATCATTTAAGTTTAGACAGTATTAACGTTATTGGTGAGTTTAATAGAGACTACTTACCGGACGTAAACATTCAATTTAGACCAGTATGAGAACTCTTGTCATCATTTTTTCAGTCTGTGTGTTTGTAATTCCATCACGTGCTCAATTTATTGTCATAGATCCGGGGGATATCGCTGCTACCATCGTCAACGGGGGTATTCTGGTAAAAACGAATCAGGTCATTAAAGACGCCAATGAGCTGGCCCAGAATATTTCCAATACCGTTCATAATATTCGCGAATTGCAGCAAAATATTGATCGTGCACTCTATGAGGTAAAAGCGTTAATCCAGGGGGATGCACTTGGTATATCGAATATCGTTTTTGAGATGGATGCAACGGCCCGTATAGAAACCAATATCGGGGCCTACATGAATGGTTTGCTCCCTGGTGAACACGACATGATCGTTGGCTATGGAAATGTGAATGTGAGCTTAGGAGCCGATCTGCTTCAGCAGGTGTTTGAGTACGGTATCGATGAGTCACTTCCTGCGCTCGAACAGCTCATTCCCGGGCAGGTGGAAAAAGTAGTCAATCGGGAAATATACGAGTACGCCTCCGCCCGAAAGAAAATTGAAATTGCGCTGACGTATAATCAGTTGGCTGAAGTCATGCTAACTAAAGCTACCCAGCTTAATGAAATCCTTCGAAGAGGGATTAATACGGGCAATAGTGAAGACGATGTTTTAAAAATGAACGAGGCCGAACGAATACGGCTATTTGAAACTTCAGCTTCCTACGTTCGTAAATCGCTAGACCTAAAGTTGCAGTGCGATCAACTCATCAAACAGGAGGTGAGCCGGGCTCGCCCCCTTCAAGAGAAAGTTCTACAGATCTACTCCCAGTTTCAACGAATGGATGCGGTACTAGCCGGTTCAAACTAACGATGATGTTGCCTAAATATATTTCATGTTGGCTATTGCTAGGGTTTCTCTATTCATCGAGCTATGCCCAAGATGACCCTTTCGACGACCCAGATGTTAATCCATTTGACTGGTTGAAAGAAATTGATGAGACGGAGTTTGATGAAGAAGGAGCTGAACATCATATTGACCAACGAGATTGGAAAAAAGGTGACTGGCAGGATCAGTTCAAAGAACATGAAGCGTTGTATAATGAAAAGAACGCCACTGAGAAACGGGCTGAAGCATACCAACTAGCCTTGCAAGAAGGAATTAATATGCCCCAACGGTACGGTCAGCTAACCTATGATCCTGAATCTGAAAATGTTTATATCGAGTCTGACCAGGCGTACACCGACCGATTACATGGTTTTCTTGAAACACTAGAAGACGAATTAAGTGAAGAAGCGAAAATCTTGGCCCTGGAGGCATTGTATGTAGCCCTTGAACCGGTATTAACCGCATTGAAGGCAAAAAACGCAGCAATTTTAGATGCTATTATTCCCCCAATGGGTGGGGTGCCGGCGTATGATCCGGTAGAAGAAAATGTAAAAGAGAAACGAGAGGGGAAGCGGAATTTTACGTACTGGATTAAACTGGCGGCTGAAAATGTGATGCAAAACATCTTTAAAAAGAATGCAGAAGGAAAATACGAATTGCAACGGGAGCAGCTTCAGTTACTGCAACAGGTCGGAGTGGTTCGGTATTTAAAAATGACGTTGACGGATTGGGAGTTAGCGCAATCCTTTGGATTGGAGGTACCCGATGAACTATTATCCTATGCATCGGCTGTCCGGGATATTTATACTTCTGCCCAGGCAACCGTTGGGGCGGGTAAGGCACTGTACCAGTCCGTAACAGCGCTGGACACCGATTTGGATATCCCTACTTCGTTTGCCGAACTAAAGGATGACGCTGCTGCCATCTTTGCTAATAAGCTGACAACCCAGGAGATGGTCAATACCCGTCGTAAGCTACTGGCAAAAACCTATCAGCAATTGGCCGTTCGCTACCGGGATTATGGAGAAGATTTGAACCATCAGTCTCAACGGAATGAATTTATGAAGATGAGTGACAGTGATCGGATCCGGGTCGCGGAAATCGCTCAGGAGTATCTTAGCGAAAGCCTTCGTCTCCAAGCCAAAGCCGAGGACTTGGTGAAAGTTAGTTTAACGGCATCGGGTCCTCAAGATAAAGATGTCCTCATAGAGTATTACCAACGTTACCAGAAGGTTGATGCGGTACTTTCTCCATAAGCGCTTCTTTCGGGTGTTAGGGTATTTTCTGATATCATTCACCCTGATAAGTCCTAAGTGTGTAGTCATTTCGGATGAAAAGAATCAGAAAGAAGAAATGAACAATGCTGCTTCTTCCTTAGGTGAGCATATTCTTTGGAAAAAGATTGAAAAAATCAAGGAGGTCATTGATAAAACGTATGACTTGATTCATACACTACAGGACTCGTTAGATCATGCCAAGCAACTAGTGCATACGGTTACGCACCTGGGAGTGACAGACCTTTCGGAAGAGTTACTCACGATCTACGATGTGAAGAATGATATGGAAGCCTACGTCAGCCGGGTACCCGATCATCCGTATTCGGTAGGTATTCAACATTTGTACCAGCAAGGAAACGTAGCGGTCGCCGCTAAAACATTGGCTGATTTTCTCTATGTGACCGAAGCACTACCCACTGATCCGGATGCCTTCCGTCAGTTGTCCGTTGGCCAACAGACCCTGCGGACATACTACCATGAATTTGCTGACAAACGGGCATTACAGGTTGCTCAAGCCTATCGTAAGTGGGCCAAACAGTACCGAAAAAAAGGTACTGAGTTATCCCAGAACGTACTGCAGGACAGAAGGCTTACCATGACCGACCTGGAACGCATCGAGACCCAACGGATTGCTCAACACTACATTACCTTGAGCTACGAGTTTGTGGAAAAAAGTGATAGCATTCTACTCAGCGTACAAGAGCGGGGGGACCCGCTAAAAACTCAATCGCATCGCTTGGTATCCCAGTATTTGCAACTTAAACAATATTTTGACGATGAATAATTATTGGCTACTACCCCTGCTTCTTTTATTTTGCACCCTATTTGCCCAGGCGCAATTTCATTACCCAGGGGAAACGGGGGTGCTGGTTTCTTATTTTCCGCATCAACCCGCCTCGGACTTCGGGGTTGGGCTTGGCTATCAGGTGTTCCTTACCCGATCGATTCAGCTCGAGTTTACGGGAGCCTATCATCCGCACCAGAAACGCTATGACTACAACCGTGCTCCGTATACCGCGCAGGTAGATGTCCGCCAAACGGACTATATACTGCGTCAATCGGTCGATTATGCGCTATTTCGACTTTTTCGCCACCTCTACATCAACGCGGGGGTTGGCCTTACGCAGCGCTTTCGACACGTGGAAGAAGTAACCTTCTCAGGTATCCAACGGGATAGTGTAGGGATAGAAAACGAAGGGCAACCCGAGGACTTTGACCCGGACACCTATGACGTGGAAGAAAAATTTCGTTTTGGCGGACACCTCCATCTGTTAGCAGAATGGTACCTTTCTCGAAGCCTGACCATCTTCTCGCGTTATCGGGCCGACTTTTATATCGCTTCCCAACAGGATGCTATTGTCTTCCAACCGGCGGTCGGATTTCGTATTAATTTTTAGACTTCACCATGGAAAACGATACTGAGGTAAAAGAGCTTTGGAAAGGTCATCCTCACCCAGCGGTAAATTTTTGGGTTTTTGTCTCCTGTCTTCTGCTCGTTACGGCTCCCTATGCCCTGTATTGTTACGTTAAGACCAAACGGACAATCTACCGCTTAAATACCGAATGGCTTATGGTACAAGACCCGCAATTTGCGGCGGTTAAAGTCGGCGAGATCAAGGAAATCAACGTGCATAAACCGCGAATCTATGGATGGTTAGGCTTGGCTGATTTGCTCGTTAGAACGGAATACGATACGATATATTTGCGGGGGTTGTTAGCGTTTGATGAGGCGAAACGCACCATAGAAAAGCATCAAAAGCAACTACAGACCCAGGATTAGTATGTCATCTTACCCTAGATTTTCTACCTTTACTCGTTAGAAAATCATACTTGGGTGGATATTAGTAACTTTTGTCAGGATCTTGCCGATTTCAAGCTACGCTACGGCCATACCTATGTACCCCCGTACCCGGAATTCTCCGATCTATACCGACAATCGGTTTTTGTTAGGGAAAATCCGGAAGAAGCCCCGAGCTGTCTGAGTGAATTAGCGTTTCCTTTTGAGGCGGACAATTATGCGTGTCGCTGGATGTTTAATTATTATTTATTACGCCAACATGTGCGTGATCATGGAAATGACAATATATCCAATCTTTACCGTCAGAATAGACGGCTATATGCCTGGATACTTCGTCAACGGCAACAAGCCGCTTCCTTATCGCCCACCCGTAAAGCAATGCTGGACGATATTAACTTTTCCTGGGATCGTTCTTTTTCCTCATTTTGGGAACAAATGTTCAAAATGCTGAAGCGCTTTTACAAGAAGCATGGCCATACCCAGGTACCGAGCACGTATGTTGACCAACGGTTGGCGGAATGGGTGAAACGCCAGCGTCGTTTTTCTGACAATCTGACTGCCGACCAAAAAAAACGGTTAACCGATGTAGGGTTTCAGTTTGACATGCCCCGCCAACGGGATTTGACTTTCGAGGTATACTTCAATTTGTTAAAGAAATTCAAGGATGAGCACGGCCATACCAACGTAACGATATATTACCCCAATAAGAAGTTATTTAATTGGGTACGCTCTTTACGACAAAACGAAGGTAGGCTGGAGGAGTCCCGTCGGGCCCGCTTAAAAAGTATAGGGTTTGAATTTAAGTCCGATAAAGCGGCGAAAAAGGCTCAGAAATGGCGGGAACAATATGAGCAAGTCGCTGAGTCATTACGCCTGACCAACAAGCTACCCGATGATGTTCGTCTTCAGAATTGGTACTTTCGGCAAAAAGCCGGTAAATCAAGCGTTACGGAGGAAGAAAAGGAGTTGCTCAAGAAAATAGGCATCATTCTTCCCTGATATCCTCTTGCCCCGGCGGGGAAGCGCTCACGCACAAGCTAATGCTTTACGTTGAGAGACACTCGCCAATGCCCTGGCGAGGATATTGTTCCCACGATCTGGCTACGCTCAGAATCTTCATGGCATGTTTGTAGAATCATGCGAGCTGGCCAGGTGTCCGTTTCTTGGGTGAGTTTGCGGCAGCGGGAACACACCCGTGCAATCTACCGATTGGCAGTGCAGTAGATCATATCTACTTTTGAGCGTTGCTGGCAAATGAAATTGAACCACTTGAGATAGTGTAGCCTCTATGGTATCCAGTAAATACATAGCATGAAGATAAGCAAAAGGGGAGGTAATAGTACGATACTATTGGTAGGCTTGGGAGAGGGTAGGGGGTGCAAAAAGAAAAATTGAAGAACGAAACACTTGACACCCGTAACGTATCGTGTTACGTTTACGTATGATTGAGAGTATCAAACACAAGGGCTTAAAGCGGCTCTATGAGCGAAACGATGTTTCAAGGCTGCCCGCCGAGCACTTGCCAAAGATACGAATGGTCTTAGGGCTAATGACTCGGGTGCAGACCTTGCAAGATATGAATTATCCGGGGTCGGGCTTACATAAGCTCACCGGAGATCTGGCCGGATTTTATGCCGTGAAGATTTCTGGTAACTACCGGATTATCTTCCGCTATGGAGAAGGTGAATTTAAAGACGTAGTTTATATTGATTACCAGTAAGGATTAAGAAATGTTGAAAATGGGTATGCAACCAGAACATCCCGGTGCAATATTAAAAGAAATGTATATGGAACCGCTTGGGCTGACGATTACCGAGACCGCCCAAGCATTAGGGATTGCCCGTAAGAACTTATCGGCTATCGTGAATGGAAGGGCGGGTATTAGTACCGATATGGCCGTTCGGTTATCCGAAGCCTTCAATACCTCGGCGGAGGTGTGGGTCGGGCTGCAAAAAGACTATGATCTATGGCAATCCGAACAAACCATTGATCGCCACGCCATCAAGCACCTGTACGATAACATTCCGGCGTAGTAGGGTAGAGGAAATGTCTAAAACCAATCACCAATTTTATGAAGGCTTCCGAACCGTTAAGAAAGATAGCTGTAGAGTTTGGATTGTAGGGTGTGTCCCAAACATCCTAGGGTAACCATCTGTAATCTGGATCGTTGCAAGATGCGTTGCAGTCCAAATTTGTTCCAGTTCTGCAAAAAAATACCCAAGCCCTACGGGGACTAGTCCAAGGTCGGGGCAACCTGTTTGTGTAGGAAATTTGTAGTAAGTCAAAAACCAGCGGGAACGATTACCGACACCCGACCGACTTCTTCACTAAAAAAATCGCCCATTACGGTATCTACTACGTACATCCTATCTTTATCAACAGATTCTCAATCCACCACCGGAGCAACTAGGGGCAAAGAGTCGGGATACCCTTTTACTAACGCTACTAGCAAATCACCGTGGTAATGTGTAGCAAAGCTTACTGTTTCTAATTCCATCATTACTTTTTTCTGCTTACTTACTTGGTTGAAACGAAGATAATAATCTGATAGACAGTTACTTTACAGTTACTTTTTAGTAGCCAAGTAAGTAACAATTGTATCAAAATTTACCAATCGCCCCGCTCGTTACCAAGGTTTTGGGGCACTGAAGGCACAAGTTAGTCCTCAAAAAGTGGCTTTTAACAGGTAGCCTGCTAGGGTAAACATCCTCAAATAGTTGCTTTTCAAGGTTCCGCCGGAAAAAATATACACCAAAGGTTTAAATAGTTTTTATCCTCAAAAGGTTGCTGTATATTGTTATCTTTCTGATTATCAGATGATTAATGATATATCCCCAAAAGGTGGTTTTTCGTCCTCAAAAAGTTGCTTTAACAATCCCCAAAAGGTTGCTTTAGCGTTACAGGCCGATTAGAATAAGCTTTTTTAGGCGATTAAAGCCAGAAAAGGACGATTTGTCCTGTTCAATGGCAATTCGTCCTCAAAAAGTGGTTTTTTAGCTATATAAATAGTTGATTATCAAGATATTACGCAGCTCTAAAAGGTCGATAGGATCGATTAAAACAATCAACAACATCGATGTGGTTACTACGGTTATTATTCAATACAGCCTCTGAGAATGATCACATACTCTAGTATGTACGGTGAGCATAAGTGTCCTTATTAGCGTGATCAATAGCGATAGCAATATCCTAAAATCGGCAGTTTACTCGGGGAAACAGTGTATAGTTGATGAAATTTTGAATGAAGACATTTGAGTCTAAGTTTATTGAACAGGGCAACACTTCATATGACTTTTTCCCATTATTAATGCCGTTTTTTCCGCTTTTTCATGTCTTATACGCGTATTCCATATGTGTGGAATGACCATTTTCATATCGTTTTGAACGAATACATGTAGCGAAGCTTCCCGTTAGTCACGGATTGGTTGTACTCTCCCTTTTTATTTTGGTAATTCAAAACAATGTTGTTCAATAACTAGACGGCAAAAGTCTGAAATTGTTTGACGGTCAGAAAGAGCTATACAATAACTGACTAATATAATGAAGTCAGGTAAGCAAAACCACAGACGTAAAACATCTGACGGTACCAGCAAAACCCTAGACAGTTCTGCGATACATTTATATTACCCTCTCAACCTAGCTGCTATGATCGTTTCCATCCAACATACGCCCGGCACCATCAAAAAACAATTTTTTCAAATCGAAACAGTTTGCGATTTCGTAATGCATTACGTGGATGTAGCGGCGAAGATCAATATCTACTTTGAAACAGTGAATGAGCAGCTCACGTATTTCCGCTATTTACAAGACTTTTTTGATGCGGTTTCAGAGGCTCAACAATTCTCTGAGCGCAAATGGCAATCCAGTATTAATTCCTTATCAGCCGACTTTGATACTGCTGCTTAGTAAAAATATAAAAAACATTTAGTGTTTTTAAAAAGTTTATGTAACTTGGCTAACGTTGTTGCTATTCAACAGCTTTAATACACTTACCATGTTTTCGAATGGCTATTGAGTGATTTGTAAAAAATAATACTTCTCCGCCTGAATCGGTAAGTACTGTATACCGCTGATAGCAGGTATTTCAAAGACATTATCACTATTTCCTATTCATGAAAAATGTATTCATTTCATGCCTGGCATTGGTGTGTCTAATAATGACACACTGTCAAGAAGAAGGGTTTCTTCGTCAGAGAGAGGAGGAGGGTTGCTCAAATATGGATTGTGAACAGGCTGATCCTATCATCCCACTCTCTCAACCTGAGAAGCCACTACCTCCATCAACTCCAAAAAAGAACATAGTTGATTTTCTCTCTCAACAGAAAAAGCAATGCCAAGGGCAAGGTTCGCCTGTAGTATGGATGTATGTTACCATTGGATACGGAAAAGGGGGGTATACTGGTCTTGACCATCTTTTTAGAATAAACCGCACCTCGTATGTACGTGCTATGGAAAAAGCAATATCTGGCTTTTTACGACCAGTACACTGAACTGGTTAAACGCCTTCGACAGAACCCCCACTGCCCGGAAACCCGCTCTTTGAATGAGCATTTTCGTGACCTCTTCAAGCGCTTAGATATATCCCGGCTCCCCGCTCAGCAACAGATGAGCTTTGAGAAAATTGTTCAGCAGATGAGCGCATTGTTAGACGATAGGGAAGGGGAAGAACAAGAACTTGACGAAAAGGTCTCCCGTGTTCACGGCGATCGTGGCTAAAGTGAAAAAAAAGTAATGTCTCACGGTATACTTTATACCTAACCGAATGGTACAATGATGCGTAACACGATCCAACAAATCGAAGCCTTTCAAAATACGAATGGAATCCCCACCTTCTACGTAGCAACCAACCAAGAGAATCAACGGTTTATTACTAGCCAGATTCACCCCAGTGCTAATAAAACCTCGTGGCAAGCGATTTCTACTCGTCAATATGAATCAATAAAAAAAGAGCTTGCCTCTGCGCCAGTGAATTTGACCAAACGACCGTCTAGCTATTATGTGAAATTGGAGGATGGCCGTGAGGTAGGCTTACCCTTCAAAAGCAATCATCCTGCTTATGAAGCAGCGCGTGAGGCCCAATACTACTTACAAGACCGGGAACGTCATTCCGGGACAACCCAGGAAACAACGCAGTTGATGAAGTCTCTTCAGGAGGGACTCGAGAAGCCAGTGGCCGGCGGCCCGGTGTCTGTACAGACTACTGAAACAAAAAACACGTTAAATACATCGTTTGTGCAAGCACTACGTCAGTCTTCTAGATTGATGAAGCAGGATTATTTGGAGGCCATGCAACGCGAAAAGAACGCAAATCAAGCGTATGTGAAACGTAGCACTTCGCTTTCAAAAACAGGACGGAACACTTTTTTGACCGATCATGAGCGTAATGATTTTACGATGAAAGATGGTCATAAAGCTTCCTACAATATAGATCGTATTGAGCAGATATCTTCTGTTGTAAGTGGTCATCATCAAGATCAGCTACCGCTTCCCGCCACCTCAAAAAAAGAAGAAATACTCGATCAGGCGTATCGTAGGATGTGGCAAAAGCGGCACCACGTAGCACCCTCAACACTACAACAGCTCCGAAAAGAACTAGAGCAAGACCCAACCCTTACCAACGCTGAGGTGGTCCACTGTGGACGCGGCGGCACCCCTGTGGATCACCGGAATGCCGCCGTTGCCTCGGTGGCCGCGGCCACCGTGAACCACGGTCAGGATACTACCCAATATCAAGATAAAAGAGCTCGTATCGAAACAATGGGGAATAAAACATTGCAATCCAACGAATTGATTGAACACTACTATTTACACAGAAAACAAGGAAAAACGCATGATAAAGCACTTAATGAACTAGCTAGTCATCTTACTAGGAACGTAAGTATTACTTCAGAGCCCAACCGTTATCAAGAAATTGTGCTGGGAAAACAGGATCATCACCAGCTTAGTCAACGGAACTACCAAGAAGTAACCCGTCAGTTTAAAACGATTGAAACCATGCATCAATCGGTAGACCATGCTTCGGGTGTGCAACGACTTGTATCTACTAAGGACAAACGATTAGATCGCGCTTTTTCTGTTACCAGTGCGCTAAAAACTACTGTTGAACCAAGTAATCAAGCGAAAGGGGGGGTACCGGGTTTGAAACAGCACACAACGGATCATTCTTCATCCTTACCAGATGGTTATAAAAAGCTACTGAGTAAAGTAGATAGGGAGCAGCGTTTAGTAAAGCATCAACGACTTGAGGGATTGAATACTGAGTTCGTCACGCAAGGCACAGGGTTAACTTCTGAGTCTAATGCTCAACAAAGGGGGAAGGGTAAACCTAGTACTCAGCATACCGAACTAAGGAAAAGCTACCCTAATCTATCAGAAGAGAAAATTTCCCGATATGCAACGATGATGGAGAAAAAACCAAACCAGCCACTGTCCCCGAGCAATCAGGTTGAAATTGACGTCTAAAGTCTTCCGTTAAAGCGGAGGGTTTCTGACCCAGTAATGATACTATGAAAAAGTGGATGATAGTTACTAACTTATACGCATGAGGAGCACGCAAGAATACCGAATAGCTGAAACACTTACTGAGTTCCTACAATCCAATGACGTGATCATTTACGACGAAAATAACCCTCAGAAGGTAAAGCAGCAGGGAAATGGAAAGGAATTAAAGCAGACGGGGATTCAGTATTTGCCGAAAAAAAAGTATACGTATCAGCAGGCTGAACATCGCGTAGAGAGGCGCCTAATACACTTAATAAGAAAGGAATTAATTTGGATTAAAAGTCAAGTTTAAATTCAATTATTTAATCTTCAAAATAACTTGTTTCATGCAATCAATTTAATACACATAATTTTGAGTAGAAATGTTAACGGTGATAAGAACAAAATGATTGACTCTCGAGTCTTTGTGAAATCCCTGAAATATATCTATTATTTACAGTATACTCAGCATTATTTAACTACTCCAACCCATGTTATCATGAAAAAAGAAAATATAAGATTTGTATTAATTAGACTTCCCTATTTAGTTGGTGGGGCTGCGGCATTTTATGGTATCTTATTTGGTATTAATTCGCTTGTCATTTACTGTTTTGTGGCTACTGCTTTATATAGGGTACTACACTCCTTAATAGCAGGAAAATGGTTTCAACGCCAATGGCATGGCTTACAAACAACTAATCGAAATTGGTACTATTTTTTTATAACCTTTCTAGTATGGTATGGTTATCACTTTTTCTTAACTGATTATGTTTCTCCTGCTTTGAATGTGATTGTTCAAACAATCTCACTCATTCTGATGCTTGTCTTTGCAAGGAATATATACATTCAATTTCGTAAAGAATTTAGATCTATTAATCGCTAGCCCACATTCGTATCATCAAAAACTAGAAATATCTTTTTCTGATTATGGAAACGCCTTCGCTTGCGTTCACTGAAAAATGCATAAGGTTATTCAATTGCATTGATTGATGAGACAATTCGCGGTATTTCATGCGATGAAAGGTAAAGGCATCGGTGGCCAGTTTGGTCGGCATATCGATAGGACACGCCCAGTTGCGAACGCTGATCCAAGCCGGACTCACCTCAATCAATTCGTTAAAAAGCGCAGCGTACAGCAGAAATCAACCAGACCAGTAAAAGAATCTATTCTCGTACAGTAGATTCACTGAATTGGATCCAATGGCCAAAACTACTTACTGTACCAAGAGAAACACGCTGGCTTACCAATTGTGACCTCCAATTTGTTGCAATTGCCCGCACCTGCTCGGGCTAGAAGTAGGTCAAATGGAGGAAATTTATAATTACATGGTTCAACTAAGGCGATCATTAGTCCCCCTGCAAAGGAGCAGCTGGAAATCGAAACCATAGGGACTGCTAGCTGTCCCTAACCTCCAATTTGTTTTAATTATCTTCGCAATAATCTGATAATGAGCTGCTTACAGCTCATATGATCCCTAGGAACCAGAAGGTATTCTAATAGGAATGAGCCAAAAATAGTAGGAAAAGTGCCCTTTTGCCCAGATCATCATGATCATTACTAATTGATCGGGTTGACCTATAACCTCCATCTTGTTTTAGTATCAGTGTAAATCTCTAATTATCAGTTAGTTAAATAACCTCCTTTTTGTTGCAATTGCCCGCTGACCTCCTCTAAGTTTTAGTATGAACTCCAATTCGTTGCAACATACCTCCTTTTTGTTGCAATTTGCCTCTTTTGTGTTGCAATATCCCTCCTTTTTGTTTTAAACAAAAATGTAAATTACTGAAAATCAATTGGTTATGAGCAGTGTAAATAACTAATTATAATAAAATCAATAATTAAAAGTAAATGTTATTTTTTCATATTATTTGGATAACATTGGTTATTGAAGCAAAAAAACACGCTATACTTATGAAAAGTACTTTTTAACAACTAAAACAAAAAGGAGGTGTGTTGCAACAAATTGGAGGTGAACTAAAACACATTGGAGGAGGGTCATGCGGAAAATGATAGGAATTCTGGTGCAGAAGGCTAATTTGCCCAAAATTTAGTAACTATGCTGTTTCCGTATCTTCCATCCGACAAAACGATTGCCCAACATAACGAGTTTGTGACGGGTCGGTTTATGCTCCAACTCAACGAGCTGCGGATGTTTACTTACATGCTGCTACAAATCAAAAAAGGGGATAAAGAATTTCGAGAAATTCACATTCCGTGCCGGATCATTGGTGGGGCAAATGCTAAAGTACACTACTCCCAGATTCGGGATACCTGTAAGACACTAACGGAGAAAGTGATTCATGTCAATGAGATTTCGGAAAAGGGGAAGCGACGAACAATCAATATCCCCTTATTCGCCATCAGTGTCTATGAGGATGGTGAAGGGTTCGTTCGGGCTCGCTTTAATGACCAAGCCAAACAGTACTTACTGAACTTAACCAAGAATTTCACCTATACTCAGTTTAACCAATTGATGCGGGTTAGCTCGGCGTTTGGGTACCGAATCTATTGGTTACTGAAGCAATATTCCGATTTTGGGGAACGAACCTTTGCGCTAGCCGAGCTCAAGAACATGATGATGTTGGAGGATAAATATCCCAATTTTTCCAATTTTCGGCGCCGCGTCTTGGAACCTGCCCAAAAGGAATTAGAGAGTACGGATATGCGGTTTACCTATCAGGCCGTTAAACGGGGACGCAGTGTTCACAAGATTAAGTTTACGTTTGCCGGAAAATTGCGAAAAAAAATCGTGAAAAAGTCAACCTCCCCTCCAAAGAAAAGAAAAGCTACTATTTCCACCATTCAGGATGCAGCAGCACCCATACTGACTACCCACCGGACGGCGTACATCCATGAGTGGCTGATACGGTTCGGTGTACTTCCCCTGCAAGCCGAGGAATTTCAGCTAGAAATACCAGAATCCAAATTATACTCAGTAATCTACCGATTCGTCTGCGATTTAGGGGAAAACGAAAATCCAACCAGCTACTGCGATAAACTGTTACATACCCTAAACCTTCTACTACGCAAAGCCGCTACTCAACCCTTATCCGAGTAGTAAGTACAATCGGCGGCGAGGATCTGCTACTAGTCAATTTTTAAGATCTACCCAGCACGCCTTCCTTCAGGAGTTTAACCCAAAAGAAGCCCCCAGGGATAAGATATTGAACAACGAAACTTGGGTATTCTAGCTGGTTTGCTGGCAAGTTTGTTAGGCACACTACTTTCGGATAGCAAGCTGCCTGTAATAGGTATCGTAGTATATGCTATCTGGATAAACCCTATCGGTTGTTCTGAAAGTTACGCGTCGAGCGGCCTAGCTTTACGGCTAGACTACCCCCCCACCAAGCCATCGGAATATAGGCTAAAGTCAGATCCGCTACAACAAACCAGACGGGGGCTGGAATTACCTGACTGGCGACAATACCTCCGATCAGAAACACCCCTCCCACCAGCAGGGCCATGAGCATTTTCCGGGTCGCCGCAATCCAGCCAGCGGTCAGAGCCCCGCACAGGGTTCCCAGCGCGTGGGCGAGAAACGGAAAAATAAAATACTCGATGCCTACCGTAGGCATGACCTGGGCGATAGCTTCCATATCTTGGGGGTCATCCACCCCTGGTAAAGGCAACAGGGCGTAGCCAGTTTGCACCAGACCCAGGTTGACAATGCTCCCAATGATCCAGCCGCCCAGTACGGCCAAAGTATTTTTCACAGTAGGATTCATCAAGGACAACGGAGTTGGATTAGACAATACTTTTAAGGGACAGCCAGGAAATGGTGGAACGAGCCTCAACCAAAGACAACATAGTAAAAAACTGGGGGGGATGAAAGTTTTTACCCAGTAAAGTGAAAAGGGAAGCCCAAGATTTGGGCTCTCATTCTGAAAAAGTGACTGCACTGGAAAAGAAGAGGTGCTCATTTCAAGTATCTTCTTGCCATACCAGTAAAAAAGGATGCTGTACGGACTGCCGGTTCTCAATGGGGGAGGTGCTGCTACCGGGCAGCTGGCGGGGCAAGCGCTGGGCGAAGAATTCGGCAGTCGTACGACTGGCACAGCGGATGTAGAGGGCGTCACCCTGGTAGCTGACCAAGTAGTCTTGATTAGACCGAAGCTGAAGCTGGGCTGCCACTTGGGATAACAGGGTTTCTTTCTCGAGAGCATTCATCCTAAGGGCAAGGTAAGATTATTTTCTTAGAAGCTGTTTAAATGCTCAGAAAAGTAAGTGGCTGGTCACCCACCTCATGGCATGAACGTCGGATTTTTTCCAGTGAGGAACGCCCCGCGAGGAACGCCGGGTGGAGGCCACTCAATGGCTTGCCATACCGCTAAAAGTCTTCATGGATGTTCAGGCTATTGTCTTTGCGCTGGCTAACGCGTTAATTCCAAGTCATAGGTAAACGCTCTTAACTGTAGTATGTACATAAGAAAATTAGGGGAAAAATAATGTTATTGAAAGAAAAGATTCAGGGCAAGGGATGCAAGAAAACTAAACCGATGTCAACTATTGATAAGTGACTCCAAGACCCCGACATCCGTAATGAATACGAGGCCACTAAAAAAGAGTTGGTTCTATCAGAATTATTTAGTGCCCTGATGGAAGAAGACCAGAAATCAGTGCGTCAACTTGCCAAAGAAGCGGGTATTTCCCCTTCGGTGATACAAATCATCCGAACTGGCAAACAAGAAGATATTAAGCTGACTAACTTTATGTATATCACCGAAGCGTTGAGCTATCATCTGGAACTCGTCAGCGATCAGGGCAAACAGCGTATTCCTTTACATCAGGTATCGCCATAGGATAGCTATGAAACCGAAGAAAGTAAAAGTAACTATATTGCTAGATAAAGATATGGTAGATTTCTTCCGTAAAGGTGGTCGTGGCCATTAATTCAGTATTAACAACGCATTACGGGCATTTGTAGCGGTAGAGCAAGTAAAACAATCATGACAGAAAAAGAAAAGATAGAGGCCGCTATTCAGGAATTCAAACCAGCACTGGAAAAGCTGGATAATGAATTTGTAGGTCAAACCATCGGGGTAGCCAGGGCAATGGATGAAATGCGTAAAAATCTGGATGCTATCGAAGAAGTTTTAGATCGGCGCGAACATGACCGAGCGGCACAAATGGGCTATCGGGAATTAAGCTCTACGTTCATCTGGTTACAACGAGCTCTTGGCGGATTACAAGATGTCCAAAACCATAAGCATACATTAGTCGCTGAAATCGCGATGGCTTTGGGTGTACCCGTCTACGAAAAAGTTACCCCTTATGTCGATGCGGTATTGGATTCGGCTAAAGTCCTCACCAAAGAACAAAAGGAACTGAACCGTAAGCAATCCGATGAACTTTATGCACAGCTCAAAGCTGAGGGCAAAACGATCATGGATTACATGGAAGAAAAGCGGCAGTCGTGTAAGACAGAGTAGAGGACTAGCGTTTCGTAAAGAAATCATCCACTTTGATGTTAAGCACCTGCGCCATACGGTAGGCGTGAACAATGGTCGGGGCTTGCTCGGCGGCTTCAAAGCGTCTGATCTGGCGTTCGTCAATATCCACTTTTCCCGCTAAAGCGGCCTGTGATAATTGGGCAAGGTTTCGGTAGTGTTTCAGGTTTGCGGCAAAAATGGGCAGTATTTCCTCACGGGTAAACATGCGGGAAATTCTCACTTATGTAAGAAAATCGTAAGGACGTTTTCTCCCTGAACGGATTTTGCACTACCTTCACTGATAGGGTAGGGGAGTTGGCAAAAAAGTGTACCCCCTGTCTAGAAATAGTATTATTAAAATAAAGTTGGTTATAAAAACACGGGGGGTTAATTCTTGGCATTTTCCTAAAAATCACCTGTGTTTCATCCAACAAAATTTCACGCATGATTGAGGTGATTCCTAGTCTTCCGTATTCGCTCTATGAGGTGCACCGCAAAGAACAGGCGTTGCTTTTCCTGCAACAAACCGCCGTCTTGGAAATGGCCGAAAAACGCATCTATTGCGGGCGGCTTGGTCACTTGATTACCCAGTGTAGGGAAGAGTTCCCAAAAGTGCCGTATAGCTCTCAATGTTACCTTTACATTCAACACCTTAACTAATCATGGCTTTGCCATGGAAACGGGTAGAAAAAAAATACTCTGCTGTTAAGCAGGCTAGACAATACCCATGTGAATGTTCTATAACATTTACATAACAAGTATTCCCAAAGAAAAACTGGCCAAAGCGATTGATACCTTGATTGATGCGTCTGTCCAGATACATAAAATCACGGTCACAATGGAAGGCTTAAGCGGTAAGATTGATAAGCTCTCTACCGAGTTGTACTTTCACTATAACGAAGACAATAAGCCGGACTGAATAAAAAGCCAGCGGCGGCAATAATGCGCTAAAACATGCAGAATGACGGGCGTTCTCGTCGATCTCGTGTTCAATGACCGTATCATTACACCCTCAACTGAACGAGAAACGGCCTAATTGTAGGAATAAAGCCAGAATTACCCCGACTTGACGGCAATCTTAGACACCTTCAGCCCGTCTTGGGTTGCCCGGTAGAGCCGTAGCTTAAAGGTATCATCGGCGGTCTTCTTGTATTTGACCTGCTGCACCTGGATAAGCTTTTGCGAAAGTAGGGTGTATTCAATCTCGTTGATCTCAATCAGGGCAATCCCAAGCTTCAGACAGGTTTCTTCTAAGGTCTTATCCGGATAACGGCACAGGTGGCGCAAGACCGATAATTCATGTTTGCTAAGTTCCATAATCAGCAGGGTAGGGGTTAAGAGCATCGCGCAATGGGTATGTCGGTAAATTTGGTGGTATAATGCGGGGAAAGCAAGCTCGGCGTTAATTGCCAGCTTTGTGTTTTCTGGGTGCTCATGGTGGCTCCCAGCTTGATCGTCTTCGCCCCAAACCGTCCGTTTAAATCATCCATTGCCTTCATGACGCGGTTATCTGGGCGGCATACCGCTTGCACCTGCTCAAAGATCGGCTCCGGCTGCTTGTCTGTACTTTCAAATAAGTTGAGCTGGCGTTCATTCTCCGGCACTAAGCCCGAAACGATCACCCCGCATTTATTGTACTTAAAGTCTGAACGAAATATTTGCTCTAACGCTTGGGTGGCATAGCGGATCAGATCACGGCTGTCGTTGCTGGCAATCGGCAATGTCCACGTAAAACTACGGTTCGCCGCGCGATTGCTGTATTGAGGATCGTCCTTCCGGTAACGGTTGGTCTGAATGAACACTTGCAGGTAATTGGCAATGCTGCTCTCTTTGCGAAGCTTCTCGGCACATGAGGCCGCGTGAGTGGCCACGGCTTCCTTGATGGCCGAAAGATCGGTTTCAAGCTGCCCGAAGGTTCTAGACGTACAAATGTTCTTCTTGGGCTTGCTGATCTGCTCAAGCGGAATACATGGCCGTCCGTGTAGCTCATGCCATAAGCGTTGCCCAACAACGGTCATTTGCTTGCGGACGAAGTGCTCCGGCGTGTTATACAAATCAAGGGCGGTGTATATCTTATGTTCGGCGAGTTTCTTTTGATACCTTCGGCCTACGCCCCACAAGTCGCCTACGGGCGTAAGCCGTAAGAAGGCTTCCACCAGTTTCGGGTGTTCCAGCACGTAAATTCCGTTGTGGGTCAGACTTTTTTTGGTGATGTGGTTGGCGATTTTGGCGAGCGTCTTGGTCTTGACAATCCCTAAACAGGTCGGTATTCCGATATGCTTCTTGACGCGGGTTTTGACCTCGTTTCCTAAAGCCGAAAGGTCATGACCACCAAAGCCCCCAAAATCTAAAAACTGTTCGTCAATGCTGTACACTTCAACATTGGGTATCAGCGATTTGACCTCTGCACAAATTCTGCCGCTCATGTCACCGTAAAGCGTATAATTACTACTATACACCCGAATATCTTCCATTTCGGCCAGTACCTTGATCTGGAAGAAGGGCGTACCCATGCCAATACCGAGTGATTTTGCCTCATTTGATCTCGAGACCACGCAGCCGTCTTTATTCGAGAGAACCACCACAGGCTTATTGACTATATCGGGATTGAACACCCGCTCACAAGAAACATAAAAATTATTCGCGTCTAAAAGTCCGATCATCGCTCACTATTATTCCCGGACATCCCGCACCACGTGACTGACCACGCCCCAGATGGTGGCTTCTTCATCGTCTACGACGGTATCATCATAATCGGGGTTTTCAGCGGCTAAGATCATTTGCTGGCCGTATCGGCTCTGTTCAATCTGCAAGCGTTTGACCGTGAACCCGGCGTAAATAGCGGCAATGATAATGGAGCCGTGTACGGGGGTTAAGCTTCGGTCTACCACGAGTAGATCATCATCAAAGATGCCTGCACCGATCATGCTATCGCCTTTGGCGCGTATCATAAAGGTGGAACTCGGATGCTGGATAAGCTCCTCGTTCAAATCGATTTTATTTTCTTTGTAATCTTCCGCCGGGGATGGAAACCCTGCGGCAACCCCTCCGGCAAATATGGGAAGTTTGATCTTGGTATTTTGAACGGGGCGATACAGCATAATAAGAATATCAGTTTGTGGTTTTGAGGTAAAAATAGGAATTTCACCCAAATTGTTTTCTTATTTAAAGAATATTATTCTTTAAATAATAACAACACCTTACACTGAAAGTGTATCTGTTTGATTATCAGTGATATGGGAACATATACAGAACATACCCATGAATGCCATAGCAAGCAAGAGGAATTATTCCCACAGCCCAGCTTTACGAGTGCGGGCGTGGGTTTCTTGCTCAGCGTAAAATCCATCACTGTAGCGGGTATAGTCCCGCACATAGCCCTGTTTGACCATCAACCCGCCCAAGTCTTCCCCCTTGATAAAACAATGCATCACCGGGCGATTATAGCGGTCTACGTCCATCATTTAACATTCGGGGTGATTGCGGCCAATCAGCGATTGTAGAGCCAAGCGGCTATCCTGATAATACGGCTCATCTCGTTCCGGTGCATCTATGCCCCACACCCTGAATTTCTGACTGCCGCTAATGAAGTTATCGCCGTCAATCACATAGCTGACCGGGTAAAAGCGATAATTGGCGCGGCCTCGGTCTTTATTGGGGGTAAGCTTATCGCTCTGCTTGGCGTAAGTGCTGGCCACAACCAAAGTGAGAACGATCACCATGCACACCGCAAAGTAGAGTAGGGGCTTCATCGCTCAGGCCGCGTACTGATCGGCGGCACTGTGATAGATTGGGTCGGCTTTGCTTTTCTTAATCTCAACGCCGGACACCATCATGGTATACAGCTTGGTTTTATCAATATGAGGGCTAACCTTCACCAAAAGTGTACCGCGTTCGGTATGGGAAGCATGGCCGATGTTGATTACCTTTTTGTCCATCCATCCGATTAAATCATACGTGTAAGTGATGAGTGGCTGCGTAGCGGAGCGGACAGGCCTTTACGTTTGGTAATTTCCCCGCCCCACGTGAGAGCTTTGTAGAGTTTGGTCTTATCGGACGGCTCATCCACTTTAATGCGAATAGTGCCGCGTTTGGTTTTGAAGGCATAGCCAAGCTTGGTGCGGGTTTTTCAGATATAGCCGTACAGATCGTAATACGCTCTTGCTTGGCCGGACATAACAATCTCCTTCATCATACTGTCACAATTACCAGTCTACGGCCTTCTGATTGGTTTAACCAGAGAGCGGAAAATTCTTATCCACAGGGGACTGGTAAATTCTTTGGCTTTACCCAAAACAATACCGTTAACATAGTTCTTATATAAAGAACATGGACGCTCTCTTTCCCAATTCGGTCTTTCTATTATGTGAACGATTTATTGCTCAACGTTCATTGCTTTATCTTGAGCAAACGGTTGTACTGAAAATGACCAACGATCGATGGTATGATAATCCGCTCGGGCACACTATCACCATGAAGCGGGAAGGGTTCCCAAAAGTGCCATATAGCTCACAATGCGATCTTTATATACCATGTCTAAATTAATTTGTTAGTATTCCCCGTTGACCACTTTATAAAGCGTTGCCCGGCTACAAGAAAACCGCACCATTAATTCTGGAATCGTAAACGCGTTGGAGTCATAGAGTAATTTCAGTTCTTTTTGATCTTTATCGGATAACACCCGCTTACGGCCACCGATCCTACCGCTTGTCCAGATCAGGCCAGGAAGATTTTGCACCACTGGCCACATCGGAAAATATCTTCTCCACTTCTGCGCCTGTAAGCGCGTCAATCTGCGTGTCTAATTTCTGGTCTTTAGTAGAAACACGCCATGCGATGGGCGGGCGTATCCGAAAATCATCTTTGCTCGCTAAAGAAAAAGTATATAAATCCGTTTGTTACGGTAATGACCCTTTACTGAATTTCGGACCGTGGAAAAATAGAAAATCGGCCGTTATTGACTACGTTGTTATGCACCTCTTGGGGTGTTTTATATCCAATAGAACTATGCGGTCTAAACCGATTATATTCTTGTCTCCATGCTTCAATCTTTTCACGAGCATCTTCTAGCGATAAGAACCAATTGACATTCAAGCATTCATCTCGGAAACTTCCATTGAACGACTCAATATACGGATTATCGGTCGGTTTTCCTGGCCGGGAGAAATCTAGCGTGACTTTATTGTCGTAAGCCCATTTATCTAAGGCCTTGGAAATAAATTCACTACCATTATCTACCTGAATGCGCTTCGGCAGGGTGTTATTTATCTGAGCGAGGTGCTGCATAAACGAAACAACATCCTCCCCTTTTATGGACTTACCAGGATAGATGCCCAGACACTTTCTACTAAAATTATCCACCACAGTTAAGGCACGGAATCTTCGTCCGTCGAAGAGCTGATCGCAGACAAAATCCATGCTCCAGCACTGATTAATAGTAGACATTGCAATTCGATCTAACCGGTGGGAACAGCTTCTGCTTCTTCGGGGGCGCTTGCTACGCAAATTCAACCCTTCCAGCTTGTAGAGCCTATAAACTCGGTTTCTACTATCTCTCCACCCCTCTCTACGAAGTAGAATATGAATCCTGTCTAGACCGTATCTCACTCTAGTCATCGCTATTTCTCGCATACGCTTTCGGATGGCCTGCTCATCTCTAGCTTGCGATTGATAATACCACATGGATCGATGCAGCAAGACAAGCTTACAAGCTCGTCGTATTGGGATTCGGTAATCATCCATCATTTGCTGGGCTAATTCCTTGCTCTTAGCAGGCTTCAGAGCTTTTTTTTGATGACATCTTGAAGCATCTGTTTATCTAAAGACAGATCAGCTACTAGTTTTTTTAATTGCGCATTCTCTTCCTTAAGTTGACGGAGCTCGCGTAATTCACTGATCCCTAAACCACCAAATTTCTTTTTCCAATTGTAAAAAGTAGCCTCGCTGATGCCCATCTTCCGACATACTTCTTCGACCTTGGTTCCTGTCTCTGCCTGTTTGAGGGCGAAGATGATTTGTGATTCGGTAAACTTAGACTTTTTCATCGTTTTGCTATTTAGTTAATACTACGATTTAAAAGCCGAATTTCTCTAATTTACACTGTCCGATTTTTTGGTAAGAGGTCACTATTGGACTGTTGATATCAACTAAGCCTGTAGCTTTAAGATACTCTTTGAATATTTGGCTGCTTTCACCTCTATTTTGTATATACATTGTTACCTGCTGGCTTTTTTTCATTTGTAAAATACTTATCCAATTTATCCAAAAATCGCTCATCTGACATCCCAGTCCTGTTAAAAAAAGCTACACTTCCTTTTTTAATGTCTGGATAGATTCTTATTTCACAATAATATCCACCCCCACCACCTGCGTGGGCAAAATACTTGTTACCATCTAATTCTCCCGTAAACCAAGACAAACACATGCCTGTATTTTCACCTTTATTAGTTTTGTTTTCTTGAAAAAGCATGAGCTTGTACTCTTCCGATATTAAGTTATTTTCGCTTTTTAGAAGTTCTTGAAGATAGGCTACAAATGCGGTTGGCGTTCCAATGAGTCCGCCATAGGATGCCCCATTCACATAAAAATTGTTGAACGAACGCCATTTCCCCTCGGCTTCTCCCATAAACTTGGACTTGTCTATAAAAAAACCCAATACAAGATTAGAGAATGATATTTTTTTATGATAACCTTTGGCGTGCCTTTCGTTGTTAACAATTTCAAAAGTCAGGCTGTGAGGATTAATTGGTAACTTTCGGATTATATTTTCTGTGACATATTCTTCGTATGTTTTTCCCGATACCTTTTCAATTAGTTGCCCCAACATAACATAGCCCAAGTTGGAATAAGCAAATTTTTCATTAGGTTCAGATTTTGGTTTAGCGTTTTTTTCGAAAATCGATGAAAAGAAGTCGTTTCTGTTAAATGTTGTATGCTCACTGTCTAAATGTATCCAATTGAGTGGAATAGGGTTTGGTATTCCTGCCGTATGGTGAAGCAGTTGCTTCACAGTGATTACTGTTCCATACGAAAATTCAGGAAAGTACTGACTGACGGGTTTGTTTATATTTATTATCCCTTTCTCGAATAGCTGTAAAATAGCTAATGCGGTAAATGTTTTGGTTACAGAAAAAGCATGGTAAGTGATGGACGAATCCACTTCCTTTTTTTTTGCAATGTCAGCAAAACCCATTTGAAAGGATTTTAAAACGCTGTCTTGATCAAAATACAAGTACTGAACAGAAGGTGTCTTATTGCTTTGTACTTGTTCTGTTAACAGTTTGTCTATTTCATCCATGTGTGTTTTTGTCTGGGAGTGGCAAGAACTTATCATTACCATGATCATGATTGTCATTGGTGTTTTCATCGCTTGCAAGTAACATCGAATAAACGTAATTCAAGTTTATGTTAACTAGATAAGAATTTTTTAAGAATAATGGACTGACTAGGAGAAGGAATATCTATGCTCTTTGTTATCAAATTAGATAGATAAGGACTGAAACCAGCGTTAGACTAATTACGTGAGCGGTTCCAGTAATGAGGGCGAAAGTAGTAGGTTTTTTCATGATCGGGATGACGGCATTGGTAAAGGTGGTGGTTAGAGCAATGCCAATGCCTACCGTTAATCCTAGAAAAATAGCCGAGGATAAGGAGTTGATACGTAAATGATAGTTCAGTAAGCCAATAGATACTGAAGCGATAAAACAGCCGATTAAGGGGATAATGTAGTAAATATTGGTTTCTTTCCATTGGTCGGGTCGTTCAAACCCCATCGCTTTTTCCCATTGTTTACCAAAAGCAAATTGTCGGTGCCACATACCGCTAAAGGCAGAATAGGTAAGCGTAGCAATCACTACTCCCAGCCAATTGATTTCGGAAAATGCGAGGTTCATACTGGTTTATTTCTTTTTAGAACGCATGGCTTTTACTTTCTTAACGGACGTGTCGGCTACTAAATTTTTATACTCTTCAGATTCTGCCCCGTACATCGCTACTTTCCCGTCTTGGTCACTATGGATGCCCCAACCGTACTGTTTGGTTAGGGGGGAAGCTCGAAAACAAGGTTGCCCTTTAGAAAAGAATTTCTCTCGTTCTTCAGCGTGCTCACTTTCGCCGATTTCTTTTCGGATGGCATGTACGGTGAAAAATATATCATCCGAGGTATATTGGTAGGGATGATTATGCAGCAAATCAAATTGATAGTTGGCTACGGACTTTTTATCGCCTTTGGTGGGGGTACTTGTCCAGATACTGCGCGACTATCTTCAGCAATTTCAATCAGCGTATTTTGGTAGTTGGTGGAATGCTGTTTCATGCCTTAGATTCTTTCTGTTCCAAGGATCGGTATATGTACGAAAGATAGTACATCTGCTTTAGAAATCGAAGAACCTAATTGGAAGATTCTTTTGGTAAGAGGTCATACGGTAGTGCCCTATTTCTTCTCAGGAATACAATAGGACGAAATATTCTCTAGCTCATTTTTTTGGTTAAACTCGTAAACATCGCACGCTGTAATTAGATTTACTCGTATTCCGTCCCGTTTGAATTCCCCGGTTCCCCGAACAACTACCTTGTTGTTGGTCACTATGGTATCTTCTGTTCTGAAATCTGTTTCAACTGACCCAAAATATTCCGCAGTACGCTTACAGTTTTCAACGACTTTTGATTTACCCTGAAACACCTCTTCACCGATGATATTCCACGTGATTGTTTCAGACAAATAGGGGTAAATCTGTTCAAAATCTCCATTTGAAAATGCTACGGCTATATCTCGTTGTTCCAATTCCAGAGTTTTCATGTGTAAAATTGTAAGGTTATAAATTTAATATCATCGCTCTATTAAGATGGACTCGGCGAAAACGGAATCCGGTGGCCGTCTTTTTCTAATACGATATTATAACCCAGCGCCGATACCACCCCAACAAAGATTTTCAGGCGCATATCTTCGGATTTACCCGACCGGATATTCTGAGTAGCAATGGCCGATACTCCAGCCTCTTTGGCTAATTGGCGTACTGATTTATCATCTTCTTCCATCAACGTCAAAAGCAACTCGGATAAAGCTAGTTCCCGGTATTCTTCTTGATGGGTTTTGGCAAAGTCCGGGTCTTGCATTTCACGCTCAAAGGTGCTCATTAGTTTATTCGTCTTCTTCTTGCTCATAATAATTGTCCTCCTGTCCGCGTTGTTGATAATCTGCCATCAACTGAAAGAGGCGCAACACTTTCTATCGATCTGCCGGGGCGAGTGATTGGTAATACTCTAAGCCTTGGCTCTTGCCCTTATCAGAGTAAAACCACTCAATGACGTACCGTGTCCCCTGATAGGCAATAGATTCTTTCATATGACAATCGTACAAGTTAAGTTGTACAATGTCAAGGGATTTTAACAATTAGCGATAGTGGAAATTATCAGATTTTGAACCAACATGCCTTCTAGCTCGTATTCTATTGAAAGACAGTACCTAAAGCGGTATACTTGTAACTATGACTGCTATTGAATTAAAAACCCGTGTATATCAGCAAATTGCCCACTTGAATGAGGCGCAATTGAAAAAGCTATACCAACTGCTAGAGCAGGAATTCCACGCAGAGGCATCCTCCCCCGAAAAGCCCAAAAAGCGACCACTGGGCTTGTTGAAAGATAAAATATGGATGACCGACGATTGGGATTCCGATGAGGTGAACGAGGAAATCGCTCGTCTGTTCAATGATGGTCCGGTTTTTCCTGATGAAAATTAATGACTGGTTACCTGATTGATACCCATATCTTCTTATGGAGTCTTCGTGATCCGAGTAAGCTTTCTGATGAAGTCCGATCCATCTTAGAAGATACCGAAAACATGGTTTATGTGAGTGCAGCCGTAAGCTGGGAAATTCTGGCCAAACGAGCGAAAGGAACACTACCCTTTACTGGGGATATGTTGGCTATTCTGGCTCAGTTGTCTTTTGAACCACTTCCCATTACGCACGAACACACAGCCACATTGGAACAACTTTCGCCTGTTCATCATGATCCTTTTGATCGCATTATGATTGCCCAGGCAATGGCTGAAAATTTGACCTTCATTACACGGGATAAAACGATACTGAAATACGAAGGTGTAGGGCTATTAAAGGCGTAATTTACGTAAGCTATAGTATCGCATCTCATTGGGCTAGAACCTAGTCCACACTTTCTCAATTTGATGGGATCTTCTCTAGTGGACAAAAAGCCGGAGAAATCTATCAAAAACGCGGTAAAACACATCGCTGTAAACAATAAGGGGCTAAAATGGCAGTGCGATATTAACGTAACGTGAAGAAATAGTTAAGAAAACTTCGTTACAGAAATACGGAAGATTACTACGTTTCTAACATTCTTGAAAGAAGGCTAGTTTTTCTTTGCAAGTGAATTTACGCACTAACAATTCAAAAATCAGATAAGCATGATTGCAACATTACTCCTAATTTCTTCGCCGCACTGCCTCGTGTTAGCCCTGCTGCTGCTAACCATCGGGTGGGTACGAGCCCAAACTGGTCGGGTGACAGGGTGTGTTGGGAGCCTTGACGCACGGTTTGCCGATGGTACTATTGCCACTTGGAGCTGATCAGCCTTGGAACGCCAAGCATTGCCAGACACTGGATGTTGGGATAGTCCTTCAGGGCGTAAATACTTCACCTGCAACACTGTCTGAAGCAGTTTCTACTGTAAACGATGTTCGATACCATAAAGCTGCTCAACGGGTGCAAAACGAAAAAACGCTTCGCGGAGTATGAGGTACCCAGTAGTTCTACTTGAGTAGCTTGCTTGGCATACACAACCGATCAGTTCTTTGGGGTGAATTCATCCTTAGTTTTTTACCTACTTTTGAGTATTCGTTTGCATTTTTTTGCATAACAAATGAGAGAAAAAAATAGCCACGAGGTTCACACTCCCCCTATTGATTGTGTCAAAAGGGTATGGAAGTCACAAAAACTGAGTGGAAAGCCCTGATAATCGGGTTATTGTTGGTATCAAGTTCGATCAGGGTTCGGGGACAGTTGGTCTACGCTGAACTGTTCGGCGGCCACCGGCAAGCGCAGCACGAATTACTCATTTCCAAGCCCATCGATTCATTAGGGATCATTAGCTTCTTCAATTTGACCTACTTTACAGTTGATTACGAAGACCAAAATCGGGTTGACCCGTTTATTTACTCTGTCATTACGTTCAACTTCAATCAGAACCTTGGAGTAGCAGGGGGGGCGTATATGACGCAAGCTGGGTTTGTCCCCATTGCCGCCTTTTCTTATCAGTACTTCAACCAAAAGGGTGATCTGGACCTGAATGTCTTTCCTACCGTAGAGCTGAGCCGTCGTCCTAATTACGAACTGTTTGGCCTATTCGTGTTCACGCCGAAGTTAACCGATTATCTGAAATTATTTAGCCAACTAACGTTTAGTTCGAACTTCAACTTTAGCCAACATAACTTTAGTTTTCAGCAAATCCGGTTGGGCTTAGAATACCAAGATTTTCAATTTGGAGTGGGGGCGGACACCCAGATTCCCACTTTTATGGACCCTATCCGTAATGAACTAACTACTGAAGTCAATCCGAACATCCGACTGTTTGTCCGCAAAACGTTTATGTAAACCAATAACAGAATAGCCATGAATAACTTCCAAGAAAACAACGAACAGTTAAACCAACTGCTGGAACAAGGAGAGGCAATGGAAGCGTTTGAGCGTTTCTACGCCGAGAATGTCTCTATGCAAGAAAATGAACAGGAGCCAAGAAAAGGTAAAGCCTTAAACCGTGAGCAATGCGCGGGCTTTGTCGCAGCCCATTCCGACTTAAAACTCACGGTGGTGAGCGTAGCCTACGGTGATGCCCTAAGCATCCAAGAAGTACTTTTTGAGTACACGAGTGAAGCAGGTGAGAAGGTCAACTACCCGGAAGTAGCGGTGAGGCGCTGGCAGGGTGGGTTCGTTCAACGAGAAAAATTCTATTATGCCCGTTAGCCAAGCTGTAAGCAATAAAGCTGCCTTTCAGGAGATGATAGATGAAACCATCAACCATCATCAGCCAGCGGCCTGGGATCGCTATGCTTCATCCGATTTTGTCCATTATGCGACTCTGCCTAACATCGAGGCGGGGCTGGCAGGGATCAAGCAATGGAGTCAGTTAGTTATTCGGGCTTTTCCTGATGTAAGGGGTTCTACTCAGTTGCTGCTACAAGAAGCGGATTGGGTAGTAGTTAGCGTAGCAGTAACCGGAACTCATTTAGGCAACTTCAGAGGGATACCATCCACCACCCGCCGGATACAGTGGAACGAAATTCATGTATTCAAGCTAGCTGATGGGAAGATACAGCAGTACTTTCCTCAAGTGAATATAGGCCAGATGATGGGCCAGTTGAGCGATAGGTATCGAGTGTACCAGCCCGCCCAGTCGGTAATAAATACATTGATGGGAGCATTCATTAGCGAGATGCATAGGCTGCTTCCAGCCATAAAAAATGAAAAAGAAGGCTAAGCAGCCCGGATCAAAGAAGTCATCTATCGCTACGTGGAAGACTTTAAGAACCAGCAGAAGTTCTTGGTATTTCCGAAGTTGTTTCAACCCAAAAAGTTTCGACACCATTTCAACTTTCCGGGGTGCGATGGTACCTTAGCCACGTTTATTAGTGTGGGACAGGAGTTCTTGTACGCTTTTCGCGATGTAAAGGTAGATCTGATCCAACTCATTGCGGAGGGTGATTATGTGGTGGAGGTAAATCAGGTGCAAGCGACGCATCGGCGGCAGTATTTTGGAATAGCGTCTATGGGTAGACATGTGACGTGGCAGGAAATCCATATCTATCGGTTGGAAAACGAACGGATTGTGGAGAACTGGCCGGGAGTAGATTTTGAACATATTATTCATCAGATTAGCTTATGAAAAAGCCCAATTACACCGAACTGATTACCAGCAGTTTAAACGGGGAGCAAGAAGCGCTGGAACAGCTGATGGAAAGCATCCAGCAACCCATCTATAACCTAGCTGTTCGCTTCTTCTGGAACCCGCCGGATGCCGAAGACGCTACCCAAGAGATTTTACTGAAGATACTCACCAACCTCGCTTCATTCAGAGGAGAAAGCAGCTTTACCACTTGGGCCTATCGGGTAGCCACCAATTATTTACTGAATACTCGGCGTACTTCTACGGAATATTTAACGTTTGAAGAAGGGGAAAAACATCTGAAACAGGGAGCTACTCGTCCGGAGTACGAGGCTGCGGATAAAGCTCTGTTGGAAGAAGAAGTAAAAATTGCCTGTAGTACCAGTATGCTGATCTGTGTCTCTCGTCCACTACGTTTAGCTTATTTGATTGGGGAAATCCTAGAGTTTGACGGTAACGAAGGGAGCTACATTTTGGATATCGAACCAGCCACCTTTCGCAAACGTCTGTCCTTAGCCAGGAAACGGATTAGAGGCTTTATGGCCAAACAGTGTGGATTGTACGACCCAGCTAATCCGTGCCGTTGTGCCCAGCATATTAACTACTGTATTGAGGTAGATTGGTTTCAACCCCACCAACTAAAATTTGCCGATAAGGGTGAGGTAGATCAAACCAAATCAGAAGTAGAAATGATCATGAATGATGTAGCTATTTTCCATAGTCATCCTAACTACACTGCACCTAAAGCTGTTTTATCAGCCGTAAAATTGTTACTGAAAAGTGAAAAATATCCGACCCTTGGCCGTAAGGATTAGCGACTACATTCACTCCAATTCGTCGTCAATGGCTATAATGAAATGAGTGGTCGGCCTATACAGTCAAAATTTGATATACTTACTGGCGGATTGGTTTGTACTGTCATTGCGGGGTATGATACCAGTCTAGTTGAGTAAATTTCCAACCCCTAGCCGAAGGTAATTGCCACTTAATCCGCATCCCCATCTTGGTCAAAATCCAGGTCCGTCCAGGGAGTAGCATCTGGTAGTGAGTCAAAGGCTTGAAACAGCGGAGGAATTTGAGCAAGGGCGCAGGATACACTGAGGTAGAAGCCAACCAAAATGAGTGATCGGGTCATAAGCATTGTTTGGGTAGTGAAACGATCATCGATGAAAGTTATATCCTCTTGCGAAAAATCTTAAGTTCTGCTTATTAACTTACGGCAACACTTAGCGGTGAATCTTAACATAAGCTTAACATCGAAGAGGCGTAGCAAATAGACCGGAATTGACTACTTACTAAAATATTTCTCACAATATCGTGATACATCGATTTTCCCACGTAGTAGGATGGATAGCTGGTTCGTTTCTTCTAGCCTGCCAGCCTCACGGTGAGTCAAGCCACGAGCGGCTGCTGGTACTGCACTCGCCAGAAGAAACCGGAGTCACTTTTGCGAACCAACTCCACGAAAGTGAGGCACTGAACATCCTCACCTTTGAGTACTTCTATAACGGAGCTGGGGTAGGGGTAGGGGATATCAACAACGACAATTTACCTGACCTATTCTTCGCGGCGAATATGGGAGAAAATCGCTTGTACCTGAATAAAGGAAGCTGGCAGTTTGAAGATATTACCCAACCAGCCGGAGTAGGTGCCCCCGGAAAGTGGGCGACCGGAGTAGCGATGGTCGATATTAATCAGGATGGCTGGCTCGATATGTATGTCTGCTACGCCGGGCCATTGGCTGATCCTTGGAAGCGGGCTAACGAACTGTACATCAATCAACAAAATGGAACATTTAGCGAGCAGGCCAAGGAGTACGGACTGGCTGATACGGGGCATAGCACCCAAGTGACTTTCTTTGATTACGACCAAGACGGTGATCTGGATATGTACTTGCTGACTAACATTACTGACCAAACCGGGCCGAACGTGATCCGGCCTAAACGTAATGACGGGAACATGGTCAATACCGACCGATTGTACCGCAATGAGGGAGTTGGGGGTAATGGTCATCCGGTTTTTACGGACGTATCATCATCAGCCGGAATTACTTACGAAGGCTACGGCCTGGGAGTAGCGATTGCCGATATTAACCAGGACAACTGGCCGGACATCTACGTCTCTAACGACTACTTGTCTAATGACTTACTCTACATCAATAACCGAGATGGAACTGGGCGGCAACCCGCCTTCGATGAACAAGCCAGCGAATACTTGCAGCACCAAAGCTACTCGGCGATGGGTAATGATGTTGCTGATTACAATAACGATGGCCAGATGGATATTATCACCCTGGACATGCTACCGCCAGATAATTATCGGCAAAAACTGATGATTGGGGCGACGAATTACAATCGGTACTACTCTGAGCAACGAGCGAGCTATCATCCTCAGTTCATGCGAAACACGCTTCAGTTGCACCAAGGACTAAATGCTCGGGGTGAGCCTCACTTCAGCGAAATCGGTCAGCTAGCGGGTATCCACGCTACTGATTGGAGCTGGAGTGCCTTGTGGATGGATATTGATAACGACGGCTGGCGCGACCTGACGATCACCAACGGCTATCCGCGCGACATCACCAATCGGGATTTTGCCTCCTACAAAATGCAGGAGTTTCAACAAGCCAGCTACGATGCCACGATGCAGCGGCGCTTTATGGAAGCGTTGGAAAGCCTGGAAGGAGCCTACTTGCCCAACGTTGTATTCCAGAATCAGGGTGATCTGACATTTGCCGACCGTTCTGAAGACTGGGGCTTTACCCAACCCTCTTATTCTACCGGTGCCGCCTACGCCGACTTGGATGGTGACGGTGATTTAGATTACGTAACGAATAATACTAACGCCCCAGCCTTTTTGTACGAAAACAAGGCGAATGAGCGACTGGATCACCATTATTTGTCCATTCAGTTGGCGGGTTCGGAAAACAATCTTCGGGGGATTGGGACAAAAGTCTGGTGCTACGGTAACGGGCAAATCCAGTACGCTGAGCACTATCCCATTCGGGGCTTCCAGTCCACGGTACAAGCCGGAGTACATTTTGGTCTAGGCGACCAAGCCGCGGTTGATTCGTTAATCATCCGCTGGCCGGATGGTCAGCGTCAAACGCTGCGGAATATTCCTGCTGACCAGCAGGTAGTCGTTCATTATCAAGACGCTTCTCGTATGGAAGAAAAAGCTCCCTTAGGTACCCAAAGAAATCTCTTTCAAAAATCTAGCCCTTCTTTTGGTCTAGACTTCCAGCATCAAGAGCCACACTACAACGATTTTGCCCTACAGCCCTTACTACCGCATAAGTACTCCCAACAAGGGCCGGGATTGGCCGTCGGTGATGTGAACGGGGATGGGTGGGAGGATTTTTTCGTTGGCGGGGCTTTCCGCCAGTCGGGTCAAGTGTTTATCCAGCAACCAGGCGAGAGTTTTATTTCTCGCCCTTTGGACCTGGATAGCACGGCCTTTGCCGAAGATCACGGAGCTTTGCTTTTTGATGCGGATCAGGATGGTGATCAAGACTTGTACGTGGTAAGCGGAGGTAATGAGTTTCAAGCGGACTCACCCTACTACCAGGATCGTCTGTACACCAATGATGGACAAGGCAACTTCACGCTAGCTACGGATGCTTTACCGAAATTGACTACGCCCGGTGGGAGCATTAGTGCCCATGATTTCGACCAAGACGGGGATCTGGATGTGTTTGTTGGCGGGCGAAATCTGCCCCAGCAGTTTCCTCTGCCCGGACGAAGTTACCTGCTGGAAAATCAGCAAGGCACTTTTGTGGATGTGACTCTCGCAAAAACCCCTGATCTGGCTGGTATAGGCATGGTCACTTCCGCCCTTTGGACGGATGTCAATAATGACCACCAGGTGGATTTGATGGTGGTAGGTGAGTGGATGTCGCCCACTGTGTTTAAAAATACGGGTGGACATTTTGAGAAAGCGAAGGTTTCATTTTTTTATCAGGATACCGTTTCTTCTGCTCAAGGCTGGTGGAACAGTTTGGTAGGCGGAGATTTTGACCAAGATGGGGATACGGATTATCTGGCGGGTAACCTGGGGTTGAATTCGCCCTATACTGCTACTGAACAAGCCCCACTGCAACTCTACGTAGATGATTTTAATCAAGATCAAACGGTTGATGCTATTCTGAGTAATCCATCAACTGAAAACAAGCGTTTTCCTGTTGCCCCTCGGGATGATATGCTACATCAGATTACTCAGCTAAAAAGTCAATTCACCAGTTACCATGACTACGCTCAGGCTGAATTAGAGGATGTATTTTCGCCTGCTCAATTACGGGAAGCAATGGTCCTAGAGGCTACTCTTCTGGAAAGCTGTTATCTGGAGAATCTGGGAGATTTTCAGTTCGCCGTTCATCGGCTACCCACCGAAGCCCAGCTCGCCCCAGTCTTCGGGATGGAAGTAGGCTACTTCAATAAAGATGCTTACTTGGATGTTCTGCTGGTAGGAAATTCTTACGCTACCGAAGTGCGCACCGGACGCTACGATGCCTTCACTGGGCTTTGTTTGTGGGGTGATGGTAACGGAAACTTCGCAGTTGTCCCTTCTGCTCAAAGTGGCTTTTGGGTAACCGGAGATGCTAAGTCTATCGCTCGCCTTTCCCGAGTTGACGGTAAGCCTTGGTATTTAGTAACCCAAAATAATGATCCTTTACTGAGTTACGAGCTAGCGCAAAATTTACCTATTCAAACTATACCCTGGCAGGCTGATGATGCCTATGCGCGGCTTACCTATGCTGATGGACGCACTGAAAAAAGAGAACGATACCAAGGGCAGGGCTACCTTAGTCAGTCTTCAGCACATCTGCCAGTACCCCAAGCCGTGACTTCAGTACAAATAACCAACATTCAGGGAGAAACGCGCGTCGTTAACGGTGAATCATTGGTGCGGGAAAAATAGCGGATTTCGTAGCGCGTTTGCTCACCGCCTTGCCAGAGGGGTGTTTTTTCTTTCATCAAGATCATCTGCTCATTAGACAACCGGACAATCGTAAATTGGCTTAGCGGCGAACGCAGTTGATCCAGATAATATAGCGTATCCTTCTCAATGTAGTACGGTAAGGTCTGGCTACCCTCGGAGCGTTTCATCGTTACTTGCGTGGAGTCATAACGATACGTTTCGTTCCAGTGCTGGGCGGGGCTACGGTACGTAAACCCGTTGTAAAAGGTAGCCACCGAGTCAACTTGCCACTGCCCGATAATAGTTTCTGCATGATCAGACTGGCACGAGACCGACAATAATAGCGTTAGCAGAAGCACATATTTCATAATGGGGTAGATGTACATTTACCAACTTCTGAAGACAAAAGGTGTTCTCCCTGGAACAGATCCGGGGAAAGACCGCAGAAGCTTCAATCAAGTACTTAATAGTCTGGGTTTTGTTCTAGCACCCCGTTGCTCAAATCGATTTCCCGTTGGGGAATGGCGAATAAATAGTGCTTAGGCCGCTGAAAATTTCGTGATGGATCGAACGTTCCCCGGTCTTCCGCGTAGATCGCTACGATGTCTACCAGTCCCGCTTTATCCCAGCGAATGAGGTCTTGATGACGTTGGTTTTCTCCCGCCAACTCCACCCGTCGTTCGTGAATAATATCATCCATTGTTGCCCCGGTGATGGGCGACAAGCCCGCCCGCTGACGTACTGCATTGAGTTCTGTATCACCGTTTTGACCCGAGCGGATTTTAGCCTCGGCTACCAGCAAATACACATCGGCTGACCGTAGAATTGGCACATTTTGTCCGTCATTTAAGCCGCCAGTTTCCCGCCAGGAAGCGTACTTTTGAAAGTGATAGCCTGTTTGGGATAAATCCGAAGTGTACTCGGTCATACCCTGGTCACCGCCCAAGTCGACCATTTCGCCCGGTAGCAATAGCGAGTGGTCTAGGCGAGGATCGTTCTCCTCAAACTCTTTTACCAGATTATCTACTGGTTCGTGAAAATCCCAGCCGCCCCAGGGACGAGGGGTAGTGTAAATCCGGTGTGCTGTTCCCGCCCAACCGTCCAGTGCTTGTACGGCGAATAGCATCTCAGGATTGTTCTCGGTGGCAATAGCGAAATTATCCCCAAAGGAAGGAGCCAATTCGTAGGGGCCGTTAATCACGCGGGTACCAACCTCAAGGGCATTGGCAAAATCTTCTTGGTACATATACAGCTTGGTCAGAAACCCCCAAACGGTTCCCTGAGTGGGCCGTCCTAGGTTAGCCTCGTCGTGAGTCGGTGGTAGCAAATCCGCCGCACGGAGCCAGTCGGACTCAATTTGGCCGTAGGTTTCTTCTAAGCTAGCCCGCGGCTTATTGTAATTGTTCTCCCGCACATCTTCTTCTAAAATTAGGGGAACGCCCCCGTAGATGACCGCTAGTCGCCAGTAGGTGAAACCTCGCATAAAGTGTGCTTCACCCAGCGTTCGCTCTTTCAAGGTCTGATCCATCTCAATATCCGGTACGTTCATCAGCACGGCATTGGCCCGAGAGATAATTTCGTACTTAGGTCGCCAGCTAAAAGCCAGTTGAGCGTTATCCGGATCAAAAGTAAACTCTTCAATGGCCTGATCTTCCCCGTGATCGCCCGCTCGCCACTGATCGTCCGATGGAATATCGAAGGTGTGTTCGGCGTGTCCGTAAAAATCGTGGTCTCGTAAGACCTCGTACATGGCGTTAGCCGCGGCCACCGCATCATCGCCATTGCGCCAGAAGTCAGCCGAAGTAGATTGTCCGTAAGGGGTTGATTCCAGCAAATCGTCTTGGCAACGGGCTACGAATAACATCGTTAAGCCAATCAGAGAAAATATGCTTAGTTTTTTCATGATTATCTAAAGTTGCTTCAGTGGGTTTAGAAAGTAATAGTTGCTCCCAGCGTCCAGGTACGAGCCTGCGGATACTGGGCGTAATCTACATTTAACTGAAAGTTCCGATTCGGATCATTCACGTCCAAGAATCCTAGCTCAGGGTCTAGTCCGGAATACTGCGTGATGGTAAAGACGTTTTGCCCCGTCACGTAGAAGCGGGCGCGAGAAATACCAGCCTGTTCAGTAAGTGTTTGGGGTAGCGTATAACCTAGCGTAATATTCTTCAATCGGAAGAAATCTCCTGATTCAATGAACAAGTCCGAAGTACGATGATTGAGATTATCTCGCCGGGTGGTCATCCGGGGAATGCTGTTACTGGTGTTGGGCTCGTTCCATCGGTTCACTGTTTCGGCGTACATGTTAAAAGGATAGGTTGGGTCAAGCCCTTGCATGCGGTCAGCGTTGTAGATGTCTACTCCAGCATTACCAAGGAAAAACAGAGCGAGATCAAATCCTTTATAACCAACATTAGCGTTCAGACCGTACACCATCGCCGGGTGCGGGCTACCGATAATCTCCCGGTCTTCCTCGTCAATCAGTCCGTCACCGTTCAAGTCCACAAAGCGCACATCGCCCGGTTGAATTAACCCATCCGCTCGACGAGGGTCGTTGGCGATGCTAGGATCAGCCTCAATGTCGGCTTCGGTTTGGTAAAGCCCGTTAGTACGCCAGCCAAAAAAGGTAGCAATCGGTTCTCCCTCAAAGGTACGAACAATCTCCTGGTTGGGCCGGCCGTAGCGACGAGCCGCTAGGAAATTACCATCAAATAACTGAGTTACTTCATTTTGAATGAAGGAAGCATTACCGCTGATGCTGTAGCTGAAATCACCGAACGTTTTCCGGTACGAAAGTTCAATCTCTAATCCCTGGTTCCGCAACTCGCCCACGTTGCGGTCGGGCACACTAGCCGTACCAATAGTGCCAATGGTAGGTGGCGCCAACAGCATATCGCGGGTATCTTTGATGAAGTAGTTAAAGTTGGCCAGTAACTGATTCTCCAGTAAGCCTACCTCCAGACCAACATTGAGCATCTGGGCAGTTTCCCAGGAAATATCCGGGTTAGGAATCCGGCTTTGCGCCGCTCCTACCACTTCTTGTCCTCCAAATGAGTAACGTTCTCCACTTCTGATCAGGGCTAAGTACTGGAGCCGCGCTACGTTCTGATTACCCAATTGCCCCCAGCCGGCAGTAAGTTTTAGGTTGCTAATAAATGAATGATTGGCAAAAAAGGCTTCCTCCGAAATACGCCAACCCGCTGAGAATGCGGGAAAGTAGCCCCAACGATTGCCATCGGCAAAGCGGGAAGATCCATCGGCCCGGAAGGTAGCGGTTAATAAGTAGCGGTTAGCGAAAGAATAATTCGCTCGTCCAAACCATGACTCTAGGGCATCGTAACTTCTTCCGCCCTGAGTTCGGTCGGGAGTATCCCCGGCACTTAGGTAACGCTGGTCAGGCGACTCATCGGGAAAATCTAAGGCACGGGCTGAGAATTCGTCAATGTTAAACGTTTGGGAAGTATAGCCACCCACTAGGTTCAACGAGTGGTTTTGCCCGAAAGCTCGGTTGTACGATAAGAAGTATTCCATCAGTAAAGAATAATCTTCCCGGTATTGCCGCTCCAGTCGGTTTCGGTCGTTTTGACGGATTTGCTCATCAATAATGATGTCAAAATCGTGGCGATCGCGGATCGTAGCATCCAGTCCGAAGTTGGCTTTCAGGGTTAAATTCTCGAGAATATCAAACTCCCCCGTCAGGCTACCCAATAGACGGTGACGGGTGGTTTGTTCGTCTTCGGTATCTACCGTGAAAATAGGGTTGTTAATATCGCCGAATTCGCCGCTGACCTGAGAGGAACCATAACCACCCTCATCGGTGCGCACCGGTAAGCCCGGATGGAAGCGAATCGCGCTCCATAGCACTCCGGTTTGAGCGGAATTTGTATTAAGAAAGTTTTCGTTCTGGGAGGTCAATTGCAGACTTTCTCCGATGCGGAACCGGGAGCCAATTTTATGATCGGAATTTACCCGCAGGCTGTACCGTCGGAAAAAAGAATTTCTGACCATCCCCTCCTCATTATAATACCCTGCCGAAATAAGAAAGGAAGAGTTTTCGCTTCCTCCTCTTAGGGACACATCAATATTTTGCACCTGTCCACTACCCAATAGTTCATCTTGCCAGTTAGTACGTTGCGTTTGGTACTGCGGGTCTTCCCAAATCGGGTTAATGTCAATACCGTCGTTGATGTAGCGTTCCCGCTTCAGCTCAGCTAGGGTTGGCGCGTCTAGCACATCAATGGTGTTGATGGCATTGGAAACTCCGGTGTAGCCGTTGACCGTAAATTCCAAATCCTGCTGAAAATCACCCCGTTTGGTGGTAATGATAATCACCCCGTTGGCAGCCCGGGTGCCGTAGATCGCTGAGGCCGAAGCATCTTTAAGAACTTCAATGGATTCAATATCGTTGGGGTTGACATCATTAATATTCCCAGCTGGCACTCCATCAATGACAACCAGCGGATCAGCATTATTAACCGTTCCCGTTCCCCGAATTCGGATAGAACCACCCGCACCCGGCGCGCCCCCGTTACGCACCACATTTACCCCGGCGGCCCGGCCCTGTAAGGCCTGAGAAGCTCCGGCTACGGGTAAGTTCTCGATCTGATTGCCCTTCACCGAAGAAACGGCTCCGGTCACATCCCGCTTTTCCTGGGTTCCATAACCCACAACGACTACTTCGGATAGTTGGGTGGCGTCTTCCACCAGGGCTAGATCAATTTGAGATCGTCCGTTTATTACTACCTCCTGGGCGGTATAGCCGATGTAGGAGAAAACCAGTACGTTGTTCTTTTCCGGCACTTCCAGTGCGTAGTAACCGTCCAGGTCGGTGACCGTTCCAGTGTTGGTTCCTTTGATGATGACGTTCACCCCCGGTAGTGATCCACCGTCCGTGTCGGCAGTAACCGTTCCTCGAACCGTATTTACTTGAGAAAAGGCGAGACTAGGTAACAAAAGTAAGATCACCCAAGGTACCTTGGTTAGCAAAACCTTAGGGTGAAGCGACAGTAAAAAAGTAGTATACATGGAAATAGAGTTGGTTGCGAGTTGTAAAGCAGATTCTCTATTTCATACGGACGAAAGGGGCTACTTCAACACCCCCTTATTTACTGGCTGACAAGGGTGAAATTACCGAATATCGGTGAATACTTATGTTAAGTTTTTGTTAACATATGCCCGTTAAGCGGGTGGCTCCAGTCGGGCACTTTGGACAGGGACGCGCATCACATGCGTTTGTTTGAGCGAATAATCTCGCTCGCCCAGTGTATTTAGATATTTCCAGCGAATTTCGGCAGCCTGCGGAGTAAGTAGCAGTTCTACGTAACCGTGGTCGCTCAGGTTGACATGGTAAACGTGCGGATTGTATTCTGGTGATAAATAGACCTGTCTAACCCGTTCTACTGTTTCATACAATTATCATATACTACCCATCTACCGGCACCACGGCGGCTTTGGTTAGCTTTCCTTCTAAATCCTTATCCGGTAGAACAACCACGACCGATCGTGGGTTAGTGTTCTATGCCAGGAATCAATGTGGTATGGTTTAAACGCGACTTTCGGCTCAGCGATCACGCCCCGTTGCGAGCTGCCATGCTGCGGCAAGCGCCAACGCTGTTACTTACTTTTTTAGAGCCTTCCCTGCAGGCGGATCCCTGCTGCGATGCTCGCCACTGGCGGTTTGTTCAGCAGTCGGTGCAAGCCATCAATGAGCAACTCTCGGTATACCAAACCCAGCTGTATGTACTGGCCTACGAGGTGCTACCGGTCTTCGGCTGGCTGCACCAGCAAGTGGGAATCGCTGAGCTTCTTTCTTACCAGGAAACCGGTCTGGCCGCGACCTACCGCCGGGACCGGGCGGTGAGCACCTTTTGCCGAACGAACCTTATCCGCTGGCAAGAGTGTGAAATGAATGCGATCCAGCGCAACCGAGCCAACCGTCAAACGTGGCGAGAGGAATGGGACTCATATATGGCTCGCCCGCAGGATCAGGTGCTGTTGGAACGTATCCGCTGGGCGGAATGGCCACAGGGAAACCCTGCGCCATTTCAGCCGCTGGCGGCTTCGGCCTTAGCCACCCTACCCGTGGCCGAGCAGCAACCCGGCGGGCGGGAGTACGGAAAAAAATACTTCACCAGCTTTTTAGACACCCGGCACCGGGGTTATCGTACCAGCCTCTCCAAGCCCCAGGCAAGCCGGATCAGCTGCAGCCGGCTGAGCCCGTATCTGGCCTGGGGTAACCTCAGCGTCCGGGAAGTCTACCAGGCCACTCAGCTACAACAAGGGGGTAACCGGGATTTAGAGGCCTTTCTGTCCCGCTTGCGCTGGCAGGCCCACTTTATTCAAAAGTTTGAATCCGAATGCCGCATCGAGCGCGAAAATATGAACCGCGGCTACGATAGTATCCGTCAGCAGTCTCGTAAGGATTGGATCCAGGCCTGGGAACTGGGTCAAACTGGGTTTCCTTTCATTGACGCCTGTATGCGCTGCGTGCAGCAGACGGGTTACCTCCATTTTCGGGGGCGCGCCATGCTGGTCACCTTTTTAACCCACCATTTATGGCAGCCCTGGCAAGCGGGGGCGGCGTTCTTAGCCCGGCAGTTTTTGGACTTTGAGCCGGGCATTCATTTTGCCCAGTTTCAAATGCAAGCCTCAACGACGGGCATTCATACGGTACGGACGTATAATCCGGTAAAACAATCGCTCGAACACGACCCTCAGGGGTACTTTATAAAACGCTGGGTTCCCGAACTACAGCAGTTGCCCGCTCGCCTGGTGCACGAGCCCTGGCGGATGAATGCCCTAGAGCAGGGCTTGTTTCACTGCCGGCTGGGTCGGGATTATCCTGATCCGATCGTGGAGGCAGCCTCCGCTGGACGCTGGGCTCAAAAAACGCTGTGGCAGATCCAGCAGCAGCCCGAAGTACAACAAGAGGCTAAGCGGATTCTAGCCCGGCATACCACTCCCAACCGCCGGGGGTAAGGTAGGAAGTTAACGATAAGATCAAAATATAGGTCTTTTGATAATGAATAATCCAGAGCTGGTATTTGCTTCCCGAAAATTGTCTATTATCTTTAGTTAAACCCTCTTACCATGTGCTACGATCTTAGCGTGAGTATCAAGACCCAGCTCTTTCTGGCCGAAGAACAATCAGGAACCGAGGTGGCCCAGCAGCTCGCGCTGAAGCTAGTCCCGCAAACTGATCTGCCCTTGCACCACAGCAGCGGATTTGAGCATCCTACGTTATTGGCCTATACCCAGGCCTCACCCCAGATGCCACACGTCGCCCAGTGGGGCTTGATACCCCCTTGGGCCAAGGACTGGCCACAAGCCCAGCAGTGGCGGGCAAAGACGTTGAATGCGCGGGGGGAAACCATGGTTTCTAAGCCTGCCTTTCGGGAAGCGGCCCAGCAGTTTCGCTGTCTTATTCCCGTTGACGGCTTTTTTGAACATCATCACCATCAAGCAAAAACCTATCCCTATTATATCTACGCCCGTGACGCTTCGCCGTTGGTATTAGCAGGCTTAGCTAGTGAGTGGGTGGATCGGGAAACGGGCGAGGTCTTACTCACCTTTAGTATTGTGACCACGCGGGGCAACGCCCTGCTGACCAAAATCCATAACAATCCTAAATTGGCGGGTCCGCGCATGCCCGTCATTCTGCCGCCTGAGCAGTGGCATCGCTGGTTGGATCCCGCGCTGGATCTATCCTATCCCACGGTGTTGGACTCGTTGCTTAGGAGTTATCCCGAGGAAAAACTCGCCGCCCATACCGTTGCGCGCCTGCGAGGCCGGGAGTATGCGGGCAATCTACCCTCGATCAAAGAACCTGTCGCCTACGAGGCACTCCCGAATTTATCTTAAAAATGCCTACTGGTGATCTAAACCAGTACTAGTCAGTCGCTGGCGGTGTATTACGACGTATTACCTCGCAGGCTTACTTCTTGGATTTTGGAAGCGGTACCACCGGTTGCCACCCCGAAGAGTAGGAGGTTCAGGCCCTGAGGGGGCCGTCGATGGAGTCGTCCCTGATGAGGGATCATGCCCCGCGGACGAGGGGTGGCTCTAACCAGCGGCGGCTTAGGCCCAAAGCGGGTACTCTCGCGCAGGATGTGCTGGGCCTGCAGGAAATCGGCACTGCTACTTCGCACCGGGCAACCCAGCTTCTACAGGTAGGCCGTGTAGCAGCCCGCCGCGTCTTTGTTATAGAAAAAGCGAATGCGCTGACGGTGGCAGGCCTTCCGCAGCGGGTCGAAGTGGGTTTTTCGCATCCACTCAACCTAAGCCCGTGGCCCGTAGTGGTTTCCGGTTTTGGTCAAAATCCGAGACAACGTTCGGATTTTTGCCTAAAAACACCGAAACAGTAATGCTAACACCGACTCTACCCACTAAGTAGGCGATTCAGCGGATTAGAAAAGAATAGAAAATAAAACATAACGAGTAGCCGGGATAGCCTGCACCCAAATGCACCAACGTGACGGCTCATCGCTTCAGCCGGCCACTGTTAAACCATGTGCAGGGCGTAGTACTCGCTGGGGCAGGACGAATAAACGGGTGGAGCCCGCCACGTAGTCTAGCAGTAGCATCCACCGTAGTTATCAGCTGCCTTCCCGGCTGCCGACTATTCGTTGCTGCTGCTATCACTGTAGATTGCGCTCGGGAAGCAAGCGATCTAGTACCTCGATATAGGCTTACTTACTCACTTGTGTATGCCTTCCATAAAGTAGCTCTTTTTCGTCAACCTTGCGGTGCCTATCCATCCTCAAAGATTGTTTCTCAAGCAAGGGGGTAGAATTTCAGGAACCGACCCTCGAGCGAAGGGGAAATTTACGTATCTTCCCCCGGATTTTGTGTTGGTATCTTTATTCATATCCTTTACTAGTACTATGGCTGACAATCATTTCCGACAGCAGGTAATGCCCCGCTATCAGGTGTCGGGGGCATCGCTGTATCTGGGCGGGGCACTTCATCCGAGCCTTTCCCCCCCGTATCCCCCCGTGCAATTGGCTCTGAAAAACTTCAACCGCCACGGATTAATCGCTGGGGCTACCGGTACGGGCAAGACCAAAACCTTGCAAGGACTGGCTGAAAGTCTCAGCGATCAGGGGGTGGCGGTCATGCTCATGGATATCAAAGGAGATCTTTCGGGGCTGGCTGCCCCGGGAGCCGAGCATCCCAAAATTGACGAGCGGCACCAGCGGCTGGGCCGCCCGTTTAGCCCGGCCGCGTTTCCGGTAGAGTTTTTTTCCCTCTCCCAGGCCAATGGGGTGCGACTACGAGCCACGGTCAGTGAGTTTGGGCCCATGCTGCTAGCCAAGATGCTGGGGCTCAATGATACCCAGCAGGGGGTACTGGCCGTGTTGTTTCAGTACAGCGATCAGCAGCAACTGCCCCTGGTGGACTTACAGGATTTAAAGTCCTTGTTTTTGTTTGCCCAGCAAGCGGGTAAAGCGGCCTTGGAGAAAAATTTTGGACGCATTTCCCCCGCAAGCCTAGGGGCGATGCTACGCAAGGTCAGTGCGATAGAACGGCAGGGGGCTGACATCTTCTTTGGGGAGCCCTCCTTGGATATCTACGATCTGCTCCGGCAGCGCAGCACTGGACAGGGGATTATTTCCACGGTTCGCCTCTCCGATATGCAAGATCGTCCCAAGCTGTATAGCACCTTTATGCTGGGCCTACTCGCCGAATTGCACGCCACTTTGCCCGAAGTGGGCGACCTGGATAAGCCCAAATTGGTGCTGTTCATTGATGAGGCGCATCTGCTGTTTAAACAGGCGACTGCTGCCCTGCTCGATCAGATTGAGTACACCGTCAAACTGATCCGCAGTAAGGGGGTCGGCTTGGTGTTTTGTACCCAGCGACCCACCGATATCCCGGAGGCCGTACTCTCACAGTTGGGCTTTAAAATACAGCATGCCCTCCGGGCGTTCACCGCCAAAGATCGGCGCAATATCCGAACCAGTGCCGAGAATTTTCCGCTTAGCCCGTATTATTCGGTAGCAGAGTTGATTACCCAACTCGGGGTAGGGGAGGCGATGGTGAGTGCCCTCGATGAACAGGGGGTTCCTACTCCGACAGTGCATACCTTGCTACAAGCTCCCCGCTCCCGGATGGGAGTGCTGCGTCCGGAAGAAACCCAGGCGGTTATCCAGCAGTCCGCCCTGGTAGCTCGCTACCAAACGTCCCTGGATCGGCTCAGTGCCCATGAGCTTCTACAGCAGCGAATGACCCAATTGATTGGTGAACCCGAAAATCAAGCTGATTCAGCTGGTACTCAACCAGCGCACGAAGCCCCCGCTTGGTGGGAGTCCATGAGTAAAAATACCCTGGTGCGGCAAATGGGACGCACCATTGCCCGCGAAATTGCTCGCTCACTCTTGGGTGCCTTAGGTACGCGTCGCCGTTAGTGGTAGGGCATAGCCCAAGCTTCGCACTCCGCCTTGCCCCCAACCACCGCCCGTATACCGTCATCAGGAATCACAGGCCGCGCCCTTTCTAAGGGCTCTTCCGGACAGACCCGCTCAGCGCGGGCTACGCGCAAGCAAGCGGAGCCGTGGAAGGAAACGAATCAGCAAGCAGGACGACACTTGGATTGCAATCCTGGCAAAAAGATGAAAGCAAGGCAGGGAAAGACAAAAAATATCAATATATTAGCTTTTCACTCGTTTGCCAGATCCAAATAACAGCATTATTAGGTCGATGTACCGGCTCTTGTGGAGCAGAGGGTTCGAATCCTGTGGCTCCGATCCACTGAGCGGTGCATTTTAGTCGTGTACCATGATGAACTTGATCCGCATTTTATCCCAAGCCGAATGGCTCGGGATCGTAAGTCTGGGTGGGCTATTGTATTTATTTAGTGCCTATACCCCATCGATTCCTCCCCAGCTCACTACCCTAGGGAATCCCAATGGGTCAGTTCCTACAGCAGTATCCCAACTGTGGCAAAAACAGTATCACGATACTGCCTATACAGTTACGATCGGTCAGTTCAACCCCGATGGTAATGGGGTGTGGGTGAGCGATCCTTTAGAGCCCCGACTTCAACAATTCTTTCCACTGCCCCTACCCCGGGGCACGTTTCCGGTGAAGGTACACCTGAATCCCTACGCTACGGGCTACGATATCGAGGGGATCAGTATTGTTTTTGATACGACCAGGGTTACGCGTTGGGAAGTAGCTACCAGCCGCCAAGGGCAGCCTGGGGTCTGGACGGACACTGGCTTAATTGGCCTGTACCCATCGACGCGGAACGGGGAACAACCGATACAGTATCACGATATTGGTGAGCAATTAGCCAGCCAATCATATCAGGGTCACCCCACCGATTGGTGTAGTTGTCTAACCTCCGAACAACCGAGCCAACCGCATTTGATGACGGGGACGGGGCTAGGAGATGGATTTTATCGGACGTATATTGGCTTTCGTGGCCACCGGGTGGTGGCATTTACCGTCCAGTTTTCCTACCAGCCTACCGATCAGCCTTGGATCGCGGGGGAACCTGCACTGGGTAGCCACTAGATCAAGGTCATCTTAATCGTAGTGCAGGATTTCTAAGGGGGTCTTCACCTCGAGCTCATGGGCCACATGAGGAAAATTTTCGTGAACCCAGCTCCGCAGTACCGTGTCAACAATTTTACTGTAGTGTTTGATCCCTTCGTTTTGAGCAATCTGCTTGACGGCTTCCACCAGGTCTTCTCGGGTACGCACGGATGTATAGCCAATCTTGGGCTTTTCCTGCTTGATGATCTTCAATTGTTCCTCCGCCCCAAGCGGCTTGTATCCATTTCCGTTATTCATATGTCAAATAGTTAGCGGGACTGGGGTAACCTGCTACGATACCGAGCCCAATTTTTGATAAATATAATCATTGTTTTGGTGAATTTCCATACTAAAACACTTAGTATAACAATATCTGTACCGAATGGCAGTAGAAAAAGCAAAGTAGGTTGTAATACGATCCGCAGAAGAAAAAGGTTTTAAGTATTTTGTATCAATTGACGTTTCTGCAGCAAACAAAGGATACATCTAGGTATTCAAACAGTTATTTAACCCATTATGCATAACATTATGCGTTACGTTATGCATAATTAATTCGGTAATGTTTTGCATATCAATGCGAATGTTGCATATTTGTGTAATAATCAGTTATCTTAGCGATTATTCGCTGGATTACCGCTAGGGTGCAAGATCATTGATCCAGCGTTGAGGTGCAACCCTAGACCTTTAAAATAAGATAGCGAGCCAGCTACGCTGACCCGCTAAATAAGTAGTATAAAAAAAAGCTCGTGAAAAGATGTCTAATTCTAGACATCTTTTTATGTTTTGCAGTTGATTACCCTTATGATGAATCCAACCCGGAGAGTTGGTGATTGTTCCAGTAGGATACTGTGAACCCAACCGCGTAAAGATACAAAATTTTTTATAAGCCAAAACGTAGGCTGATGATAACCCGATGGAAAAACTTTCTTTAATTTTTTTCTCACGCAGTGCCTGTGGCTGCCGGGCGTATCGAAATGCATTCGTTTTACTAGATGATCGGGCGGGCAGCTGTCTGCCCACGGACTCAAGGTAGGCCTCGTCTTCGCGCTCGGCAATCCGGGAGGAGTCATTCCAAACATCCGGCAGCAAGATCGTCTGAAAGGGCCCATCGATGATTGATCATTCGCCGAAAATGTTTGCCCCACAAAGTACCCGTTCTCTACCGGCTAGGCATCCTAGAAGTGATCCTTGGAAAATATGCTCATAGGAATCCGTCCATTCCGGGAACTGCCGTAGAGGAAGCGGATGCAATCAACTTCGGCAGTACAGCAGGTTTCTGGCGATGATCCAGCTACCAGGCGTAACTGGACGCCATCCCGTTATGATGGTTCTGGCTTGAACTGGTTCCGGCTTCGGCTGAATCATGGGTGGGCTGGAAATACACTTCTTGCAATTCGTGTAAGCCACGTCGGGTGAGTCCAATCGTTTCTCCGCCTTTTAGGAATACGGGAGAATAGGGTTCTTTTCCTAGTCGATGCAAAAATTTACGGGGGGAGCTGAGCGATAGGTTGGCTTGTTGGATCAGGGTTTCCAGCAAAGGAAACGCTACCGTTAGGGTATTACCAAACCCTTGGGTAAGGTAGATCAACAGTAGCACAGAAGGGCGCGCCGAAGACCGCGGGTGCTTGAGTCGTAAATACTGCTTCAGTACGGCTTGTTGAACGTCTTCAGCCGAATTTAGTCTCCAGTGTTGGACGTTCGGCAAGCGACCATAAGAATCCACCTGCAAGATTCTAAGTACGGGGTGATTTTTTAACTGCTGGTAACCCGCCCGAGTAAGGGCAAATTGTTGGTTGATTTCCCAGATCCATCCCTTTCGTTTTAGCTCGTAGGTGGGTAGGTCGGATACTTTGCCTCGGTACACTTGGGAGAACACTACATTGCCTTCTTTTTTGCTTATTGTATCGGATCGATGAAAGGATTGCAAGAGGTATATAATCAGTAACCCTAGATCGAAACGGGTAAACCGCTCGAGCGGCAATTGCTGAAGCAAGGCCAGTACTTTTTGATGAATATGGTTGGTTTGCTCGGGCCACGGAGCTTTTATTGCCCGAGCAGCTACCAAATTCAAGGGCGCTTCCTTCGGGAGGGGCGAGGGGAGGAGGTGCTTCCTTTGGATTTCTAGAATTTGAGGAATTTGGTGTACTGCCTGCTGGAGTTGCTGGCGTTGGCAGGCCAATTCGTGGCTGATCTGCTTCAACTTTTGCCGCATGGATTCAACATCAAGCGGCAGTCCCGCGTACCCGGTATCCAATGAACCCGGCGGGGTTTCATGCGTTGTCTGAGGAACCTCGGAGCGGGTGGGAAGCAGTACAATGGGTTGTTCGACCCGCTGCTGTACATAGTCTAACAGTGGGGAGCAGGCACGCAAAAAATCCTGCGTGCCGTGTAACTCAATCGCCCCGCTTTGGGGGGAAATACGCAGGGTTCCCTGGAGCATGGAAGCAGGTTGGTTGGACATACGGCAGGGGCGATTAGTGAGCTACCACGCTCAGTGGGGTGGCTACCGGGGTACTGGGTAAGGGAGCGGGGAAAATTTCGTTCAATAAGGACTTCAACTGGGTCGTCACGCCTTCTTCCAACGCGGATGCTTGCGCCCAGAGTTGATCAATTTTTTTATCGTTGAGCGGTTGGGTGAGTAGCAAGGTCTGCTTGACCGAAAAAAGCTCCTCCTGAAAATTTTCAATGATCTCCTCAATGGCCGCTGTATCCTCAATCTTCTCGTGCGTGGAGAGGGTCACCAGATTATGGGCAATCATGTTTTCTATGCTCTCAATCTTTTGTCCCAGACTCTTGGTTTGAAGAGGATTCGTGGCGGGGGTAGCTGGGGTTTTCGCCGCACGGACAATATGGTGAAATAAGCCGTGAAACTCCTGCTCAACGGGTCCCTGCCCGGTAAGTATCCAACACTGAGAGAGCTGGAACTGCTGGCAGAGTGCAGCAATAAAGGAGAGGGGAATCGCCGTCAGGCCACGGTGCATTTCTTCAATACGCAGAGGATCAGTGTTCAATTGGGTAGCAAGTTCAAGATGGGTTAATCCAAGGTAGTCCAGGGCGTAGAAAAACCGGAAATGAACGGTAGGATCGCTGCTTGTTTCCTGGTGACTAAACATTGACAATTGCATATTTTCCTTTTTTTATACTGTTGAACAATCGTTATACTACCTAGGTAATAATACGTACAAATTGTGCATATTAGTACTTAAATTATCCCTAATCATCTTTTTCAAAAGTAAACGTTGTTCACCAGATATACAAGACCGATCAAGCTTACCCATGTAAGGTTCAATTAGATAAATTAGTCATTTCTACTCAGAAGCAAGCCGATAACAACCGCTAATCCTTCGCCTAAATGGTTGAAGGCTAGGTGGTTTAAACCCACTATTTCACCCAGCACCTCAAGGGGTCAGCGAAAAAATTTTACCTGCAAGAATTACCGGCTTTTCACCGATTCCCGACCCGATAAATTGTTAGAAAGATAAAATTTCTTTCAACGGCACGAAGCGGCGTGCAGCGCCACGATTACCTGCGGTGGCGAACAAAGACGGCTTTTTTTTGCCCGCATCGGTTTTTAGGCGATCTTGGATGGCTTGTCCTAGGAGTTGGTAGTCATTTTTTGCCCGTTCGTTGCCCCGGGTCGAGAATATCGATGACCCGAACAACGGGAAATTCACCAGGCTCGGGTCATAGCGTATCCTCTCGCTCATCATCCATCGAGGATAAGTTTCTTGCAATACCTGTTGATAGGGGAGTGTGGCTTGCTGGTGGTAGGGAACCAGGGTTAGAAAGATTCCTCCGATTTGTACGGGGCAATGAAAGCGCGTGCGGATCTGCTCGGTCATCTCGATGGCTTGCTGCACGCCGTTGATGCTATGAAAGCTAGGCTGGCAAGGGATAAACAGATAGTCTGCGGCCATCAAAGCCGCCCGGGTGGGTAAGGTCATCGCCGAGGGGCAATCGATCAGGATATAATCAGCCCAACTGAACTGGGTAAGTTGATCGCTCAAACGCACACACACCTCCGAAGGTAAACTGGTATTGAGCTCCATGCGGGCGGGAGCCAGTTGGTGCTTTTCAGAGACGGTAACCGTAATCTGCTCAAGGGTCTTGATATTGTGCAAAACATCCTGGATCGACCACGCAACGTCGGTGTTAGGCAGCAATGTTTCGGTCAAATGGCAGCAATCCAAATCCACGCTGAGCACGGACTTTCCTTGGGCAGCTAAAAATGCAGCTAAGTGAGCCACGGTGGTCGTCTTGGCAACACCACCTTTGGTATTCCAAAAGGAAAGGATGATTGGCATAGAAAGTATACGATTAGGACTGGTAGTAAAAAAGCTTCAGTGGTTGAAATTAAGAAAAAAGTAAAGTTTCAACAAATCTTACGCACATAGAATTATAGACCAGGTTGCTTCGCGGTTGAAGGATAAAATTTGTATTTTTCCAATAATAAATTATAAAAATAGTTTTCATATGAGACCAATCACCGTTGCTGAGCAACTAGAGGAAGATTGGGGTCTGGCCATAGCGGTCTTTGAGCGACTGTCACAGCAGTGTCAGCAAATGGATCCTGACCAAGCCTTATTGCATAAAATGAAGATTTCTGCTATTTCGAAAGAGTTGGAATATTTTATCCGCCCATTTTTAGAGGATTCTGACCCAACCCTTCCGATCAATGGTCCCGACACAGGGTAAAAATCCCCTAATTTACGGGATTATCCAAGGTTCTGGTTCGGAGAATACCTGTTCCATCGTTTGTTATTCGGGTTATTTTATATATTATTGCAATAATTACTAGGATAAGTATATTGAGTGGTGAGGAGGTACCTCACCGGGCTAGTAAAAGTAGTATAAAAAAAGGACGAAAACCATGGGAACGTTTCCCCCCGGGTTGTATCAGGTGGGCAAAGACCTGGATGCTGAGGCTATGCATATCAAGCCCAGTTTTCGAGATCTGATTGAACCCCTCCATCCGGATGAATTGCAACAATTAGCACAAAATATTCAAGAACACGGCTGTTTAGATCCCATTCTGGTGACTTCCGAGTTATGGATCATCGATGGTCACAACCGTTACGAGATTTGCCGGCGGCATGCTATTCCTTTTCAGGTGCGGGTGCTGGAGTTTGTCTCGGAGGATGCCATCAAAGACTATATGATCGACAACCAGCTCGGCCGGCGTAACTTAAACGAAGAACAGGTTAGGTACTACCGAGGGTTAAAGTATAACCACAGCAAAAAGCGGATAGGCTACAATCCAACGAAGGACAAGGGTGACACCGCCGAAAAGTTAGCGAAGGAGTACAAGACCAGTAAACGAACGATCTCCCGCAACGAAGATTATTACTTGGGGATCAACGCCATTGACCAACATAACCCCTTACTGAAAAAGCAAATCTTACTCAAAGAGGTAGCCATCCCCAGCCGGGATATCGAACTGCTCGGAAAACAAGAAAATCTAAGCAAACACCGTCAACTGATTGAAATGGGACAACTTGATAAGGTAATTGAACGGATAAAACGCGAGCGAGATCGCGAACTCAAGCGTCGCAAGCCCGCCTTGGCTCGGCGCCGGGAGGAGTTGGCCAAGCTTACTGACACGCAGCTTGAAGCCCAACGCATTGCCCAAGCGCAAGCCACCCTATCCGAATTAGAACCCGTGTTTTTGACCCGGGAGCAGCAACTGAAAAAGCTGCGTGCCGGTATTGCTAGTAATGTGCGTGCAGCCGTAGAAGGGACTCAGTCCGTAAACGAAAAGGTGGTTCTATTGCGGGAAGCGATTGCAAAAATACAAAAGATGGAGCTGCTGTTACAAGGATCCCTCCCCTCCTAACGGATGAACTTGCGCTCCACAGGATACGGTTCCTTGCCATTCCGGTTATTTCTTACACGCTAGCGGGACTCGGTCGTCGGTCGACCTAGTGAGATTCACCCTGGCTCAGCCCATTTTTTACTAGAATAACGCTAATGATTATCGATTTAGTCTAGTTTTTAGGGTACTAGAAGCCGGGTAAGATCAGCCTACAGGGTAGAAAAATACCTAAATCACGGAATTTTCTCACCTCACCCGGCTGCCCTAGCCCAAATCTAGTGGGTCTTGCGTATCTTTGGGTTTTCTTTCACAAACTATATTCACATGATGGAGCAATTAGTTACGCCCGCAGCCGTGGCGCCAATCCACTACTCCTTATCTGCCGCCCTGAACGAGGTTCAGCAGGCCGTTCATTGCCCCGATACGGTGTTTTACCTTGGCATTGAAAAGATGGTTATTGTGTATTTACCGTCCGGTCTGTCCGAAGAGCCCTTATTTATGGAGGATATTGAGCAGCAAGCCCAGGCCAATAATACGTTTTTCTTGCCCGTTAACCGTATCGCTGTGGGCCAGCAGTACCAGAGTCAACTAGCATGTTTTGAAGCTTCTATCCACTGCCAAGTTTATTTTAACGACCAGGACCTGCGGGTGCCCAATGACCAAATTCTGATCAATCAACCCCCTCAATCCGAGCAGCTTCAAACCAACATTCCCCTCAAGATTCCAAACGATTCTATCTACGCGATTACGGCCAAAGTCGCGGGGGAACCGGAGCAGTTGATCTACCGTGGATTTTGATCCAGTTGACTACTAGAAGTGCTATTGAGAACCCGTTGATGATCAGCCCTCCAACACTGGCGGGTTAACTGGGGAAGCACTTGGCGAAATTGATCTATGCTGCGCCAATGACTTCTCCAAGCCTTGGGGACAGCAATCGTTAGGGATGTAGGCAGAGATTGCTCAGTGGAATGCGTCAGAAAGTAGGCCTCAGCGGAAACCTCAAGCAAGCTAGGTTCTGGAAATAGCTCGCCCAAGGGCAAGTGTTGAAGCAGCCGATCGGGATTCTGCTTGAGGTGTACGAAGGCACTTTTTCCGTAGCGCATCAGAAAGCCAATGGCCTGGGCGTAGGAAAAACCATCCGTCCCAAGTGTTGGGGCGAGAAGAAAGCAGGCGTTCAGTAGCTGGGGTGACCAGCTCACCTGCACGGTTCGTTGAACGTGGCGGTGAAACTGCTCTAGCCGTGAGAGCGACAAGTAACTTAATCGTTCTACCAGAATAGGTAGTATTGCGGGCTGATCCGCTTCCCACTGGGCATCTTTGATAAAAGTCCAAAATTCTTGGCGGGTCATCATTGATTTTTAACTAAAATGTTCATCTTTACAGAGCCATCGCATGACTAGAGGGCGGTGCTCAGTACACTTGGCAACCGAAGACGAACGCTCGGCTGCTTGACGATCCATTCTTGCGACTATGAACGAAAACGGAATAGCCTATATTTGGTTTAAGCAATACCAAATAAAGATGCAATTGGTGTTGCCCCCGCATCCGATTACGCGGAAGTATCTGATCGATCATCGGCACCTGATGCTAGAATTTCATTGGATGATTGCTTCACCCTGGGAATTTAGAAAGCATTTGTCGGATGTCCTACCCTGTATGCATCCGGCCTGTGATCTTCGGCTCAGTATTCCCTGGCCTATTGCTCAGTCCTATGCGGACATCAAAAACTACCTACAATTGTTCAATTTACAAGAACGATTCCTCTCGGAAGGCTACCACCACCTGGAAGCCCGTTTTCAGCTGGTTCTACCGCAAGAGCGCGTCTTGAATGCCCAGGAACGGAAGGAATACTTCTTAGAGTAAGCTCTCCCACCACCTACTACGAAACTTCCAGTTCGAATAACACCGTTTTGGATCGGTTCAAAATCCGATGAGTACACTTTTCGGTCTTCAGTAAAACATGTACGGCCACTGCGTCATAGTACCGGTCAATGGTCCATCGATAAGCCGTCGAATCCACGGGTTGGAGTGGTTCCTGCTGGGCAAAGTTGGTGATACGATCCATTAGATCCCGCCGAAAGGCAATTGCATGTTGAGGAATTTCTAATGAATACATTCTTAAAGCCGTATCAATCAAACGTTTTACCATCACACAAATATACTTGTAATAAGAATAAAATCCGAATTTTGTTCTCAAATTAGTAATTTTTTTCGCAATTTTAACTTCTTGCGTAGCAATATTACTCATTTTTGGACGCAAATGTTTCACCAACCATCAAAATGTAGATCCATAGAATGACGCCTGGGGTTGCTTTCTTGGCCAGTGCCGACCCGGTTGTGGTACGATTAGCGTATTGAGCCAATATCCCGGCTTACTCGAGGAGCGGTAAATCCCGTTGACACCCCACCAGCACTACCTCGTCAGCGGATTCAGTGTACTTGAAAAAAGAAATAAGACAAGTTGACATATTTCTATAAACAAGTATTTTATTAATATATTACAATAAAATGCTAAATATAGGGCTTCTGATGCATGAGTATATGCTTAATTTACGAATGCAGTCGTCACCCGTTAGCAGCAGAACGGCGCAAGGGGATAGCCGTCGAGTCGTTTAGGGGCTGCTGCCCCGCGAAAAGGTAGCAAAACCTACATGGTCTAGGTATTGGGGCGAAAAGTCAGTACCTTACCCCCTGGCATTCACCAAATTGAATCAATCCCCCCCTGGATATGAAATTTCATCAGCCCCCCCCTCAGCCCAATTTTAGCTCGGCGCGTCATGGATTAGACCCCCAAGAAGTATCGACGTTTCTTCAGCTGCTCTCGGCTTATTGGCAGGAGAATAGCCGAGCGTTCGCCCACCATACCACCCAACTCCAGCAGTTACGGGAAGAAAACCAACAGATCACTGACTTTCGTAATCAGTGGATTCGCGTCTTGGAAGTAGCACAACAAACCGCTGATACCATTGTAGAGCAAGCCCAGCAAGAAGCGGCGGATTTGCTCGAGCGAGCCCGGCTCCAACAGCAAGCGATCCAAACCCAGCGGCAGCAGCAGAATCAGCGCTGGATTCAGGCTGAACAGCAGCACCAGCAGCGGTTAACCCGGTTACAAGCTGCCATCCGCCAGGTTGCCCAAACTGCCCTAGAATCGCTGCCGTCCGTTGAATCTAGTGGATCCACCGATGCCCCAACGGTAACATTGTCCCCGAATTGGTCCGTTCAGCCTGATCAGCATTCCGGCTAGGAGTCGTCACTCCCAATGCTTGCCTCACTGCCATGGGTAGGGGTAAGTGCGTAGTTGTGGAACAGAGAAAAGTGGTTCTCGCTCTTTAGCCCGCGTTATTCTACCGCGTCAAACAAACTTAGGGCTTGGGAAGGACGAGAGCGTAGTCCCGGATAGGTACACCGCTTGCGGGTGGGGGTACCCTGATGAAAAATGCGGATACTGTGAGATTTGCGGTGGCCTTCCCGCATCAATTGTTGGCTGATCCGCTCGTAGGTAGCACTGTGGCTACTAAGCAGCATTTGACGGGGGGGCTGGGTGTGCAGCAGTCCTCGGATAAAACGATTGAGCATCCCCGGTGGCACGCCCTGATCGGGCTCCTCGATCAGCAGCAGCTGCGGGGCTAAGGGCAGCCATTGCAAGTAGGCCATCAACAAGTAGGCGTCCCACGGCAACACGGAGGTGGGGTGAAAGGGTTCCGGCCGAAGGTGTTGATTCGGCTGGTAGTGCCACTGTCTCAAGGGTGGGTGCCAGAATAGCCGGCCGCCGCCGGGTATCAATCCGGCGGGACGAGGGGCATCCGCTGAATTGGATTGCTCGGCCAACTGGCGTAACCGGGTGTAAAAGTCACTAACAGTGCGGGGGACCTGAGGGATCGTTCGCTCCTGCCGATGGGAACCCAAGGATTGCCAAAGCGTAACCTTGGCGTTGATATGGGGGTACTGCGCCGCCCGGTCAGCCGGAATAAAGTGGGGAGCGGGCCAGTGGGTACGCCAGTGCTGGAACCATAAGTGCAGGGCATCGCTCTGCCAGCGATCCCACGGAAACGGATCCGATCCTGGATAAAAGCGTTCGTGCTCACCCCAGCGGATCATCCATCCTCCTTGATGGGTATCGTAGTAGGCGGCCATGGCGGCTGGGCGCGGGATCACCTGGATCTCGCCAATCTGGTGAGCCTGGCAGTGTAATCGGTACTCAAAGGCTTCGTCTTGCCAACTGATTCGGATATTCTGAGGGGAAGTTTGGGGGCCGCTATCCGGCGGCCGACATTCGCTTAAGTAGTGCTGCCAGTGATCCAGGGCGGTTTGGGTGATCCCTTCTGTCATCAACTGAGCTAGTAGTTGGGGTAGGGTCGTGGAAGCTAACGTCTCATGCGAAAGGGTCGCAAGAAGTAAGTGCGCGGGGGGACTCAGGGTGGGGACAAAGGTGGAGAGCAGCCGAGGATAATGCGCCAGTTGATGGGTGCTGGATAAAAACAGGTACAACGAGCGCAGGGTAGGGTTTAGGCCCCGGACTCCCCGGAACAGGGTAACATCCTGGTATCTATTGTAAATAAAGGCATGGGGTGCCCGATAATCATGGATCTTAATCCACATGGGGCGAGTATACAGGTTTGTGAGCGGATAATCAAGTTCGAAGGCATCTTCCTAGCTTTTTTTCGGTGGGGTCGGTAGCCGTTCCATCCCGGTCACTGACCCAACGATGGGCTGAGGGCAGGCAGCCTACCCCCCATCCACTGTCCTTCGTTCAAAAAAGCATGCCTGCCTTCACATCCGCTACCAGGCTTTTGGTTCTAGGGTTCCAAGACATCAGTACTGTCCTGTTGGTTGGTACCCTGCTGGGGTTGCTGTTTCCGGCCTGGTTGTTTCCAAAAAAGACTTCGCTGACCCGCTGGCCGGTGCTTTTCAACGCTACGATGGGTGCCCTGGTACTACGGCTACTCGTGCAGTTCTTGGGGGGGGGCATGAGCCAATTGGTTCATTTTCTAACAAATTACTCGGAAAAAGTGCCCGCTTGGGATGAGTGCCGGCGAAATTCATCCAATAATATTATACAAAAATAAGAATTAATTAAACTATTAAGTTATTTTTTTCTTTATACCCGATTTGGGTCATAGGTAGGTTTACGGGGTTTATGGGTGCTGATGGAAGGCTGTGTGGATTAAAAATTGCCTTGTACTGTGGGTAAATAATCCATGATGAGGTATACTAGTTTTTCACCACAAAGTAAAGGGTGAAAAGGGTGAACAATGTCCTAGTTCCTCCGGGATACTTTTGGTTTATAGCATAAGTTGGCGCAAGTAGTGAGGACTAGGCATTGTTTTTTTCCGTTGCGGCGGAAAGCAAATTCTTGAACCATCATGGGGGATGTTTTACTTAATACCATTTTAATCATGGACTTTCAAAACAATTACTCGATTACCAGTCAATACGCTCGGGAGCTGTTTCAGCATGCCCAGGCCGAATCCATGGATATTAATGGGTTCGAGTGGCTCGTCAAGCTCAAAGGAGAGTGTGTAGCGCATGTGTTGATGCCGCCTGAACCGCTTGCCCCGTATTCCGATCAGCTGTTGATCTATTTTGTATTTCAATCGGACTGCCGCAAGCGGGCGCAGCGGCTGTTTCCCGATGTGAACGAGCGGGGCCATATGCAGCGGTTCTTTTCGGTCAAAGAGATTAATTTTCGTCCCCTTCTGAACGAATTTATCCGTTTTATGCCCGAGCATTTTGGTGAGAGTTTAGATCCTTCCCTGCGGGAACTGGCTCTCGAGAAATTATAACCCTAAATCATAACGTACCATGGCAGCAGACTTCTTCACCGGTATCCTACTGAAAAAAGTACCTGAGTTTACCCAGACCCTTGCCTGGGATCCAGAATTTTGTGAATCTCGCCCCAAAGTGGTGGCGGACTGCTTAGGCAGTTGGTTGAATCGAATGCATCGAAAGGATGGGCAGCAGCAGCTACTCATTAAGGCCTGTCATCAGTTGAATCAAGCCTACGCGAATGTCAAGGACAAGGAATCGCAGCGTCCTTTACTCTATAAGTTATTCTTTTCACTGGATCATCAGACCCTGCAATCCATCCGTGGTCACTTAGATAACGACATTCTCAAAGTCGGTCGTGATTACCTGCAAAGCGTAGAGGGAAGTTTCTATAAACCTATTTAGACAAGCGTCAGCCCGTCCGAAAGGAGCCACCTTGCCTCCTTGCCACGTTGCTTCCTTGCGGGTGGCGCAGAGACTAGGGTGGATGCCCGAAACAAAAAAAACGATATGGAGCCAAAAACATGGTTAACAAGTACGGCCGAAGAAGCTGGTTTCGGCCGGAGCTGGTATAGCTTAGAACAGACCCTGTTGCGGGGCTTAGGGGCGCTGATGGCAGGTAGCGATCGCTTTGAGGCCATAGAGCAGCGCAGTCTTCCGTCTGAAAACGCTTCCTGGAACGGCCTGTCTCAGCCAAGTGAGGTAGCTGATCGTCGAACCCTGGAACAGCTTTTTCAGCTCATCCATCCAGGGGCTTTACTGCCCATGCTTCAACCTTGGGTGAGCACCGAGCTAGCATCGAAGCCATCGAGTACCAACCAAGCGGTTCCCTGCCGGGAATTATCGGACCTGCACTTGGATGAACAACCGGTGGGGCGCTACCGAGTAAGTGCTTGGATGGTCGGTCAGGGCGTAACGGTGGGGCCTGCGAAAGGGGATAAAATGTCCCAGCAGAAAGCAGCCATCCACGACCTATTCGCGGCCTTTGATTTAGAAAAAACGCTCGTGATGATCCACGCCAGCGTCTGCCGGGCAAGCTATGCCCAACAAATCCTGCAACAGCAGGGGGATTACGTACTCCTGCTTGAAAAAGAGCGGGCTACCCCTCGCCAAAAAACCCGCTACGAACAGGTTGCTAGCGAAGTAGCCCGTCAAAAATCCGCCTTGGATTCCGATGTTTGGCAAGGCTTGGGGAACGGCCGTATGGAAAAACGAACCGTCTACGTGATGCCGGGGGTACAGTTTCTGGATGATTTGGAGGGGTGGCCGGGCTTGAAATCCGTCATCTTGGTGGAAGTTCAGTGGCAAGAGAACGGCACCGACCACCATGAAGCCCACTACTACCTGAGCAGCTTGTCCATTGGAGCGGCTGCGCTTACCCCCTTGCTCAGTACGCTCTGGGTTAGGGAGAATCAACTGCAGGGGGCTCTACCCGCGTGGCGCGTGGACATTGGGTTTCGGCAAGACCCCAGCCGTAGTTTGAACGATCCCAGGCAGGAGTGCTGGGGGCAGCTGGAAAAAACGGCGTGCACGCTCCTCCATCCCACCCAGGATCAACAGCCCCAGCTGTCGCAAATCTAAGATCCGGCTTCTAGGAGGTAGCCGCAGCGAGACCGTTCCCAACCCCCGGGAGGGGTAAAAACGCAGCAATAAGACTTTTTTTAAACATTATATACTTTATTTAAGTATAAATTACGAATTCCCCGTATATTTACCCGCGAATCTGCTTTAGAACTAACCCAACGGATCGAATGGATGCTGAACAGCGGACGATCATGCACTTGGACTTGGATGCCTTTTTTTGCTCGGTGGAGGTGCTCAATAATCAGGAATTGCGGGGGAAACCACTGGTCATTGGCGGGAGTTCTGACCGTGGGGTGGTGGCTTCGGCCTCCTACGAAGCCCGCAAATACGGGGTGCGGGCGGCGATGCCCATGCGGCTGGCGCGGCAGCTGTGCCCCGAAGCCCAGGTGCTGTCGGGGGATATGGAAAAGTATACGTACTACTCTGATTTGGTCACTGAGATTATCGCCGAGCGAGCCCCGCTGTACGAAAAGGCCTCCATTGATGAGTTTTACCTGGATCTAACGGGCATGGATAAGTATATCGGAAACCTGAAATGGTCCTCAGAACTGAAAACCCGGATTGTGCAGGAAACGGGTCTGTCCTTGACTTACGCGCTTTCGGTCAATAAGCTCGTCAGCAAGATGGCTAGTAACGAAGTGAAGCCCCAGGGGGTGGAGTGGGTAGCGGCGGGAAGGGTTAAGGGCTATTTGGAGCCGTTGAACGTACAAAAGATTCCGGGAGTGGGTAGCCAAACCTATCAGCAACTGGCCAGCTTGGGGGTGCGCACCATCCGGGTGCTGCGGCAGATTCCGCTGAAGCTGCTGGAAAAGGAGTTCGGGGGGGGCTTAGGGCGAACCTTGCACGAAAAATCCTTTGGGAGGGACCCTCAGCCCGTCGTACCCTATCGCGCTCAGAAGTCCTTATCGCACGAGCATACCTTACACGAAGACACGACCGATCTTTCGGTGCTGATGACTCTGCTGACCGGGCTAACCGAGCAGTTGGGCTTTCAGCTACGCAGCGACAAAAAAGTGACTTCCTGTATTGCGGTGAAAATCCGCTATAGTGACTTTAACACCGTCAGCCGCCAGCGCAAGATTTCCTATACCAGTCATGATCCCGCGCTACTGGCAGTGGCACGGGAGCTGCTACTGGAGCTCTACGACCGGCGGCAGCGCATCCGCCTGGTGGGGGTGCGGTTTTCCCACTTAGCCTACGGCGACCACCAAATTAACCTATTCAGTGATGCGGGTAAAATCATTGACCTGCACCAGGCCATGGATACCGTCCGGGCCAAGTACGGCCGCCGCGCGGTAATGCGGGGGGCAAGCTACCAAGATCGATGTTCCTGATATGTTTTTGAACTGTCATACCTACTTTAGCTTTACCTACGCAACCCTATCGGTCGAAGCACTCGTGCAGCAGGCCTCTCAGCTGGGGGTCACCCAGCTCACTTTGACCGATATTCACCACACCAGTGCGGCTCTGGACTTTATCCATCATTGTCAAGCGGCTGGCATCCAGTGGGCGTTGGGGGTGGAGTTCCGAAGCCAGCACCGGCTACAATACCTAGGACTTGCCCGCAGCCACCGCGGCTTTCAGGCACTGAATGAAGCCCTGACGATGGCCTCGGAGCGGGAGCTTGACTGGCCCGACACCCTCTGCTTGCCCGAGGTAGTGATCATCTACCCTTGGGGCAGCCGCCCACCCGAGCAGCTTGGAGACCATGAGTATCTCGGCCTGCGCGCGACCCAGTGCCAGCAGGTTCGCAAGGTGCCCCATAAATTACGGCAGAAACTCGTGGCCTGGCATCCGGTCACGTTGCGCCACCCCCAGGATCTCACGATCCACCGGGTGCTGCGCAGCATTGACCAAAATATCCTGCTCACCCAGTTGGACGATCGGGGGGGAGCCCGGGCGGAAGATTGCCTGATCACCCCCCAGCAGCTGCGGCAGCAGTTTGCCAGCTTTCCTTTTCTACTACAGCAAGCCGAACAACTGCACCGAGCCTGCCAGTGGAAAATGGATGTGCAAGCTCCAAAAAATAAGCGTTTCTTCACCCGTAGCCGCGCGGATGATTATGCGCTGTTGCAGAAGCTGGCCTGGACGGGCTTTGCCTACCGCTACCCCGAACCGCCCCGAGAGTCTCTCGGAGAGTCCCTCGGGGAGTCCCTCGGAGAGTCCCTCGGGGAGTCCTCTAATGCGTACCGGGAGTGGGAAGTGGTTCGGCAGCGGCTGACCCGCGAGCTGGAGGTCATCGATACGATGGGTTTTACGGCCAATTACCTCATTGTCTGGGACGTAATAGGGTACGCCGAGAAGCAGGGCTATTTTTGGATCGGTCGGGGCAGCGCGGCCAACTCGATGGTGGCCTACTGCCTGAAAATCACCGACGTAGATCCTATCGCTCTGGAGTTGACCTTTGAGCGCTTTATCAATCCTCATCGGGCCGTGCCCCCCGACTTTGATATGGACTTCTCTTGGACCGATCGTGACGATGTTCTGGACTACATTTTTCGCCGCTACGGGAAGGGTCACGTGACATTTCTGAGTACCTACAACCGCTTTAAACGGGATTCGGCCCTACGGGAAGTCGCCAAGATCTACGGGCTGCCCAAAGCCGAAATTGACCGCTTAGTGAAAGAGCCCGTCCTCACCCCCCTGCATCATCCGCTCTCAGAAGAAATTACCGCTCTGGCTCGGCAGCTCATCGGACTGCCCTCGCACTTGAGCATGCACGCCGGCGGTATCTTGATTACCGAAGAGCCACTAAGTCGGTACACCGCGTTAAAAATGATGCCCAAGGGATTCCCGGTCTCCCACTTTGATATGCACACCGCCGAGGACTACCAGTTTTTCAAGTTCGATATTCTTAGCCAGCGGGGGCTGGGGCATATCAAAACAGCAGTGGGACTGGTGCGCAAGAACCGCCAAGAAATCATCGATATCCACCGGGTGCAGGACTTCTTCCAAGATGAACAATTGCTTAAACAGCTGGCGACAGGTAACACGATGGGCTGCTTTTATATTGAGTCGCCCGCTATGCGCCAGTTGCTGCTCAAACTGCGTTGCCGCGATTATCCCAGTCTGGTGGCCGCCAGCAGCGTGATCCGGCCGGGCGTCGCCCAGTCCGGGATGATGCGGGAGTTCATCCAGCGCCATTTGGCTCCCGCACAAGTAAAGTACCTGCATCCTATCTTTAAAGAGCAACTGGGCGAGACCCACGGGGTAATGGTCTACCAGGAAGACGTGATGAAAATTGCCCACGCCTTCGGGGGGATCTCCTTGGATGATACCGATGTATTGCGCCGGGCGATGAGTGGCAAGTACCGGGGGCGCTCGCACTTTGAAGTGATCAAAGGGCAATATTTCGAGAACTGTTACCAACGGGGGTATTCGGACGAGCTGGCCCAAACGGTGTGGCAGCAGATGGAGTCCTTTGCGGGCTACTCCTTTTGTAAGGCCCACTCGGCTTCCTACGCGGTGGAAAGTTTTCAGTCGCTGTTTCTGAAAACCTACTACCCGCTGGAGTTTTTTACGGCCGTCGTGAATAATTTTGGAGGGTTTTACCGTACGGAGATCTACCTGCATGCCGCCCGTCTGGCCGGAGCCACCGTTCATGCCCCTGACATCAACCGCTCCGATATGCTGACCACGATCTACGGGAGCGACATTTACGTAGGTTTTCAGCACATCAAGCAGCTGGAGAGCAGAGTGGGGGAGGCGCTGGTCTTCGAGCGGCAGTGCCGGGGGGAGTACCGCAGCTTGGAGGATTTTATCCGCCGCTTGCCCGTCAGCCGTAGCCAACTGGATTTATTGATCCGGATCGGAGCCTTTCGGTGTACAGGAAAAAGCAAGCAAGTGTTACTATGGGAAAAGAACTGCTACCTGACCGACCGGCCTACCCAGCCCCACACGTGGACGCTGTTTGATGCCCCCACCCCGGATTATCCAATGCCGGCTCTGGAGTACGACCCGCTCGAGGAGGCCTTTGAGCATATGGAGTTGCTGGGCTTTCCGCTGGTATCCCCCTTTCAGCTGCTGGCTGAACCAGTTTCAGGACTGCCCGCCGCCTCATTAAAACAGCAGGCGGGAAAAACGGTCTCGCTGGTAGGCTACTACGTAACTCGTAAACCAGTCTATACCAAGCACAAAAAGCGCATGGCGTTCGGCACCTGGATCGATCCGGCCGGGGATTTTTTTGATACCGTCCATTTTCCCGATAGTCTGCGGAAGTTTCCCCTGCAAGGCATTGGCTGCTATGATATCCGGGGGAAAGTCACGCTGGATTTCGGGGTGCCCACCGTGCAGGTGAGCGGGATGGAGAAGCTGCCGATGGTTCCCGACCCCCGCTACGCCGATGCTAAAAAACCCTTTCGATTCATCTCCTAACGTATGATACAAAAAATACTTTCCTTGTCCTACCCAAGAATCGTTACCCTGGAATACCGCCTGCGCCAGGGGATTGCCACGCTGGAGTGGTTGCCCAGTCTCCTACCGGTAGGCGACTCTTCGGCGGATCACCACCCGCGGTTAAGACGGCTCCACGTGGATGAATCCCAGCTTACGATTCTGCTGCAGGGCACCGTCGCGGTGCAAATCGCCCCCTGCTTAAATGAGGCTACCACCCTTCGGGTGGGGTACGCCCCTTGCCAAGGGAAGGCATTATGGTTGGAGCGGCTCGCGGTTACCTACCTGTTTGGGGAAAAAGAATGGGAGCGCGACTGTTCGACATTTGCCCAGACAGGCAATTTTCCAGCGGCAGGAATCTATGCCCTTCGGGTTCAACTGCTGAGCCAGCCCCTGGCACCCAGTCCCCGAACCAACCCCGCAGCACCCGCTAAAACCCAACCCGAATGAAGCATCGTATCCAAGCCAAACCGGCGTCCAAATCGGAGTTGGCTCGAGCCTACCGGGTCAGTGTACGTACGTTGAACAATTGGCTGAAGGGCGTGGAATCTGAGGTAGGCCAGCCTCTAGGTCGCTACTATACCATCAAGCAGGTAGAGGAGCTATTTAATCACTGGGGCGAGCCTGTTGAGCCGCTGTAAGGAAGGGGGAAACGGGCAATGACCCTAGGGGATGCTCGTTCGGATCAGGGGTAACCTACCCGAATCGTAGATCGTGACCAATACCAGTTGCAGGTGACCGTATCCCCACTTTATGAATAATCTACGCACGACAGGTGACCAGCAGATCAACGCCAAGGGCAACCCTTACCCCTGGGCATATCGCGGGTAAGGGTAGTCCCAGGGGTGGCTAGGCTTGGGGGTAATTCCCAGATCCCATTGGAATGGATAGCCTCAGTATTAGTAAAAGAATTGCTCAAGGATAATCTTACCTTGATCATTGACCTGATAGACGGCGAGCTCATCCATTTTTACTCGGCCTTGCCCTTTCATTTCCACGTCCATGCCCATCGCGCAAGCAAAGGTCTTTCCGGCGACAATGGGTGCTTCGCAATAGCCCCCGTAGGTTTGTTCAATACTTTCTTGCCATTGTTGGGCTTTTTGCCGGATACCCTCCATACCTTCTACCCGCGACGGCCCTGGGGCATGATCGGGTTCCAGACTGAGGACCTGGGCATCGTAAAGTTCTTCTTGAATCTGATCGTAAGCCCCCTGCTGGGCTAAGGTGTAGAAGCGATCAGCTACTTCTTGGGTCGTCGTAGGAGTCTCCATGGAAAAGTAAGGTTAGCGTGAAAACATTAGATTTAACCAAAGAAAGATAAGCAATTCTACCGGGAGAACCAAAGCTAGGTTCAACCAGAGGGAGTGTTCATTCCTGAGCCGTAGGTTTCGGATCGTGGCATGACCTGCGCACATTCTTCGGGGAAAATATGTATCATCGAGCCGTCCAGTAGCCGAACCGCGTATCCGACCGCACTACGCTTGACCACTGGATAACTGGTCGAGCGTAGTGCGGTCGGAATACGTAGCTGTCCTGGTTCCGTCAACTGGATGTGCAGGGTGCTAGCAGGGGATGTCATGTCTAACCTAGGTGTCTATAGTTATATCTAAACATTATTTAGCAGGCAGTATATCTAAACATTATTTAGCAAGCTAGTTTTACACTAGCCATGCCTAAAGGTAGGATTCTTACTTATAGGAGCCAACAAAAAAACCAGGCAATTTTTCACCAAGTAAGATTTTCTTCTAATCACCAGAAAACGTCTCGGCAGGCTATCGTTCCCCCCGGAGCCGAGCCTGAATCATCTCGAGAGAATCCCGTAGTCGGAAGTAGCAATCCAGTTCAGCGGACTCTGCCTCCGAGAGCTGCTCATCAGCCTCTTTTTCGAGTAGTCGGTGGACGCGATATTCCGCCCGGGCGGAACAGTGGTAGTGTCGTAACTGTTTCAGGCTGGGTTCTGAGGCCAAAAACTCCAATAACTCTTCGTAAGCAGGCGGGGTGCGTAGTGATACTTCTAGCATAACCAGTGGGAAAATAAAATGAACCAGGACAGCTGCGTTACTCTCAGGTAGCCAGCGTTACGAGCAAAGATACTACTTTTCATGATTTCCACCACCTCTACCGATGGGATCCCCACAGCTTAACCGGTTTTCCCGCACCCTTCACCTCGGTCATTGAAAACCTCCCAAGCAAAGAACCCATCGCCCAACGGGAGATTCCCACAGTATGGGCTAGCAGTAGCTGTGCCCAAATACAGTGATGCCCCCGATACCTGATAGCGGGAGATTACCTGTTGCCGAAAACGGTTGTCAGCCATAGTAACGGGTTGAATGAAAACCTGCAACTGATCGGCCGCTGTCTTGGGGTTACTTTTCAGGGACGAAAGCTGGCTCCCTTTCCTTGGCTACATGGCGCGCTGCAGGCAATTGAACCGCTGTTTTTCGGAGGTAGTGATCGTACACCAAACTGCGCTCTATTTCCTTGAAAATGGCCAGTTTCGTCTCTAGCAACAGTTCAAAAAAGTAGATCTCGGCTCCCAAAACATCGTGTAGGCATACCTCAGCCCCGTCCCAGGAGATCTTTTTGAGCACCAGTAAATCATAATGATCGCTGTCGCGCTCTAACGCATCATTGGGGTGGACGGCGAAAAGCCGAGGCAAGGAAAACGAACCGTGTCGCTGTACTAACTGCTGGACGTGTTCGGTGAGCTGTTCATTCAAGCGTTGGTACTGCTGCTGGCACAGTAGCCAGGTCAATTCCCGAGGGGTGCTGGGGGGTACATTTTCCATAAACAATCAATCAGTCGGATGAAAAATTCTTCGTGAGGCGAGGTCAGGTTCCTCGTGCTGAAACTACGAATATACACTAATGGGGGATAAATGGCTACCGAATAGAGTGGAAAAATCCTTCTACCCACCCTACCGACCCACCGAAATATTTTGTACCATTGCCCTCAGGTATGGGTAAAAAGGGGTTGTTGCTGAATCAGAATAGGGTATATACCAGCCTGTTGAGCCTGACCATATTGCCTGGCCGCAGGTAAGGTTTCTTTTTTTTGTTAAGAATGTGCCCTCATTTAGTAGCCTAACCTATTTTTTTTGTAAACACGCTATCTAGGATGGTCTTAGGAATACTCAAACATCATCCTGAAGTACACCGTGGAACGACTCCCCATCCTGCATCCAGGTTTTTGGGGTGCTGTTGATGGGACCAACCCGTCCGTTAGTACCCCGGCTCCGGGTTTCTACCTGCCACGCTGGTGTAGCCGGACCTGACACCCGTGCGGAAAGGGCACCTACCGTATGCCCCTAGGACACCCTACAGCGGTTTTTTGGGCAGATTTAGGTACCAGCTGTACCGGGTGGATCCAACAGTACGCCGGAATGCGCTGGGATTCGGTGAAGCCAGCTGCAGGACGAGCTCCCGGTCATAAGGTACCCAGCCGCGATCGGCAACCAGGCGGGGGCCTGCCAAAAGCGATAGGGGATACCTACGAATTAAACTCATTTATTTATAAAATAAAATTACATAAGTACAATTTAATGGAATATAGGGGTGATTAATCCTAAAAAGTGGAGCAACTTTGGCCAGGAAAAACCTTTTTTGTTTCATGCGTTATTGGAAAATAACCCCCCGACGGGGAGCCACCGGCTGGATGGTCGGGGTAGCTCTACATGTGGGGGTATGGATAGGAATACCACTCAACCTGCCCGCGGAGCCAGTATCCACCCTCAGGGCGGGTGCCTACTTGGTGGTTGGTGTGTTTGCTTACTCAGACAATGCCCAGCAATACACCGAATCCCTGGTGGCACAAGGATTTTCGGCGCAGGCAGGCTATTATCCCCCAACGGATTATGTATACGTTTACCTTCGCCAAGCCAAGGAAAAGCAGACCTTGGAGAGGGTACTACAGGAGATCCGGAAGCACCCTTCCTTTACTGAGGCTTGGCTGTTTGAGCCGACCGCTATGGAATCCAATGCAACGGTATCCGAGCGGGCAACCGCTGCGCAAGGGCTACCGGATCCAGAACCCGCGCCAGGCAATATGCGTTTTCCGACCGAGGGGTTAGTTGCCTCCAAACGGGAGATACATCCGGCTGAGACATCCGGTGTCAACCCTATTACAGCCGCCCAATATCTTTTTTTTCGGACGGTATCCTCAAGTACCCAGGAACAAGTCAGGGCTGAAATCAAACTGTTGGATATCCAGCAGCGTCAGCTCCTCGGTCAGACTAGCAGCGACACGATCATGCGTATTCCCGCAGTGTTATGGCACGACAGTGCCCTACAGGTTGAACCCTACGCACTGGGATACCGCTCGTTACCGCGGGTGCTCTCTCATCCCGCCGTGTCCGGGCCAGCGGCCGATCCACTGATGCAATTGGCAGGGGATACGCTAGTGGTTCAACTGCTCTTGACCCCCTGGCAACCCGGGGATATCCAAGTCCTATTTCGAACCTATTTCTATCCCAATGCTTCGGTAATGCGCCCTCGTTCGCAACCTGAGATGGAGGAGCTTATCCAGCTATTACGCAATCATCCAGCTCAACGCATCAAGCTCCACGGCCATACCAATGGTAGCGGGCGGGGCTACATTTATCAGTATGATCCCCTGAGCCAAAACTTCTTTACCCTGCACCAGAACAACGCGCATAAACAGCGAGGGGTGGGAGCCAAGAAACTTTCGGGGCTTCGGGCAATCACCATCAAGGAGTATTTGGTTTCTCGGGGTATCGCCTCCGAGCGGATTGAAACTCAAGGCTGGGGAGGCCGAAAGCCCTTGTATGATCCTGACTCTGCCTTAGGAAAAAGCAATATTCGCGTCGAGGTGGAACTGCTCAGCCCCTAACCGTCGAGGCACAGTAAGGACAAGGGTGGCCGACTAATATCGGAAGGCCAAAACCGCTCGGGACTGGATCGCCGCGCGGTGATAAAATCGTCGGATCGCACTGATCGCGTTCCACAAAATCTCCCAATGCTGCGACTCCCAATATTGGGGATAGACCCCTTGCTGGTTCATTCGCGGGGGATCAAAGTGGTCGAGCACCCCGGCCGGGGAGACGCGGTGTAGCACCGAATTTAGAGCTTGAACCTGCTGGCAGGATAAATAACCTACCGGCCCATAGCCAAGATCGTAGCCTGGCTGCAGATACTGTTTGCCCGTCACCAGATCCGACAGGGCTAGGGTTTGTAGAGCCGGAGTATGCCGTTGGTATTCAGTGAGTAAATACTGCAACCCCGCCCAATCTTGCTCCAGATGAACCAAATCAGGATGGCTTCTGGTTAGCACGTTTAGAAAAAACTCGTCGGCGTAGGCTTCCGAAGTCCTCAGACGGTCGTAGGTGTCACGGTTAATCATGAGCAACACCCCCAGCTGAACCATTCCCATAGCGTTCCAATTTTTAGACAACTCACCACAAATGCTGCCCCTGAAGGGAGGAGATGTAGAAATAAATACTAGTTTTGTGGATAAGCAAAAATGTACAGTTTCAAACGATATTTGCGGAAAAGGGTTTTTCCTCCGGAAAATACCTGTCCGTACAGTCAGACCCCCTACGGTATGTGCTTTGATTCTTTTACCCATGATCCTTCTCAAGAAAGTTTCTCCTTAGCGACGTTTTTATCCTGTCAAATGCTGAGCAAACGCGACCGCCTAGCGGTTTACGGTTCGGACGCACACTTGTTCTACGGTAAGCTAAACCCGCGCCAGTTCTTTATTATTGCCTACCGGAATCAGGTTGTGGGATCCAGCGGCTCCTCCTTGAATGCCTACGTAGCCACCTATCCCATGCCCAACCAGTGGTGGCTGCACTACCCAACGAAGGTGCAGACCGTCAAGCTCGGGCTTACCTACCAGGATATCAAGGATTTGTTGCCCCTCTTAAATACCCTTAGGTATGGATAGTAGCCGGCGATGCCACGGTCGTAAGACAAGGCACCCTGTCTCGGTATTTCACCCGAATGCCACAAGGAACCTGCCGACTTGCTCAGGGAGACTCTCGCTTTCCGCTCCACCAGCATGACACTAGCTCAACATCGTCAGCAAGTGCTACTAAGCTACAGTCAGCAACAGGATTATTACCGGGCTATTCACGAATGGCGCTGTGGATCCCCGCCCCAGTGGTTGCATTTTCCGCGGGGCTACTGTCAGTGGTGTGAGAATAAACTACTACGGGTGAGTGCTACCTTGTATAACACGTGCACCCATCGTGAACTTACCGTTGGGTTGTACTGCCTTTCGTACTGGTGGGATCAACGAAAGCTATCCGACACACCTGGGAGTTGGCAGCAGGAGAAGCAGCAGTTATACACTTCCCTGCGGCAAATCCGCCAGCAAGCCCACTATCACGCATTGGGCTGCTATTTAGCGAAGTTAGGCACCATGGAGGCCAGCTTAGGTGATCTGGCTCCAACTTATGCTCAAAAAAAAGGCTTATTGGCAGGGCAATGCATTCGCTTCCTAACGTTTCATCAGACAACACCGCTTCCTTTCTCAAAGCTGTCGATCAAGGTGCTTACTACCAACCGCGCTGAGTGCCAAGAATTATTATCGTTATCTTCGTCGCAAATCATTCAACTATGGCCATGGCTAACCGAATCCCAAATCCACCTGCTCGCCCAACAATATCCAGGTCACTTGCGCAGAAGGTGGGAACCCTAGAGACATCCTACGGCGATCGCACTGTCCTAAGCTACTTATCAAACCCTCGGACGAAACAAGCTATTTTCTTTTTTTATTATTAATATGTGTTCATTGTTCGCTCCGACTGAATGATTACCCTAAGGCTATGTTAACAGATCAACAATATGAAGAACTGACCGAACTGATCAAGCACGCCTTTCAGCCGTGGGATGTTGTAGACTATCTCATTGATGACACCAAAGATGACGTAATTTCACTGGTGGTTACGATCCAGATAGCGAAAGTACCCTTTAATCCTCCTTTCCTTTGGTCGAGCCTTCAGATCACCCAGACTCGATACAAATGTACGCGCTACCTTCCCTTGGACTACTTTGATTCGGCGGGAAGCTTGTAATTGAATACCTTGTGTGTTGGTTCGGAGGTTATTGTTAGGAGAACTTACTAGCGATAAAAACCTTTCCAAGGCACGTTTGGAAGTAGCGAAATGTGTTATTCATAGGCAAGTGTGCTGTTAGGAATGCCTATGAGCAGCCTTGGCTAGGAAAAACGCTAGTTTCAAGATAATGATCCTAAATGACTCCGTAGAATTTGTCAGGTCTCGGTCAACCACCAAGATTTGGGATTAGACAGTAGGGCGGTTCCCGGACTTTTGGATTCGGGAAGGGTTGGCCAGTGGTGGGAAGTAAATCATTCCTCGAACTTCCAAATCAAAGGCGACGGCAATCACTTTTTTTCTAAAAGCCAATGGATCTTTCGGGGCAATCTGATTGGTGATTTCGTGAATGAGGGGCTGAAACTCCCGGCTACTCCCCAACTCCAGTGCTTCCAAGATACATCGTTTAAGGAGTTGATACTGGGCTTGTAGTAATCGGATGCCTCGATTTTCTAGTGGGTGCAGCGTCGTAATGAAATCAGTATGACCCTCGGTAGAACGTGTATTCATAATCAAGTTTTTCTGTTTAACAAAAGAGCCACGGAATACATAGTGATGGTTTGTGGTATTTGTTGCCAACATCGAGGCAGGCACGTGCAGGGGTCATGATAAAATATGTAACGAAGGATCGTTTGTTTCAGTTTGTTAACCTTACCTAGCAGGTTCTGGTTTTGGTAAGCGTTGGTTTTATCAGGTCTTTCCTTGACATTGCCCCGGAGATTATCGAGATTAGTAAGCGATAGATTTTATTCGTTATCCACTTCACATTCCCTGGGGTGATCAATTTTGTACCCAGTATTTGATACCCAGTATTTGATACCCAAAAGTAGAATTAGGAGCATTGGATCGTTAACCATTAAGCATACGTATGAGGCAAGTAAAAAGATTCTTATCGTATTTTCTGTTTTTAGTTGTTTGCCTGGTCGCTATTGCCCTGCTAGGTGCCGTGTTTATTCCGAAGGAGTATTCCGTGGAGCGGACCATTACCATTAAGCAGCCTCAGAATCAGGTCTACCAGTATGTAAGGCAATTGAAAAATCAAGATACCTACAGTGTATGGGCCAGTATTGATCCGGGGATGCAAAAGTCCTTCACCGGTATAGATGGTCAGGTTGGTTTTATTGCTGCTTGGGAGAGTGATCACCCTGAGGTGGGTAAAGGAGAACAGGAAATTACAGCCATAAGTGATACACGTATCGATTACGAACTTCGGTTTCTGGAGCCTTTTGCCTCGAGTTCTGCTGCGTATATGGAGGTCAATGCCCTCACCCAGAACCAGGCAAGGGTACGCTGGGGTTTTTCCGGTCATATGGATTATCCCATGAATTTGTTGCTCATTTTGATGGATATGGAGGCCATGATCGGAGATGACTTTGAGCATGGGTTAAAGAATTTAAAGGATATCCTAGAGCCAGTCTAGGTACTTGTCCTCTCATTCACTGGAGTGCCCAGTGCCTTGGTAGCGGCTTTCCCGTGTTCAGGTTACCAGGGAAAAATGCTTGGATCGTACCCTACATGTTGGTTTTGTTTAAGGACAATGTTAAAGGCAGGTGAGTAATCACCTGTTTTTTTGTATTCGCTCAGCGGCTACAGAAACATGGGCTGGACGAACCGCTTGGATTGGTTGGACGGTAAGGGGAGAGACTCATTCTGACCTATTCTCGTCTTGTCCTAAGGTGACATGTACTTCGCTCACGATTTGGTGGTGCCGTGTTTCGGCCGTCTCGTAGCTAGTATACCGTTCATAGCACCCGTCCCATCGTCCACCCACCACCAATGTTTCAAACAATATTGGTGGTCCGCCTTGATCGGTTCGATGGTCAATGCCGAGAAAAATGGTAAAGACGCTGACTTCCTCGGAAATAGTGCTAGCCAGTAAAACCAGCTGGGAAAGGTCTTCCCATTGGGCTTGAGCTACCTCGGGTGGACAAGGTTCGTAGACTTTCCCGTTGAGTGTATAAAATCGGTGGCGGCTCATCCAGCTTGTTCTATCATTTTAGCGCGTCTGCTGTAGTGCCAGTAAACCGTTGGTTAATCCCGGAAGTAGGTGGTCACCGATACCCTCCGGTAGAACCTTGGTGGATCCAGCGGAAAACGGCTAATAAGCGATTCCCAGGTATTGGGCGAATATGGGTTTAAAGCAGAGCGGCACCCGAATACGGTAAACCAAAAAGGTTTTTGGGGCACTGAATTCTTCTACTTCTTTGCTTTAAGATAATTATCGGTCATAAAAAGCATAAAACAAAGCAAATGATTACTTATCTTTCTAATTCTACTGCCACCTTAGGGTAAATTGCTGTTTTTAGTAAAAATCCATTTAGGTCTCTGTACGATTATATGATACTACGTTCATGTAACATTGGGCTCGGCAACGGGTGGCACTAGCGGCAATAGAGGTAAATCAACCATTGCTACTACTTTGGCGATCATGCTGGTGGCATCTGGCCATGATGCGGTACGTTAATTATACTTGCCAGCGTGGCCGGATAAAATCCGCTTTATGGTACCTACTGGGGTAGTTAACCCGCAAGGAAGAAAAGCCTACTAATAGCAGTAGGCTTAAACCAAGATCATCCGCTACATCTATGACGCATTTTCCACCTTCACAATCGTAATTCTAGGCGAGGCTTCGTACTGTTTTCTGAATCGCCCGCATCCCCGCTAAATTTAGGGTGCTTGCCACTATTGCTCACTACTTCCCCATCACGCATCATCATCTCAATCTGAAAATTCATAAATACCTCGTGTAAATCCAATAGCTCCGTTCTACGGTAGGTTCCTAATGGACGTAAGTAGGCTCAGACTCGGCTAGCAAGGTGTGGGTAGTCGGTCATCAGCGGCGATATCCAGGTAGTACAGGGACGTGACTTGGGTAAAGAAAGGGCAGTTCGCACAAACATTAGTAAGCGGAAATTATAATGTTTGTGAAAAAAGGTCTTACCACCTCAGCTGCAGGCACGCGGTTACACCAGATGGAACCTTGAGCGGACTCGAGAAAACGGCAATAAGATGGATGAGGAGAGACGGCGAGGAGCCATCAAAAAAAACATGGTTTTTTATTTATACCGAAAATATCTATTTTCCCCGCTCAGTATTGTTTTATTGGTATTTCAATCAATGATATGATTACCGAGACGAAATTTTGACGATTTAAAAACTAACCAGAAGTATTCTTATGCCCCAACCGATTGTCTATTGCCTTGATGAAAATACCATCGATCAAGTTATTGTAGAACGGGTGATCCGTCGCCAGGCACCACACGTGGAATTTCATTCGCTGACCACCAGGCAAGATGCCTGGAGAGCCCTGTGCGTGCACCCGCGATCATCCCCCTCCTTATTATTGATGGAGGTGTATTATCGTCGCCAACTCGATACAAGTCTACTTGATCAGCTTGCTCGAATGGGAAGACCCCCATTTCCGATCATCATCCTGTCGGCTGACCTCTCCCCCCAGGCCCGTTTAACGCTCAATCAATATTCCATCATTGACGCCTACTTAAAGAAACCTTTTTCTGTGGCGAGTGCCCAAATAGCCCTAGGGTATATGTCGTTAGATCAAGTGAAATAAACCATAGCAGGATGGCTAGATCAAGCTACTGATTAAAAACTAGCCAGAACGATTCTTTCTCGTCGTTACTCATCTTATTCACCGATGGGGAACGATGATCCTGTTTCTGCAGTACTTTTGGAGCCCATTTCCCCGTTCAAGTGAGTCGTGTTGTACTCGCTTGGTTGAATTGGGGGTGCGATAAACGATCGTAGGGCAAAAATTATCGGGGATTTTAGCGCTCTGGTTTACAGAAGAAAACACGTGATCTACATCAAACCAAAGTAAGCTTGCCGGAGAGGTGACAAAAACGGAGGCAATGCATTTGGTCAATGCCCCTTTCGGGCGAGAGCCGCAAAATAATGGAAGTGAATCAGTGATGTAGAGGGAAAAATTCTGGAGTATCAACAAATAGGTGAAGCAGGGATGAGCGTTCGCAGAGTAGACTCAATGGATCGGCGGCATCATCAACAAACGGGTGGTTGGTGGGCATTAGAGCAATTTGAGTATCGGCTGATGCAAGTGATCCATGAGGTTTACCACCAACGGAAACTACCGATGATAATTTACGTGACGGCCGCACCTAACTGCCCCCAATCGGTCAAATTAGTGAACTACCTACCCAATGTATCGGGTTGGATGAACGGGAAAAATTCAGTAATTAGCAACCAAAAGGTGGGTATCATTTTTGTGGATTTTTAGGGGGAAAGCCTGCCTAGTAACCCCTTTTTCATACGTTGAACATACGACAATGAGCTTTCTTACAGAATTCTCCCTGGAGCTTGATCGCCAAACTCCTTACCCATACAACCTACCGGCCATCCGCCACGCCCAGCAGTTGGATGTGTCAGCGCAGGTGAATTTCTTTGTAGGAGAAAATGGAACAGGAAAATCAACCCTATTAGAAGCCCTGGCTTTCCGGTTTCAACTACCTCATATGGATGGATCCTCGTACACAAAAAGGTGTTTTCAAGCAGCGGTAACACTAGCCCCACTGCTTTCTATTTCCTACCAGCGAGAGCGAACAGTGGGATTCTTTTTCCGTGCCGAGGACTTTGGGGATTTTATCAACAGTGTGGATCGGCGGGACGTGACCCTGCAGACACAATTAGACTCCCTCCAAGGTGAGGTTCCCCAAGACATTATTCAGGAGATAAAAGACAATGCGAACTCCCAACTCTACCGTATGAAAAGAAATTACGGCCAAGAGCTGGTCTCCTTCTCCCATGGGGAAGCCTATCTGAAGATTCTGGAGGAAAAAACCCAATCAGCGGGCATATATTTATTGGATGAACCCGAAGCAGCATTATCCCCCGCTAAACAACTTTCGCTGATCTATTATTTGAAGGATCATCTCCATCGGTTCGCTTCCCAATTTTTCATCGCGACCCATTCTCCCATCCTGATGGCTTTTCCGAAGGCCACGCTCTACGAAATTACCTCCGATGGTATGCAAAAAACACCCTGGGAAGAACTTGAGCATATTCAACTCACCAAAAACTTTTTAAACCAGCCAGAAATGTATCTGCGGCACTTATGATCTTATGGTAACCATGGTTCTGGAGTTGGTAGCCAGCGGGTAGCCTGGTTAGCCGAGTCGGGCAGACGATCACGCTGGTGGTTCAGCAGCACCCTTGCGCAGACCTGTTATCTCATGATACAAGGTTCGCCAGCCTTGGTGTTCGGGCGCTATAATTTCTCCACCAGCTGAATAAAATTTCCGCAGGTGTCATTAAAAACGGCGACTTTGACGGTTCCTACCTGTTTAGGCTTCATCCTGAATTCTACCCCCAGCCCAATCAATCGCTCGTACTCTTGTTGTAGATCATCCACATCAAACTGCGTGTAGGGTATTCCTGCGTTCAGTAGTGCATCTTGAAAAACTCTCGAGGGCTCAAAGTGAACGGGGGCAGGTTCCAGTACTAATTCCGGTCCGTCAGCTGCTTGATCAGAAACGAGGGTTAACCATCTATTTCCGTCTTCAAGGGGGGTGTCAAGCTTTTTAATAAATCCTAATTTTTCGGTATAAAACCGAAGTGCTTTTTCCTGATCACGGACGGGTATACTCATTAGGGTGATTCTCATTGCGGTATTAGTAATGGTAAGGAAGGAAAGATCTACTCCATGCCAAAAGGTACTTCAGTTGCATCGGTTGGAATTGAGTAGGTGCTATTCCAGTGGTGCTCTTGTACAAGATACTAAATGATCCCCAACTTTCAAATCCAGTGGTACGTTGGCGTACCAGTAGTAGCCTAAATTGTTAAGCATGCATCTTCGTGGTCGCAGTGGCACGCTCCAGGTGAGATTGGTTCTGATAAGGAGCCCCCTTCAGGGCGACCCCTTCTGGGCGACCCCTTCTGGGCGACCCCTTCTGGGCGACCCCTTCTGGGCGACCCTATTTTTATGCGCTCAAACCAGTGGAATACGTTTTCAGAGAAGTAAGGGTAGGGGATAACCGCTGCAAATGCGATGATCATGGACACCTAAAGTAAAAAACCCAGCAGTGACTACTACTGGGTTTCCCTTGCTTATGAGAATAAATCTACAGAAAAAAAGAAAGATCTGGCGGCATAGCCACTAGCATTTCCCAACCCTTGAAATCTAGCTTTAGTCTACGCCTGTAAACTTACCAAGACATTATGACCCGAATATCAATTAAACATCAAGTCTACGTTAATTCTTGGTAGCCTTTCTCTTATCGTTATCTGCTTAACCATTCCAAGAAAAGTTTGTATATTGCTAGGTAGTCTGGATTTTTTTTATGCATCACCGAATCACTATCGTAGTTGTTGAATCACACCCTGACCTATCCGATCAACTCCGATCGGCTTTTTCTCATAAAAACTGCCTGGTGTTGCATACCCCTTCTGGAGAAGAAGCCTTACAGCTCGGGGAACAGTATGATCCATTTCTGTTCATCATCAGTATGACCCTTCCGGATATGGATGGGATTGAACTCATCCGGCAACTGCAGGAGCAAGACATTGCTTCTCAAAGCCACAAGATCATCCTCAGTGACCGCCCCGAAGAATATGTAGAGGTAGCCGCCTTTCAGCATGGAGCGGATGATTATGTACGGACCCCGATTCGCCTGCAAGCTTTTATCAAACGGCTAGTAGCTCTGATCCGACGCGAACAAAGTAAATGGGTGAAACAACCATTGAAGATTTCACCTACTCTTCACATTGACCCCAATCAATACTTGATTCATCAACACGGAGAAACATACACCTTACCTAAGAAAGAGTTTAAAATTCTTTACCTATTAGCCAGTAATCCCACTCAACTATTTAGTCGTGAGGAACTGATGGCCCAGGTATGGGAAACAGATGTCGTGGTAATACCCCGTACCGTAGATGTTCACATCCGTAAGATTCGGCAAAAGATCGGTCCTCACTATATTGAAACTGTTTCTGGCAAGGGCTATCAATTTGTCTCCTCACCACCATCTAATCATGTCAATGGGCAAGAGGGAAGATAAAACATTCTTCGTTGCATCTAATAGTTTTTCATCTTGATTTCTCCCATGGCCATCCGATTGCAATCTAACAGAACCTCTTGTAATTCGCTGCCAGCAGATTTTAGCGGATTAATCGCTTTAATCAAGGCCGTTCGCATGTTGAAAAGGGTTACCTTATCTTCTGATTTTGCCTCCCGAACCATTTTAATTTTCAGTTTTTCTTCGTTTAGATTTTGCTTCGGATTAAACCAACCATTGAGTTCAGTACATTGGTGGCATATTCCATCTTTGTTGACCAGCGCACATCGTTTGTCAAAAATATCTGCCATTGTTTTTCTTGCCGTCTGTAGGTAATACTTCACCTGACCTTCACTTTTGTCAATGATTTGCATCGCCTCTGGAATGGAAAAATCATACACATCCTTTAGTAATAAAGCGACTTGATGCTCGATGGGTAAATTTTTAGCAATGCACGTAAAACAAGTGTCAATATGCTCTTTAATTTCATAAGAACCACCGGAAGAATGTTGATGTACTTGTTCAATTCTACCAGCTAAGGTAGGATTCCCTACTACGATTGCCTTTGCCCTTTGAGATACATCTTCTGTCCATCGTTTTCTTTTTTTCAACTGGTTATAGGCCAAATTGGTAGCAATTTGAAAGACCCAGGTTTTCAAAGATGATTTGTGTTGAAAGGTTTTTATCTGGTCGTAGGCCCTAATAAACGTATCATGGGCAATATCCTCAGCATCAGCCCGGCTTGCCATGATCCTAAAAAGGTACGATTTCAGCGCGTCTTGAAAAGCGACAAACAAATCCTGAAAAGCATGGATGTCTCCTTCTTGCGCTTGCTGTATTTTATTGAATGAGTTATTCATAGCGAAACGATTAAAACACCCGTTTAGGAGTAGGGTATTTCATGATGAATGTAAAAAATCCAGAGCAGCATCATAATCCGAGAAATTACGCAGTTCAAATTTACCGGGTTCTTGAGCAATTTCCTTGGCATTGGATACGTATTGCTCAGGCATGACATAGGCTACTTTCTCAATCCCTAATTTATAGTATCTCGGATAATGCTCCTGCTCTTGCCATTCGGGAAACTGGGGAGGCAGTTGAAATTGAAAGTTTCGTACATCAATTAAAATAGTTCGGGCTTGATACTCAAAGCCATAGCCCAGGAAATTACAGCAGGCCTCTTGAAAGTCTTCGTAGGTCATCTTGAGGTGCCCTTCTTCCCAATTAAATTGAATGGTTTTAGAAGCTTCAAGATAGTCTACACTGTATACTGAATTTTTGAATATTCTCATGTTCTTTCGATGTTGAGATTACTGAACCTTCGTTACTGGAGGGGTAAGCGATGTAGGTCTTTTATCTGCCGAACACATATCGTTGTCCGCCGGTCGTTGCCCAAAGTAGAGAAGACCGTCTTCATCTAGTGACAATAGATCATAATCAACCGGGCATGCTGATACCGATTTCCATGATGCACATCCGCTTGCGGAAATATCCTTCTCCACAAAGGGCGTAAGTCCACAATCAGCAAAGCCAAATGCCGCAATCATTTGAGGATCATCTGTTTTGAGCGTGACAAACTTTTTGTCTTCCCCAAACGCTGCATGATAGGCATTTTCCACCAAGGTTGAGGCTTCCTCGATGGTGTAGGAACCGTAGGTTCTGAACTGAAACACTTGCTTTTCAAGAGTTGGGTCGAGTCCAAGCGTGAACTCTAACGTCCAATGCCCATTCTCAAAGGTGAATATTCGTTGCCCAAAGGCATTACCATACACATAGGGTTCCAAATCTTGATACGTTCCTGAAAGAGTTTCCAAGTCGTTCTTCATCACCTCAGGAGATGATAGGTCTTCATTGGAGCATGAGAAGAATGTAAGGAAAGTAAATACGAAGGTGGACAGATGCATGATATTAGGTTTTTTCATGGTAAAAGAGTTACAAATTGATCAATGCCGACTAGCTAATTCAGTCATTTATCTCTCTGACAATTACGCACGGTCAATCGGATGAAAAATTGGGCACATTTTTCATTTTTATTGAAAAACCATCGTGAGTCGGCAGGTAGTATAGACACTAACCCCCTGGGATGGATAGCAATATCCTAAGGCACTTGGGTGTCAAATTCCTGTGCAGATGATTCTAGATAAAATTGGGGGTTGAGAGGGGGCGAGCTTACCTACTAAACGGCATACACGATAAAAATACTTTTATCCTCCATCCTGAAAGGGGCAACTGGTATCTTTGGTCAGAGCATTTAGTACTGGAAACAATACTACGGATTAACCTGTGAAAAGCAGTAGAGCATTTCGGTAGCAATCTGCTTACTACGTTCATCGTAGCGCCTAGCTTCTTGGGCAGTGCCGTCGGCTTCCTTAGGGTCTTCATAGGGTAAAGAAAGTCGTAATACAGCCCCTGGGACAAACGGACAAGCTTCATCCGCTTGCGAGCAGGTCATAATCGCGGCGAAGTCTTCTTGAGGGTTAGTGGGATAGTCGTATTTTTTAGAAAAAGCTTCCTTTATAAGCTCGTTCCCGCCCGACCGAACCTGATAGCGAGGATTGTTTCCTTCGGTTCTTTTAGCAATCGTTAATCCAGTCCGTTGCAGTGCCACTATGGCTCTGGGGTTGAACGCAGTAGCTTCGGTGCCGCCCGAAAAAGTCTGTACGTTCGGTATTTGGTAGTACTGAGCAGCCACACTGGCCCAAATCTGACTCATGTGGCTGCGGCGGGAATTGTGGGTGCAAATGAAGATGAGTTTGGCTTCTTCATTTTTACCCTGTTTTTCACGGATGAATGCGGCTAATTCCTTCAGCGTTTCTTTACGCTCATTGGGAATTTGATCAAAGCTTTGAGTAGCCTCTTGTAGGTAGGTCATGACATCGTTATTTAAGCTAAAGGCTGAATCCATTGGGGGGTATAGAATATCTACCAGAAAGAAGGATATGAGAGCAAATACGGTGGTTAAAAGATACGCCTTCATATTTTATCATATTATTGTAATATTGCGATAGAATAAGATAAAAAATACTAGCAACACAGTCCTTCGGATCCGTCAAACGAAGCAAAGATCGCTTCAAACTGTTGACGCATACATTGCCATACTTCCGGATTAATGCAGTAGTTCATACTCGTACCCTCTACGGATCCTTGTATTAGGCCAATATTCTTCAACTCTTTTAAGTGCTGAGAAACGGTAGCCTGCGCCAACCCTAATTCTTCCACCAAATCACCATTAATGCACTGCTTTGATCTTAGCAAATGCTGAAGGATAGCAATTCGGGCAGGGTGCGAAAAGGCTTTTCCCAGTTGTGCTAGTTCGTTCTGCTCAGTGGTGTAGTTCTGTATTTTGGTAATGCCCATAACTTTATCGCAATATAACGATGAAAATAACTAGAAGGCAATACTAAAGATAGAAATGCTGGGTAGCCAAACTGCATCTTGAAGAGTATTCTTCTCAATTATTTAGCACGAAACATTACAGTAACCATGATTCAGAGGAATACTAGTGAAAATCTTCACAGCGATAAGAAAAAGCCAATAGCCTATCCTACTAGTTTTTTGATGCATACATTCCGAATTTGATACATCGACCAGAGCAAACGTACTTCTCCAATGTTACCTTATTATTAATTGGTGGTACATCCTCTATGAATGTACCTCCGGTAAGCAATTGTTTGAATTGGTTAGGAAAGCAAAAAACCCAGCAGTCTATGCTACTGGGTTTCCTTGCTTATGAGATACATTTATCTACGTAGGTGAAGAAAAAACTGACTGCATCGCTGCCAGAATTTCTAAAACATTCCAAATATGATGGCTAAATCCATAACCGCAAAACTACTGGGCTTACATTACCCCAATATCAAGGGCAGGTTACGTTTACATCAATTTTTGATTACCCGACAACCACACACTTCATTTTAACAAACTAATCATCCTTAAGTTAGTATATTGCAAGTTTGTATATACTTACTACTATGAATGATAGAATTATCATTGTCTTAGCTGAACCCCTACCTGACCTGACCAACCAACTACAGCAAGCCTTTCAGAATATGAACTATCGGTTGATCCGTACTTCGTCTGGACGAGAGGCCTTACAGGTTTGTGAGCAATACAATCCTTTTTTATTCATCACCGATATGACACTTCCCGACATGGAAGGGATTGAGGTTATCCGACGGATGCAGGAGCAAAGTATTGCTTCCCAAAGCCATAAAATTGTGCTCAGTAATCGCCCTGAAGAATATTTAGAAGTGGTAGCTTTCCAATACGGAGCTGATGATTACTTGCGCAAGCCTATTCGTATCCGCGCCTACATAAAACGATTGGAAGCCCTCATCCGACGTGAACAAAATAAGCGGGTAAAACGATCATTGAAGATTTCATCAACCTTCCATATAGACCCTAACCAGTATCTTATTCACCAACAGGGTGAAACATTTTTTTTATCGAAGAAAGAGTTTAACTTACTTTATCTCTTAGCCAGTAACCCCTCCCGGATTTTCAGCCGAAGTGAACTAATTACCCAGGTTTGGGAACAAGATGTACTAGTACTACCCCGTACCTTGGATGTCCACATCCGCAAAATTCGCCAAAAATTGGTTCGCAATTTATTGAAACGGTCACGGGCAAAGGTTACCAATTTGTTCCTCAAACTACCGTTCAATTTGCCCCTTAGAAGTCACCTAATATAGGTGGATACTTACTTCAAGTTTTTTTTAATATCGTTTACTTGGTAGCGAATTATTAATCATTAAAGCAGTGCACCCAAGATAGTGAACAAGGATGGAGGTTCAACAGCCATGAGCTTAATTGATAACCATACAAAAATACAAGAGATACGCCATAATTCAGCTACGGGCTATTCTTCTTCCCCTACAATCCACTGGTTCACTGTGTTATGCGGCCATTCTATTGTAACTTTGTGAAATGTTGATTGAGGTTCGGTAAGATCCATGGTAAGTTGCTCATTGGATAAGAAAGTTTCTCCTGCCAACCTATACTCGTCTGACTTTCCATAATCCTTAAAATGATTAGTTGAACTAAGCCATATTTTTACTTTACCCTCCTTTTCCATTGCCTTCCAAGAGACGACCACATCTGGTGAAAGCTTCCTTAGCTCCGCTGCCATTAGCTTTAACCTGTAATGATAATTTCCACTGCATTTCCAAGTGTTGATCGACATCATTATCATACGCTGAAGGTAGATTAGAAATATAGGAGCTGTGTTAGCCGAGTGTTAATTGCTAATTAGTGCATCTTATTTATGAGATGCTCTTGGAAAAAATAACGGGGTAATTAGAAAAGGATAGCATAACAAAATTAATAATTAACTAAAACACAATAAGTCATACCAAACAATTCGGTGACCTATGCTATAAGTGCAATCTTAAAATATTGATTTTCATTACTTTGCCATCTTAGTTGCAGCCTCTCTCATCTGGTTTAGTTTTCACGGGGAAGATTCACCCTTTCGTTCCATCAGATTACTACAAAGAGTTTTATAGCCTATCAGTGGGTAATTCATCAATTTGAAGTTAATTGCCCAGATACATGTTTCAGCTCGGTTGAATCAGTAAATATTACCATTTAGTGACATAAAGTTAACAATTCGATAACAACGAAAGCAACTGTGGTGGGTTGGAGTGGATAGTTTCAATTAACTCTATACAATCTATTCACTTATGTTGACACCTGTATTTTTTCGAAAATGTTGGGCATGCTTATTTTTGTGGGGGATAGCTTTCTTATCCCTTCAGCTAAATGCCCAGAACCTGACGTATGATCTAGCATTGGCTCCCTTTTACCATGGTGTAGCTTCCGGCGATCCGCTGGCTGACCGGGTAATTATCTGGACTCGTATTACTCCAGAAGGCGAAAGCTCCGATCAAGAGATAGAAGTATCCTGGAAAATGGCTACTGATCCGGAATTTACCGATATAGTGCAAAATGGTCAGCTTATGACCAACGCTGCCCGTGACTACACCGTTAAAGTGGATGTTACCGGGCTGGCTTCTTATACCACCTACTACTACCAATTTGAAGCAATGGGTAAGGCTTCTATTATCGGTCGTACCCGAACTACTCCTACTGGTTCTGCTGATCATCTGCGATTTGCCGTGGTTTCATGTAGTAATTATCAAGCGGGTTACTTTAGTGCCTACGGACGTATTGCTGACCGAGCCGATCTGGATGCCGTAATTCACCTAGGTGACTACATTTACGAGTACTCCGCTACCGGGGAGGATTTTTACGGTGATGCCGGATTGCGTGATTCTGGTGAGCGGCGACATTTACCCGATAAAGAAATTGTGACTTTAGCCGATTACCGCACCCGCTACTCTCAGTATCGACTGGACCCTGACTTACGCCGAGCACATCAGCAACATCCGTTTATCACCATTTGGGACGACCATGAATCGGCGAATGATGCTTACGAAGACGGAGCAGAAAACCACCAACCTGATGAAGAAGGGTCTTGGGACGAACGAAAGTCAGTTTCCCGACAAGTATATACCGAATGGATGCCAATTCGGGGCGACTTGAACGAAATTCCTCTGTATCGCACTATTCAGTACGGCGAGCTGATGGATTTAATTATGCTCGATACCCGCTTGGAAGAGCGAGATATTCAAGGTATGAGTATCACTAATGCTGAATTATACAGCAGCGACCGGACCATGCTGGGTGATACGCAAAAGCAATGGATGTTTGATCAGCTACAAAACTCCACTGCTAAGTGGAAAGTAATTGGTAATCAAGTAATATTTTCACCTTTCAACGTTTGGTGGGCAGGACTAGACCCAAACGGTGGTTTTACCCCAGATGGTATTGAAAGTGTTTTCCTGGACATTTGGGATGGTTACCCTACCGAGCGAGACGAGATTATCAATTTCATCAGCGGGAATTCCCTGGACAATGTGGTAGTGCTTACGGGTGACTTTCATTCTACCTTTGCCTACGATGTGACCAGCCAGCCATCGCCATTGAGTGGTAATGATCCCACTATTGCTGCTGCCGGACAAGCCCCGGTTCCCGTAACTCCTACCTACAATCCGACTACCCGCCAAGGTTCGGTTGCCGTAGAGTTTGCCACTCCCAGTGTGAACTCAGCCAACTTTGACGAAAACGTGGGAGCCGAAGGTGCCGCCGGATTTGAATTTCAGATTAACAAGCCGCTGGCTGCTCCTGGTTCTCCACTCGATGGTATCAACCCGAATCCGCATATGCACTACAATGATTTGGATCAGCACGGCTACTTTATTCTGGATGTGAAGGAGGAACGTGCCCAAGCCAACTGGTACTTCGTAGAAACCATTCTGGAACCTAACTCACCCGAGCAATTTGCTTCCGCTTGGGGATCAGATGCAGATAACAACTATCTAACCGAAGGCGAAGAGAGTGCTGCTAAAGCGGATGCCCCTCCACTAGCTCCCGATGCAATGAGTAGTGAGAACTTCACTTTGCAAATTCTGCACGCTTCTGATTTGGAAGGTGGCGTAGAAGCCATTGACAATGCGCCTAACTTTGCAGCTATTGTTGATCGGTTAGAGGAAGAAGAAAATACACTGACCATATCCGGCGGTGATAACTACATTCCTGGCCCATTCTTTGGAGCGGCGGGCGACGGTAGCTTGCGCCCCGTGTTTCAGGAAATCTACCAAGAGTTGTACAACGAAGCAGGGTTGACTAACATTCGGGAAACCCCGGGGCGATTGGATATTACCATCATGAACATCATCGGTTTTGACGCTTCAGCGGTGGGTAACCATGAGTTTGATGCTGGTACTAACGCTTTTTCGGATATTGTAGGCACCGACATTCGTGGCACTACGTTAGGCGATGTTCGCTGGCTGGGAGCACAATTTCCGTATTTATCAGCCAACCTTGACTTTAGTGGCGACGGTGATCTTGGCGGATTATTCACTAGTGAGATTCAGCCTACTAGCACATTTATCTCAGCTCCCGATGATTTAGATGCGGCAGCAGCAGCTCCCAAGTTTGCTCCCGCTACTACCGTTGAATTCAATGGTGAAACCGTAGGCATTGTGGGCGCAACGACCCAGATTGTACAGTCCATTTCCTCTGCTGGAGGAGTAGAGGTTTTAGGTCCAACCGAAAACGATATGCCTGCTTTAGCTCAAGTGCTACAACCGACGATTGATGCACTAGCGAGTCAGGGAATTAATAAGATTGTACTGGTAACCCATCTCCAGCAAATCGCACTAGAGAAAGAACTGATCGGACTGCTTTCGGGAGTCGACGTAGTGATTGCGGGTGGTTCCGATGTGCTATTCGCTCAGGAAGATGATGTGCTCCGCAGTGGCGACGAAATTGAAGAAGCGTATCCATTTATTACCCAAAATGCGGATGGTGACCCCGCCGTAGTGGTTGGAACCGACGGAGAGTATAGCTACGTAGGTCGCTTACTGATTGAGTTTACCAGCGAAGGAGTACTGGTAGAAAGTTCGTTAGATAACGAAATGAGCGGAGCCTACGCCACCGTAGAAGAAGTGGTAAGTGGACTTTGGGAAACCGAAGACCCGTTTGCCGAAGGTACCAAGGGTGAGCTAGTTCAAAGGTTGACTAACTCGGTAGAGACCATTGTAAATGAGCAGGACGGAGTTATTGTAGGAAAAACCAGCGTGTACCTCGACGGTCGTCGGGCGCAGGTACGTACTGAGGAAACCAATTTGGGTAATCTCACCGCTGATGCCTCTTTGGCTACTGCCCAGCAGTTTGATGCCAGTGTAAAAGTATCACTCCGAAACGGCGGTGGCATTCGGGCTGCGATTGGTGAAGTAGTAGATTTAGGGGGCGGTAATGTTCGGTTTGCTCCACCTCAGGCAAACCCCGAATCGGGTAAGCAGGAAGGAGACATCTCTCAATTAGATATCGTAAACACACTTCGGTTCAACAATAGCTTATCGTTGCTAACGCTATCGGCGGCTGATTTACTAGCGGTGCTAGAATATGCTGTATCCGCCTCCGAACCAGACGCCACTCCTGGTCAGTTCCCTCAGGTAGCCGGAGTTCGGTTTAGCTTTGACATTACTCAGGACGTAGGTAATCGAGTACAGACGGTAGAAATTATTGACCAAGAAGGAAACGTAGAAGATACTATCGCCGAGAATGGTGAGGTAGTAGGCGATGCCGAGCGGGAAATCCGCGTAGTGACTTTAGATTTCTTGGCCGGAGGCGGTGATGGCTACCCGTACTCCGAGCTAGGTGAAAACCGAGTAGACTTACCCGAAGTGCTAGATAGCCTGACCGATGCCGGACAAGCTACATTCACCGATCCGGGCACGGAGCAGGATGCTTTAGCCGAGTATTTGCTAGCTAATTTTTCTGATGAGCCTTTCGCTCAGGAAGAAACTCCAGTAGACCAAGATACCCGCATTCTCAACCTGAACGCTGACGGTGGTAATGGTGGACAGACGATTGTAGAAATTGCTCAGGGAGATGAACGCTTTGGTTTGCTGGTAGAAGCAGTAGTAAAAGCAGGTTTAGCTGAAACCCTTTCTTCGGAAGGTTCCTTTACCGTATTTGCGCCTACTAATACTGCTTTTGAGAATGCTCTACCTGCATTAGGGTTTCAGAGCCTGGATGAAGTCCCGGTAGATGTGCTTACCCAAATCTTACTCTACCACGTAATTCCTACTGAATTATTCGCGGCTGATTTAATGCCCGGTGAGCAGTACGAAACCGCGCAGGGACTTTCTGTTGTGATTGGTCAAGATGATACGGAAAGCCTTACCGTAAACGGAGTCAATATCATTTTGCCGGATGTAGACGCTAGCAACGGGGTTATTCACGGCATTGATGAGGTACTAGTTCCGGTAGCGAATGTTACCAAATTTGTGCTGGTGAACGCCCGTACCAATCACGACATTCGCGAGATTGTAGATGGTGATGTGCTGGATCTAACTCAGCTCCCTCATCAACTAAATGTGCGTGCAGAAGTAGCCGGACATCCGGAAAGTGTACAGTTTACGTTAAACGGGGAGATGATTCAACCTCAGAATGCGGCTCCTTACGCCTTGTTTGGAGACGATGAAGGCGACTACCAGTCAGGAAAATTTGAGTTGGGCAGTTATGTATTATCGGCTATTCCTTATTCGGGAAGAACAGCGACCGGAATTCCCGGAACTCTGCTAGAAATATCATTTGAGGTAGTGGAGCGAAGTACCATCGCCGAGATTGTCCGCACCAATGATGATTTCTCTATGCTGGCAACTGCTCTGCGACAAGTCGGCTATCTATCAACGGTGCGTGGCGAAGGGCCGTTTACCGTATTTGCTCCAAACAATGCCGCTTTTGAATCACTTTTAACGGAGATGGGATTAACGGACGTGCGACAAATTCCTATTCCAGTACTAAGGGAAGTGATCCGCTATCATATCGTAATTGGGGAGGAGCTACGAGCGGCTGATTTAAGCGACGGTCAGGAAATTGAAACCCGACAGTACAGCCCGGTAACCATTAGCATTGTTGATGGAACAGTAAAAGTAAACGATGCTACGGTGATTGCCCCCGATGTGTTGGCCAGTAACGGAGTAGCCCATGTAATTGATCAGGTGCTGATGCCACCCAGTGAAGCGATGAATACTTCCGGGATGTACCTAGAAGCTTCGCCTAATCCGGGAGCTTCGGAAGTGAATCTTCAGGTGATAGATCATCCGGAGGCCCGGGTAGAGGTCGCTATCATGGATCAATACGGCACTCCACTATCTACGTTATCATTCAATACTCCACCAGATAACGAAGTAAATTTCTCGCTAGATATTTCTAGTTTACCGACTGGGGTATATATGATTCAAGCGCAGTTAGGGGAAGATCGTCAGGTTCTGCGCGTGATTCGCTAGCATAGGATTATCACCAATAGAAAAAGACCATCTTCGTGAGAGGATGGTCTTTTTCTGTTGAGTACATTCTTGAGGAGACCTATCATCCTTTTGGATTCGAGCGAAACAACTCGGCTATTCCCTGGTCTTCTACCGATGAAAGGAAGTATTCATTCTACCAAGGTTTACTAGTTCCTTGCAACACCCACATCTTTGACCAAGGACTGTCAGCGCCTACGGGTCCGGAATACTGCGTGATTTCTAAACGATCAATAGCCAAATTTGCATTGGTGGTGTTATTGTTCAGTTCGTCATTTCCGTAGGGGTAGCGAAGGGCAACCACGGGCTGACCAGAAGCTGGCCCTACCTCTAGCGTGGGCAGCCCCGTCCGGCGGTAGTCCATCCACGCTTCGGTAGCGGCAGTCCAGCTTGCTACCCACTTTTGGGCCATAAGCTGCTCCATACTACCATCAAAAGTAACATCAGGCTGGGCTATAAAGCTTTCGTAGTCATCTGCCTTGCCCCAGGTCTGTAGAGACTGCATAATGGCATTGTTGTAATGATCCTCGGCATTACCCACATTCCAACCTTTCAGTGCCGCCTCGGCCAGGATAAAACTTACTTCTGCCGAAGAAATGACCCGAGCCTGCAGAATATCTCCGGGTGCCCCGGCCGTAGCATACACTGGTGCTAGCTGCGATACGTGCTGGTTGCGGGTGCCTTGCCCCGGATCAGGGTTGCCGTTGTAGGATTCGGGAATGAGAAGGCCAGGAGGTAGCCCTACGTACAAGCCAGTATCAAACGATTCGTCATTAGGATTGAAGCGGCGGGTAAAGTCAGTATCGCTCATTTCCTTAAACTCCAAGTACGAAAAAGTAACCGCTCCACTCTCCAATAATTCTCCGTCTACTCTTAGTACGGTATCCACTGACATGGGCAATGTAGGATCAGCCACCCATTGCACTGCTACCGGAGAAAACCAAACGGACAACCTAGGATCGTTTGTACCCACGAGTTGATCTATTAGTGTTTGACACGCTTGCCAGCGGGTAAAGTCGTCTACATCGGTAAACTGAGAAGGCCACACATCATTGGCACCTCCGGTGTAGTCTAGCGTAGCGTCTTGGTCGGCGGTTTGGAAATACATACCAGAGTTATAGATCGCTTCAATTCCGGCCTGAGCCACCTGCGGCTTTTTCTCGGAAATTCGCATATAGTATCGTAGCAGCAGCGAGTTGGCAAAGCGCTGCCACTGGTCGGTATCGCCGCCAAAGTAAAAGTCGGAAGCGGTATTGACCACACTTACATCGGCTGATGCAAACAGGTCTGCCGCCTGGCTCAGATCAGCGATGATACCGTCGTAGATCACCTCCTGACTGTCAAAAGCCGGATATTCAAAACCTTCTTCACCCAGGTCACCTTTCACCGCGTCGGTGTAGGGCGCATCTCCCCAAATATCGGTGATATTGCCAAAAATGAACGACTTCATAGTCAAGGCCACACCAGTAAAGAAATCGAAACCCATCTCTTCCGAACGCTTTTCTAGCAACGCATTGGTTCTGAGCATGGCGTACCAGTTATCCCATTCGGAGGCAGTCCATTCGTAGTGGTTATGGGCATTGTACCAGCCGTTTTTCTGCGTATGCTGTACCGCCCCGGCCATATTGTTAAAACCAAGTTCCAGATACCGCTGGGCAGCAGGGGCTAGCACAGCAGGCATCAAAAGGTTGGGATTAGCATCCGATGGATTAATACCATTGGGGTCGATGTTCATCTCTGTAAGCTGCTCTTCACAGGCAGTAGCCAGCAGCAGTCCCATTACCAGTAGAAGCGTTTTTTTGATATTAAATATATTGTTCATGGTTAAATAGGTTGCTTGAATTAAAAATTGAAATTAAGCCTGAAACCGAAAGGTATTGTCCAGGGCATCACGTTCTGTCGCTCCATACCCTGGCGGAACTGGCTGCGGGTGTCTCCCTGTGTACCATTATGCGCCTGAAATGCTCTCTCCGGGTCAATGCCGATATCGGCTGCTGTCCAGAGCATGATATTACGAGTGTAAATGGCGAAAGAGGCATTTTTGATCCGACCCAGATCAGGGATACGGTAGGCCAGCGACAGTTCCCTTAGTTTAATAAAAGAGGCATCAAAGGTAATTTGCTCATTAAATCGCCAAGGGTAGCCATTCGTGATTGGGTAGAAGTTAGTGCCAGGTCCACCAAGATGCTCCTGGTATTCATCATCACTAAAATCGTCCGGGGTATCAGCCCCGGCAGTCTGGATAACGCCCGGTATAAAGACACCGTCGTTGCCGTCATCATCTATGGGAAAGCCGCCGGTCTCAGCTTCATGCCCACCCACTCGGGGGTAGTTACCCGCCTGAGGGATGATGTACGCTTCTGGATCTGATTTTAAGAGCGCTACCAGTTCATCCGGAGAATATAGGCCGCCGGGGATCAGATTATCCAGTTGCCGCTGCGATTTCCAGTCCGACTCTCCGTAGCGGTACGTGTGGGACATAAACTCGCCTCCCTGTCTCCAGTCAAAGCTGACATTCAGCGTGAAGCGTTTGTAGCTGAGTGAAGACTGCATGCCCATAATGAAGTCAGGGTTAAAGTTGCCTACCAGCCGCATATTTTCCCGACCAGAGAGGGTAATCCAACCACCATTTTCACTTAGGATTGGCCAGCGGTGGTACGGAGAATTCTCATCTTTCACATAAGCATAGCCTGCACTGTACATGTTTCCGATCTCTTCGCCTACGTCGGTAATTGCCCCGGCGCGGTTCTCGCCCCATAAGGTGATAAACTCCAGGTTATCGCTCAGTTCTTCTACCGTCGTAATGTTGTTACTCCAGTTGAAGTCCACATTCCAGGTAAGGCCATCCCGTTGAATAGGCGTTGCCCCCAGGGTAAGTTCCCAGCCGCGGCTGCGGATCAGGCCAGCATTGATAAACTTGCTGCTGTAGCCCGATGATTGCGGCAGATTGATGGCAAAAATCTGGTTTTCGTTATCGATGCTATAGTAGGTACCACTAAAGCGCAGGCGATTGTCAAACATGTTCAAGTCAATACCCCCTTCCATAGAGGTGGCCTGCTCAGGCAGCAGATTAGGGTTCAGTAAGCCAGCCGGCACGGTTACGGTTGTCACGGTATTGTAATTGCCTGTATTCAAGGAAGGCTCCAGGCGATAAGGGTCGGTATCGTTACCTACCTGCGCCCATCCGGCTCTTAATTTCAGCATACTTACTTCTTGCGGCAGATCAAACGTGTAGTTGGCCAGCCAGCTCAGTGAAACCGAAGGATAGAAATAAGAACGGTTACTGGCCGGCAGCGTACTTGACCAGTCGTTACGTCCGGTAACATCCAGATAAAGCTGATTTTTGAATCCGACCGAAGCCAGGGCGTAGAGGCTATATATTGCTCTTTCTCGGATAGTATTGTTAACACTAATATTGTCTAGAGGAATGTTTGATACATTGAAGACACCAGGAATGACCAAGCCATTGTTACGATTACTACCCGAACCTATGCTAGAGCTAAAGAAATCGCGCTGCATGATGTTTCCCCCTACCGAGACATTCACATCAAATAGACCAATATCTTCGTTGTAAGTGGCCAAAAAGTCCGCGTTGTATTCCTGTTCAGCAATGTCGGTCAGAAAATATCCACCGCGTACCGCCCGGCTGTAGCTGAAAGGGATTCTTGTTTCCCGGTTTTCATTGACTCGATCCAGAGAGTAGCGGGCCATGAGGGAGAAATTGTCCGTAAAATCATAGGTCAGCGATATGTTTCCGTAGACACGATCTCTCACAAAAGCGTTCTCAATGCCGTAGGCGATAAAGTAAGGGTTATCAATGGCATCGGTACGTAGTTGTTGAATCCCTTCCTGGCCGGGTACCCAGTAGTTGCGCATCTGGTTGAAGTCAACGTGAGAAGAGGCATATACGGCTTCCAGTGGGTTGGCCCGGCGGTCACCGGTACTGGGGCGGTCATTAGAATGGGTTCGCCCAATGTTGATATTAGAGCTGAAGGTCAGCTTATCGAGAATATTGTAGTCAATCGCGGTAGAAAGGTTATTACGAAAGAGATCCGAATTGGGGATCATGCCCTCGTGCACCATATTGGAGTACGACACCCGGAAACTACCGCTTTCATTACCCCCGCTAATGGCCAGGTTGTTATTAGAAGTGATCCCAGTCTGGAGGAAATCTCTCATCGCATCGGGATAAGACCGCAATTCGGTAGGAATGGGATTTCCGTCTTCGTCTAGGGGGCTGTTCCATTGTACCGCCATGTTTCCCTCATCCAGGTTGGGTCCTCCCCAGTAAGCCGAGCCTTCGTTAAATACGCCATTACGCTGGCCATTGGCGTAGCGATAGTGAAAATCCAGCAGGCGGGTAGGACGCTCAAATACGTTGGAAGTAGAAAAAGAAACGCCCAGGTCTTGGTTGCGGGCACCGGATTTAGTGGTAATAATAACGACCCCATTACCGGCACGGGTCCCGTAAAGCGCAGCCGCACTGGGACCTTTCAATATGTTAATGCTCTCAATATCATCAGGGTTGATGTCCGAGATGGCATTTCCGTAGTCCACCTGGTTACCGTTACCACTTTCAGAGACGTTGTTCAGACTGTTGGTCATGGGCACTCCGTCCACGACGAATAAGGGCTGATTATCGGTGGTCAGTGAAGTTGCCCCGCGAATGATTACACTCAGAGAAGAACCCGGACCGCTGGTCTGGTTGATAGTTACTCCGGGAACCCGGCCGGCCAGTGAGCTGATCACATTTTCCTGAGATACCTCTCTAAGTTGTTCACCATCCACATTCGCCACGTCGTACCCCAGCGAGCGTTCCTCACGTTCGATACCGAGAGCAGTGACGACCACCTCCGACAGTTCGCGCGTATCCGTTGGCAAGCTGATGTTAATAGTCTGGCGGTCACCCACGGTTACTTCCTGGGTTTGATACCCAATAGAGCTAAATACCAGCACTGAGGAGCTGCCCGCTACTTCGAGACTGAAGTTACCGTTGACATCGGTAATAGTGCCATTGGAAGCTCCTTTTTCCAAAACATTGACGCCTGGTAAGCCTTCACCAGCTTCATCGGTTACCCGGCCGCTTACCCCTATCAAATTAGTTTCATTTACCAGTCCCGTCGGAACTGTTTCCCTGCTAAGGGTTTCACTCATCAGTGGGCTCAAAATACTGAGCACTAAAAGACAAGTGAGACAATAAGACAAATAAAATGGTTTCATACTTCAGGTAGTTAAGGCTTATAAATAGTAGGTTTTGATGAGGTATTACGGAATATCGTTTTCTTGAATGAGAAGCTGCTGATGGACTCGGGGTACTTGAAAGCTAGGGCTTACAGAGAGGCTTTTCAATAGAATGGCGAAGTCATGAGTTAGGCAAGAACCGGTGAAGATAAGTTCATAAGCCTTTTTAGATCTACTGCTCATACAATCCCAGATAAAACCATTGGATTGTATGTTGGTAGCGACCTTATCCATGAACTAAAGCGGTTAGTTTCTCTAAGTCTAAATTAGAGCAGAGAAAGGAATAATATTCTTAATGGATGTTACCAATTTATTAAGCTTTTAAGAATACAGGAGGGTTCTATTAGTACGGGTTACCTTAGCCTATACCAGAAAGAAAGCTGGAAATAGAAGAATGAAGAGCCACTCCTGAAAGATTAGAAAGCTGTCGACTTCTTGTGGAAAAGGAAAAGTAGCGAACAAGAACTGACTGGTGGCAAAAGTTTTGGTATCCGTATACAAACGGGAGAAATCCTTGGTGGTCAGCGACTGCCAGGGCACATTCTATTAGATAAATGGCTCTGTTGCAAAGTTTAAGATTATGTATTTTCACTTTTCACTGGAAATCATTTCGTCATGGTTAACTTTAAGGGACGGCATTTTAAAAGGGACTGTCATCTTGCAGTGTATTCGTCGGCGGGCGACCCCGTGGTACTGTAAGTACTGGGTATCAGTCATTGGGATCTATAAGAAATGATGTTGGAGCGCGGTGTGGAAGTCGCCGTGACGCGGTAGATCATACTATCATCTATCGCTGGGTGCAACGCTATTCGCCATGAAATGGGCTCCCGAGATGGAAAAGGCCTGACGATTTATTCTATAAGGACTTTGTTTTTTATGCTTGCATGCTTTCTTACATTTTTCCTGGTAAAGTAATAAATGTGCGTAACCTTCATTTTTTTTACTTACTCACTGTAGTACTTTGAACCTAACTTCATAGCTAAGAAAATCGACACGATGCAACGTCTTATTCGGTCAACCGATATCCGATCCAAAACCTTTCTGGCATTTGGGCTTCTGTTGATGCTATCGTTAATATTAGCCTTTGGAAGTCTTTGGGAGCTAAGGGCCATCAGTCGATACCACCACATGGCTCAAGCGGCAGGTTGTATTCAAACGATCATACAGCAAGTGCGTAAAAATGAAAAAGCTTTCCTACTTTCAGAAGTAAAAGAGGATGTCTTTTACAAGTCGAAGGAAAGTCAGCATCATAGGAATATAAAAGCTGGCATTGAAGCCATTCAACAGCAACTTCAACAAAGTGGCTTAGCCGCTTATTCCCCCACTGCTTCAATGGTGGCTAATCTTCAAGCTGATATACAAAACTATGCTCGCACCTTTGATCAGTTAGTAGTAACTGTATGGGAACGAGGGCATAAGGACTACGGAAAAATTGGCAAGTTAAGGAAGGCTATCCATCGGCTGGAGCAGATGCCTTACGACTACGATAAAGTCAAGATGCTGATGTTGCGGCGGCATGAAAAGGATTTTTTACTTCGGCGGGATCTTAGATACGAAAAAAGGTTTACCGAATCTTTTGATTCCTTTCGATCAGAGGTAGCTGGAACTCTTACTGCTCAATTGCTACCCTCTGATAGCTTGGCTTTAGTACTTTCCTGGCTAGATCAATATCACGATAATTTTCTTGAAGTCACCCAAATTGAACGGCAGATTGGTCTCAATCCTAATCAGGGTATTATGGCCACGCTCGAGCAAGCCGCTACGGCTACTGAAACGGCTACTGACCAAATGCAGGCGTTTATTCAGGACGAAAGTGACCGTAAGCAAGTCCTAGCCTACGCCACACTAGGTATTGTGTTGGTACTACAACTTGTAGTAGGAGTCATCCTAGCCTCTCAATTTTCGCGACGACTAGCTCAACGCATCCGAGCGTTGCAGAAACATATTCAGCAATTGTCCTTAGGGAAAACTCCAAAAGCTCTCTCAATACAAGGACAAGATGAACTAGACATCGCTGGCACAGCGCTCAATCAACTTAGCGAAGGAGTTCAACGCTACGTTCAGTTTGCCCAGTCTATTGGTCAGGGGAACTTTGACAGCACTTTTGAAAAACTGAGTGACGAAGATCAACTAGGAGCAGCGCTACTAAATATGCAAGCTGACCTTCGTACCTTGCGTGAGCAAGAGACCCGACGGCGCTTTGTGTTAGATAAAGTTGCCGAGTTTTCTGCCCTTATCCGTCAACAACCAGAGGATCTTTTAGATCGCGCGCTTCAGCTACTTGTAAAAAGTACTGATGCTACACTAGGCGGGTTATTTGTTTCATCTATCAATGAGCAGAATCAAATCATACTGAAGCTCGAAGCTTGCTACGCCTGGAAGCGGAAAAAGTACATTAGCCAAACTATTACTCCGGGGGAAGGATTAGCCGGGCAGATATTTCTAGAACAAGAACGGGTACTTCTGACCGAAATTCCACCGGATTACCTACAGATAAAATCTGGCTTAGGTACTTCCACCCCAAAATGTCTATTAATTACTCCGGTAAAAACAGACGGTCGAGTTGTAGGAGTAATAGAGATAGCATCGTTTTCCGTCTTCCAAGAGCACCAATTGGCATTAGTAGAGCGGGTAAGCGAAGCACTAGCGATAGCTATACTATCCCAGCAACATCAGCAAGAAACCAAGCAATTAATGGAAACATCTCGTCGACAGGCAGAAGCACTAGCGAAGCAAGAAGCAACTATTCATCAAAACAATGAAGAGTTGTGGGCTACTCGAGAAGAAATGGCTAGAAAAGAAAAAGAATATCTCCAGAAAATTGCAAGACTCAAAGTGAGTGTGGTTTAGTCACCTTATTATTCATGCTATTCAACTAGACTATTCCTTACAAGATCGAGCAATCACTCTTTTTTTAAGTCCATCAGGTCTTTCATGCGCCCCCGGTCATCAAAAACTTGCAATCTCAAATTCTTGCTATGAATAGTGACCGTCGCATAGTGGTGTCCCCGGTATGTTTTGGCACTGAACCAGGCTCGAGAGGGAGCGAAATCTTCCAGATTTCCACCGCCGCCACCGCATTGTACATAAACGACCCCTTGATCTTCCCGTACCAATTCCTCTACCAAAGGCAAGCTGCGTTGGTACGTATGCAGGTGTCCGAAAAAAACCATATCCACTCCGTATTTTTCGTACAAAGGTATGATCGGTCGCATACTCACATCGCCGTACGCCGTAGAGTCCTGCCAACTGTTACCATAGTCATCTTCGTCCGATGAGTAAGGAGCGTGGTGATGGGCGACAAACTTCCAGATAGCCGTAGAATTTTTTAGGGCCTTTTCCAGCCATTGGTATTGTTTACCTCCTGGTATAAACTCTCGTTCTCGTTCGTTGCTATTGAGCATAAAAAACTCCGCATTGCCATAGCGAAAGGAATAGTACTCCTCATCGCCCGGTAGCTTATGATATTTCCGATACCAGTACAGGTCTCCCTCACCGTTGCCAGCCACAGGAAATACCGGTATCCGGCTATGAAGAGGGCGAGTACCAGTAAAGTATTCATAATTCCATTGGAATTTATGTTCCTCAAAGCCACCATCGGTCAGGTCACCAAGGTTGACGATAAAATTAGGGCGTTCATCCCATATCAGCTTACCGATATGGTCATTAATGTGAGGTCGGGCTTCAGTGTCTCCCATCAGGGCAAATGAATAGGAATCATCCTCATTAACAGCCGTTTGAAACGTCAAAATACCTGATTCAATTTTTTCTCCTGATGGATGTAAAGCTGTCACTTCATAAAAGTACGGAGTAGCCGGAGAAAGTCCGGTCAAGCTAAGTTCCTGAATTTTTTCTACTTCATCCAGCTCAATCGTATGCTCCAAAGGTAAGCGTTTACCGTATTTGACCACCGCACGGGCTGCCTGATCTGTTTCCCAAACCAGGTTGATACTTTGGGGGGTAGCGTAGTGTAGGTAAGGGCCTGCATTAAAATGAAACTGACCGGGGTACAATGTTCCGCTCTCTACCTGCTGCTGTAACGAGTTATATCGTTCAGAAACCTGATCCTGATTCAGGGCGTAGTTATATATTCTGAGCTCCCGCAAGAGATTCCCGGTACGCATATGCTGTTCATGGAGCGTGTAGGAAGCCACTTCAATTTCTGGATTCGGTAAGTTGTTGGGTAGTCGAGCCGCTACGTTGGTGCTGGCCACAAGTTTAGCATTGAGGTACAGTCGCATCTCTTTACCATCATAGCTGGCCAGCAAGTGGTGCCAGTACCGCTTCCAGGGATTGTCTGAATGGGAGTGCAGTATGGATCCCATGGGGGAATCTTCCGTAGGCAGGGTAAAAATAATATCCTGATCATAGTAGCCCAGCAGCCAATTAGGCTCCTGTTTGTCTAGCCTGTCCTTGAGGGTGACCAGTACCCCGACAGGCTGGTTGACATGATCTAGTAGCCACATCTCCAGGCTGAAGGCGGCGTTCGGTAAACTATCCGCAGTGATGAAGTTTCTTATTCTTTCGCTGGGTTCTTCCCCATGAAATATGAAGGGATACGCATCAGTATCCACGGTTTTGAAAACTGTGGTAGGAGGTTTGACAAAAGGACCGGGTACATTGGAAGCATTTCCTGGTAAGGTGTAATGAGGAGAAAAGTGCCAAGTGCCGACTAGCTGATTTTTAGCTACCTGTGCTGTCGAGTGATGAGGGTCTACTATAAGAAAAGCTGTTAAAAACAGCAAAAGAGTAGGTTTCATGGTTCGCGTCATGCTTTAAGATAATAATTTCAGTCTACGGTGAGATGTGAAACAACGTAAGTAGGAGCTGACATATTGAGGATATAACCCAAGATATATACTACGGTACAAATGGATAATTGAGGCACAAGAACTTGTTATTAAAGTGTGAACAATAATGACAAGTATGCACACTCACTTATTGAACGAATTTAAGAAAGTAGTACCAGATTGGAAAACATCGCAGTTAAAGAACACACTTTCGATGGTAGCACTACTTCCGGAAGAAAAGACCGAAAACCTCTGGAAACTAAAAGGATCGGTAGCTGAGCTACTGGGCAACGTGGAGACTGATAGCAGCTCCCACTATCAACGTTTGAAGCAATGGCTTTAGGCCGGCTGCCCACACTAAACGTGTTTGGATAGGGATGCTGCAAATCTTAGTGAGTCTGCTGGAAAAAAAGAGTAAGTGTCTCATTGTTGACGGTACTAGCTGGTAGTGGGGTGGCAAGACTTAACGTATTGAAACTACAGGGCAAAGTACTCTTGAGTAATCATGAAAATATTGGCACTCATTGGTTTGAGATGCTGTATCAAGCGAAGATAGGTTTTGTGATACGGTTGCGAAAGGGCAACTATCAATGTGCTATTGAGCAGAAGGGCAAATCAGTAGTCCGACTAGAAGACCAAGCCCGTTGCAGGGTGGGGCAAGTAGTTTGGAAGAAGTATACCCTTGTAGGGTATACTTACTACTACATGTTGAGAAGCTACCGTAGCTGAGGTGGTAAGATAGAATACTTACACCTGATTAGTAGTATAGTACCCGCGTTGGCTATTGAGTACTATGGCTACCGCTATCGCATAGAAACTATGTTTAAGCATCTCAAAAGTAACGGCTTCGATCTGGAAGCCTGCACGTACAGAGAGCCTACAAAGTGCGTATAATAATCGTGGTGATGGTACTGGCGTATCCCCCTTAAAAAGCATGGATATGCTGAGATGAGCATCTTTTACTATGGACTGGATAAATGGCAAAATCATTTACAGAGTTTTGAAATATTCTTGGAAGGTCTCTTGCACTACCTGCTCCTGTTCAGCAACTATACTAATCAAAAAAACTCGCTGCTAAACCAATATTATCGTAGTATACCCTAAAGTATATTACACTTTTGACTGTAAATCTGCCTTTACAAAAATAGATGTTGAGGCTATAAAAAAAGCATTATGCCCAAAATGGTTTTGTTGAAGAGGTAGAAAACCCATAGCGACTGACGTGAAAAATCATACCGATATTGTTTCCCCTACGATAGCACTATTGGTGGAATTTGTCCAAACTGAATGGTATGTACTGCTAGCTGCCTTAACTCCAATACCTGTTTGAGGGAAAGGTTTTAATAGTATTGAGCCTTATCAAACTCTTTAGCTTCCTTCCTTAGAAACTCGGTATCATCCAACGGAGGTAGGTCTTCAAAACCACTCCAATTGAATTCTTCGTCCAAGGGCGTATAAGCTCGCCGAGGGTCAAACATTCGCGAATCGACCGGACGGGCTCGGTAGGGGGTAAAATCTGGCTCAGCGGTAAAAAGGTCATTCAAATCAGTGGCTGAAGCATCGTACTGGTTCAGGTAGGGCACGCCTAAAATATTCCAGAACGTTTTAAAAATACTCCCGAAACTATAGTGCTGATGCCCCACATACTTTCTTTTAGCGTAAGGTGAGACCACCATCAGGAGGCTACGATGGGCATCCACGTGATCTACTCCTCCCTGGGAGTCATCCTCGGTCACTACGATAGCCATGCTTTTCCAATACGGCGTTTGGGAGAGAAATTCTACCAGGCGACCTAGTGCTAGGTCGTTATCAGCCATGTAGCTTTCCCGAAAGGGGTAGCCTGCCTCCGGACGTTCCTGAGCACCATGATCGGCCCCTAGCATGACAGTAAGCACTTGCGGTAGGGTGTCTTCGCCATTCATCCACTTCTCCTCAAACTCCTCGATGAACTGATCAATACGGTACTGATCAGGAATACCCATGTGGTAGGTAGGATAGCGACGTGAGCTATGATCAAACAGCGTCTGCGACAGCGGATAATTTGCTGCGTAGCGATAGCCCTGATTTTTATACGCTTTAGGGTCGCCGCTAATGTGGGGGGCAAACATGATTCCGCAACCAAAATTGAATAAGCTTATGTCATTTCTCTCCAGATGCTCCCACATAGAACCCGCCTGGTTATAATCTTCCGGGTAAATGGCTCCCGAAGCTCCTTCAAATGCCAGCGCACCGGGGGCGTCCGACCAGGGAATCATATCGCGGTTCCCGCCGTAGGCCGCCGGTACGCTAGTTTCCACCCATTCATTGGGGTAAGTTCCCGATAGCCACCGATGACCATCAGCAGAGTGGTCAGCATTCACGTAGAAATTATCGCTAATAGCAAAACGTTCTGCTAAGGCTAAGTGATTGGGCATGACTGTTATATCCTCCAGTACGCGACTGCTATCGCGGTTGCTAAAGTTTGCCGAGGAGCCGTAGCGAGCCAACGAGGGATCACCTCTGCCGTCACTCACTTGCCCGAATACTTCATCGTAGGTACGGTTCTCCTTGGTCACAAATACAATGTGCCGAATAGGCGATTGACTAGCTCCGGGGTACAGCGGAATTGGGTTATCCGCTCGTTCATGGTGTGTCTCGCTGGCAGCCAACGTAAACCGAAAATTATTGGAGATGACCTGCTGAGTCAATTCTTCCAACTGGGCTTGATCGGGAATATCCATTACGGTAACTGACCCACGCATGAGTCCTCCGATGTAGCTCCCTAGCGGATTACCTGCGAATGCTTCGCCGCCGTTGGGTCCGCTGCCGTATCCTTTGGCGTTCGCTACAACTAGCTGCTTCCCATCGGGACTCACCGCTAATTTAGAAGGAAACCATCCGACTGGAATATGTCCCCGTACCTCAAAGGTTTCTGTATCAATCACCCCAACGGCGTTTACTCCTGACTCAGCTACATACAGGGTTTTCTGATCGGGTGATAAACAAAGCCCGAAGGGAATCACCCCTCGAAAAGTGCGCAATCGCTCATCAGGAGCTAGAAAGATGGTATGTACCACACTGTCCGCCGCAACATCAATCACCGAGATGCAATCGTTGTTTCCATTACTGACAAAAACATAGTTTGCGGTAACTGCTAAAGAATTTGGACTGGCTCCTCCCACCGCGGGAATACCATCAATCACTTCACCTACCAGAAAGCCAGTTTTTATTTTAGCGGTCACCTGACGGGAAGGCAGATCAATCTCCCAGACCGAAAAAGACTCCGGTGCATTAGGGTCGCCTAGGCCCGGAACAAATTTACCATCAACCGTAGTACCCTGCGTAGATTCCTCTGAGCCATAAGCGTAGGGTGGAAAATCCCAGGCGGTACCGTCTAGGTTTTTAGGGTCTACTCCCGGCAAAATGCTGTATTCGTACATACCTACATTCGCTAAGTAAGTGGTTTTTTCGTCCGGTGATAATGCTAATCCGAACGGATACCGACCGGTACCGATGTTAGCAGTCACTTGCTCAGTAGTTAGGTCAATAACGATTAACCGGAAGTTAATCTGGTCAATAGCGTATAGGGTGCTTTTATCTCGAGAGAGTTTTAGGTCGCCGATGTACCCGTCGCGATACAACGTATCACCTTGAAAGGTCGAGCAGTCTATCGTCCCTAAATTTTCTTCTGTTCCCAGATGAAATCGGTAAATTTTGTTTTCCTGTCCGCCCGAAACGTACAGTATGCTGTCGGTATCGTCAATCGCTAAGCCCATGAACACCGAGGCTAGTATGCCTTCGTCGGTGGCGTAACCGTCCGGGATTTGGCGAACTTTCGGGTTATCGGAAAATACTTGATCTAGAATAGTAACCGAGAGCGGCGCGGTGCCCGAGTTGGCGGTTACCGCCGTCCGACCATCCGGAGAAAGAATTAAACCAAATGGATGAGGAGCGATCGTTGTAGTTTTCCCATAGGGCTGGATGAAGCGACCATCGGGAAGAATAGTTTTACCTTCCCGGTCAATAATACAGTATTCTGATCGAGCGGGCGACTCGACAATCCATTTCTGGGGAGTCTGGCTTAAACTAAAAGAAAAGGTACTGAATGTTATAAGTGCGATCAAGCAAAAATTACGAAGTAAGGGCATGATAACGAGGGTTAGAAAGCCAAAAGACCCGAAATAGTTTAGAGCGTGTTTAAACTTTATCTGCGCGGCAGTCGCCTTTGGGCTGCAAATTCATCTTTGACAGCTGTACTTCATCAATTTTATCTGCCATAGCTTAGGCTATGACTTCAAAAATTGGTTCGTTCAGCAATCAAATCTTGAATTTTCACCTTCAAAAACAAAATTCAAACACGCTCTTAGCTTGACTTTAGCCTTTTGTGAGAGATAAAAAGAACTCTAAGGAAGTGGCTAAATTTGGATTGTCTTACGATTCAAATCTATGCTTATCATTCCCGAAGAGTTCTCCGCCCAAATATCATCATTCGCGCCTTTATTTGCCAAGAAAGTTTTCAACCATGCCAAAGTTCTACTGATGGGTTCTTTGTTAATAACAGGCCGCCGTACGGTATGTAGTGCCTTACGAGCCATGGGCCTACAACAAGAGCCGCAGTTTCATAAGTACCATCGGGTGCTTAGCAGGGCTAAGTGGTCAGCCTATCAAGGGGCCCGCATTCTGTTGGAGCTGTTGGTGGATCAGTTGCTACCCCACGATGAGCCGTTAGTCTTTGGCCTGGACGAAACCCTAGAGCGACGATGGGGCCGTAAGATCAAGGCTCGGGGTATTTACCGTGACGCGGTTCGTTCTAGTCATAGTCACTTTGTGAAATGTAGTGGACTGCGTTGGATAAGTTTGATGCTGCTCACCCCGATGAGTTGGGCTAAGCGCGTCTGGGCTTTGCCATTTCTTACCGTACTAGCCCCCTCAGTACGCTACTGCCAACAACAAGGAAAGCAGCATAAATAGCTTACTGTCTGGTCAATGCAAATGATTCTTCAACTGAAACGATGGTTGCCTAGCCGACAGTTCGTTGTGGTTGCTGACAGTTCGTATGCCTGCTACGCTTTACTAGATGCAGTACGCAGGCATGCTTGTATGATCACACCGTTGCGCCTGGATGCTCGTCTGTTTGATCAGCCCTTATCTCAGCCCGTTGGCAAACGCGGTCGCAAACCTAAGGTCGGTCCCCGGCAACCCACCTTGCAGCAACGGTTGACGAACCAGACTACTCAGTGGCAGCAGTTGATTATCCCTCAATGGTATGGCAATACCCCACGTGTTATGCAGGTAGCTACCGGCACGGCCCTTTGGTACAAAAGCAATGACCCGTTAGTACCGCTGCGGTGGGTACTTATTCAAGACCCTGCTGGAGAGTTGCCCCCAAAGGCTTTGCTCTGCACTGATCAGCATTTGGATGCCCAGGCTATCATTAACTATTTCATCCGTCGCTGGACAGTAGAGGTGACTTTTGAAGAGGTGCGAAGGCATTTAGGCGTAGAGTCACAACGCCAATGGAGTGATCTAGCGATTGCCAGAACTACCCCCGTACTAATGGGTTTGTTCAGCATCACAACACTTTGGGCCGATCAACTACAACAGCGGCAGAGTATTGAAACACAATGTAGTGCCTGGTATCAAAAAGTGACCCCAACATTCTCGGATGCGCTGGCCCTGGTAAGAAAGCAGCTTTGGACTAGACAACAATTTTTAACCTCGTCCTCAGCGGTAGAGGTTGATTATTTCAATGAACCCTTAGTTAAACATTTGTGTGCTATGATGGCTCGTGCTGCATAAGGCTAAAGTCAAGCTTAGGTCTTCTCCAAAAAAAGGTAGTGGGCTAGTCCCAAGCAAATATCTGGGTTAAATTCGGGTTAAGTACTACCTCTGACTGCGGAATAGGGCGATAGTAGTACTTGGGTTCTACAAAAGTGCCCCGCTCAGCAATGGCCTGAATAGTTCCTGAGTTGCCGTTTTCCAGAAACAAAGAAGCATCCTGACCGAACGTACCCGCCCGGTAGTAAATGAGCGGCTCACCCAGTTCATTCACCTCCCGATCTTCGTGAATGGATTCGGAAACATCAATCAGTTTTATATCCGCTACACCGTCTCCGGTGAGATCGTAGTTGCCTAATTCAGGAAAGTACAAACCAACCGGCTCATTTTCCAGCAAAGTACCAGCGTGCCAGCGCATCAAATCATCCATGCGGTAGCCTTCCAGGGCAAACTCAATCCGTCGTTCTCGCCTAATCTCCAGTAATTCATTGGCCTGTGAGCTGTTGATGTTAGGATAGCGGGTGGCTTGTACTGGGTCAACCGGAGGGTTCATGGTTAAAACAGGCAGACCCGCTCGGTTTCGTAGCTGATTTACCGTCATGTCTAAATCCTCCTGAGTAAGTTCACCCAGTTCGGCGCGGGCTTCGGCGTAGGTGAGCAGTACTTCGGCGAAGCGTAGTACTGGAACATCGGCACTGTTTCGTACCTTTAAATCGGTATCATTTACAAAGCCTTTGATCTGGTGGTAACCGGTAAAGTTTTTAGCCAGTTGCTGGATGTAGATACCGCCCCCCTGGGAGTAGGTATCGGTAAAGATCAACTCCCAGCCCGGATAAGCGTAAGTTTGGTTTAGGCGAGGGTCACGATCCTGAAATTCTTCTACGAACAGATTGGTCTCGTAATCGGGCTGTTCGGTGTAATAGCTACCGTCGGCCATTAAATATGACTGTAATAAATCTTTAGAGGGACTTACCTCAAAGTTACCGAAAATAGTTGCTGAAAAATCACTGTTCAGTAGATCAGTCTCGAAAGCGCGTACCAGAATCACTTCAGGGTTATCGCCTAAATCGGCACTGATAAAAAGTTGATGATAATCTTCCACCGGATTCCCAGTATTGTGCAGCGCAAATCCGCCGTTGTCCATAATATCCTTCGCTACATCGCGAGCCATTTGCAGGTAGGTATCGGCGGAGGCTTGTAAAGAAAGCTCAGGATGATACTTGCGAAACGTACCTTCGTAAAGTGCGTAGCGGGCTAGATAGGTCTTGACGACCCAGGCGGTTACTTCGCCTTCCAACCCGTCGGTGGAAACATGCTCAGCCGCAAACTGATAATCGGCCATAATGCTGTCTACCACTAACACCCTTGGGTCGCGGGGCTGCATGAGTAACTCTTCATCGTTGGAAGCAATCGTCATACTGTACCAGGGTACATCGGAATAGCGTTTTACCTTTTCTACGTAGAACTGAGCCCGGAAAAAACGGGCTAAGCCTTCATAATGATCTAACCGCTCCTGAGGAATATCAGCTTTACCAAAATTTTCTAGAAAGAAATTAATGGTGCGCAATCGTTCCCACTCCCAGCCGCCATTAATATTAGCAGAAGAGGGACTACCTACCATCATGGTTTTGAGTTCGGTATTACCCGTCGTAGCCGCGTTGTCGGTCCCACCGTCGGCGTTGTACTGCCCAAATCCCGGAAAGTCGTAGAGGTTATTAACGTAGATGGATAAATCCTCTTCAGTATTGAAGAAGCGTTCGGCACCAATATCCGTTTCGGGCACCCGATCCAGAAAGTCATCTTCGCAGGCGGAAATGCTAGCTAGTAAGATTGTGCTGATGAATAAGAAATATATGCGTTTCATAAGTAATGATTGATGAGTGATGAATAATGACTGATGGTTAGTGAGTAATAAATAATGTTGTATGTCTCATTAGTCATTACTCATTAATCGTTATTCATTAAAAGTTTACATTGATACCAACTGCGTAGCGGCGTTGAATGGGGTAGGCGTAGCCTTTGCCCTCGCCTCGTCCGGTGGATACCGAAGGATCGAACTTTAGGTTGTCGTTAATCGCTTCCGGATCGTAAAAGTCTCTTATAGCTGACCATTCGGTGAGGTTCTCGCCACTGAAGAATATGCGCAGTTGAGAAAGCCCCAACCGGTCTATCAGGGTACTTGGCAAAGTGTAGCCAACCGTAAGGTTTTTTAACCGCAGATAAGAAGCATCCAGTAGGTAGCGGGTTTGCGGAATTGCTAGCCCCTGCGACTCGTCAATACGCTCCCCTAAGTTACGGTCAGCCAGCCAGGATTGCAGTACCGGATACTGAGCGTCCAGGTTTTGGTCAGCTAGTCCGGCGGCAATATAAGCATCGGAGTGCTTGGCGCGGTCTACATCGCTATCGCTAGTAGCGCGGTAGTAATCCAGCGTATGGGGCGCACCACCGGCATAGGGCTGCTGGTAGAAGCCCCAGTATAGATAATCCAGCGGGTAGTAGTCGCGCTGGGCTACCCCCTGGAAGAACGCTCGTACGTCAAACCCTTTCCAACTCATATTTAGATCCAAACCAAAGCGGAAACGAGGTGAAATATTCCCGATGACGGATAAGTCCTTAGGATCGTCTACGGTCAGTCCTTTTTCAATAGCTCCATTACCATCCTGATCTACGTAGCGAGGCCAGCCGGGCACAATAGAAAGAGCACCCCAGGGAATGATACTGGATTGATCTAGTGCTTCAATCTCATCTTCACTCTGGAATAAACCATCGCTGGTTAAGCCCCAAATCTCACCAAGCTCCATCCCTTCGTAGAACTGAGTCAGGTTACGGTTAGGGTTATCAAATCCGGTAATATAGGCTCGGCTGTCAGAAAGCACGAAGCGAGTCCCAAACGAGAGTGGACTACCTCCCAGCAGCACTTCGTCGCGATAGTTCAGGCTTAGCTCCCAACCTCGGTTTTGCAGATCGGCTGCATTTTCGCGTGGTTCAGAAGCTCCTAGCACCCCCGGCAGCTCCCGACCTAGTGTAAGCATACCGGTAGTATTACGCTCGTAGATGTCAAAGTTCACCATCAGCCGGTCGCCAAAGAAGCCTAAATCAGCCCCGAAGTTCAGGGTAGCGACTTCTTCCCAGGTGTAGTTGGGCGAAACCAAGCCAGGAGGGGTAACCCGCTGAGGACGAATCCCACCGATTAGATGGTTGGACGGAAAAGCGCTCATGGTAGCAATGTAGCCGAAAGGACTTACCGATTGGTTACCCAGTGAACCGTAGGAAGCCCGTAGCTTAAACGTACTCCAGAAATTTTTTAGAGGCTGCATAAATGACTCCTGATCGACTCGCCAAGCAGCCGAAGCCGAAGGGAAGAAACCGTAGCGATTGCCATCGGGAAAACGGGAGGAACCGTCGTAGCGCCCGTTAAATTCTACGATGTATTTATCGTCAAAAATGTAGTTCAGGCGGTAGAAGTAACCGCGAATCGCCCAGTCGAAAATATCTTCGTCCACGGTTACTTCTCCGGTAGCTAGTCCGATGGTAGGTAGCGAGGAGGAAATGACCCTTTCGCGAGCGGCACTAAACCACTCCGAGCGGAAATATTCTTGGTTGAACCCGGCAATAGCGGTTAGCTGATTACGGCCAAATTGCTTGTTCAGGGTGCCGTAGATGTTGAAAACACTGTAGTCATCGTAAGTAGTGCTACGGTAAGCGTAGTTTTCGCCTTCCTCGCGCACATCTACGGGACCGTAGCCGATGTTGTACTTGGTGGTGTGATAGTCAAAATTAGTGGCTCCCCGTCGGTAGGTAAAGTCGGTATTGATGCGCAATACATCTTGCCACAGCGATGCCTGCGCGTTAAAGCGGGATTGTAAGCTGTTGTATCTATTTGTAGTAGTGCCACCATCTATCAGTCGTGCTTCCAGCCGTCCGGCATCCGTATTAGCCCACGTTCCATCCGGGTTAATGTTCCAGTCGGTAGGATGTAGGTCATAAATGTCGGTCATAGAAGATTGGGCAAAGGCTCGCTGAGTATCATCGTCTTCATCCGGAAATTCTAACGGGGCTAACGCCGAGGGATTTTCCCGTATCGTGCTAATAAGAAAAGTGTTATTGCCAATGGTTAACCAGTCATTAGGACGATAGTCTACCTTACTGCGGAAGCTAAAGCGGTCGAAGTAATCTTCGGCAATATTCAGCACCCCGTTCTGGCGATTGTATCCCCCGGAGATAAAGTAACCTACTTTATCCGAAGCTCCATTAATTGATATATCGTGGTTCTGAGAGGTGGTATAATCATTCAGAAAGTATCCAATCCAATCCTGCCCGCCCATGTACTCCCACTGAGTAGGATCGGTAGGGTTGACTCGCACCGGGGCAATGCTGGGGTCGTTAGATCGTTCGCGAGCAAACTGATACATCTGGTCGCTGTAGTTTTGGTTATCCCAGGGAGTGTTATCGGTAGAGGTTTCTCGCACTCGTAAGTAGATGTACGGATCAGTTACTTTTTGAGGCAGCACCGTAGGCGTATCCCAAGAAAAGTTATTGGAGTAGCTAAAGTTAATACCTTCCTCAGTACCGCTTTTGGTAGTAATCAGAATTACCCCGAAGGCTGCCCGGGCACCGTAAATGGCCGCTGCCGAAGCATCTTTGATCACCGAAATATCGGAAATATCCTGAGGGGCAATTCGGTTCAATTCTACCGGGTCGGAAGGAACTCCGTCAATCAAAATCAGTGGGTTACCGCCGTTAATAGAAGTGAGGCCACGAATGTTGATGTTAGCGGCGGCACCGGGTTCTCCCGAAAGAAAGTCCACGTTCAGGTTGGGAATTACGCCTTGCAGGCCTTGAGCGGTATTAGAAATCGGGCGACTTTCCAGCACTTCCGAATCTACCTGGTCTACCGCACCCGAAAGATTTACCCGTTTCTGGGTTCCGTAACCTACGACGACAATTTCTTGTAGCTGAGCCACATCTTCGCGCATCGTAACGTCTAACTGACTGCGATTATTAATCGGCACTTCGGCGGTCATGTAACCAATGTAGGAAAAAATCAGCGTAGGATCTTCCTGCGTTAGTCGAACCTGAAACTGACCATCTACGTCAGTGATCGTTCCATTAGTAGTGCCTTTTTCCAGCACAGAAACCCCAATTAGGGTCTCGCCATTTTCATCGGCAACCTTACCGGAAACAGTGTTTTGGGCCCAAGCAACTCCGGCAAAAAACAACATGCCAAGAGCACCTAAGTAAGCGTACATTTTTCTCATAGTAAAAGTGGTTTAGGGTAGGCCGTAAAAGTAGTATCGGCGTATTAACTCAGTGTGAATGGCGTATTAATAAAAATTAACTTAACGTTCAGTCAATTTATTTGTAATCGGCTTGACGGGATTGTAACTTGCTCATATGGGTCGGAAAAGCCTTAAAGAAGACCGCCAAAAAGAAATTATCGAAGCTTTCTATAAGGTGGCGCAGCAGGAAGGGGTAGAGAATACCTCTTTTGCCAAAATTGCCAAAGAACTTGATATTACCCCCAGTTTGCTGGTTCACTACTTCAATACTAAAGAGGAGTTGCTATTAGGGCTGATCGATTTTATCGTTGAGCGCTACCAGCATATTTACCAGCTAAAAGCTCGTAAGCAGGTTACAGCACCAGATCACTTGCTAGCAATTCTGGATAATATCTTTTCCCGCAAATGGAATAGCCTAGTTGACGATGGGGTTTTTTACAGTTGCTTTGCTGTTGTTTTTCGGGATACCCGCGTGCGGTCGCGATTTAAAGAAATGACACTGCTGTTGCGACGATGGCTAGCTGATGCTATTCAGGACTGTGTAGATGAGCAGGAGCTGGAAGTCGAAAATGCTAATCAGGTGGCTGATTTAATCTTTGTCATCTCCGACGGGGCGTACTATTTTCTTAGTATGATTGATGATCCTATTGAGCATAAGGAAAGATTAGCGACCTACCATCAGCAAGCTCTACGGTTACTTAATTTGCAAGGTATTGAAACCTGATTTGAACGTACTCATCAAGAAATAATATTTTTGAGATGACTATTTCTGATAGTATAGAATTTGTATTCATAGTAACACTTCAGGTAGAACTACCTCATATATGATAGAGTGAGTTTACTCTTGCATGCCAACATTCTTAACAGAAAAGTAACTTTAAAGAGTCATCACTTTCCGCAGTTTTTCTTTTCTTAGAGACTACGATAGATTGGTAATTTGATGCGGGATACGACAACAGATGAAGCACTGCTGGAACTCATTGCCAGCCATGACGAGAAAGCACTGGAAGCGTTACATCGGCGGTACTACAAACGGCTTTGTGACTTTGCGTATCATATTTTAAATAGCCTTCCTATCACTGAGGAAGTAGTGTCTGATGTATTCTTACAACTCTGGCTCAAGCGATCGGATATTACCATTCGCACCAAGGTCAAATCATACCTTTTCTCTGCGGTTCGTAATCAAGCACTCAACACGCTAAAAAAAGAAGACCAGCCGTGGGAGGATATTGAAACTGCCCACTTACCACCAACCACCCAGGCTCCTTCTACTATTAACGATTTAGAATATCGAGAGTTTGAACAAGAAGTAGATACACTGCTCCGCACCCTACCTGAACAACGGCAACTAATCTTTCGGCTCAATCGCTTTGAGGGGCTTCGATACAAAGAAATCGCCCAGATTCTTGGAATCTCTTCTAACACGGTACAAAACCAGATGGTAGCTGCTGTAAAACACCTCGTGAGTCACTACCCCAACCTGGTGGCTCGCTGGGAATCATCCCTTTCTCTTTTGCTACTATTGCTTTCGTAGGCACCAACCATTACTTAACAATTTCTTAACATAGGCCAATAGTAGATTCAGGTTGGCAGATCTGTCATAGGTACAGAATACCATGAAAGACCAAGAATTTTTAACATTAGTTACTCGATACCTGTCGGGCGAAGCCTTACCTCACGAAGTTGAACAATTGAACGAGGTTCTTCAGAAAAAAGAAAATAGAAAGCAATTCAATTTTATTAAAGGTCAGTGGGATAACGCGAAGGAGGTTGGCAATTCCACTAAATTTTCTCACGATAAAGGCTACCAAATACTTATTGAAAAGATTAAGCAACACGAACCCAGCTTTACCTCCGCCCCGCAGCGTGAGCGCAAAACCCTCCCAATGTACCGAAAGCTATCTCGGGTAGCAGCGGCTACTCTACTGCTTGGTACCATTACATACTTCGTATACTCCACCGTGAAGAAAATGCCCGATGAACCTACTTTTACTATACAGGAAAAAGTAACCCAACCGGGGCAAAAGGCCAATTTCACCCTAGCTGATAATTCGGAGATTACCGTAAACGGAGAAAGTAGCTTAACGTTCAAGGAGCCGTTTCAAGACAATCTGCGGGAATTTAGCTTAGAGGGCGAAGCCTACTTTGCTGTAGCTCGCAACCCGAATGCACCCTTCGTAGTAAACTTCAAAGATTTACAAGTGGAAGTGCTCGGAACTGAGTTCAACGTAGAAGCCCTTCCTTCGGAAAACACCTCTTATATTTCACTGGTGGAAGGGAGTATTAAAGTGCTGAACGGAAAAGGAAAAGTGATTAAAATACTGAAATCTGGTGAACAGCTCGTGTACCATCACCAGACTCAAGAACTTACAGTTCAGGTATTTGACTTACTGAAAACCGTAGGGTGGAAGGATAATACGCTAATCTTCAATAATGAGAAGCTAGCCAATGTACTGCCCGCACTAAGAAGACAGTACGGGGCTGATTTTCACGTAAGCGATTCTGCGGTACTCAACTGTATCATCAAAGCCGATTTTCAGGACGAGACTTTATACAGCGTGCTAGAAGCACTAAAGTTTGCCGGTGACTTTGAGTATGAGATTAAAGAAGAAAACAAAATCACCTTATTTGGGAAAGGGTGCCCTTAAATCAACCCACTCATTAATCATTACTCATCAATCATCAAAGTCGCCTATGTAAAACCGAAGAACCCTACTAACAAAAAAAGCGCCTCTGCCAAGGCGCCTTCCTTTGGATCATTGGATACAGAGCATATTAACACCTGCCAGCGTTTCGCCCTGATCGGATTTTCCATGTCTTAACGAACCTCTTTTTTTCGCTAAAACACTCTAAACTATGAAATTTATCTTACTTACGATAACGCAAGTGACAAAGTTTTTGCTGTACGGCACGCTTGTCCAGTGCCTCTTCTTTACCCTAGCCCTAGCCGACTCTTTTGGTCAGCACCGGGCCTTAGAAACTTTCCGCATCTCGTTGGAAGAAAAAAATCTGACGCTGGGAGAAGTATTTGACCGACTGGAGCGGGAGACATACTTCAATTTTACCTATGTACGTTCTAAAGTACCACTCGAGGAAAAGGTAACGACTACCTTGAGTGGTGACCTTAAATCAGTGCTACAAAACTTGGCGAATGCCCATCGCCTTCACGTGAAGCGAATTAACGACCTAATCGTCGTGAAGAAAGTAGCAAAAAAAAGAAAAGTGGAAGAGTTCATCATTCAGAACGAAAAGAAAGTATCAGGAAAGGTTACCGATACCGAATCTGGTGAACCGATTATAGGGGCTACTATTCTGGTCAAGGGAACTACCATCGGTACCATTTCAGACATTAACGGAGAATACAGCTTATCAGCCCCCGACGATGCCGAGACACTTACAATCTCATTTGTGGGCTACGAAACACAGGAAATAACTATCGGTAACCAATCTATTATTGATGTTGCTCTTAGCGTAGATTCAGAACTTCTTTCAGAAGTATTAGTAATTGGTTACGGCTCTCAGTCTAAGGCTAAAATAAATGGTGCAGTGGCGGGGGTAGAATCCGAAGCCCTACAAAAGTATTCGTCACCCAACGTAGACCAGCAATTGGCCGGACGGCTAGCCGGAGTACAAATCAATGAAGTGGGTGGTCAACCCGGTTACGACGCTCAGGTAGTTATCCGGGGAGTGGGAACCCTCACCGCCGGAAGCTATCCGCTGGTAGTCGTTGATGGGGTACCGCTTTCCGAAGGGTCTACCTTGAGTTCTATCAACCCAAATGATATTGAAAAGATTGATGTACTGAAAGACGCAGCTTCAGCCGCCATCTACGGTTCACGTGCCAGTAATGGTGTTTTACTGGTTACGACCAAGAAAGGTAGCAGTGACAAACCGAAGATTACCATTGATGCTTTCACCGGATTGCAGACGCGGGCTGATAACGTGGAGTACGTAGATGCCTACGATGCTGCCCAGTACTTCACTGAAGCCCGCGATTGGGGCTATGTTTCTAGAGATCCGGCCAACCGCAGCGAAAACGATGATCGAGAAACCCGACTAGCGAATGGAGCTAGCCGCCGTGAGCTTCTTTTGCACTACCTTGATCCGTACCTAGAGGGCCAACCCGGTTTAACCAATACTGATTGGCTAGATGAAGTTTTCAGCACCGCCCCTATGACCAGTATTACCACCTCAGTTTCAGGTGCGGGAGAGAAGTCTGATTACTATGTTTCGGGCGGTTACTTTAACCAGGATGGTATTGCAGTAGGAACTAGCTTTGAACGGTACACAGCGGCCATCCGGGTTAATACTCAGCTTAACAAATTTCTGAATTTTGGAATTAACCTAAATCCATCGTACTCCAAGCAGCGCGATACTGACTCGGGCGATTGGCGAAGCGACCCGGTAGCCGTAAGCTATACCAGCTATCCGTTTTTTAGCCCGTACCTACCCGATGGCTCGCTCAATATTAGTGAGCAGATCCGAGAGAATACCCCCGAAGATGGCTCTTTGCAGGAAAATGCGTTGGGATATGCCAATCTAATCAAAGATGATAAAAACCGCTTTCGCACCTTTGGTAGTACGTTTCTAACCGTAAAGCCATTGGAAGGCTTAGAGCTCAAGTTTCTTGTTGGCGGAGATTACCGTAATTACTTCTACGATTTCTACGATCCGTCTTTTCTAGGACAATACCGGGCTTCAGCTCCCGACCAAGCCGAAGCCGTAGAAACTAACATTCGGATTACAAATATCCTGTCTGAAAACACTCTGACCTACTACAAAGATATTGGCGATCATGAATTTGATGTATTGGCCGGGTACAGCTTTCAGAAAGAGCAAGGCAGTGATACCCAAATTACCGGAACCGATATTCCCGATGATAATATCACGAATATTTCTGGAGCCAGTTCTTACAATATAGATGCCGACCGCTACACCTGGACACTGCTGTCGTACTTTGGTCGATTGCAATACTTCTATAAATCACGCTATCAGCTATCACTAGCTCTGCGACGAGACGGTTCTTCTCGTTTTGGGGATGAAACCAAATGGGGAGTGTTTCCTTCGGTATCCGCCGGATGGATTCTTTCGGACGAGCCTTTCTTCCCTCAGTCTAACCTGATCAATTTTGCTAAAATCCGAGCTTCCTGGGGACAAACGGGTAACAACCAGATCGGCTCCTACGGCTCCCAAGCACTGGTCACTTCGTCAGACTATGTGTTCGGGGGAGCTTTGGCTCCCGGTTTTGCGGCAACCACTTCACCCAACAGTGCCCTTTCTTGGGAAACCAATACCTCAGTTAATATTGGAGTTGATTTAACTTTCTTTGAAAACTTTTCTTTCTCAGCGAACTACTATACGACCAATACAGACGGCCTACTTTTAGAAGTTCCTGTACCAGAACAATCTGGCTATAGCTTTTCGCTGCAAAACATTGGTGAGGTACAAAACTCAGGTATTGAATTAGAGTTGGGAGCTAGTGGTCTGCAACTGGGGCCAGTGCAGTGGTCAGCTTCGGCGAATTTTACCTCTAATCAAAACGAGGTACTTGCCTTAGGCGAAGGTCAGGAAGAAATTAAATGGAGCACCAATGGTGGAGCTTGGGTTACCCGTATTGGCGGTCCGATTGCGGAAATTTTCTCCTGCGATGTGATCGGTGTATACCGAACCGAGCAAGAAATAGAAGACACTCCTCATCTGGAAGGCACCTTAACTGGTGACTATATCGTAGCCGATATAAATAATGATGGGGTCATTGATGAAGCCGATCAAGTGTCGCAAGGAACTTATGCGCCCAATTTCTTCTACGGTTTCAGCAGTGAGTTCCGCTACCGTAATTTTGACCTGAGCTTTGCTTTCAATGGTATCGGGGGGCGTACCCTGTACAACTGGGATCAGGGCATTATTACCGAGACTGGCGAGGGCTTCGGAATGCCGACCCAACGCTACTTCGACAATCGCTATCACCCGGTAAATAATCCTGACGGGTACTTTGCCCAGCCGAACATGGGTAATTTCTCGTCGGCCCGTCGGAACACTCGTGCTGCCGATATTTACATGCAAGATGCCGACTACTTACGGTTGCGTTCGTTGCAGCTCGGTTACACCTTTACTCCCGAACTAATCTCTCGGTTTGGTTTAGAGAATCTAAGGCTGTACGTCACGGCGAACAACTTATTCACGATTACCGAATACGAAGGCTTTAACCCGGATGCTTCTACCACCGACCGAGATGAAATGGCTCTTCGGGCGGGATATGCGCGGGATAACTTCCCTATTGCCAAAACTTTTCTTATTGGTGCTAACATCACTTTAAAGTAACAAATCATGAAAAAGATACTCATTTATATCACTCTTGCTATCTCAGTTGTAGGTTTCACTGCCTGCGAAGACGAATTGTTCCAGTCGCCCATTACCGACAAGTCAGCGGATAACTTTTTTCAAACCGAAGTAGAAATTGAGTCGGCAGTTAATGGGGTGTACGCTACCCTTCAGAGTTTCAATCTATACGGAGTATACATCCCAATTATTGGTGAAATTCCTTCGGATAACACCTTTGATGAAGTTCCAGCCAACGACGGTGGACGTTACGGACAACTGGATGAATTCACAACGGTTACCGAAAATCCGGTGATCACCAACTTGTGGCGAGATTCTTACCGAGGTATCCAACGAGCGAACACTGTACTGAACCGAATTGATGAAATTGATTTTGAGGAAGAAAGTGTTAAGAACTCCCGCGGAGGTGAGATGAAGTTTATCCGAGCGTTGCTCTACTTCAATCTGGTGCGGCTCTACGGAGATGTTCCTTTGGTCATTGAAGAAACGAGCAACCCTAACGATTTCTTCGGACAGGAACGAACTCCAACGACTGATGTATACACTCGTATTATTACCGATTTGGACGAAGCTATCACTGTACTTCCTGAAAACCAATCTGAGGCCGGGCGAGTAACTCAAATAGCTGCTCAATCACTATTGGGTAAGGTGCATCTGACGCTAGGTAATTATGGCGAAGCTACCAATCACTTGAGTGCGGTGAAAGCTTCCGGAAAACACACTTTGGTTGCTAATCCTGCGGATATTTTTACACTGGAAAACGAAAATAATGAAGAAATTATTTTTGCTGTTCAGTTTGAGAGCGGATTAAACGGAAATAGCGAAGGAAGCGATTTATTTCAACAAACTGCTCCCTCAGGTACTGTAAATGGTGCAAAGGGGCACAGCTTACCCACTGTGAGCTTATACAATCTGTTTGATCAAAGTGATTTACGATTTGACGCTTTTTTAGGGACTACGGATGAAGGTATTCCATTTAGTAAGAAGTATAAAGAACCTACTACCGATCCTCGAGATGGTGGTAGCAACTTTATTGTACTCCGTTATGCCGATGTGTTGCTTATGTTGGCCGAAGCCCAGAATGAAACCGGAAATACCCAAGCTGCCTTAGAAAATCTGAATACTGTCCGTAACCGGGCTGGTTTACCCAACGCCGTAGCCAATAATCAAACTGATATTCGGGAGGCTATCGCTCTCGAGCGGCGGTTTGAGCTAATCTCCGAAGGTCACCGTTGGTTTGATTTGCTACGAACTAATCAGGCTATCCCGGTAATGAACGCCTGGTTTACCGAGCAAGGTCGCAGCACTCGGATTGACGAAAATGACTTACTCATGCCGATTCCGCAGAGCCAGATTGATACCGACCCCGCTATCACCCAAAACATAGGATACTAGCGCGATGAATACCTTAAAAACCTACCTAAGCGTCTTTCTGGTCAATTTTGTCGTTTTATCAGCATGGGGGCAGTCAGTGACTGCCTCCCTCTCTCCTATTTCGGAAGAAGCACCCACACAGGCAGAGGAGGTACTACATCACTTACAGAACCCCTCAGATGATTACGTACTCGTAGTGTCGCATCGGGGTGACTGGCGGCATGCTCCTGAAAACTCACTGCTGGCTATTCAACGCTGTATTGATCTGGGTGTAGACATCGTAGAGATTGATGTGCGACTTACCAAAGACGGGCACCTGGTCGCTATGCACGACTTAACGGTAGACCGAACCACTACCGGAAGTGGAAACGTGAGTGATTTAACCTTAGCTGAAATTAAGGAGTTACGGTTGAAAAATGCCTGTGGGGTAAAAGGGTCACGACAGCAGGTTCCTACGCTTACCGAAATCATGGATCTGGCGAAGGGAAAGATTATGATCAACCTGGACAAAACTGAAGGCGAGACCGTGCGCGAAGCTTACGAAGTACTGGTAGAAACCGGAACTGTTGACCACGCTATTTTTAAGGGCAATGATCCAGTAGATGTAATACGAATAAAATACGGAAGCTTAATGGATTCCATTATCTACATGCCCAAAGTTTGGTACGACCTTCCGGATATTCCGCAGTATATTGCAGACTATAACCAACAGCTATCCCCCATCGCTTATGAGATGATTTTTGACCAGGAATCCTCTCCGGTATTCCAAGCCATTCCGCAGATGAACCGAGATAAAATTACGGTGTTGGCAATTGCCCTTTGGGATGAATTGTGTGCGGGTCATACCGATGAAATGATGTTGCTAGAGGGCGCTGATGCTTCCTGGGGATGGCTGATCAATCATGGAGCAAATGCTGTTATGACTGACCGTCCGGAAGCACTGCTTACGTACTTGCGAGAAAAGGGGCTGCATGAGTAATCCGTTTATTTGCCCTACCACATTACTCAAATGCTCCGAGTACAGGTTATGACATAGATGCTGCTGAAATTCTCAAATTGAGCTTTCTTAACAGAAACATAATCATTTCTCAATTTCTATTCAGATCAGTCAGCAAGCCTTATTCTGTAGCTTTCCCTGCGTTATTTTTGTCAGACTATTTTTTCAGTGATAGAAGGTAGATTGGTAACTATTGATTGAACCTAAGTTTGAAATTCATTGGAGGACTAGTGCTGTTTATATATTCCTACGTACCGGTATTTTTCATCTACTATTCAATGTGGTCACGATTGTTATTGGAATGAGCCTAGTAGAACAGATTGTCGAGCTGACACAATGAGTTTCAGGCAAAGCTGATATGGAACGTCAAATTGCCAACGCCCACATATTCTTCACTGTATCTGGCGTAATGCTTTTAATCGGCTTTACAAGTACTGCTGTTTGTTTTTTAAAGTCGCTCATTCCCGAATGGCGAGCGGAAGAAAAGCGCATATTGTCATAAAGTTAATAGCTACTTGCTTGACAAAATGACGTATGGAATCAGTCATTGGAAAAAGATTAAACTACATACCGGCTGAAAGCCCGGTAGATTTGAATTCGTCTAAAGCTGACTGAAGCCTATGGCTCGTCATGTATTTTGAAGTCTTCATCAGGTGGCTCCTTGCCTTGGTTCTCAATATATTGCTCAATCACTTTATCGGTTACATTGCCCGTACTGACCGCAAAATAACCCCTTGCCCAAACATGTTGCCCCCAAAATTGCTTTTTGATTTCGGTGAATTCTTGAAGCAGCTTCCGGGATGTTTTACCTTTCAGATACTGCGCTATTTTTGCTACTGACAACCGTGGTGGATAGCTAATCAGCAACTGGGCCGCCGGGCGGTGAATATGATCTTTTGATACATGCCCCTTAATAATTTGTATCTCATTGGCTAAACATATCTCTCGTATAAGTTCTCGCACCCGTTTGGCGATCATACCGCGCAAAACAGGTTTTCTATATTTGGTAATCCAGACAATGTGTATCGTTAGATCATAGCGAGTGTGAGAGCCTTTTCGATAGTTTGACATCTCACAAAGGTACTAAACGGAGCCGACCGTCGGTTCCCGCCTAAAGCGGTTCCCCGCCGGGATGTGGGATTTCACCTATCCCAATAACTAGAGATTAAGGAAAAGCTGTGTAATAGATGTTTCATGTTGTGGCTTTTCATATAGGTGCAAAAATCAAAACTATCAATTAGCCAGTGAACTCCAGAGCGATTATAGGTTACGAAATTGTTAAGAAAAGAATTGTAAGAGCCGCTGTTTGACGATAAAATAACAATTCCTTCACACTCAGATAATGTTGGGTAGGTACCTTCACCTGTAAGTACTAGCCAACCCAAACCATGAAATTTTACCCCACGCTTTTAGTTATATGGAACATCTGCTTTTTAGCACACCGCGTACAAGGACAATCTTTTGAGTCCAATCCCATTCGCATTGTCAGCGGAGTAGTGACTGATGCTTCGGGGTACATTTTACCATTTGCGAGTGTAGCAATAGAAAGTACCAACCAGGGCACCAATACCAATGCCGAAGGCCGTTTTAGCCTGGGGCTTCCCGAAGGTGAACATACACTTCTAATCTCTTACGTCGGTTATCAGGGCAAAAAAATGACCATCAACGTAAACGATGAGCCATTGGAGTTAAACATTGACCTGCAAGCCGATGCCGCCCAATTAGACGACGTGGTAGTTTACGGACAACTTACCCGTGGACAGGCTAAAGCTCTGAACATTCAAAAATTGTCTCCCAACATTGTCAACGTCGTGGATGTGGAGCAATTCTCTCGCTACCCTGACGTGAGTGCTGCCGAAACCGTGCAGCGACTGCCTGGTATTTCAATCACCCGTGACCAGGGGGAAGGCGAATTTGTACAGATTCGGGGGGTACCGGAGCAATTTAATTCCCTGACGATTAACGGACAACGGATGCCCAGTATAGAACCCGATGCTGGGCGGGCGGTTGGATTGGACTTAGTACAATCGTATCTCATCCAAACCATTACGGTCAGCAAGGCACTCACTCCCGATATGGAAGCCGATGCAATTGGGGGAATGATTGACTTTAAGCTGCGCGAAGCGAACCGGGATGAAGAATTAGAACTCTACGCAGGCTATGGACTGAATCAACAAGCGTCGGAATACGAGACTTTCGGTCGTGACATTCTTTCCTTCTATGGGGTAGGCGGTAAACGATTGCTCGACGACAAACTCGGAGTGCTAGTCGCGGGAAGTTATTTTAACACTGACCGAGGCAGTCTGTTCAACTCTCGTCGCTTCGTAGATATTGAAGAAAATGTTCTGAGACGTCGTCGTACTACCGACTACGATGTAAATCGGGAACGCTATGGCTTGGTAGGTAATATCGATTATCGGCTGAACAATACCAATAAATGGACATTAACTACCAACTACAATCGCTACATCGACGATGAAATTCGTTTACAGGCTCGCTACACCTGGGATAATGAGCGGGAAGAACGCCGAACCCGCAACCGCATAGAGGACCAGGAACTCATTTTCACTATGCTAAAAGGCGAACACAAGTTTAACCGGATAAAACTAGACTACTCGGCTTCGTATTCGGTCGGAGAGGAAGATTTACCGGATCGTACCGAGTGGCGCTACCGACGGGACAATCCGGTGCTGGCTACCTTGGATCGGGCAGGGCAAGATGCTCTTTCCTCAAATACTGCTTTTGGTCTGGATACTCCATTGGAATTTAATCGAGTAGAGTTTGAGCCTCGCTTCACGGAAGAATCCAACACTACCGCTGCCTTAAACCTGGAATTCCCCGTAGCCCAAGATAATTTTTCTACTGTCAAAGTAGGGGCAAAGTACCGTTTACTAGATCGTTCTTTTCGGGATGGAGGCTTCCGACCTGAACCGTTGGAGAACGTAGTGCTGCCTACTGTGCCCGATGGGCAATTTCCGTTTCCAGAACTTCGCTTTACGGATGCTGCGTTCGCTGATCTGGGCTTTGACCTACTGCCGTCGGATCTTAATCTGGATGAAGAAATGGAGGGTTACAGTGCCTCGGAGCAAGTGTTTGCCAGCTACCTCATGAATACTACCCATTGGACCGACAAGCTAACTTCCGTAGCCGGAGTACGAATTGAAAGTACCCAAACCGATTATACCCGTACCGACAATGAGTTACAGGGAGAAGGCAGCTACACCAATATTCTACCCTCGGCTCATCTTACCTACCGCTTTACCGATCAAAGCCAGTTGCGAGCAGCCTTTAGCACAGCCTTAAGCCGACCGAATTATACTTCATTAGTACCCTTTGAAACCATCGGGGAAGACGAAATTAACCGGGGCAACGAAGACTTGGAAGCCATTACCGCTACTAATCTGGATTTAATATACGAGCGTTATACTAGCAATATTGGCTTTTTCAGTTTCGGCTTGTTTGCTAAATTTATCGAGAACCAGATTATTACTGAGCAAGTAGGTACTGAGGATGGTTTTCCGGTTATCAGTCCGGTAAACGGGGCTTCGGCTCAGGTGTTTGGCTTCGAAGTAGCGATGAACCAAAGTTTAGCCTCGCTCAGTTTACCACTAACGGTCAACGCTAACTACACTTTCACTTATAGCGAAGCTGATTTCGAGGATGATCGGGACGATCTGCCGTTGGCAAATAGCCCTCAGCACATTGGAAACCTATCTTTACTGTACGACAACGAAGAAAGCGGCTTATTTGCCGTGGTAGGAGGCGTATACCGTCATTTTATTTTTAATAAATTTGAGGATACCAGCGACGCTCAGGAGGGAAATGAGGAAATATGGTTAGATCGCACCTTTCATTTGGATATGTCGCTTGGTTACCGGTTCAACGATGCGCTGACGCTTAAGCTCCAACTAAATAATTTGACCGACCAAGCGAATACCGAAGTAAGCGGCAAACCGTCCGAATCTTTCTCCCGTTGGACAGAAACCGAATCTTACGGTATGTGGGGAGTGCTAGGCATTGAATTTAAGCTGTAGCCACTATGATTAGAAGGATTACCTTTTTCTATCTACTTCTTGTTTTTCCGTTAACTCGTTCGTTCAGCCAGCATTCTTCTACTGCCAATATTATAAGAGCCTATGATGTAGAGAAAGCCCAACAAGCGGTGGCTGTAGATGATGATCATTTTTATGTAATCAATAATCACAGTATTACTAAACACGATAAGGAGGATGGCAAACTGATAAAAGAGTGGCATGATCAGGACTCAGTATTGGTGCATCTGAACAGCGGTATCATCTTAAACGAGAAACTTTACAGTTGTCATTCTAATTATCCAGAGGCTCCAATGGCTAGTTCCATAGAAATATTTGATCCTCAAGCTCTCGTGCATACGGGCAGTCATAGTTTTGGTATTCAGTTTGGTTCGGCCACTTGGCTAGATCGTTATCAAGACCACTGGTACGTAGCTTTTGCTCATTATACTGGACGAGGTAGCGAACCCGGGAAGGACAATCGCTGGACGCAAATCATCAAATTTACTAATGACTGGCAGGCCGTAGCCGCTTGGGTTTTTCCTAAAGAACTGTTAGAACGATTTGCCACCCGTAGCAATTCGGGAGGAGTGATCTTGGAAGATGGTAAGTTGCTAATCACTGGGCATGATGAAGCGGAAGCATACGTAATGGCGTTTCCCGACAAAGGCTATACACTTCGTTGGATTGATACCCTACCACTAGGGTCGTTTGGACAAGGGATTGATTACGAAGTAAGCGATGGTAGAATCCACGTTTATGGAATCGTTCGGAAGGAAAATCAGGTAGTTATCACGGAAATACCTGAGCTATAGCTATAAATTATTTCCTTCATTTGGTAAACAGTAATTTTGGCAACATATCCATAAGTATGTAAAAATGGAAGTTGCTAAATTAAGATGTAGCTACGGCATATAAGGTATGTTTGCAGTATCAAATAAGGAAATGAGAATCCTTAGCAGATGATCCCTTCGGTAGTTACAGCTTATTCAGAATGCTATATTTAGGAATTATTCGGTAGGTGAGTCTGAGCCAGATGACCACTGTATTATTCAGTACTTTAGAGAAAACTCTAATTACTGTGATTTCTCTATGCCATCATATTAGATGAATAAGAGCATGTTTAAATTTTGAAAAGAGCAGGCCGGTATGTAAACTTTGGGTCAACCAAAACTTAAAAGTTTATGCAAACCGCCACGGCGGCTCGTTACACGAGACTGACCGACCCGCAATTGGAAATTATGAAAGAATATTTGCCTATCCAACTGCCGGACTGGCATTGATAGAAAAAGAGAAACAGAATGGATCGTGGAACGCCCTGGATGCGGTAGATAATTTAGTAGTTCCTAAAGAGCTGCAAGAAGCCCGAGAACAGACACCTCAGGCAAAACACTACTTTGACGATTTTCCTCGAAAAAGAGTATTGCTGAAACCGCCAAACTTGCCGGGGAAAACATCCGGTCGAGTCACTACCGTCAACCTAAGAACCCTTAATAGGACGTAGCTTGAGTACGATACTCTTTTGGGGTCTTATGAGCCGCTTGTTTGAAAAACTTGCTGAAGTGCGTTGGTTGCGAGAAACTGAGTTGGTAAGCAATCTCAGCGACGGTATGGTTAGTGAAGGCCAGCAGATACTTGGCTTCGTCGGCTCTTCGATCCTGGATAAACTGCCGAGCCGTTTTCCCAGTAACGGCTTTAACCGTTTGGCTGAGATGGTTAGGGGTAATATTGAGCAGGTTAGCGTATTCTTCAACGGTGGTTTTATTCAGGAAAAGCTGATTGACTAAATACAGAAACTGAGCCGTAATCGTAGAAGCAGCTTTGTGAGAAGAGTTTTTGCTATGCGTTGTTTCGTAGATTCTTCTCACTTTCCACAGAATGGCTTGAAAATAGGAGCGAATGACTTCTTCCCCAAAAGTATCCTCGCTTTCTTGTTCGCTCAGGATTAACTCAAATAGCGTTTTAAACTGTTGAAGAGAGCTGCGGTCGGCCTGAATTAAATTTGTTTCATTGATTCGGAAAAAGGGATACTGCTGAAGGAAGTTCAATTGTTCTTTAAATAGTAACCATTCGCTTTTAAAGAAGGTGCAATAGCCAAACCAATCGCCCTGTTTTTTCCATTTTACTACTTGACCAGGTGCTACGCATAGAATGAAGTGGTTGGGTTCATGAAAGGTGTTTTCATTGAGGGTATACGTTAATTTTTCTGTCCCTGAATTAAGAGCTAAGGTATAGAAATTAGCCCGATGCGGTGCAGTGTGCGTCGTCTTCAGATCGTTAGCTTCCTTCATATTGAAGCAGTGAAACAACGGGTTCTTGGTACGCAAAGATGACCCAGTAAGCAGATGAAGATCGTTAATATCATGGTAAACAGGGATGCCCTTCATAGGTAATCAACCTCGCGTCTTAGTAAAATGCTCCATGTTTAAATCGGCAAATGGTAGAATCTTGTACAAAGTAGGTTGACTTGTGGTGCCAAATATCTCCCGAATCTTTTCGGAGCTACGGTTTCATGGTTCATAAATCTGTTGTTCTTCCGTTTCTTTCTCGGACTCTGGCCGAAGCGAGTCCAGCTAGGCCGACACCCAGTGGGTACGCTCCCGAATAATATTACCATCGTGTTCCGCTAGGATATACATCAGCGGCCGCCGCCTTTAGGTTTGTAATATAGTAAAATTGTAAGAAAGCATGTTCTGACAACAACAGTGTTTTTGAGCATAGTAGGATCTGCTGGGGCAGCCCCGCCGTGAGCACTCGGGAATCTACAGCCAGAACATTGTAGGTTTGCCTACTATTCTGGAGTCGATCCATTAGATCGGACTGCCGACGCAGCACATTTCAGGAATCAGTATTAGAGGTGGAACTAGAGTAAGCCATATCGCTAATAAAAAGATGAAAAGACTATTACCACTGAAAGGTAGAGCAGGGTAAAAACAAATCGTGATAATGATCTACACCATACTTTACTTTAGTGTTTCCTTTCAAGACAGCGTAGCGATATCTGGTAGCCACGAGGTATGCATCGTCAATCACCACACTGGAATCCATTGGTACACAGATATGACTTACAGCAAAGGTGGATTTTTTAGAAGTTAAAGCGAATTGCACCTAGCGTAGGTCACACTAAGTGCATAGTTTTAACACAATCTGTGAGCAATAAAAATCCCACCCCGGATTCCGGAGGGGATTTAATGATAACCATCTATTTACGAATAACATTGACGAAGGGTAAATCTACTAGGATTATCAGGAAAAAAATAGCAGCAATAGCGACAATAGTACTTAGGTAAGATTCCCCTCAGCTATTGAAGGTTTGTTAGGAGAAACAGATTAGGGTTGGCAAGGATAGAACAATGCTGTTCTATCCTTTCTAGCACTAAGCGATACTCTGCTGGACAAGCACGGGGAAAGAGGCACCTTAACTATCACCATGAACGTGGCCAGCTGCCAAGAACCAAAACATCGGGAGGTGCTTGATCAAAGACTCTCTAGCAGGACCCAGATAGACAGTGGGTTGGAGGCGTAATAGGTAAACGAGCAAGGCTGGATCCCTGGCAATCACTAGCTTGCACGAAGGAAGGCACCAAGGTTTCCATTGCCAGTACAACCTCGTGCTTCGGATGGACTATTCAACTTCTCGCCGTTCAAGAGAGCCCAGTTGAATGAACATCAAAAACCCCCTCCGCAATGCGAAGGGGGAAATTGTCAGCATTTTTCCGTTGGAAAGAATAACCACATCGTCAAGGTAATCCTTAAAACAAGAAAATAAACGATAGGATCGAGCAGAATGGTACCCATGTAAGAATTCCATGCTATCGCTCTTGTTATGGTTGGTGAGGTAGTCTGGTAAGGCAAACATTTCTTGCCTGCTGTTTGAATAATTGCTGATTGAGACCTAGTTACTTAGCGAGAGGCTCCACTGCAATCGCTCTAGTGCGAATTCAGATCTTCGTTAAGCCAGGCACGGCAGCTAATACTGCTTAGTAGTAAGAAAAGCAAATACCAACCGAAAATCACTGGAAAGCTCTTGAAAAAACCAAAGCCAGGGGTTGAGGAAAAACAAGAACAGGGTAAAACCTTGCTTCGTTGGTTCGGTAATCGAGGCGAGACTTATTGATTTGATGCCATAAAAAAGTGTATATTGACTGCGTTCGTTACATGAAAAACTGCCTAAATCGATGGAAGATAATCGGGTTCGTCTTCGTATTACCTGGAATGCTTGTGAAGTTGACATAGAAGGGCCACAGCAATTCATTGAGTCTTGTTCGGACACGGTTAAGGCTTTAGCGGATATTTTGGTGGTTTTGGGCAGTGGGCAAGCCGAAAAACCCCCTTCCACTTCCGAGCCATCACACCCCAAGATGGCGATGGTAAAAACTAGTCCGGTTACTCGGCACACTCCTTCATCTTTTGGCGATTGGTATTACAAGGTTCCTAAAACCGCCACTAAAACCGATATTGTGCTCCTTGCCAGTTACTTTATCCAGTTACAGAATACCCTCGGCATATTTACGACGGGTGAAGTAAACAAACTTCTCCGCGAGGTCGATCTTGAACTCAAGAACGTCGCTCACTTCATTAAGCTTAATCAGGATTATAGAAAGGTGGTAAAAATCCGTCAAGGACAATTCAAAGTAAATGAAGAAGGTATTCGGCACTTACAGGATTTAGAGCTCATCTAACCAATGACCCGTTGCTACTTGGAACTCCTCAAGTAGGGTTAAATGAAATGGTAGAACATTCGTTCAAATACCGTGGGAAGCCAACTACGGCAGCAATCTCAACTGGGTGATTATCCGAAAAAACAACTATTTGTACTCGTACCCTGGGCGACAAGCCATCAAGCAACTAGAAAAGCCAAAAGCGGGATACTTTTATCTGATCACTGAATCCAATATAGTTTCCCACTTTGCCCGTAAAAAAGCCACCAGAATGGTTTGTACCCGCAATAGCGAAGTTTCCTGGCGTTGTGGACCAAACCATTAAGGCGAAGGTAACTTCTTTATCATTGTGGCTGGCCAATATCTTCAGGATTTGCCCCCGAAGGTAGGTGGTCAGGTACATTTCAGGATTGAAGAAGCCGCGGACCAATGAGGGGTTGAGGTGCCCGAAGAACTCCAGGTTTTTCTCAGCCAGGACGAAGAATCAAAGAAGGTCTACTCCCTTATGACTGACGGGAAGAAAAGAAGCCTCATCCACAGCTTGAATAAATTAAAAAACATGGATATTCAGGTCAAAAAATTCGGGCTTTTCTCCGTAAAGAACAATCAAACCAAAAACGAGGGTGGGTTTCCTAAGCGGGTCAGCTTCTCAAACTCAGGAAAGAGCCTAGTTGAACGAATCCTCGGTCAGCAGTGCGTGGTGACTGGCTCGTTGTCTATCGTGTCTGATAGGCTCACAACGATAAGCTATATTCAGGTATCAGAAAATGGTGAGGCTCATTGGCTACTAAGCTTGGGAGTTAAAGAGATGGTGGGTAAGCGACGGGCAAGTACGGGCAATACCATTTCCACATTAGGGTGTCCCTGTATCTGGGTTACCTCTGGCTCTTCTCTACTCGTTTAGGAAAGTACAATACAGCACCAATAAGTATCAACAAAAGTGAGCTTAGGCTGCTTGTCAGTTTCTACATTTCTGGGAACAACACTTCATTTGGTTCTCCCATCTACCAGTTTGTCATACTCAACATCGTTAGGCTCCCAAAGCTCAATTTTGTTCCCTTCATTGTCGAGTATATGCACAAACTTACCATATTCAAAGGTTTCGATGCTATCCACCACCTTCACTCCATTTTGCCGTAATTTATCCAAAAGCTTTTCTAAATGGACTACTCGGTAATTGATCATAAAATCCTTTTTTGAAGGCTCAAAATGTTGGGTTTTTTGGGAAACGGGACTCCATTGGGTAAATCCTTTTTTAGTGGCATCCCTTCCTTGAAACCACTCGAAATTGGTTCCCCATTGGTCGGTCTTCAGTCCTAAATGCTTTTCATACCACGCTTTCATTTCGGATGGATTTTCGGATTTGAAAAATATTCCACCCACCCCGGTTACTCTGGGTTGATCATCAGACATTGTTTGTTATTTTGTTAAATTTTCGTCAAGATCCGTCATTATTGATTTTTTTACAAGTTACTCCAAGCGTTCAACGTAAAATTGCCGTAATAATGGTTTTTTTCATTTCATTTGGTGTTGTTCTTAGTGCCGCCCACTTAGGGATAGCGTGCCATTGGCTGGCCCACCCCGCGATTTTAGGTGGACGGTGAGTCGCGGATAGCGTGTTACGGAAATCTCCTGGTCTGGCGAGACCCAGTCTGGCGAGACCCAGTCTGGCGAGACCCAGTCTGGCGAGACCCAGTCTGGCGAG